>OBZW01000733.1_pt1 | contig 15237 bp, 11 predicted proteins | sample 1477021 | NCBI WGS metagenome assembly OBZW01 (sample SAMEA2580262, study PRJEB22360) | human gut metagenome | biome: human gut; feature: human-associated habitat; material: faeces | place: Denmark | collected 2008/2010
TGCCGGACTCCTAGAATTTCTTAGGTTCGTGTCTGCCGTTGGCAGCGGCATATCTGCACTTGGGGGGCTTGGGGGTATCCCTTTATTTCGCGCCCCATCCTCCCGCCAAGTCTAAAGCTTGTCAGCTCCCTCCATCCCCTCATATGCAAGATCTCTGATTTTTGGATGTATCTCATGATAAGCTTTTGGATACCCAACAACATGCTGTGCATAGAAAATACTGACCTTATTCACCGTATCAATCAGCACATATGCTCCTGCCGCCCCATCCCAGCCAAACTCACCGACCGGTGATTTTGACATTCTGCCATCCACAAGTACTCTTACCCCCAGGCCGTATTCGTATCCGGCCTTGCCGCACATGGCAAAATCCCGGCTCATCTGCCCGGTTGTATATGGCACCGTGAACATCTTTACGGATTCTTCCGAGAGAATTCTGGCCCCATTTGCGCCTTCTCCTCCATTGCACAGTGCGTCGATAAATATGCTGTACGCATCCACCGTTCCGGCAAGGCCGGCCCCGCCGCTTTCATAATTGGCTGTAATCTGGAAACCCTCTGACAAGGAACCGTTATCCGGCACGATCTCATCCGTGCCAAAAACCCCCATATGCAGTGCGCAGACCCGGTCTGCCTGGCTCCGCTCCTGGCTCTTATGAAAATAAAGATCCTGTATGCCAAGAGGTTCAAATATATTTTCTTTCAAGTAGTCTGAGTACTTCTGGCCTGTGATAACCTCGACTACCGCAGCCAGAACATCGTGCCCCAGCCCGTAGGAATATCTGGCGGCAGGTTCATAAACAAGCGGCATCTTCGCGATCTCAGCAATGACTTCTCTTGTGGAAGCCTGATTGCGGCTCTTTTCCCGGACCGCCGTTATTTCTTCTGAATCGGTATCATAGGACAGCCCCGCTGTCATCGTCATAAGGTCTATAATTCGTATGGGATTGTGGGCGTAGTGGCATGGGTCTGATGACTTCGGCCATCTTATGGGAAACTCAAACTGAAACTCATCTGCCACTTTCATAATCCCGTATTCCGGAAGATACTTTCTTACTTCGTCATACAGCCCCAGGTTCCCCCGTTCGATCTGCTGCATCACGGCTGTCATCGTAATCAGCTTGGTAGCCGAAAAAAATCTGAAAAATGTCTGTTCCGTTATCGGCTTATTCTTTTCATAATCCGCATGTCCCACCATATGGCGGTAAATGACTTCATGGCCTTTTGTAATCTTACAGTCTGCTGCCGGAATGCCATATTCTTTATTCAATGAATCCATATATTCTGTCAGCTTATCAAAATTCATTTTTTTAAGCTCCCTCTTATATTTTATCGTACTCTTTCTTTCGATCAAGCTTACCGGAAAGACAAAACGCCTGCTGCCTGCCTGTTCCTCAATTTCCTTCATAAGCTGGACTGCAGCAGCCGTTCCCATTTCTGCAATAGGCTGTGCAACAGAGCTTATCTGGAGCAGTTTGGATATTTCCAGACCATCGTAGGAAATGACCGGCATCTGATCCAGTATCCCTGTTTCCTGTACCTCAGGGCTGCAGATAATACTCGAGGCCAGCGCATCACTGGTTACAAATAATCCATCCATATTCCGGTGCTTCTCAAAACCGCGTAAAAACTCTGCTGCTGCCGCGCCTTCATCATTTCGGCGCTCGGAAGCCAGGATATGCCCCGGTTCTTTCCCCAGTCTTCTGCACTCCTCAAAAAATCCGGTATTCCTGTCGTTCATAGGCATATATTTTGGAATATGATCTCCAAAGAGGACCGGATGCGAACAGCCTGATTCAATTAATACTCTGGCCGCCAGCGTTCCCCCCTGATAGTTATCTGACATCACTGTGGAAAAGCCCTCAATCTCTCTGTCTATGCTGACGATCGGCATCGTGGTTTTCCCTGCATATATTCGGGTGTCTCCCAGCCTGCTGCAAAGGATAATCCCGTCTACCTTATTGCCCTCCAGCATGGATACCATCTCGATTTCCCGGTCTTCATTCTCGTCGGAGCGGCAGAGCATTAACTTATAGCCATTTGCATGGCATGTCTCTTCTACCGCTTCGGCCAGTCTGCCAAAGAACTCATACTGAATTGACGGCACAATCAGGCCGATTATATTGCTTTTTTTCTTTTGCAGCGCCCTGGCCATTTCATTTGGCAGGTAATTCAGCTCCTTCATGGACTCATAAACCTTTTTCCGCGTTTTCTCGCTGATTGGCCCTTTATTGTTGATTATTCTCGAAACCGTTGCTATAGAGACCTCTGCATGTTTCGCCACATCTTTGATTGTCGGCATCTTGTCAATCCCCTTTTTCCTTCTTTTATCCACATTCCTGTTACGATTCACGGCCTATGGGCCGCGCATAGTAACTCATTCCTTTACATGTGAAATCATCCAGTCCAGAATCCCATTTTCATTGTGCAGGGTAAGGATCCAGCTGTTATGATTTTCTGCATCCAATTCTTTATCATTAATCCCTTCCGTGCTGCCAATTCCGTACTTTTCCAGTTCTTCCGGAAGATACATGGTATACTTCACATCCGTCCTGCCCTCGCCCCAAAGCTTGTTGCAGGCATTTAAGATGTATGCATGCCGGCCATGCTGATGATCCATATAAGCCGTTGAGATCCATACGGGCACCTTAGGCCAGTGCAGCAGCTGGGGATAGCTCTCCCCATTCATGCTCGGACAGATCGGCAGCGCTGCCGCAAACAGATCCGGAGCCGTGGAAACGGCATTGATCGTTCCGCCTCCGCCCATGCTCATGCCAATGACATAGACTCTTTTTGCGTCTACTTTTCCTTCCTCTATCATCCGGCGTATGATATCTGTGACCTTTCCCAGATAGTCCCGGTTCCAGCCTCTCTCTCCCTTGAGCGCAAACGGGGTCATTCCCATCTCCACACGGAATGGGTTGCCTCTTTTTCTCATGACTTCAAAGTTCTCCTGCATGGTCAGGGAACCCGCTGGCGCCTGGGGAGCCATAATATACATATCCGGCCACTTCTCGGCCAGCCTCAGGGCGCCCAGCGTCCCCGTCATCTGGAGCACATTGTCTTCCCCGCATTCACCCCCGCCGTGGAGAAACAGCACCAGGGGTCTTGCCGCAGCCGCCTCCGGTTCATATAGCCTGTAGATAACGCCGTTTTCCTTCCTGGCAGTAAATGTATCCAAATCCTTTACGACTACTTCGTCAATGTTATCTTTTGTAACCTCTATGTCTTCCCCGCCGATCTTACCGGTGATTCTAAAATCATATCTGTATAAAAACGGATCAAACGCAGCCACAACACCGCCCTCAGTTTGTTCCACAGATAGTACGCCTTTGGAAAGGGCTTTTCCGCTCAAATCACAGAAATGTTCTTCTATATCAACCGATACATGACTCATAATTATTTCATTATCGGTGATAAACTTTATGTTGTCAACAGCCTGACCATAATCTCCTATATGCACATATGCAATGATTTTTTTCATATTCATCTCCATTCCGCCGCCTTTGGCCGGCGGCACAAATCTTGTCTCTTTTCACCTCTGCCAAATAGATAGTGTACCAGGCAAAAGCATAAACGCTTACAAAAGGTCACCGTAATTGCACGGAACCATTTCTCCCTTAAACAGATCCTTCATGATATCCGCCATAAACGCCGACAGATCCGCAAAATGGTCTGTGATGTATGTAACCCCATTACAGCTTGAGACCTGAAGGCCGTAGAAATATTTAGCAAACCATTCGATGGATACCAGCAGCTCGTTATCCCGGTGCAGTGCCTCACAGTACATACATCTGACCGTATCATCAATAACGCACCCAATGCTTCCCCTTGCAAACTGCAGCCTTCTTCCGTCTTTCAGGATCAGGACAACCGATGCCGCATGATCCCCCGCCTCATAGTCCGCCTCAAATACCTCCGCGATAAACGACAGTGGAACACAAAGGTAGGATCCTCTGACAATCTGGTCTCCGTTCAGTCCATGGTACTTCAGCTTATCCCATTGGACCGCTTTGGTCTTCAACTCCATCACCTGGTTTTTAAACCAGGCTTTGTCATATCCTCCTGCCACGGCGATCCCGAATTCATCGCCTGTTCTTGGAAGTTTACTTTCCTCATGGGTGATAGTTCCGTCTGGATTCCTCCTGGTACCGGAGAAAAGATAATCCCAATACAAAAATGCTTCATCCAGAGTCTGTCCATGGTCCCTGTTCTTAATATCCAGGTAAACCAGGTCTGCCTTGCTGCCTTTATAAAATGCAAAATTATTTTCTCCGATAATCCGGATCTGTGGGATCAGTCCGCAGTCGTTCAGCTTCATCCAGTAGATCCTGTTCATCCTATTGATCGTATATTCATCGTATTCTTTTCCGGGAGGGAGGCCATTCTTTTCAGGCCTTGACTGCCAGACTGCAAGATGTCCCGCCCTGTTGATTATCTTCCCGTCCCGGTCAAAGATGTTCCTGAGCTCGCAGGGACCGCCTGACCCCGCCGCGCCTGCCAGGATATCGCCGTACTGCCTTGCAAACTGCCCGGTCATGATATTGCCCATGGACATGCCCTGCATAAAGATTCTGCCCTCATCAATACTGTACTTTTCCTTCATCCTGCCGATCAGCGCAAGAATCATATTCATATCATGATTTTTCTCAATATCCTTGGGCGGCTTCACGATCGGAAGATCCGGTGCTGCTGCAGGATCAAAATCATCGAATACTCCATAATTTGCCCACATTCTTTTTTCATGGGCATTGGGGAAAAGACAGATAAATCCCTCCCTGTCCGCCACCAATGTCCATGAGGTATAGACCGCATGGCCCCATCCCGTCATAAGGCCGCCATGCAGCCCGATGATAAGCGGGACCTTTTTGGATGGATCATAGCTTTCCGGAACATATTCATACCAGACATCTTCCACCCCGTCGATAACTGCCTCTTTGAATTCCTGAAGTCTTTTCGGATACACGATCGAGTTGTTGCCGTTTTCATTGACAACAATGTCTGTATTTCTTATTTTTTCCGGCAGGTATTCCCGGTTATCATCATCCGGTGTTCCCTGCAGAATTCTGATATCTGCCATATTCTTTTTCCTTTCACATGGGGTTTTGGGGAAAGTATATCTTTTATTTCCCGATCCCTCCCCTTCCCTTTAATCAATCACAATCTGCTCTTTCACGCCGCGCAGGAGATTGCGGATAAGATCAGCCATATTCACGCCTAATTCTGCGTGATGATCCGTGACATAAAGGACATCACCGCATTTTGATGCACACATATTCATGATAAAACGTGCAAACCACTCCAGTGAAATACACAATTCCCCATCCCGGTGCAGGGCCTCGCAGTACATACATCTGATCTCATTGTCAATCACACATCCGATGCTGCCTCTTGCAAACTGCAGCACTCTTTTATCTTCCAGATACAGATAGGCAATTGCCCCGTCCGCTTCATATTTATATTCCGCGCCAAACGCCTGTGCGATCAAAGAAACCGGAACACAGAGGTACTCTCCCCTGACCTTCTGGCCTCCGTTCAGGCCATGGTATTTTAACTTCTGCCATTTTACTGCCGGCGTTTTCATTTCGACTCTCTGGTTGCTAACCCATGCTGTCCTGCAGCCTTCTGCAACAGCTATGGCAAATGCATCTCCGGTCCGAGGAATTCTGGATCCTTCATCCACAATCGTTCCGTCTGCTTTTCTTCTAAGCCCTGAAAAATAGTAGTCCCACACAATCGCGGCCTCATCCAATGTCTGTCCATGGTCTCGGTTCTTAATTTCAAAAAACACCGTGTCTGCCTGATCCCCTTTATAAAAAGCGAAAGCATCCTCGCCAATAATACTGATTTCGGGGTCCTGGCGGCAGCCATTTACTTCATTCCAATACACTCTTGTGTATTTATAAATCGTCTGGTCATCAAATTCGCACCAGGGCGGGCACCCATTTGTTTCTGGGATGGAGGTCCACATTCCCACCGGACCGGCCTCATTTTTTATCTTCCCATTCTCATACAGAAGGCGTGGGTTCGGCGTGCCCCCTCCGGCCCCGGATGCCGCTGTCAGAAGGTTTCCATAATATCTGGCAAACTGGGAGGTAAACATATTTCCATTGGACATGCCCTGCATAAAAATCCGCTCTTCATCAATATTGTATTTCTCCTTGAGATATTCCAGTAAGGCAAATACCATTTTTATATCCGGGTTGTTCTCATTATCCGACAGATTTTGTTTGATATCATCGGGCATTTGTTCATCCACCCTCCGCTCAACCTCCGTAGCCTCCATGGTCCATAATCTTCTTGTATGGGCATTTGGAAATACCACGATAATATTGTCTCTGTCCGCCACCATTGTCCACGATGTATAGACCGCCTGCCCCCAGCCTGTCATCAGGCCTCCATGCATGGCAAGTACCAGGGGCGTCTTCCTGGACGGATCGTAGCACTGTGGGACATATTCATACCATTCATCTTCCGTTTCATTGCCCATAATCCCATGGAATTCCTGAAGGTTCTTTGGATAGGGCTGTGAATTGTTTCCGTTTTCATTCACAACGATATCCGAGCCTTTGATCGCCTCCGGCAGATATTCCCTGTTGTCATCATCCGGCGTACCGGGCAGTATTTTTATATTATTCTCCATTCTTCTCCCTCCTGTGGATTATCTGTTAAGTAACAGTTCAGGCACGCCCGAACTGTTACGCATCCAGCTCATCTAAATTCGCCAGCGGCGAAGAGCCGGATGCCTGCAGTTACCATGTTTTCGTACGGTCTGCGCAGACCTGTCTGAACTGTTACTCTGCTACATCATATCGTCATAATAATCAGGTACAATCGTATCCATCAGTAAATCTTTTATCAGATCTGCCATGTTTGCCGACAGCTTATTGGAATGATCCGTCACATATACCACCTCTTCGCAGGCTGACACATGCATATTGCAGATATATTCTGAAAACCACTCCACAGAGACGTAAAGCTCCCCGCTTCTGTGCAGTGCCTCGCAGTACATCTGCACCAGGGAATTGTCCATGACACATCCGATGCTTCCCCTTGCAAACTGCAGTTTCTTTCCGTCTGACATAGTCATTCCTGCCGTCAGATTATCTTCTGCATATTCAAGTTCAGCGCCGAAAGCATCTGCCAGAAATGAAAGGGGAACCATGACATACTCCCCTCTGATTTTCTGTCCACCTTCCAGTCCGTGATATTTCATTTTCTGCCATTTCAGCGCCGGGCCGTGCATATTTTGAATGCGGTTTTGAAACCACACCTTCGAACTGCCGGGAGTAACAGAGAAAGCAAAGGCATCGCCGCGCCTCTCCCTGACGGGCTGCGTACATACGATGGTGCCGTCTTTTTCTCTTCTGATTCCGGAAAAGAAGTAATCCCAGATCAGCGCCGCATCATCAAATGTCTGCCCATGATCCCGGTTTTTAATGTCATAATATACCACATCTGCGTGCTTTCCTTTATAAAATGCCAGGTTATTTTCTCCCTGGATTGTAATCTCCGGAATCAGGCTGCTTTCATTGATCTGCATCCAGTACAGCCGGTTATATTTATGTACTTTCTTCTCAATCTCCCTTCCGGGGGGAATTGCATTGAGTTCCGGCCTAGACTGCCAAACGGCAAGCGGACCGCCCTGGTTGATTATCTTCCCGTCCTTATTATAAAGAAGAGACAAAAATGCGGCTGCTCCGGAGCCGGCGGCGCCAGCCAGAAGATTACCGAAATTTCTTGCAAACAGTCCCGTCATCATATTTCCCATGGACATTCCCTGCATAAATATTCTGCCCTCATCGATGTAATAGGTCTTCTTCATCAGCTCTATGAGCCCCTTCGCAAGCTTGATATCATGGTTCTCTGCTACATCTTCGGGACAGGACAGCACCCCCTGGGGTTCCCCTTCCATTGATCCGGGGGTGGGTTTTTCGGGGTCGATTTCCCATGTTCCCCACTGGACCTGCCAGAACCTGTTATAACTTGCATTCGGGAATACGACGATAAATCCATCCCTGTCGGCAGCCATTGTCCAAGAGGTGTAGACTGCCTGCCCCCACCCGGTCATCATGCCTCCGTGCATGGACATGACCAAAGGTGTCTTTTGCAGTGGGTTGTAGCTGTCCGGCACATAGACATACCACTCGTCTTCGATCCCGTCCGCTATCACGCCATGAAATTCCCTAAGGTTTTTGGGATACGGCTGCGAGTTGTTTCCGTTCTCATTCACCACAATATCCGTCCCCTTCAATTTTTCCGGAAGGTACTCTCTGTTGTCATCATCCGGCGTTCCCGGTCTTAAATACATCTCTCCCATATTCTCCTCCTTGTGAACAGTTCAGACAGTTCCAAACTGTTACTCTCCTTATCCTATTCCGCATCCCGCTGAAAAGTCTCCCTGATGTCCAGCCAGTCCAGGAACTTTTTGACATGGCGGTTGCAGTACTCCCAATTATGCGCCCCATGGTCAATCGTCCTCTCGAATCTCAGCCCCATTGCCTCATATTTATCCATAAATGCAACGTTGTCTTCATAGTGCGTATCCTCTACCCCCGTGGCCATGTATCCCCTGGGGAGTTTTTTCCCTGCATCCAGCTGTTTCTTAAGCATATAGACTACATCGTCTTCTGTCCCCAGTGTATTGGCAGCATCTCCGAAGGCCGAGGCAAACATATAAAAATCGTCTTCCCTGTCCTCCTTTTCCGGAAGTATTTCCGGTACATTTTTAATTCCTGAAAACAGTCCGAATGCAGCAAACTTCTCCGGATCCCGCAGCATCCATTTGAGAGAACCATAACCGCCCATGGAAAATCCCGCTATATAGTTTTCCTTCGGATCCTCGGACAGGGGAAATAAATGTCTTACCACTCTCGGTGTTTCAATGGAAAGCTGTGTAAAATACTTGAAATCTCCATGTTTTGTATCCATATAACCTGAACAGTATGTGCCGCTGCATACCACTGCGACTCCTGCCTCCGCCGCATATAATTCCAGGGCCGTGTATCTCTGCCAGTCCGTATAGTCAAAGCCGCCGCCTGACTGAAGCCACAGCACCGGATAACGGTATCCCTTCGGCCTGTCCGCCAGGGAATGCCCCCATGTATTTTCCGGGATAATTACGTTCACTCCTACCGTCATAAGCAGTGCCTCCGAAAAATAATGCAATCTGAAATTCGCCATTTTCTTTTCCTCCTACTCCAATATGTTTATGCCTCCTATGTCCGAGCCGTTCAGGACACGATCCATTTTTCATTTTATCTGCCGCATAACCATGCTATGGCCTTTTTCATTACCATTGGTTCACTGAAATCCATGATTTCCCCTTCTGTCTCCACCAGAACCGCATGTTCCTTTAAGGATTCTGCCAGGCGATTTCTCTCTGCCGCATAGTTAGAAGTTTTGATTCCTGTTATGTAAAACTCCCCTGCCCGGCACTTCTTCGCAAGCGCATACACATCATGCACGCTTCCCGGTATTTTTGTAATATCGCCGAACACGGCCCTGAGTGATTCCTCATTGTGGAAGATGCCTGTCGGTTCCCCGTTCATTGCCAGCCTGCAGATGTGATCCATATCAAAGATCCCGTCCATAGCAATACATTTTGTAAATATATCCGGATGCTTAAGCGCAGCTTTTACCGCCCCGTAAGCGCCCGTCCCTGTTCCTCCGATCCAGTTTAACGCCGGATCTTCTGAAATGGGCAGATTATTTCTGCAGATCCCCGGCAGCTCCGATGCAAGAAATTTTTCGTATTTGGGGCCGTAATCCATGTTCGTACAAATGGAATGCTGCGCGTCTGGCGCGATGATAAATATGCCGTATTCTGCTGCACAACGCTCGGCCATCGTCCTGTTCCAGTCCAGCGACGTTCCGCCCTCGCTGTGAAGAAGCCATAATACCGGGTACTTTTTTTCGTGTTTTTCATCATCCAGGTCTAACCGGTCCATTTCCGGCAGATAGATCTTCGCACTGAATGATCCGCACAAAATCGTTGATAAAGCATTGAGTTCTAAATAAGCCATCAGTTCTCCTCCTGTTCTTGATGTACTAATTATATCTTCTCATCGCAGATGTAAAATGTCAAACGTTTACATTTTCGATTTTCCGGCTTATTTTATCGATTTCTTGACTTGCACTTTCGGTTTTGTTACTATGAAATCAGCTCTATCTTTATAAACGTTTAACCTGGGGGATTCTATGAAATTTTTAAAACAAAAGAGGCCATATTCTATTAAGAAATTTTTATATAGATACTTTCTGTTATTGTTTCTGTGCACTTCCGCAGTGCTGATCTTTTACTGTGTCGTTTTTATGAAGTCTTACTCCGACCAAATGTCCTCCAATGCAGCTGCCAGGATCGACTACTATTCCAGTTCCCTGGAAACTGAAATGAAAAAATGCACCTCCTTTGAGCAGAAATTATGTTACTCGGACAGTTCATTTCAATTATTAACAATAAAAAATTTAAAGGATACCGATAAGGTTATCCTCCACTATAATGTCACCGAGATGCTGAAACGGCAGGTCGCCCCCTATGAATGTATTTTCATTTTCGATAAAGAAAGACGGGTATCCACCTATGCGGCAGGAGAATCCTTTTCTTCTAACGGGACACAATACATCTACCAGTTGAAGGATCATTTAAGAGATTATTGGTTAAATGAAAACCAGACAAGTTATAATAAATGGATCGTTTTCCAGGATACGCACCACACTGTTTTAATGAAGGCACTTAAAGTCAGGGATGTATACGTATGTACCACGATTGATCTGGAAAATTTTGACCTTCTGACGTATAATGAATCAGAGGACAATCCGGTTCAGTTCGGTTTTTTTAATAATACGGAAATTCTTACAAACCAGATAAGTGTCACTGAGACAGGAATGGATTTGACAAATCTGACGTATCCTAAAAACCCGTTTTTTTCTAATTATTACATAATGACTACACCCATAGAGGAAACCGACATCAGCATGTTTTGTCTGGTCTATTCCGACTATATGGGGGATTTTGCCAAGGTATCCATTCTCGTATTCGTCCTGGCAGCGCTCGTGACCTGTATCATTATCGTTTATACATTTTATTCCTTTCATAAAATACTGCTTTACCCTTTGGATCAGATCAATGCAGCAACAAAACATTTAGAACAGAACGATCCGGCCTCATTTTTATCCGACAGCCAAAGCAATATCATCGAATACCAGAATATTAATAACGCACTGTCAAACCTGATCGAACAAAAGATCACTTTAACCAATGAAAAACAGGCGGAAGCCTTTGAAAAAGACCATGCACGCCTGCAGTATTACCAAATGCAGACCCGCTCGCATTTTTTTATCAACTGTCTGAAAAGCTTATACAATATGCTGGAAAGCAAAGAATACGAAAAAATGCAGCGGATGATCATCGCTTTCTCAAATCATCTCCGCTACATTTTCCATGACAACTTAAAACTTGTCACTTTACAGTCTGAGCTGGCGGAGGTAAACGACTATTACAATATCATTTTGCTGGACCGTGTCAGCCCGTTTATCCTGAATACACAGGTTGACGAAACATTGCTTCCTTACCGGGTGCCGTCCCTGATCATTCAGACGTTTCTGGAAAACACAGCCAAATACAACAGGGAATCCGGCAGCCTGCTCATCTTTGACATAAAGATAGAACGCGCTGAGCTGAACGGGAAGCCGGTTATGCAGATTATGCTGAGCGACAACGGAACCGGATATGACCAGGAGACACTTGACCGTCTCAACAGCTCGGAAAATGATCTGTTTGCCAGAAAGCACGTGGGAATTTCGAATTTGAAGCGCAGAATTGCTCTCATTTATAAAACAGATTACCAGTTTGCTTTCTATAATAAACCTGCCGGGGGCGCTTGCGGATTACTTTATCTGCCGCTCATAGAAGCGCCGCAGCTTTAGACATCTGCCGGCAGAAGCCACCTGCAGCTGCCAGGCATACCCTGGCCCGGACACTCAGAGTGCTCACTCATACAAAGGGGAGAAATCATGAATCTTTTAATCGTAGACGACCAGATCTCCGTACTGGATGGAATCCTTAAGGGGGTGGATTTTGCATCCCTTAAGATCGAAAACGTTTATACAGCAACCAATGTTTCAGACGCAAAAGATATCATCAAATCCAACGATATCCAGATCCTCTTGTCGGATATCGAGATGCCGGGGGAAAACGGCCTTTCATTAAATCGATGGATCGCCGAGAATTATCCGGTTATTGTCAGAATCCTCCTGACTTCCCATGCATCTTTCGATTACGTAAAAGAAAGCATGAAACTCGGATGTTTTGACTATATTGTGCAGCCGGCCCCCTACCACGAGATTGAAGATGTCCTTATGAGAGCCGTCTCCAAAATTCTCACCAGGCAGCAGCTCTCTGATTACTATAATTTCGAGGTGCTCAGCAATATCGTCCTGAATTTATTTTCTTCCAATCCGTCAAATAAGGAGCAGTCGCTGGTTTCCTTGAACCAGATGGGGTATATGATAAAAAATGAATCGAATGTGCAGGCCATTATTATTGATATTTATTCCTACACCGATTCTGTGGAACAGTCGCTTTCCGACTCCTCGATCTCGGTCATTCTGATGGAACATGCACTTAAAAACTTTGCCAGGCCAGACATTTACCCTCTAATCTGTCTGAACCGGTATAAGCAGTTTGTTCTCCTTATGTACTGTAACGGAGATTCTCTCACCACTCTTGCGCCCGATATGTACAGCTCCTACTATGAGGATATCTGCGGCAAGATCAGTTCCGAATTGGCCTGCTACGTTACGCCCCGCAGCCAGGTGGCTGCGATTAGGGATATCATATTACCCGGACATCAGCGGGCAGTAAATAATGTCTCCCGAAAACCGGGCCTGTATTTTTCTGACGAGGATATGCCCGTCCCTGAAAGTACGAGCCTTTCGGAAAATGTAGTACGGTGGGAGCGCCTTCTAGAGAATAATCAGTTTATATTTCTGGAAGACAATATTGATTCCTTTTTAGATTACAATACCTCTCTGAACAGATTCAACCTGGAGACACTTTCAGAATTCCACCAGGAATTAACCAAGCTGTTCTTTATTTATTCCTATAAACGGAAAATTGATATCATGAGCCTGTTTTCCGAGGAATACAGCTACAACGATTATATGAGCTGTTTTAAAGATATCCGGTCGCTGAAGACGGGAATCAGTTTCCTTATCACCGCCATATCAAACGCTTCCTGTGAAGATGACTCTAAAGATACCGTCCAGCGCGCCATTGATTATATCCTGGAAAATCTTTCGAAAGACATATCAGTGAAGGATGTGGCCGACTATGTATGTTTCAGTCCGGAATATTTTTCAAAATTGTTTAAGAAAGAAACCGGCGAAAATGTAAAGAATTATATACTCCGGATCAAAGTGGATGCCGCAAAAGACCTGCTGAGGAATCCCAATATTCCTGTCAGTATGGTTGCCGCAGAGCTGGGATACAGCAATTTTTCCCATTTTACTCAAATGTTTAAAAAACATGAAAATATGACTCCAAGCGAATACAGGAAACAGTTTTTAAAACATATTTAGTATGGAGCAATGGAAACGAAATACAGGAATGGTAACAGTTCAGGCCCGCCAGCACTGTTACCCAGAATGCGAAAGGGATTTTAATGATGAAATACAAACATATTATCTTTGATTTTGGAAATGTAATTGTAACGTTTGGAGAAAAGCAGCTTATCGGACCTTTCTGTCCGTCCCCGGAAGATTCTGCTATAATGAAACAGGCAATTTTTCATGCCTGGGACGACCTGGATCGCGGCACCATAGACTATGAAGAGTATATGGAACACGCCGCATCTCTGGCCCCTGAACGCCTGCGTCCAAATATCCGGCAGTTTGCCCGCGAATGGTGTCTGCACCTGACCCCATTAGAAGAAACATGGGAATTAATTCATGATCTGAAAAAGAAAGGATTTTCTCTATACATATTGTCAAACGCCTCCGCACATTTCGCCGCACACGCCGATTACTATGAGATTACGAAGGAATTTGATGGAATAGTATTCTCCGCCCCGGTTCAGATGATGAAGCCGGAACCGGATATATACCGGTATCTGTTCGAGACCTATCATCTGAATCCTGAGGAATGCTTCTTCCTGGATGATAAAGAAGAGAATGTCAGAAGCGGCAATGCTTTTGGTATGGACGGAATTGTGTTTACCGGTAATGTTGCCGAGGTCAGAAAGATTCTGGAAGTATAGATGCGCCAGATATGCCCTGCCCTGCAACCCACCAGGCTTACAGGTTATTGTGAAGCAGCTCGAGCACTGTGCGCAGATCCTCTGCCTTCATCTGCCCCGGTGCTGAAGCCTTCCCCGCAGATCCAAAAGTCAGAGCCGAACCGAATACTTCCCCGCACAGGCGGCTGATCACACCGGCGCCGGCCATAGACATCGTAATAATCGGCCGGTCTGCATGTACAGACACCATCTCTTCCGTAGCTGCCAGAAGTGTCAGCACGTCTTTTTTATTCCGGGGCATAACAGCAATCTTGGGGATATCTGCTCCCAGTGCCTGCATCCTGCATAGTCTGGATACAATTTCCTCTTTCTCCGGCGTTTTCTGAAAATCATGATTGGAAGCAATCACTTTCACGCCGTGCCCATGGGCCGTTTTTACCACCCGTTTCACTGCCTCATCCCCTGTAAAGATTTCTACATCTATCAGATCTACATATCCGGTCTCTGCGGCTTTTATATTCAGTTCTGCATATGTATCCGCTGGAACCTGCTTTTCTCCGCCCTCTTTGGCGGTGCGGAAGGTGAAAAGAAGCGGGGTCTCTCCGAGAACTTTCCTAAGTTCTTTCAACGTCTCTTCTGCTTTCGAAAAATCAAAAATATCCTCATACCAGTCTGCCCGCCATTCCACGACATCGGCGCCGATCCGCATGATGTCGGCGGCAGAGCTTAAAATCCCTGCCCTGGTTACTTCTACTATTGGCACACAGATTTTCGGGATTCCGCTGCCTATCTCAACATTTCTGATTTTTACTGTGTTCATAGGTATTCTCCTTTTACATATATTGATCTTATCAGCAGTCTTCAGGCCCATATAATAGTCCGGAAGTCTAGCCTATTTACAACTTTTTCTACCAGTTTACCATAAGGCAGACCTATAAACAACGAGAATCGGGATTTAGTCGGCAAGCTTTAGACTTGTCGACGGACGGGGACGCTTCATG
>OBZW01000739.1_pt1 | contig 15132 bp, 13 predicted proteins | sample 1477021 | NCBI WGS metagenome assembly OBZW01 (sample SAMEA2580262, study PRJEB22360) | human gut metagenome | biome: human gut; feature: human-associated habitat; material: faeces | place: Denmark | collected 2008/2010
TTGGACTTACCTATGTCCTGAAACTTTTTACTTACCTATGTCCTGAAACTGGACATGATGTGACCAGTCAGGAGATAGGTAAGTCTGATCAGTGCGTAATATTAAGGTGTAGTAATAAAGTCTTGTGTGGATTTTGACTACAATACAAAACTCATCTTGTCATAGTTAACATTAAATTATGATAACTGTTCTATATACACACAAAATCTCCTGGCACAATTAACGTTTCACCAGTTCTGTCCAATACGCAGCCCCCGCCAGGCTGTCCCCCTTAGAGAGTGTTTTTACTACAGTTTGGATGCGACCAGCTGTGCGGAAGTGGAAGATGCCTCTCCTGGATGCGTCTTTTAGGGCATTAGCGCCGCTTCATCAAAATCGGAACCGGCATGTGAACTGCTTCCAGGCCCACAAGGCCTGGAAGCAAGCAGACCCGCAGTGAGAATTCATCAGAATTCTCGCAAGTGTCCGCGGTGTTCACCATGCCGGTTCCGATTTTGATTAGCGGCGCTTATGCCCTAATAATGCATCCAGGAGAGGCATCTTCCACTTCCGCACAGCGCCCCCTTCTAAATAAAAATCACTCCCCCCAAACCCCCTCTAATGGAAGATAGTTCTGTTTGTTTAGCAGTCCCGCTCCAAGTTTCAGCTCACTTCTTGGCGCGCTGATTACGGTCAGTTCCATTCCCTCTTTTATGTCTGCGGAGGCGATGATTCTACCTGTGTTGGTTTCGATTGTTGTGATGAGGTCGGGGAAGACGGCAAGCCTTTCCGAACCGATGGCTGCGTACATATATTCGTTGCAGAAACCAATCTGGCACGGAATAGAGGCAGTGGAGATACGGAAGGTTCCGTAATCCAGGGCATTGCGGGTTTCGAGGGCACAGTCTTCTACGATTCCGGTGCAGAGGATTCTGCCGTTTAACTGGCGGAGGGCGGCTTCAATGGCCAGGGCGGGTGAAGCCGCGGTGCGGTACGCGCGGCCCAGCTTTAAAGCCTGGGCGTACGCGCCGGCTGCGGCGTGGGTCTCCAGGTAGGGAATGGAAACGGGGTTGCGCGCTACGGCGACTGCTCCTCCTGCCAGATGAGCCGCATTTCTAACCAGTGAGGCCGTATTTTCGACAGAACCTTTTACTGTTAATTCGGTATATGTCTTATTTTCCGGTCTTCCGCCTGCAGCAGCCTGGATGACGGTGTGTCCGGAGCTCTCCAGGCCAAGAGAGCCCATGACTCCGAGCGGGTGCGCGCGGCCGTCGCAGGGGGCGTCAATGATGGGGAGCCCTGAGAGTGCGGCGGGGATAAATGGCTCAAACGAGGAGGAAGCCCCCAGTTCACAGGAAATAAATCCTGCAATCGGGGTTTCGGATTGTGTGCCCAGCAGCTCCAGGATCCTGGGATATACATCGTCTGAATAATATGCAGTGTCCGAAGCAGGAGAACCAACTCCGGAAATCGTAACGATACAGCCGTCCCTGCTTCGCTCTTTTAATTCATCAATGGTAATCAATTCTACGTTTCCAAGTTTCAGTGCAGATAGTGCGCGTTCCTCCCCCTCTTTGGGGCAGCCGCCGCCACCGCCTCCGAGCAGAAGGCTGCCAATCAGCAGATCCTGTATGGATTCTTTGTCAAATATCATAGGTATTTCTCCTTTTATTTCATTTGTATTTTGGACAATCAAAGGCTGCGGAACAAGGTATACCCAAAGGGCACCCCGTAACACATGCCCGTGCGGGCGGTCTGCAGCTTAGCTGCAGAATAAGGTATACCCAAAGGGCACCCCGTAACACATGCCCGTGCGGGCGGGTCTGCAGCCTAGCTGCAGAATAAAGTATATTTACATCATAAGCCGTATGAAAAAATCGTCAATCCCTGAATCCTACAAAAATAAATATCAAATTATTGTAGAAATCAACAAAGCATAAAAATAAGAAAAATTGTATAATTATTACTATGTTTACACGCTACCCGGTGTAAATCGTGCAAAAGGGAAAGGAGAGAACAATGAGTGACAACAGAGAAAATGGCAGCTCTGAAGAGATACTGGAGCAGTACTCCAAAGAAATGCCAAAATTAATGGAACCGGGCATTTTTATTATAGCCGTCGTAGCCAGTGTGCTGGGAGCTATCGTGGGAATGCAGGTACTGACACATACGGGGGTAGCCCCGGATACTTCTGTGGTGGGAGCGCTGCTTGCAGTTCTGATCAGTCAGATTCCCATCCGGTTTTTGAAAAAATTTAAGAATATCCATTGCCAGAACCTGGTACAGACATCGACATCAGGGGCAACATTCTCGGCGGCAAACTGTATGCTGCTGACGATCGGTGTTCCTTATATTATGGGATACACGGAATTCATGTATCCGATGCTGATCGGTGTAACACTTGCAACAATTGTGGATGCTACAATTTTGTACAAGTCATTCGGATCGCCGATGTTTCCGGCTGATGCACCGTGGCCTCCTGGAATTGCTACGGCTGAAACGATTCTTGCAACTGTCAGAAAGGGAAAACGTGCCGGGCTGCTTGTGGTCGGCGCTGTTGCCGGATGGGCAGGGGCTATGGCCGGAATACCTATGGATTTATTCGGCGTTGCATGGGTGGGAAGCGTACTGGCTATCGGAGCATTCGGTGTAGGCGCCCTGATCGTGGGAATAATTGAAAGCAATGCGTTTGCATTTACCGTGTTCGGCCATGAATTTGTCATTGCACAGGATATTTTTGGAAAAGGGTTTATTGCGGCAGATCATGTTGCTTTGAATTATATGGGGCATGGCATCATGATTGGGGCAGGTATCATATCCCTGATCCAGTGCGGCAGGATGCTGTTTAAGAAAGTGGATAAAGAGACTTCAGCGGCATCCCAGTTTGGAACTTCGATCAAAGATATGCGGAGTGCTCTTGGAAAAGGATTTATCGCTTATCTGGTGATTGCCCTGGGACTTGCAATTGTATCGGGGCTGTGGTATGAGATGAAGCCGGGCATGTTTATCTTATGGATTATATTTGCAGCGGTAGCGGCGCTTGTATCCGAACTGATCGTCGGGGTATCCGCTATGTATTCCGGATGGTTTCCAGGATTCGCCACGGCCCTCATCTTTTTAATTCTGGGGATGCTGATCGGTTTTCCAAAGCTCCCTCTGGCTGTACTGGCAGGTTTTACCGCGGCAACAGGACCGTGTTTCTCTGACATGGGTAATGACCTAAAAGCGGGCTATATACTGAGAGGAAGCGGAAAGAATCCGGAGATAGAGAAGGCAGGCAGAAAACAGCAGTATTTTTCAGAGCTGCTTGGTTTTGCAGTGGCATTTGTTATTGTTGCTATTTTTGCAAAAACATACTTCTCACAGGGGCTGTTCCCGCCGATTAACGCTACATATGCTTCCACGATTGAAGCGGGTTCCTCAATTGAGGTATTGAAATGGCTGGCGATCTGGGCAATTCCGGGGGCTATCATTCAGATCGCAGGAGGAAACCACCAGGTTGGAATCCTGTTCGCTACTGGTATCCTGGTGGGCGGAACCATATATGGATTGACCGTCATCATTGCCACTATCATCCGTATTATTGTAATTAAGAAGAATCCGAAAAACGATGATATACTGATGATTCTTGGTGCAGGCTCCCTGGTCGGATGTGCGCTGCATGATTTTGCCAACTCCATGCTGGGAGCATTCAAATCCAAATAGCGGGACTGCGTTAATAATCCTTTAACTTACGGATGATATACAGTATGTATAGAGTCTGGAGAAAATCGGTATCGCTCTGCCCGTAGGGGATCATATTTTTTACTTTGTTGATCCGATAGCGTATGGTGTTTTCATGGACAAAGAGCGCCTTGCTTGTTTTGGTATAGTCCATATCGTTCTCAATAAAATCGTGAATGGTATGCATCAGATGGGAATGGTATCTTTCATCATACTCTAAAATAGGCTGCGCTGTCTCCAGATAAAATTCATCTATGGCAGGGTGGCCTTCCAGCTTTAAAAAGAGGCGCAGTACTCCAAGGGCCCGGAAATATATGACTTTGCCTGGCTGGTACGGGCAGGAAGAAGCGGCATGGTATGCCTGTGAAATGGCATCCCCCAGGCTGTAAAGAGGACAGCAGCTGCTGATACCCGCCATACATTCAGGATAGCTTTCAAAGATGGCTGCCGCAGTCTGTGAGATATATTTATCAATCGCATGTGGGGAATTATCCTTAAAAGAGCGGATAATCAAAATGCCTCCCCGGTAACCCGCGGCAAAAAACAAAACGTCCCGGCTGAATTTTTCGGCCAGGGCCGGACGGGGCAGGGGCATGCCTGCCTCCACGCGGCAGTAAAAACATAATACATTTTTGGCAAAGTAAGGATTCAGCCGCTGGATAAGCATTGCTTTTCTATTGTCAGACAGCTCCCTGTCAGCCAGCTGGGCAAGGATCTCCTCCTGGCTGTTCAGGTTTTTGTAAAAGAGCAGCTGTTCCGTTATCTCGGAAATAATAATGGAATAAGGGACATCCTTGTCGATAAATAATATAGGCAGTCCGCACTGATTGGCATAAGCATAAGCTTCTTCAGGCAGTTCGTCCATATTTTCGTCAATAATACAGAGCGCTGCGGTGTGAATGGCATGAAAATACTTCAGGGCATAGAGGATGTACTGGGGATCGTCTTTGCCATGATAGAAAGCTGTCATAAAAAAGGAATTCCTGGATTTGGTGTCAAGCGATGCAAAGTCTGTTTCGCTGATGTAATTATCAAAAACACTGACATATTCTACCGGCCTGTCCAGCCCGTCCATACCGGCTTTAATCCTGGCGCCGGACAGAGAGGGCAGGTGCAGAACGTCAGATACAGTAATAACGCTCATAATGAAAAACCTCCGGGTGTGTTTTAACAAATTATATAACAGAAGATTTCACAAATCAATGTGAAGAGACAATATAAGAAATTGCGAGGATGAGAAAATGGTTTTTAAGCAGATGCTGGAACTCTATGATATTCTGGATGATATCAATGCCGATGGCAGAAGAGTAGAGGAATACTTGAGAAGCATCCAGAAGGATGCGGATGTGGAGGCATATCCCATCTACGGAGATAAAGGGAAAACGGATGTGGTCAAGGTATGTGTGCATGGCAGCAATGGAAAAAGAAGCGGCGGCGATGCGCCGACCCTTGGGATTATCGGCAGGCTGGGCGGCCTTGGTGCGCGTCCCGAACGGATCGGTTTCGTGTCTGACGGTGACGGCGCACTGACCGTACTTACTGCGGCAGCCAAGCTTTTGGACATGCAGAAAAAGGGGGATACGCTGGAGGGAGATGTGGTTCTCGTGACACACGTATGTGCGGATGCGCCGACCGAACCACATGAACCAGTGGACTTCATGGATTCACCGGTCAGCATGCAGCAGTGCAATGACGAAGAGATTACAGAGGACATGGATGCGATCCTGACAGTCGATACGACCAAGGGGAACCGTGTGATTAACCATAAGGGATTTGCAATATCTCCAACCGTAAAGGAGGGGTATATCCTCAGAATCAGCGAGGACTTGCTGGACATTGTGGAGATAACGACGGGAAAAGCACCTTATGTATTTCCGATTACCACGCAGGACATCACACCTTACGGAAATGACCTCTATCACCTCAACAGCGTGCTTCAGCCGGCTGTTGCCACGGATGTTCCTGTGGTTGGAGTTGCAATCACAACGGAGACTGCGGTACCGGGATGCGGCACTGGCGCCACGCATGGTGCGGATGTGGAAATGACGACCCGGTTTGTGATTGAGGCAGCGAAGTCATATGGCAGAAAACAGTGCAGATTTTATGATGAAGAGGAATTTGCGCGTATTCAGAAACTATACGGATCCATGAAAAAACTGCAGACTTTGGGAGACGGCCGGGAATAAACATAAATAAGTAAGCTGCAGCCGTACACTTTGAAATTATCCAGCGTGATTGAAGCAAGCAGAATAACTGTAAAAAAAGCAGCAGAAAGAAGGAAACTGAAATGAAGACGGGAAAAACGGAGATGGATATCAGGGAAAGCGCAGAGAATCTCCTTATGGCCTGTATGGATGTAAAAGAGGGCGAGCAGGTGCTGGTGGTCGCGGATCAGGATAAGTATGATCTGGGATACCAGGTGTATGAGACCGCCTTATGTATGAACTGCGAGGCACTTTTTATGTGCATGAAGAATCGGAGCGTTTCCGGAGAAGAGCCGCCTGCAGCTATAGCAGCGGCCATGTGTGCATCGGATGTGGTGATCTGCATTACAGAGCATTCCATGACACACACCAATGCCAGGATTAGCGCGGCAAAAGCCGGTGCGAGAATTGGCACTATGCCAGGGATTACAGAGGAAATGTTTTCAAAAGGCGCGATGACTGCGGACTTTCGAAAAGTAGAAGCAGATACGAAGCGTTACGCCCAGATGCTCACAGAGGCATCCACAGCCAGGATCGAAAAGGACGGACATGTTCTGACCCTGAATCTGAAGGGAAGAAATGGTGTCCCCAGTACAGGAGTTTACCGCAATCCCGGCGAGGCAGGCAATCTTCCCTCAGGGGAGGCATACATTGCTCCGCTGGAAGACGGTGTGAACGGAAACATGGTCATCGACGGCTCAATGGAAGCAATGGGAGTACTTGAGGAACCACTGGCCGTAACAATCGAAAAGGGCCGGCTGAAAAGCCTGGAAGGAGACGGCGGGACATTGCAGATCCTGTTTGCAAGACCTGAAAACGGCATTACAGCGGAACTGGGGATAGGAACAAATCATGCAGCCGTCCTCTGCGGAAATATTTTGGAGGATGAGAAAGTGTATGGAACTGTTCATATTGCTTTCGGCAGCAATACTTCATTTGGCGGAACCAATAAGGCGGACTGCCATATGGATGGAATCATCCTGGAACCCGATTTGTACCTGGACGATGAACTAATCATGAAAAAAGGCGTGTTCCTGCGCTAGAGTATGTCTGAAAAGAGGCTGAAGCACTATTTAGTGCGTCAGCCTCTTTTGTGTTCGTGAGCGATAATTCCGATGGGAGAAACAAAAAAAGAATTGCGGCGGCCGGCCCCAGGCATGGCGCTGGTTTACAGTTTATGTGGCAGAGGGATCCGTCCGGGATCTTTTTAGACACCCCACTCCCGCCGGTATTGCAGCGGAGTCTTCCCGTCTTCTTTCTTAAAGCAGCGGATAAAATATCCGACGCTTTCGAAGCCTAAGTGTTCCGATATGTCGTTGATGGACATTGTGGTGACACGCAGCAGCTCTTTCGCCTTGTCGATCCGGATACTGCGCTGGAATTCACCCGGGGTGCTTCCGACATAGAGCCGGAACTGTTTCTGCAGATAAAATTTGTTAACGAAGAATTCTTCTGCAAGAGAGTCCAGTGTAATCCGTTCGTTAAAATGTTCTGTAATATACGCCTGAGCCTGCGGAACAAATTTGGGAGGCTGCTTCTTGAGCGACATTGTTTTATCGTGTATGGCAGACTCCATGCAGCAGGTCATCAATGTTGTGATGATGGACGCGGCTTTAATGTCGGTCTGGTAATCATTGTAGATGTTTGTGCTGTAGTAACCGATTAATTTTCGCAGCAGCTGGATGGCATCACTGTTTCTCATGGTTCCGATCGGGCTGTTGTTATTCAGCTCCATGAAGCTATCGTAATAGTCATGCGTCGAGTTTCCCCAGAAATGCATCCAGATCACATTCCAGTGCGGGGTGTCCGGATCAATGGCATAATAATTCAGCTTCCTGCAGTCGATCCAGAAAAACTGTCCGGGGGAAAGTGTATAATGTTTCCCGTCGAAGTTGATATAGCCTTTTCCATCCATCGTGATTTTCAGCAGATAAGACTGTAAACCCTGCCGGGTTGTCATGTAATTTTTTCCCGTTACGAACTCCCCGACCTCCTGCACGTATGGCAGACGTGCCCTGGCCTTTGGGTTCGTGTGTGCGATGAACCATTGCGAATCGGGCGTGACATCAAGATTGTACTGAATAAAGGCGGATCCAGTCTGTGTTTCAGCCAAAGTATCCTGATACTGCGGAAAGTCTACGAGATTCTGCGCTTTTTGATTTATTTTGTTTATCATTTGAAATTCCTCCTCCAAGCCAAGATAGTGACATTTTTGCACAAGATAAAATAATGACATCCCGGGCAATATGAGTATAATTAAAGGAAATGGATAGAGAATTTCATGAAAAAGAACGAATATTGTGCACAATTAACTGTTTTTCTCGGATTTATTGGTGTTATCCATTGTATCACAATTTTATTTTATTTCATATTAAAAAATTAAAAAAAGAAAAATCAACTATATCGAAAGGAGCAAAAAGTGGATACGAAAGTTTTATTTGAAGAATACAGGGAGGATATTCTGGAGTGTGTCCATCACGGAACCGTCTGCGTGGTTAACAAAGACGGAATCGCGGCAGCAGTGGGAGATCCCGGCTGGATCTGTTATTACAGGAGCGCTTCAAAGCCGATTCAGTCTCTGCCGGTGTTGATGCATGGCCTGGATCTGAAGTATGGCCTGACGGAGGAAGAGACGGCTCTGTTCTCCGGATCCCACTGGGGCGACCAAGAGCACGTAAGGGTATTAGAAGCAATCATGCAGAAGACCGGCCTGAAAGAAGAGCAGATGATTATGCTGCCAACATATCCAAACCGGATCTCGGAGCGGAACCGCCTGATAGAGAATCATATGCCGCCTCGAAAAATATACCACAATTGCTCCGGTAAACATCTGGGTATGATGCTGCTGGCCAGAGAGCTTGGGGAAGAGGTAACCGGATACTGGAAGCGGGAGAGCCGGACACAGCAGGAAATCCTGGGGATTATCTCCATGATGACGGATGTGGCCCAGGAGGATATTAAAACAGGTGTGGATGGCTGCGGTGTTCCGGTATATGCCGTGCCGTTCCACTCGATAGCGACATCCTATCTGCGGCTGGTGTGCCCGGAACTGATTCCGGATTCGGTACTGCGGACGGCGGTGATCAAAAATGTAAATATGATTCATAAATATCCTCATATGATTGCAGGAAAGGACATCGTATGTTCTGTTCTGGCATCCAGCAGTGACCTGCTTGGAAAAAGCGGCGCTCTGGGGGTATACGTAATCGGGATCCGTTCGCTTGGAGTGGGGGCCGTAGTAAAAATCATGGATGGCAGTCATGATGAATTTGCAGCCGCGGTCCTCAGAGTGTTCGAAGAGCTTGGTTATAACAACCGGGAGGTTGCGGAAAAGCTTGAGGGATTATATCCGTCAGCGATCGTAAATGACAATAAGGAGATGGTGGGACACCGGAAAGCAGTCTTCAAGTTATTTGAAAAATAAGTGCAGAGAAAGAAGCACGGAGAAAAAATGAAAAGGAGATGTAACATGCAGGACGAGTTAATCAGGATTCCGAGGACAGAGTACCCGCGGAGGTGGGAAAAAGTGCAGGCTGTTATGCGGGACCAAAAACTGGACATCATTCTGGCATACAGCGATGACAGAGCAACCTATGGCAATGCATATGCGAGATATTATACAGACCTTCAGACACACTTTGAGCCGGTGTTGGTTATGTTTGTGGCGGGCAGAGAGCCCGTGATCTTAACGGGGCCGGAGACGGACGGGTATGCAGGGGAGAGAGCTGTTGCCGGTGGGGTAAAGGTGTTGGCTGAACTGGCGGCGGAGGATGAAGATTACCCGTTTTCAGAGGTAGAGTCACTGCAGGAGATCATCCGGCAGTATACAGGAAGAGAGCCGAAAAGGATCGGGCTGGCAGCAAAGGTACATATGGGGGCAGAATTGTATGAAGCCCTGCTGCGGGCATATCCTGATGCAGAACTGGTGGACACAGATCCGTTTCTGGCGCCTTTAAGAGGCATAAAATCCCCAGATGAAATCGCTGTCATATGCAGGGCATACGAGATCACTAACGAGGGGATGCACGCGGCGATTGCGGCAGTGAGACCGGGCATTACAGAAAGGGAGATTGCAGCCGAAGCCGAGTATGTTATGCGGAAAAAGGGCTGTGAGGGTTATGGAATCGACCCGATTGTCTCATCAGGACCTAATGCGGCTCATGTTCTTGCACGGACGACGACCAGGGTAATTGAAGAAAATGATATTGTGGTGATTACGCTCGCTCCAAGGTATGAAGGATATCATGGAGCCTGCGGGAGAACTGTTCTGGTGGGGAATCCGGGTGAAAAGGCGGAGAAGGCAGTAAAAGCGATGATTAAGGCGCAAAACCTGTGCGCAGAGAATCTGATCCCGGGAAAAATTGGAAGCTGCGTGGAGGCGATAGGAAGACAGGTGATGAAGGAGGCGGGATATGAAAAAAACTTTATGTACTCCGGGCTTCACAGTGTCGGTGTGATTGAGTTTGAACCACCTATATTCGGACCGTCCAGCAGAACCGTTATTGAGAAAGATATGATAATCTCGGTGGACATCCCGCTGTTCGAGTCAGATGTGTCAGGAATGAGGATGGAAGACGGATACCTGATCACGGATACGGGAGCCAGAAAGCTGACCGACAGCCCCCAGTGGATTCAAAAGTAGAAGATTCAGTGAAACCAAAGATTGTTAAAGAATGGAGGAGAAGTTATGGGAAAGGGAATGAAAAAAGTGATAGCAATGATGTTAACGGCTGGATTAATCGCAGGCATGGCTGCTGGATGCAGCTCACCTAAGAAAGAATCCGGAAAATCCAGTGATGCAGCGGCATCCGGGGAAGAAGGCGGCAGCGGAAGCGCAACCTTGGATTCGATCCTGGAAAAAGGGAAACTTGTTGTAGGATGTTCTTTAAATGGAGCGCCAATCGGATTCACCGACGACAGTGGAAAAGAAATGGGATACGATGTAGATTGGGCCAACCGGCTTGGTGAAGTACTCGGGGTTGAAGTGGAAATAGTAAATGTAGATGCAGAAACGAGGCTTCCGGCATTAACATCGGGGCGTGTTGATGTCCTGTTTGCAAATGTAACAGGCAATCTGGAACGTGCACAGTCTGTTGATTTTTCGATCCCATATCTCCGCGCCGGTATCAAGATGCTGACGGCAGCAGGATCAGACCTGCATACACTGGAAGATCTGAACAGCCCGGATGTAACGGTATCGGTTAACCGGGGGTCGACCGGTGAGGCATTGGTAACAGAAAATGCTCCGGAGGCGAACATTCTTTATGTAGATAATTTTACGGATTCTGTCCTTCAGGTCGAACAGGGAAAAGCGGATGCGGCTTTCGAAGATAATACAGTAGTAGAATATGCGGCATCCCAGAACAATAAGCTGGAAGCACAGGAGAAAATGTATACATCAGATCCGATCTGCGCAGCATGCAGGAAGGGGGATATAGAATTTGCCCGCTATCTGGACATGTTTGTATCATGGCAGATCAGTTCTGGATGGCAGACAGAGACGTATGAGAAATGGTGGGGAACCAAACCGGCAGAGTTAAATTATCTATGGTAACAAACGAGCTGCATGGAAGATGCCCGCCTGTATTGGGCGGGCATTCTTGCATGAATAGCGTGCACGAATAGAATGAGGAGGTGAGGGTGCTTAAAATGTATAAATTAAACTTTAATTTTCTCAATGTATATGGGGATATGCTGCTGGACGGAATGAAGATGACCGTAATTATTGTAGCCTGGTGCCTCTTGATCGGGCTCGTGCTGGGAACGGTAATGGCACTGTTTAAACAGTCAAAGAGCCGTATTCTGCGCATCATAGCGACGGTCTATGTGGATATTCTAAGGAATACTCCATTTCTGGTTCAGCTTTTCTTCTTTTTCTACGGACTTCCGGCCCTTGGAATCCAGACGGATGCGATGGCGACGGCAATCATCGCACTGGGGATCAACACAAGTGCCCAGAATTGCGAAATCATAAGGGCAGGTCTTTTGGCTGTTAAGAAAGATTACTTCGAATGTTCCGAGGCGCTAGGGTATACAAAAATGCAGACACTCTTGTATTTTGTACTTCCAATCTCTTTCCGGCTTGCTTTTAAGTCTCTTGTAAATAACTTTATCAATCTAGTCCTGACCTCTTCGGTCTGTTTCTCTATTACGGTAGTGGAGACCATGGGAGCGGCTAAAATTATTGTTGGCAGGACTTCGAGGCCCTTCGAGATTTATCTGATGATATTACTATGTTATTGCATTTTTACATATATCATTTCATTTATTGCGAAGCTCATCGATAGAAAAATCCATATTGTATTATAAGGAGGGACTGAGATGTCATTTTATGATTATGCAAATCTGACCGGCAATGATGCCATGCAGTTCCTTCGGGCTGCAGGAGTTACCCTATATATTACATTCATGTCCCTGCTGATTGGAACTATCGTGGGAGTGATCCTCGGGCTGATCCGGTGTTCCAGGAATAAAGTAGTGAGCGTACTGCCCCTGGTAGTAATTGAGCCTCTGCGGAATTCGCCCCTTGTTACACAGCTGTTTTTGGTGTTTTATGGCCTGCCGATGATCGGGGGGATCATGCTGGATCCGTTTCCGGCTGCAATATTGGCGCTGTCTTTGAATACAGCGGCATTTATGGCTGTTCTGGTACACAACAGCGTGTCCGCGATACCGGAAGGGCAGTGGGAGGCAGGAATGGCATTGGGGCACAGCAGAATATCGACTTTTATAAATGTAATTTCCAGACAGGCCCTGAGACTTCTTGTGCCTCAGGCCATTACACTCTATATATCACAATTACAGTGTTCTTCACTCGTTGCACTGATAGGTATCATGGATCTGACAAAACTGGGACAGAATTTGGCTCTTCGTACCTTAAAGCCATTCCTGATCTATGGAATTGTATTTCTGATCTATTACGTAATATCCAGTCCGCTGTCCAGGCTGGCAAAGAGTCTGGAGAAGAAATTATCGTTCTACTATTAAAACAGTACTGCTACCAGGATAAGAGAGGTGACATAAAAAATGTCTATGATTGAAGTAAAGAGCGTTACCAAAAGCTTTGGTGACCTGACCGTTTTGAAAGACTTTAGCGTCGATTTTAACCAGGAGGGCGTAACCGTTCTGCTCGGTCCCAGCGGCACGGGGAAAAGTACCCTTTTGAGATGCATTAACGCTTTAGAAACGATTGACAGCGGAGATATCTTCGTAAACGGGTTGTCAGTAAAAGAGAAAAAGAATCTGCGGCAGATACGTCTGGACTGCGGCATGGTCTTTCAGAGAACCGTGTTGTTTCCGCACTTAAACGTCATGCAGAATCTGACCATGAGCCCGGTGAAGCTCCTGAAGATGAATAAAAAGGAAGCAGAGGAGAAAGCGAATCTTTATCTGAAAAAGGTTGGCCTGGAATCAAAAGCACAAGCCATGCACAATGAACTTTCCGGCGGCGAGCAGCAAAGGATTGCGATAGCAAGGGCGCTGATGATGAATCCGAAGGCGCTTCTTCTGGACGAGGTAACGTCCGCATTGGATCCGGAGATGACCAGCGAAGTGCTCAAGATACTCGAAACACTTGCAGGGGAAGGGGTCTGTATGTTATGTGTAACGCATGAAATGCAGTTTGCAAGACATGTTGCAAGCAGGATCATCTTTATGGATAAAGGAATCGCGGCTGCAGACGAAACTGCAGAAAATTTCTTCTCTATTGTGAGAAAAGAAAATGAACGGATCGCCAAATTTCTTCAGTTTATCGGGGAGTGAGTTCATGAGGGTCAGCCCCTTTTCAAAGAGGGCTGACCCTCATTCTTTTTTCGAAAAGAATAGGGACTTCTGACAGTGCGGATACCTTTTCTGAGCAGAGAAAGGGTATTCTATCTAAGACGGTGTTTGTGATTTAGTTACTGTGCGCGTCCGCAGGAGGGAACAGCAACACAGAGGCTTACATGACTGCAGAGTATTTACAGAGGTTATGGACGGGAAGGGGGATTTGTGGTAGAATAGCGGGGAATGACAAGACAAGTGTATGTGCAGGAGGGATTTTCGGATGAAGAAGCTGCTTGACAGGATTTTCATAGACGGGCTCAGCGGGATGGCCCAAGGGCTTTTTGCTACTTTAATTATAGGAACAATAATTCAGCAGATCGGCACTTTTATGGGCGGGACTGCAGGAGACCTGGTTTATGCGGTAGGGAAGGTGGCGGCTGCTTTGACGGGGGCCGGAATCGGAGTTGGTGTGGCCAGGAAGCTGGAGGCCGGCCAGCTGGTGACGGTATCGGCGGCTACGGCAGGTATGGTGGGTGCTTTTGCAGGAAAACTTCTGGCTGGACAAGTGATACAGGACGGCGCCATGGTCTTTGCAGGACCAGGTGAGCCTCTGGGGGCTTTTGTTGCGGCTTACATAGCGATTGAATTTGGTATTCTGATTTCTGGAAAGACGAAGCTGGATATTATACTGACCCCGCTGGTGTGCATTGGGACAGGCTCTGCAGTAGGGCTGTTTTTGGGTCCTCCGATATCCAGGTTTATGAACTGGCTGGGCTCACTGATTAACTGGGGGACTGAGCAGCAGCCATTCCTTATGGGCATCGTAGTATCCGTGCTTATGGGGATGATCCTAACTCTGCCGATCAGTTCTGCGGCGTTAGGAATTATACTGAATCTTTCGGGATTGGCAGCAGGTGCCGCTACGATAGGTTGTTGCTGCAACATGGTTGGTTTTGCCGTAGCAAGTTACCGGGAGAATAAGATCGGCGGACTGCTCGCACAGGGCATTGGAACATCTATGCTGCAGGTACCTAATATTGTAAGGAAGCCAATTATCTGGCTGCCGGCCATATTATCCAGCGCGGTGCTCGGGCCGGTGGGGACTATGGTACTGCATATGACAAACAACGCAACCGGATCGGGAATGGGAACAGCAGGGCTTGTGGGGCAGATCATGACCTGGCAGGTGATGACACAGACGGAACCCCCCATGATGGTATTGATTAAAATACTTGTAATACAGATCCTGCTTCCAGCGCTTGTGACGCTGGGCATATCCGAATTCATGCGGAAACGAAAATGGATTAAATTTGGGGATATGAAGCTGGAACTATAAGAAATCGGGATTTAGTGACGAGCTTTAGTCTCGGCGCGGATGGGGGCGCTCCATAAAGGGATAGCCGAAAACCTCCCGGAGAACATCCATGTCCTTTCAAAAACGCGGCCGCGGACCTAAGAAATT
>OBZW01000742.1_pt1 | contig 15053 bp, 10 predicted proteins | sample 1477021 | NCBI WGS metagenome assembly OBZW01 (sample SAMEA2580262, study PRJEB22360) | human gut metagenome | biome: human gut; feature: human-associated habitat; material: faeces | place: Denmark | collected 2008/2010
GATTCAGGCCGTAGATATTCGGCCGTCGTCCGCCGGCCGTCCCCTGCTCGCCGAAATTGTGCACGAAGCCCTCGTCGATCAGCTCCCCGATGAGTTTGGTCACGGTCGGCACGCTCAGATTCACGGCCTTGCTCAGATCGGTGATGCTCGAATCGCCGCCGAGAATGTACTGACAGATAATCTGCTGTTTGAGAATAGCGGCCTTGTTGCCTTCCGTGGCCAGTTTGAGGAACGAATTGGTCATTTCGTCGGGGTGTTTGATTTACGTCTTTACGATTGGGTAAAGATAAAAATAAATAGCGAGTCGGGCAAACATTCTGCGGAAAATGCGCCCCGAGCCGCGAATTTATAACGAATGTCGCCATGCGGACCGTTCATTCGCAGAAACTTTACGATCGTACCCCGATCGGCCGCCGCCCTTCCTGCGAACGAGCTCCACCTGCAAAATAAACATATTTGTGACAAAACCGCTGTTGAATGAATTTTATCACCAAAACCGCTTGTGATAATAATTTTTATTATTACATTTGCTCGTGATTTAACGCCACCTTTATTATAACCAAACCGCCATGCAGATCAAAGGAACCTTTCTGGACGAAATCAGCCACGACATTCCCCACCAGAACTGGGGCGAAAAGGAGTGGGACGCCGATTTCGGACACATGCACCGGGCCGGTATCGAGCACGTGATACTCATCCGCTGCGGCTAACCGCCGCTGGCAGACCTTCTCCTCGCAGGTGCTCACCTCGGAGGAACGCTGTTACGAACCGCCCGCGGACCTGGTCGGGATGTTCCTGCGCCTGAGCGAAAAGTGGGGCATGAAATTCTGGTTCGGGCTCTACGACTCGGGCAAATACTGGGCATCCGGGGATTATCTGCACGAGGTGGAGCTCAACTGCCGCCTGATCGACGAGGTGTGGGCCCGTTACGGGCATCACGCCGCTTTTGGCGGATGGTACATCTCGCAGGAGTGCAGCCGCAACACGGGCAAAATCATCGACCTCTACGCCCGGCTGGGCCGTCACTGCAAAGCCGTCTCGGGCGGACTGCCGACGCTGATTTCCCCCTACATCGACGGCAGCAAGAACATCAGCCAGTACACCGACCGGACCACGCGCACGGGCGGCGTCACGGCCGAGAGCCACGAGGCGGAGTGGGACGCCATTTTCCGGGGGATTCAGGGCGCGGTGGACATCGTGGCCTTTCAGGACGGGCACGTCGAATACGACGAGCTTCCGGAATTCCTCCGCATCAACAAGCGGCTGGCCGACCGCTACGGCCTGGAGTGCTGGACCAACACCGAGACTTTCGACCGCGACATGCCGATCAAGTTCCTGCCGATCAAGTGGGAGAAGCTGCGTCTGAAGTTGCGGATGGCCGAGGAGGCGGGTATCGATCAGGCCATCACCTTCGAATTCTCGCATTTCATGTCCCCGCAGTCGGCCTACCTGCAGGCGGGGCACCTCTACGACCGATACCTCGAATACTTAAATACTTCGAAGAAATGAAAAAAACGCTGTTCCGCGGCCTGCTCGGCGCCGCACTGACGATACTTGTCTGCCTGCCCGCCGCATCGCGCGGCAAAGGTCCGAAGAAGACGTGCGAATTCACGGATGCGGATTTCCGCACCGAAAAGATCCTCGAAGCCCTCCCCATCCGCGCCACGTTCCTCGACGAGGTGAGCTGGGACATTCCCCATCAGAACTGGGGCGTGAAGGAGTGGGACGCCGACTTCAAGGCCATGAAGCAGATGGGAATCAACACCGTCGTGCTGATCCGCGCCGGGCTCGGCAGCTGGATCGCGGCGCCGTTCGATTGCCTGCTCCGGACCGGAAAGGTCAAGTATCCGCCCGTGGATCTGGTGGAGATGTTCCTCGCGCTGTCCGACAAGTACGGAATGGATTTCTGGTTCGGGACCTACGACTCGTGCTACCACTGGCACGTGGGAGAGTATGAGAAGGAGATCGAACTGAACATGCAGCTCATCGACGAGGTGTGGGCCAAATACGGCCACCACAAATCGTTCCGGGGCTGGTACCTCTCGCAGGAGATCAGCCGCCGCACCCGCAACGTATCGAAGATATACGCCGCGATGGGCCGGCACGCCAAGGAGATATCGGGCGGGCTGAAGACGATGATCTCGCCCTACATCCACGGCGTCAAGACCGATCAGGTGATGGCCGGCGACAAGGCGATCACCGTCGAGGAGCACCGCCGCGAGTGGGACGCGATTCTGAGCGACATCGCCGGAGCCGTGGACATCCTCGCTTTCCAGGACGGACAGGTCGATTACGACGAACTCTACGACTACCTGGTGGTCAACCGCGAGCTGGCCGAACGCTACGGCATGGAGTGCTGGACCAACGTCGAATCGTTCGACCGCGACATGCCCATCCGTTTCCTGCCGATCAAATGGGAGAAACTCCTCTTCAAGCTCGACGCCGCACGGCGCGCCGGGATGCAGAATGTCATCACGTTCGAATTCTCGCACTTCATGAGCCCCAATTCGTCCTACACCCAAGCGGGACACCTCTACAACCGCTATATGGAATACATGAACTATCTCCAACACAAAAAATAAAGAACCTCCCATGATCGATTTCAAACAACTGGCGTGTCTGAACCGGGACGAACTGCTCGAAAACGTGGTTCCGTTCTGGCTCACCCACTCGCAGGACGAACGATACGGCGGCTACTTCACCTGCCTCGACCGCGGGGGCGACGTCTACGACACCGACAAATTCGTCTGGCTGCAGGGACGGCAGGTGTGGCTGTTTTCGATGCTCTACAACCAGGTCGAGAAGCGTCCCGAATGGCTCGAATGCGCCGTACAGGGGGCGGAGTTCCTCCGTAAACACGGCCACGACGGCAATTACAACTGGTACTTCTCGCTCACGCGCGAAGGCCGGCCGCTCGTGGCTCCCTACAACATCTTTTCCTACACGTTCGCCACGATGGCCTTCGCGCAGGCGGCTCTCGCCACGGGCAGCGACCAATATGCCGAAATCGCCAAGCGCACCTTCGCGCGGATTCTCGAAAAACGCGACAACCCCAAGGGACCGTGGTGCAAGACCGTCCCGGGCACACGCGACCTGAAGGATTTCGCCCTGCCGATGATCCTCTGCAACATGGCGCTCGAAGCGGAGCAGATGATCGACCCCGCGCTGCTCGACGCGACGATCCGGGATTGCATCCACCAGGTCATGGAGGTCTTCTACCGCGGGGAGCTGGGGCTGATCGTCGAGAACGTCGCAGCGGACGGCGAGCTCTCCGACTCGTTCGAAGGCCGGCAGATCAATCCCGGCCACACGCTCGAAGCTATGTGGTTCATCATGAACCTCGGCGTGCGGCTCAACGACCGGGCGCTGATCGACAAGGCCGTAAAGATCGCGCTCGACACGGCTGAATATGGCTGGGACAAGGAGTACGGCGGCCTGTTCTATTTCATGGACCGGCTCGGACACCCGCAGCAGCAGCTCGAATGGGACCAGAAACTGTGGTGGGTGCATATCGAAGCGATGATCGCGATGATCAAGGGATACCGCCTCACCGGTTCGCAGGCGTGTCTCGACTGGTTCCTCCGGCTGCACGACTACACCTGGTCGCATTTCAAGGACCCCGAATACCCCGAATGGTTCGGCTATCTGAACCGCCGCGGCGAGGTGCTGCTCCCGCTCAAGGGCGGCAAATGGAAAGGCTGTTTCCATGTACCTCGCGGTCTGTACCAGTGCTGGAAAATACTCGACGAATGCCAATAACCCAAACATAAAACTATGCGAAAAATGCCTTAATCAACCATTTCGAGCGGAGCACGTCTCCCGTCACAAAAATCTAAACCTATTGCAACCCTAATTTTATGAGAAACGTTTACAAAATGAAACCTTCAGGCATTCGCTGCCTATTGAGCAGCGTATTAGCCGTGGTCTCCATGGCGATCACAGGCACCAATGTAGCTGAGGCGCAAGGACTTTCAGTCTCCGGAAGAGTGACCGACGCAAGGGGGGGGGGAAATTTCGGGTGCTACGGTCATCGTAAAAGGTGACAACTCCCGGGGAACTACCACCGATGCACAGGGACAGTATGCTATCGAGGTCTTGTCCTCCGACGATGTGCTGGTCTTCAGTTTCCTCGGTTACAAAACTGCAGAAGTGGCCGTCCGCGGCCGCAAAACCCTGAACGTCCAACTGGAAGAGGACGCCACGCTGGTGGATGAAGTGGTCGTAGTGGGATACGGCACACAGAAACGACAGTTTCTCGTAGGCTCCGTGTCCCAGGTCTCCAGCAAGGAGTTGCTGAAGGCCCCGATGACCAACGTATCGAACATGATGACCGGCAAATTGCCGGGAGTGACGAGTATTCAGCGTTCGGGACAGCCCGGCAGCGACGGCACCACGATCTTCGTCCGTGGTGTCTCCTCGTTCAACAATTCCAGCCCGCTTTGCATCGTCGACGGGGTGGAGCGTATGATTAATACGGTCAACCCCAACGACATCGAATCGGTCTCCATCCTCAAGGATGCCGCCACCTCGGCCATCTACGGCGTACGCGGAGCCAACGGCGTTATTCTGATCACCACCAAAACCGGCTCGAAGGGCGCTGCTACCATTTCATACGACGGCTCGGCGACTTTCACCACCAATGTCGCCATGCCCGAGATGCTTAACGCCCAGGACTACATCGGCTGGCACAACAAGGCTCGCGAGATGGACGGATTGAATCCGCTGTGGACGGATGAGGTGATCGCCGGTATGAAGGAAAAAGGGATATACGGTGAAACGGACTGGATGGATCTGCTCTTCAAGAACTACGGTTTCACACACCAGCACAACATCTCCGCTACGGGAGGTACCGACCGCGTAAAATACTATACGAGCATCGGTATGATGAATCAGGACGGTATCCTGCCCAATACCTCTTACCAGCGTTTCAACGTGCGCGCCAACATCGACACGAAGATCGCCAAGAATTTCAATCTGAACGTCAATATCGCCGCATTCCGCGAAGACACCCACGCACCCGGATACTCTCTTGGCACGCAGGGTGAGTTCAACCCCATCTCGCAGGCGCTCTTCTCGTTGCCGATCATCGCTCCGACCTATAATGACCTGCCGCAAGGTTATATGAGCGGCGTATACACGCAGCAGCCCATTGCCGCGGTCAACAAGAGCGGTTTTCAGGATACGAAGCGCTGGCAGTTCGAGGGAAACGCCAAATTGGAATACGATTTCGGCAGCATCAAGGCGCTTGAAGGACTCAAGGCCGCCGTACACGTTGCATACGACTATTCGAATACGGGCAACCGCAATATGCTGCAATCGTACCAGCTGATGTCATTCTCGCCCACGACGATGAATTCCACAGTCGTGAATGCATCGGGAGTCAATGTCAACAGCAGCTTCAACAAATCGTCGTCGTTCGGAGACGGATTCATCGTTCGCCCGACGCTGACCTACAACCGCGAATTCGGGCGTCACAGCGTAGGCGGCCTGTTCTTCTACGAGCAGAAAAAAACCTACTCGGACACAATGACCGGCTATAAGGCGGGGTATTTCGCCCCCTATCCGGTCGATCTTTCGATCGGCACCACGTGGGAAGGCATCACAACCCCCGTAACCGGTTCGTTCAGCGAAACGAGTATCGCCAGCTACGCCGGCCGTTTCAACTATGCATTTGACAAGAAATATCTGGTCGAATTTACATTCCGCGCGGACGGTTCCTACAAGTTCGCCCCCGAAAACCGCTGGGGATTCTTCCCGTCCGCAGCCGTCGGCTGGGTCATGTCCGAAGAGAAGTTCTTCAAGCAGGCACTCCCGAAAATCGACTTCTTCAAGCTGCGCGCCTCTTACGGCGAACTGGGTATGGACGATACGAGCCCTTATCTCTATGTGCAATCCTACAGATCGACCGCACCCTCCTACAGCTATATCATAGGCGGCAAGGGTCAGACGACCTATTACACCAGCAACTATGTCTACAAGGACCTTACCTGGTCGCGTTCGCGCAGTTTCAACGTGGGCCTGGACCTGAACGCTTGGGGCGGAAAACTGGGCATCGAATTCGATTGGTTCTACAAGGTTACCGACAATATCCTCGAACAGGTCGGCGGTTCCTACGCACCCTCCCTGGGAGGCAACGTACCGTCATACAAAAACTCCGGCAAGGTAGATAACCGCGGCTTCGAGCTGGTGCTAAAACACAACAATCACTTTGCCAGCGGTTGGCGGTATTCGCTGACGGGTAGTCTCTCGTGGGCCCGCAACCGGGTTCTCGCCAAACAAATTTCCGACAACCATCCGATGTACCGTGCCATCCTGGGCAAACCGATGGGTACGCTCTACGGGTACAAGGCGATCGGACTCTATCAGACCGAAGAGCAGATCGCCAATTCGCCGACGGCTCCTTCGGGAGAGAAGCGTCTGGGTGACCTGATGTATGCCGACGTCAACGGCGACGGCAAGATCGAGCAGTCGCAGGACTTCATCAAAATCGGCCGCGGCTATACCCCCGAGATGAACTTCTCGCTCAATATGGAGGTGGCATGGAAAAACCTCTATCTTACAGCCCTCTGGCAGGGTGTAGCCATCTGCGATTATCAGCTCAGCGCGGCATACTATTCGGGCGTTTTCGACAACACGATGTACACCCGTCCTTTCTACGGCAACGGCAACGCACCCTATTATCTCGTGGAGAGCGCCTGGCGTGAAGACAACCGCAATGCCGACTATCCGCGTCTGAGCACCGTAGCCAACGGCAACAACGCATGGCCTTCGTCCTGGTGGGTGAAAAACGGGGCATATCTTCGTCTGAAGAACCTCCAGATCGGCTACTCGCTCCCCGAACACATTCTGAAAAATACCGGTATCGGCCGGGTAAATATCTACGTGGCAGGAACCAATCTGCTGACTTTCAGTGCATTCAAATACGTGGACCCCGAAATGCCGTCGGTCAACAACGGTTACTACCCGCAACAGCGGACCTACAGTATCGGAGTCAATTTATCCTTCTAACCGCTAAAGCAACTGAACCTATGAAAAAGATCATATTCATACTCGGTCTGGCGGCCGTCGTATTGGGCACCTCCTGTTCCGACGTGCTGGACCTGAATCCGGCGGACCGGTTTTCGCCGGCGACCGTCTGGTCCACCACCACTACGGCTGATAAATACGTCATCGGACTCTACTCCATCTTCGGGGCAAACACCGAGATGCGCGGCGGCGATGCCTATGCGTCGCCCCGATTATCGGATGCCTATTCCGACATCCTGAAAAGCACCTCCTGGAATCAGTACAACCACAACTTCAACGCCACGCTCCTCCAGGAAACGGCTTTCAACAGCAACTCCGCCGGTGCGTTCGAGTGCTGGTCGAGTCATTATGACCGCATCCGCCGCGAAAACGAATTCCTGCGCGACGCGGCCGAATTCGGCCGCAAATTCGGTGAGGACTGGCTCAAGATTCGTATCGCCGAAGTGCGTTTCTGCCGTGCCTACGCCTATTTCATGCTGTGCCGGGTTTACGGCGGGGTGATTCTTCGCACCGAAGTCGACGGCCCTGAGCAGAACGACAAAGCCCGTTCGACGGAGGAAGAGTGCTGGGGCTTCATCATTAACGAACTGAAGGAACTGGCTCCCGACCTGCCCTTGAAATGGGACAGCGACAACTCGGGCCGCGCCACTCAAAAAGCCGCATACGGTCTGTTGAGCCGCGTAGCGCTCTACGCTGAAAAATGGGATGTCGCCGCACAGGCCGCACGCGATTGCGCCACGGCAGAGGGTAATCTGGACCTGTCGAAGAACGGCTATGCCAAAATCTTCGAACTCGGCATCAACAGTCCCGAAGTACTCTTTGCCGTAGAATTCAAATCCAGCGTGATCGACCATGCCTACGACGCCTACGTGCGGCCCTCGGGCGATACAAAGGAGTTAGGCAAGCAGGTTTATTCGGGATTCGTTCCCACCAGCGAATTGGTCGACAGCTATGAAATGGCAGGCGACGGCGGCAATTTCTCCTGGGAGAAACACGGTAAGGATCCCTATGCGAACCGTGAACCGCGCTTCTACGCCACGATTCTCTATAACGGAGCCGATTGGATGGGGCGGAAGATCGAAAGCTTCGTTGGCGGCAAGGACGGATACAAGGCCTATGAAAACGCCGGAGCCGCCGGAACGACCGTAACGGGTTATTACCTGCGCAAATACCTCATAGACGGAGACAAGACGTGGGTCACGAGCGGCTCGGGACAGGACTGGATCGTACTGCGCTATGCCGAGGTCCTCCTGAACAAGGCTGAGGCACTTGCCATGGAGAACTGGAACAAGAACAGCGCCGAAGCGCTGCAGGCGCTCAACGATGTCCGCGCCCGCGTCGGACTGCCCGCGCGTGCCACCGCCGACAAGGAGACCTTCCTGGAATACGTGCGTCACGAACGCAAGGTGGAGTTGGCCGGCGAAGGTTTCCGCTACTGGGACCTGCGCCGCTGGCGGCTGGCCGAAAAAGTCATCGACGGGCAGAACGTGCACGGCGTTAAGATCTCCAAACAGTCCGACGGTTCATTTACCTACGAGCAGGTCGATGCCGACGGCGGACACAAGCGCATCTTCTACGACCGTTATTACCGATTCGCCATTCCGCTTTCGGAGCGTTCGAACAATTCGCTCTGTACGAACAACGACGGATGGATCTAATGATTAACCGCAAAAACAGAACGACTATGAAACTCCGTAAATATCTTGCAGTACTGGCCGTAGCGGCATTCGCATCGCTTGCGACATCATGCGCCGAAGCGGAAGACGAATTCATCCACACGGACAGTACGATTAATTCCATCGAAATCCAGCCCGCCGAAGGCGGAGCCGGTATCGCAGGAATCATCGACGAAACGACGGGCGAGATTTTCTTCCCCATTCCCAAAAAACTTCGTGAAAAATACGACGTGAAAAAGCTGATGGTACGCGCAAACGTGGCTTATGACACCTATATCTATCCGTCACTGTCGGGATTGAAAGACCTCTCCGATCCGATGGAGATCAAGGTTCGGGCAGGCGACAATGGATCGCGAACCTATACGCTGTGGGCTTTCTACACGCGCAGATAACGAATTACAACGAATGAATAAATCTAAAATTAACTCGACCAATATGAAAAAGTTCAATTTGTTCGCTTACGCCACCCTGGCAGGTCTCGCGCTGTCGTTTGCAGCCTGTACGGACGACGATCCGGAAATCAGCAAACCCGGCCCGCAGATCGACCGCGGCGAAAAATGCCGTATCGAATCTTTCGTTCTGAATCTCCCCGAAGGGGAAACGCTTTCAGGCGATGTCTACGACTACGACAAATCGATCGACCTTGCCTATACCACGCCGCAGCTGGAAGCCATGAAGACGTCCACCGCCACGGTGAAACTCTCCGAAGGCGCAACCATCACGCCCGATCCCTCCGTGGCGGCCGACTATACGCAGCCGATTTCATTCACGGTGACGGGAGCCGACGGCAAGACCACCCGCATTTATACAACAAAGCCCGTTGAAAAAGTTGTCGTTTCCTATACCAAGATCGGTGCTCTGGCAGAGAAAACGGCCACTCAGATGGACATCACCGATCACACGAAATACCTGCAAATCGGCGTCAGCGGCGACAAGATCGTCATCGGCACCAAGGTATTCGACGGCAAGACGCTCGCTGCCGCAGGCAATCTGAACATGACCGGTTACGACGGATTGCAGGTCACCTCGCTGGCTAACGACGAGGCAGGACATCTGATCGCTTCACTGACCGCTGACGGCACGAGTGGATCGGCTCCTGTTACGTACGCCTGCTGGAAGAACGGATGCGACCAGCCCGCCGAAACGATCCTCGGTCCGTCGGACAGCGCCATCGCAGCGTTCCTCTCCGTGGGCGGCAACCTCGTCGAAGGCAAAGCGCTCATTACGGCATTGGGCGCACGCGTAGCCACTGGCCCGAGTTTCTGCTGGGGTTTCGCCGACGGCGTGCGTGGCGACTACTACAACCTGCTTACCGGACAGCCCTCGAACGACGGCTCGTGGAGCCAGATGGTTTCGGCCTGCTCGGGAGAGGTTTCGGGCACCTGGTTCATGTGGGATGCCGTGGCCGGCGGTCACAACGTATTGACCTGGGAAGGCTGGGACGGCACATCCTCGCTCAATCTGAAGCAGATTCCGGGAGCAGCGCCCAACGGTCCGAACAACTGGGGTAACTACACCAAAGGTTCGATCCGCGCTTTCATGTTCAACGAAAAGGCTTATGCCGCCGTCTTCACCACCGGCTGGCCCTGCACCTACGTCTCGATCGTGGACTCGAACGGCGAATTCCTGCTCAACCCCGCCGAGGCGACGCTCAATTACGCGATCTCGGACGCCAACCCCTACCGCCCCGTCGGAACATTCGTGTATAACGAAAAGGAAAACTGCGGTTACGTATACGTACTGGTTCCCGGGCACGCAGTCAAGAGCTGGAAACTGGAGATCACTTACGATTAACAAACCTTACACCTGTCACGACAGGTCTTGACGAAACCGTATCAATCCGCATTCTTCCCGGTCCGGGCCCGTTCTCGGGCCGGAGGAATGCGGTTCTTTTAACACGACCCATGAAAATAAGCACCTTTTTTACAGTCATCCTCTTCGTTGCAGCGACATCGATATCCTGCGGCGGAAACTCCGCCCGGACGCTTCGCGCCGCCGACGGTGGAAAACCCAAAATGCTCTGGTTCGACGCAGAGGCCAATTTCAAGCGCTTCGCTTCGCAGGATTCGATCCGCTACTATTTGGACCGCACCGTCGAGTGCGGATTCAACCACATCGTCGTGGACGTGCGCCCCATTTCGGGCACCGTGCTCTACGAAAGCGATATGCTGGAACCGCTCACCGTCGTCGGTCCGGACACCGTCCGCCGCGATTGGGACTACCTGCAATGCTTCCTCGACGAAGCGCGTAAAAGGGAACTAAAAGTGACCGTCTCGACGATGATTTTCCCTGCGGGATTCACCACGTTCCGCCAGGGAGCGGCCTACTCCGACCCGGAACTGGCGGGCCGAACCTGTGTCGAATACACGCCCGAAGGGAGGAAAGACATCAAGGACGACCCGACGAAAGTCGCAGCGTTCCTCAATCCCGTACTGCCCGAAAATCAGGAGTACGTGCTGCGTTTCGCACACGAACTGCTCACAAAATACAAGTTCGACGGCTATGCCCTCGACTATTGCCGCTTCCCCGATGCTGAGAGCGATTTCTCGCCCGCTTCGCGCGAAGCGTTCGAAACCTACCTCGGACACGGTATCGACCGTTTCCCGGAGGATATATTCACCTACGACGCCAACGGAGCCCGCGTGGCAGGCCCCTACTATAAACAGTGGTGGGAGTTCCGCTCGGGAGTCATCCGCGACTTCATCGCCCGAATACGCGCGACGGTGGATGAGCTGCAACCCGGCGTGAAACTGGAGTATTGGGCCGCCTCGTGGCTGCACGCCATCTACACGCAGGGCCAGAACTGGGCCAGCCCGCGTTCGCGCTTCCACGAAGCCTATCTCGACGATTGGGCCACGCCGACCTACAACCGCACCGGATTCGCCGATCTGCTCGATGTCTTCATCACGGGAACCTACCTCGAAAAGGTATGGGGCATGGACGATCCCGAATCCATCGAGTACGGTCTCGCCCGCTCGCTGAAGGATGTCGACGGCGACTGTGCGGTCTACGGTTCGCTCTACGCCCAGAACCATGTCGATCAGTTCGAAGACGCCGTATACCTGTGTCTTTCGCGCACGGACGGTGTGATGGTCTTCGACATCATTCAGGTCATCGAAAACGATCTATGGGATGACATCAAACGTGGTATCGACCGGGCTGAAAAAGAACAGAAAACTCAAAAATGACAAGATGAAAAAATCCATCCTGATACTTTGTGTCCTGCTGATGGCGGCGATTCCGTCCGCCTGCACGGAATCGCATAAAACCCCTCCGGAACTCGACAAGCCGCAACCCGGGCCGAACCCCGATCCGAAACCGGAACCCTCAGAGGGAAAGGAAAAAATGCTCTGGTTCGATGCCGAGGCCAACTTCCAGCGATTCTCGACACAGGCCGGTATCATCGCCATGCTCGACAAAACACAGGAAGCGGGATTCAACAAGATCGTCGTGGATGTGAAGCCCGTCGAGGGGGACGTACTCTACAAAAGCGAGTTCATGACCCAAGCGACGACTATCGGTTCAGTTAACGTTGCCGACAGAGGTTGGGACTACCTCCAGTTTTTCCTCGACGAGGCACATAAACGGAACCTGAAAGTGACCGTCTCGACCACCGTATTCCCCATGGGCATGCCCAGCACCAGACAGGGACCCGCCTACCGGGGCACGACATGGAAGGGGAAAACCTGCATGCAATACAAGCCCGAGGGCATGGTCGACATCAAGGATGACCCCACGAAGGTCGCAGCGTTCCTCAATCCCGTCCTGCCCGAAGTTCAGGAGTTCGCCCTGCGTTTCATTCGTGAAATAGTCACCAACTACGATTTCGATGCCTACGCGCTCGACTACTGCCGTTTTCCGGACTATCAGAGCGATTTCTCGGAAGCATCCAAAGAGGCGTTCGAAAAGTACATTGGCGGACTCGTCGAGACGTGGCCGGGCGATGTCTTCACCTACAACGCTTCCGGCGAAAGAGTCCCCGGCAAATACTACAAAGAGTGGTGGGAGTTCCGCTCGATGATAATCCACGACTTCGTAGCCCGCGTTCGCAAGGAGATCAAGGCAATCAAACCGGACGTAAAATTGGAATATTGGGCCGCTTCGTGGTGGGGCGCACTCTATGCCAACGGACAGAACTGGGCCAGCAAGGCGTTCCGTCCGCTAACGGATCAGGATGCGTGGTCGTTCAACTCTTGGTGTTCGATCAATTACCACCAGACCGGTTTCGCCGATCAGCTCGACACGTTCCTGCTGGGGACCTACCTGCCCCGCGTGTACGGACCCGACGACGGCGAGTCGATCGAATACGGTATCAACCGTGCCGAGCGCTTCCTGCTCAACGCCTGTACCTATTACGCGACGGTGGATTGCTCGCAGAAGACATTCGACATCGAGGAAGCCTGCTATTACTGCCTCAAACGCACGGCCGGGCTGATGGTCTTCGACATCGTTCATGTCATCAACAACGATATGTGGGCCGCCATCAAGCGGGGCATCGACCGTTACGAAGCGGAGACGGCAACCGAATAAGTAAAACAGTTGCACCATGAAAAAACTCCTTCTTATCGCCGCAGCCGTGCTGGCCGGGGCTTCGGGGCTCCGGGCCGAAGAGTACACGGCGATATCTCCCGACGGAAAAATCACGGTGACGGTATCGACCGCGCCCGAACTGCGCTGGAGCGTCACGCGCGAGGGCGAACGGCTGCTCGACGCAAGCCGCATGAAGATCGCCGGGGCCGAGCCGTTCGGCGCGGCGCCCGTCGTGCGGCGGGCCGAACGGCGGCGCATCGACGAGCGCAGCACGGCGCCCGTTCCGACCAAGTTCCGCACGCTGCACGATCGCTGCGAAGAGCTTCTGCTTACGTTCCGCGGCGGCTGGGCCGTCCGCTTCCGGGTCTACGACAACGGCGCGGTCTACCGTTTTGAAACGGCGCGAAAGGGGACCGTCGACATCGAGTCGGAGACCGCCGAGCTGAATTTCGCCGCCGATTTCGAGACCCTCTGGCCCCGCGAGGAGAACCCCGATTTCATCTCCCACTGCGAAGCGTTCTTCGACCGCAAGCACCTCTCGGAGCTCGACGCAAAGCGGTACGCCTACCTGCCCGTGTGGTTCTCCTCGCCGCGCGGCACGCGCATGGTCGTGACGGAAACCGATCTGGAGGACTATCCCTGCCTGTTCCTGTTCGGCGGCGAGGGACACAGCCTCCGCGCGCAGTTCCCGCCCGTGGTGCTCGAAGCCCGGCTCAGGGAGGGTTCGGACCGCAACGAGGAGCTGGTGAAAAAAGCGCCCTACATCGCCCGGACCCGAGGCACGCGCACGTTTCCGTGGCGCGTGGTGACCATCGACCCCGACGACCGCGCGCTGCTGGAGAACAACCTCGCCTACCAGCTCGCGTCGAAACCCGTCGAAGGCGACGCCTCGTGGGTGCGGCCGGGCAAGATTTCGTGGGAGTGGTGGCATTCGCTCAATATCTACGGGGTCGATTTCCGCTCGGGGGTCAACACCGCGACCTACAAGTATTACATCGATTTCGCGGCCAAATACGGCATCGACTACATCCTGCTGGACGAAGGGTGGTCCGTGAGCACGCTCAATATCAAGGAGCCGCGCCGGGAGATCGACCTCGGGGAGCTGATCCGCCACGGCCGCGAAAAGGGCGTCGGCGTGGTGCTCTGGACGCTCTGGAACCCCATGAAGAAGGACCTGGAAGGCATCCTGGACACCTACCGCGACTGGGGCGTGAAGGGCATCAAGATCGACTTCATGCAGCGGTCCGATCAGGAGATGGTCCGATTTTACGATGAGATCGCCCGCGCGGCGTTCGACCGCGGTCTGATCGTGGATTTCCACGGGTCGTTCAAACCCGCGGGGCTCCAGCGCAAATACCCCAACGTCCTCTCGTTCGAAGGAGTTTACGGCATGGAGCACGACAAATGCTCGACCGACATTTCGCCCGTCCACGACTGCACGCTGCCCTTCACGCGCATGGTCGCCGGACCGATGGACTACACGCCCGGCGCCACGCGCAACGCCACCCGGGCCGATTTCGCCATCAGCTGGGACAACCCGATGAGCCAGGGCACGCGCGCCCATCAGGCGGCGCTGTACGTCGTCTTCGAAAGTCCGCTTCAGATGCTCTGCGACTCGCCGTCGCACTACCTGCGCGAAGCGGAGTTCACGGCCTTCATCGCCGCCGTGCCGACCGTGTGGGACGAAACGGTGGGGCTCGCCGCCTCGGTGGGCGAGTACGCCGCCGTGGCGCGCCGCAGCGGTGAGAAGTGGTACATCGGAGCCATCACCGACTGGACGGCCCGCACGCTGGCGGCCCCGCTGAAGTTCCTCGACGGCGG
>OBZW01000743.1_pt1 | contig 15015 bp, 14 predicted proteins | sample 1477021 | NCBI WGS metagenome assembly OBZW01 (sample SAMEA2580262, study PRJEB22360) | human gut metagenome | biome: human gut; feature: human-associated habitat; material: faeces | place: Denmark | collected 2008/2010
TATCCCGCAGCGTATCCTGCCTGGCGGGGGCATACAGCGTCCCTCCTCTACTCATTGCGGATAGCCGCCAGGGGACTCAGCCTCATTGCTCTCAGCGCCGGGAAGTACCCTGCCGCCATCCCCACGAACACCGCGAACACCAGAGAAGCCATTACCAGCCACGGCGGTATATAGGAAATATTTCCGTCTATACCCATGGCGCTTCCATTACCCGTAAGGAAGTTTATAACAAAAGACATAATAAAGCTGAGTATATTACCGGCTACACCTCCGATAAAGCCGATAAATGCAGCTTCCATAAGAAACATCTGCTTGATATTTTTGAGTCCGCATCCCAGAACTTTTATAACACCGATTTCTTTTGTCCTCTCATAAATGGACATCATCATTGTGTTTGCAATTCCGATGGCAGCGACCAATAGGGAGACTGCGCCGATACCTCCAAGCACTGCCTGAACCATAGCAAACTGTTTTTTCATACTTTCCATATATTCTGCATTCGTTGTTACCTGGAATCCCATGTTCCTGATTACGGATGACAATGCATCCACATCGTCGATATCTTCCGCCTGCACTGCCGCAGAGGAATACACAAACTGCTTATACGGCTTGCCCGACTTGGTACTTGGCTGTCCGGGTATCACGCGTCCCCTGAATTCACGTTTGAGCAGATCTTCCAGCTTATTGATATCACAGTAGACATAGTAATAATTAGCATTGTAACTTTCCATATCTCCCGCCACAACACCGCTTGCCTTTACCACATGCTTTTTCGGAGGAAGCTTGGAAGTCTGTGAACCGCTTCCATCATTTTCTCCCACGCCTGATGCGCCCATACTGTTGTTCTGGCTCTGAAAATATCCGTCCTGATCTAGGATCAGGAACATCTGGTCATTTGCCAGATCAACGTCCGGAACTTTTCCTGTTTCCCAGTACCCTTTCCCGGTTGACTTTTCATAGAATGAGGTCAGCACACCATTTCCAAATACCAGTTCCAGGCTGGAACTGTTTGGGTCCGGAAGCCTTCCGCCCTTAGCAAGTTCGATATTCTGCTTTTCCAGAGCTTCAGGGCTCATTCCCTTTAGCTGAAGATAACCCATATATTTTCCCTTCAGCGCAATTGCACTGAGCTCCAGTACTGGATCCGCACTCTTTACATGTTCCAGCTGCCTTAGCTGTTGGATTACATCGTCAGTTATATATTTATTAGGTTCCTCCTGATCGCCAGAGCTGCCCCTCATGCTGACATACATCCCGCTTTCGCTCTGTTTTCCGGTTACAGTCAGGCTCGTCATACCTCCCGACTGCTCCACCTCACGGTACATCGACTCCTGCATTCCGAGCCCAAGCGATATCATAACTACAATGGATGCTGTTCCGATCACGACTCCCAGGATGGTCAGAAAAGTACGCAGTTTTCTGCGCTTGAGGTTGCCACTACTCATCCTCAGTAAATCGATCCACCTCATCCACCAAGTCCTCCTCTTCTACAGACTCCTTCTTTTTCTTTCTTTTCTTCATGACGATGATAATAACTATGACAGCTGCAACAACCACTACAGCGATTATCACAGGTATCAGCGGAAACCCTTTCTCTTCCGGCATTTCCGCCATTGTTGTTACATCCATCGGCGCTTGTTCCGGGGTGATCTGCAGTGAAAATTCCTTTTCTACTGTAGAAGCCTTTCCCGCATCATCTTCGTAGGAAACAATCATCTTAAACTTCTGATTACCCGCTGTTTCCTGCATGGCGGTCACGATTCCGTCTATTGAGCCGGTTGCTCCGGAATCTACATTTCCTACAAATACTTCTTTTGCTTCAATTCCTTCCCCTTCAAACTTCACTTTTACATTGTACAGCTTAATTCGTCCTGTATTATAAAGGCTGCACGTAATATTAGCCTCTTCTCCAACTGCCACGGCCTCCGGTGCAATTTCCAGCTCACTGAATTCAAATCTTGCCGCCTGTTTCACAGGAATAGCCAGGCTGGAAGAGCCCTCATACTGTGTTGCACTGCTGTCTTCATACTTCATAGACATGGAAATACTGTACGGCTTCTGTACCAAATCTGCCCTGGCGTTTAGGTCGATAGAAATGTCCTGGGTTCCTCCTGCAGGAATGCTGTCCAGATAAATCGTGCTGGATCCGGAGGAAGGCAGAAATGCCGGCGCCTCTGCGGCTCCTTCTGTCCCGGAGGACGGCGCCTGCAGGTCAAACAGCATATTGGATACCGCTGTTCTTGTAGATGTATTTTTCAGATGTACAATCAGCTTGAAATCGCTTCCGGCATTCACAGCGCCTGGCTCTGTATTAAAACCTGTTACAATAACACGCGGAACGGAATTATTTCCGGAAGGTGCTTCACCACCGCCTCCCCCGCTTGTAATCACAGGTTCATTATTAGAAATACCGCCGTTGTCCTGAGGCTCCTCCGGGGTATTCGGCTCGTCCTTAGGTTCTTCTTTTGGATCGTCTTTCGGGTCCTCCGCGGGTTTCTTCTTTTCCAGTGTTTTTACGTAAACATACTTTGTTGTCTCATACTGCTGCTTTCCATCATTGCAGGTTATCTGAAACGTAAGTTTGTAATTCTTTTCACCGGCATCTGCACGTACCGTCAGATTATCCAGCTTTGTTTCCACGGTCTCGCCCACTGGGATATCTACTGGAGGAAATTCATTATTCACATTTGTTATCTCAAAAGGCCATGCAGAAGCATCATCAATAATGGGCGCTATTTTAACATTCTTCGCATCCGCGGTGCCCTCATTCTTAAGTTGTATCAACAGTTCCTGCTTTTTGTCTCCTTCCGTATAAACCGGGGTCTCCTGTGATTTCCCAATTGACAATACTATATCTGGTATCGGTCCGGTTTCATCTGCTGCCCGCACCCCAACCGGCAGTATCATAGCAGCTAGCAGCGCAAGACTCATTGCGATTCCTGCAGTTTTCTTAAACAGTTTCATGTTCCTTGTCCTCCCTCTTTTTACGGTTGTCTTCTATTTTTACGATCTTCCCATCGATTATATGGAAAATTCTGTCTGCATATGTAGCCAGATGGTTATCATGCGTTACCATAACCAGCGTTTTCTTCTGCTCCCTGACTACCCTCTGCATTAAGGTCATGACCTCTTCCGACGTATGCGAATCCAGATTGCCGGTTGGTTCGTCGGCAAATATAATCTTTGGATCCACAACCAGCGCGCGGGCAACGCCAACTCTCTGCTGCTGCCCTCCTGACATCTGGTTCGGCAGATGCCTCTTATGCTTTTTCAGATTCACCAAGTCCAGCATCTTGTCAGCCTTCTTCAGGCGGCTCGCCCGTCCCTCCCCACGGAAACTCAGTGGTAATGCAACATTCTCAAGTGCATTCATCGTTCCGATCAGATGGAATGACTGGAATATGAATCCGACGTTTTCACGCCTGAACTTTACCAAGCCGTCTTCATTCAGCGTCTCCATGTGCTGTCCGCTGATTATGACCTCACCTTTGGTTGGCTTTTCCAGCCCGGCAAGCATATTCAGAAGAGTGGATTTGCCTGAGCCGGAGGTCCCTACGATCGCGCAGAATTCACCTTCATATATCTCAAAGTCCACACCGTTGAGAGCACGTACCACAGAATCGCCCACGCGGTACAGTTTGTATAAGTTTTTAATCTCGATGACCTTATCCACAGTGCCCCTCCTTTATCCCAATATTTTCAACTTACATCATACTTATGAAATCAAAATATTTCTATGTAGAATTTGTTAATATTTTCTTAATATTATCCACATTAGATCTTTTTCAATAAATGATAGATTTTAATAGCATTTTAAACAAAACCGCGTAAGTTTTTGCGCTTTCATTTGTTTAGTTAATGAAGGAGCTAATCTCCTCACCTTTTTAGCTCCTTTCCCACCACATACGTTAAGCCCGGATCCATTAGGTATCCGGGCTGTTTTTTTCAATAATATTTATTTTTTCTTTTATCTTCTGATATATCTCATCCTCATCTAAGTTTATTTTCCCCTCTGAATTGATATACTCAGAAAAGAAGTCGGGTGTAATCCTGAAAAATTCGTTCTGTGATTCCGGTGGCAGATCGGATATAAACCTGTCGTAAAATTCGAAATCATCCATCATAATAAAATCCCAAAACCGTTTCTGCTGCTCTTCTGTCATAGTGCGTTTATCCATCTTGACCGCCCCCCATCCCTCTCTTGTGGTTTTATTATATTCGTAATTGCGAAGATATTCAAGTATAAGAATTTGAATTATGCTTATCCTAAAAAAGAGGTGGTGCCATGATTGATTACTCTCCATTCTGGAAAACTCTGGACAATTCTAAAGAAAATTGGTATACACTGACTACAGAATACCATTTATCCAGCAGCACTCTATACCGTTTAAAGCACGGTCAGGACATAAGCATGAAAACAATAAACGACCTTTGCCGAATACTCAACTGCGATATTCAGGACATAGCAAGGTATCTTCCCTCAGAAACTGATCAGGAGCTCTGACAAAGTATCCGCCGATAGCGTAGTGAAGCATCCACGCCCTTTCCGGCGGCATTCATATGCGTATGAGTCCCACAAAACAAAAACCACATCAGATTGGATGGCATTACCGGCATTCCCCTGCAATTCTGCCGAATTGAGCGGCTCAGGCCGGCTAAAGCTCTGCTTTGATAAACAGAGTTCAGCCTTCCAATTCAATGTGGTTTTTATCTTGTAAGACTTAATAAGCAGCCCGAAGCTGGCCGGGGACAGGGGCGATCCCTGCATGCACTAATAGCCTCCTGATCCCGGAGTCCTCCTTACTCTATCTGCCAGTCGACAGGTTCCACTCCATGGCTGCGCAGAAATTCATTGGTCTGGCTAAAAGGCCGGCTTCCGAAGAATCCTCTGAACGCAGAGAGGGGACTTGGATGCGGCGCCTGCAGGATCAGATGCTGCGGATTATTCAGCATGATCTTCTTGCGCTGTGCTGGGCTTCCCCACAGTATGAATACGATCGGTCTGTCCTGGCCGTTCAGGGTCATGATTGCTGCATCCGTGAATTCCTCCCATCCGATACCGCGATGGGAATTTGCCTGATGGGCGCGAACCGTAAGTACGGTATTCAGCATCAGGACTCCCTGCTGTGCCCACTTTGTCAGACAGCCATGGCTGGGGATAGTGCATCCCAGATCGTCATGCAGTTCCTGGTATATGTTGACCAGGGACGGCGGGACTTCCACGCCTTTTTTTACGGAAAAGCAGAGGCCGTGGGCCTGCCCGTCATTGTGGTAGGGATCCTGCCCCAAAATTACCACTTTAACATCCTTCAGAGGAGTCAGATGAAATGCATTAAAAATATCATTTGCAGGCGGAAATATCTTCCGGGTCCTGTACTCCTGATTTACTGTCTCAAATAATTTTTTATAGTAAGGTTTTTTGAATTCCCCCGCTAAAGCTTCATACCAATCGCCATTTAATCCAGACATATTTATTCACTCCTAAACTTACATTTTTATCTAGTATAATCCACCCGGTTATTTCACAGAGTGAGACTGTGTCTTAAAGCCGTACTGAGACACCCTCTTTCTGCAGGTATTCTTTTACTTCTTTTATCTCCAGCTCTTTATAATGGAAGAGGGATGCCGCCAACGCCGCATCGGCTTTTCCGTCCGTCAGAGCTTCCTTAAAATGTTCCAGCGTCCCCGCTCCACCGGAAGCGATCACAGGAATGGATACCTGCTCCGCCACGGCACGTGTAAGCTCCAGATCGTATCCAGCTTTTGTACCATCGCAGTCCATACTGGTCAGAAGAATCTCACCGGCACCCAGACCGTCTGCTTTTTTTGCCCACTCCAGAGCATCCATCCCGGTGTCAATCCGGCCGCCGTTTTTATAGATGTTCCAGCCGCTGCCGTCCGCACGCCGTTTCGCGTCAATCGCCACGACCACACACTGGCTGCCAAATTTTATGGCCGCATCATGTATCAGTTTTGGATTATTGATAGCAGAAGAATTGATAGAGATCTTATCTGCGCCTTCTCTGAGCAATGCCCGAAAATCCTCCACAGTACGGATTCCTCCGCCTACGGTGAACGGGATAAACACGCACTGCGCCACCTTACGTACCATGTCCACCACGGTTTCCCTCGCGTCAGAAGAAGCCGTAATATCCAAAAATACCAGTTCATCCGCACCTGCTTTATCGTATGCCTTTGCAATCTCCACCGGATCACCGGCATCGCGCAGATCCACAAAGTTGACGCCCTTCACTACTCTGCCGGCGTTGACATCCAGACAGGGAATAATTCTTTTTGTAAACATTACACTTCCTCCCGGTTGAGTTCTACAAAGTTTTTCAGTATCCTCAGACCCACTTCACTGCTCTTTTCCGGATGAAACTGGCAGCCAAATATATTGCCCTTTTCAACCGAAGCATGGATATGGGTGCTGTATTCTGTGGACGCTTTCACAATCGACTCGTCCTTCGCCTTCAAATAGTATGAATGTACAAAATAGACATAAGACTGTTCCTCTATACCGCGAAACAGTCTTCCGCCGTGCTCCAGGTGCAGAGAATTCCATCCCATATGCGGTATCTTCAGGCCCTCCTGATCCGGGATCTTTAATATCTCGCCTTCCAGCAGGCCAAGACCCTTGGCTCCCGGCGCTTCATCACTTCTCTCGAACAAAAGCTGCAGTCCGAGGCAGATCCCCATAAATGGGGTTCCCTTTGCCGCAACACGGCGGATTACCTCATCCAGACCGGCACGCTTCAGATTCTCCATGGCATCGCCAAATGCCCCTACACCGGGAAGAATTACCTTCTCTGCCTTTAGTATCCGCTCCGGATCACCGGTAACTTCGACTTCCTGCCCCAGTAACAAAAGCGCCTTCTCTACGCTTTTGATGTTTCCCGCATCATAATCAATCATTGCTATCATAATATGTAAACTCCTCTACTCTTTCCCTGTCTTTTTGCTTTTCCCGGTCTGCACTACAGGCACCTGTGTTTTATCCACCGCATCCAGGTTGTTTATATACTTTCTTGTCTCCTTCACGATTACCGGAGACAGTAAAAGGACTGCAATCAGGTTCGGTATGGCCATAAGCGCATTCAGTGTATCCGCAATCAGCCAGACCAGATTCAAAGATACAACCGGCGCGATTGCCGCTACGATTATATAAAGGAGCCGGTAAGGAATTAATCCCTTTTTACCTGCAAAATACTCTACGCAGCGCTCTCCGTAGTAAGCCCAGCCCAAGATCGTGGAATATGCAAATGAAATAATCCCGACTACCAGAATAATCGGCCCTACATAAGGAATCTGGGCAAACGCTTTGGATGTCAGTATCCCGCCATTGGCTATTTCGTTTGCATTGATCGCCGGATTCTTCATAATCGTTGATACCAGTACCAGCCCAGTCATCAGACAGACTACTACCGTATCCCAGAATGTACCGGTGGAAGATACCAGTGCCTGGCGCACAGGATTTCTCGTCTGAGCCGCCGCCGCTGCAATCGGAGCGGAACCCATACCAGATTCATTGGAAAACAACCCCCTGGCCACTCCATACTGCATAGCGAGGCGGATTCCGCCGCCCACCAGTCCGCCGGCAGCCGCCCCGGGTGTAAACGCAAGTTTGCAGATGGTTGTTACGGCCGGAATGATAAAGTCATAATTAATCCCCAGAATAATCACACAGCCAATCACATAAAACACCGCCATAAAAGGAACCAGCTTTTCGCATACTCTGGCAATACTCTTAATCCCGCCGAATATAACAATTGCCGTCATAAATGCGGTAATAAGCCCAATAATCCATGGCTGGATCCCAAGGTTTTCCTCACAGATTGCAGCGATGGCGTTCACCTGGGTCGCGCATCCGATCCCAAAGGATGCAAAACCTGCCAGAAAAGCAAAAATTAATCCCAGCCAGCGCATGTTCAGCCCACGCTCCAGGGCATACATTGCGCCTCCCTGCATTCTTCCATCTTCCGTTTTGACACGGTATTTCACCGCTATCAGGGATTCCCCATACTTTGTGGCTATCCCAAACACTCCGGTCAGCCAGCACCAGAGAACTGCTCCCGGGCCCCCAAGCGCCACGGCAGTTCCCACGCCAATGATATTTCCCGTACCGATGGTAGAAGCAAGCGCTGTAGTCAATGCCCCAAACTGACTGACCTCACCTTCTGCATCCGGGTCTTTTGTAACCGATAGTTTAATTCCTTTCGAAATCGTCTTTCTTTGAATAAAGCCTGTACGGATCGTTAAAAATAAATGTGTACCAAACAGCAGGGCGATCATACCCCAGCCCCACACTTTGGAATTCACATATTGGACCGCTTCGTTTACTACATCAAACATGATTTTCTCCTCTCTCATCCTCCCAATGACATTCCGGATTGAAAAAAGAAAACACACCCAGCCGTATGTCCCCGCCGGCGGGACCGCTGTAAACAGCGGTATATGTAACGAGTAAGGCATACATAATACCGACCGTTGCCAGTTGGCACAATGTATGCCTTAATAGTAGCTATTTTACAGCATTTTACATCGCTTTTCAAGTTTTTCAGCTATGGAGCCCGATTAAATACCGTCTATGTGTTACTATTCTCGGCCCAGGGGCCGCACATAGTAACGGCATCTGGGCAATTTAAAGTCGCCTGGGGCGAGGGCCCAGATGCCCGAGACCATTACTTCATCGGCTCCGGAACCGGAGGTTTTGCCCCCTCTGCGCACTCCATATCCAGCTCAAACCAGAATTCGACGCCGTTTTCAAAATTATTTACGCCGTAGTCCTGGTGGAAGGACTCCATTATGGCCTTTACGATAGACAGGCCGATTCCATTCCCGCCGTATTCCCGGGTATGAGCCTTGTCCACTTTATAAAACTTATCCCACAGCTTATGCAGATCTTCTTCCGGTATGGGGTTACCGCTGTTGAATACAGATACCCTTACCGTTCCTCCCCTGGATATTACCCGGATTTCAATACGCTTTTCGTTTTCCACATGATGGATCGCATTGGTCAAATAATTTCTGACTACCTGTTCCGTCTTGAATTCATCCGCCCAGACGTACACCTTCTCATCCGCGATAAAATCTACAGAAGCCTCGGCCTGCTGAATCAGTATCTCGCAGCTTGAAAGTACTCCCTGTATCAGCCCGACAATATCAAAACGTTCGAATTCCAGTTCCTGAGAGCCGAATTCCAGTTGGTTCAGAATCAGAAGATTTTTCACCATCTGGTTCATCTTCGCGGCTTCATCCATGATGACATCACAGTAGAACTCCCGGCTTTCCGGATCTTCGTTGACCCCTTCTTTCAGCCCTTCCGCATATCCCTGGATCAGCGCGATCGGTGTCTTCAGCTCATGGGAAACATTTCCCAGGAACTCATTGCGCATGTCCTCCAGTCTGTCCTTCTGCTCTATGTCCTTCTGCAGCTGATTATTGGCACTCTTCAGTTCTGATATCGTCTTCTCCAGGCGTGAGGACATAATATTAAAATTCCTGCCCAGCACACCTATCTCATTATCACCGCCGCTTGTATATTTTGCCTCAAAATCCAGTCTCGCCATGCGCTGGGACAGTACTGCCAGCTCTTTGATCGGCTCCGTAATCTTCCGGGAGAAAAAGCATACGAGAATTCCGCCCAGTATAACTGCAATCACTCCCATATACACCAGAAACTTATTGGCCAGGCTGGCGCTCTCTCTAATACTCTCCAAAGGACTCTGCATAATAAAAAGAGAGCCATCTGAAAATTCGCCCCAAATTTCAAGATATTCCGTCTGATTCGTAAAATCCTTCGTCTTGCAGATCTGATAGTAATCCGTATTTTTCAAAACCTTTTTTGAGTTCTGGTTTTTATCGAACAAGTAGGACAGCAGCTTGATATAGAGAGGGCCGTTTCCGTCCCACACGGTAGAAAATACAACTGTCCCGTCGTTTTGTATAACAAGCGCCGCGATATTGGTCCGCTCTGTCTGACGTACAAGTTTTTCATTCACCGACTTTGATTTAATCTCCCCGCTGCGGATTTCCTTGTCAATGGAATTATAAACACTTAACAGATCTGCCTGCTTGTGCACCGTGTAATACTGTGCCAGGAATCCTGAATTCACTGCAAAGAGCAGGATAAGTATAAATATAATCAACCCGACAAAGATAACCATCATCTGCCGTCTTATTGATTGTTTCATCCTTCTACCTCGAACTTATATCCCATGCCCCAGATAGTCTTAATGTAGTCGCCCTTCTCCCCCAGCTTGCTCCTCAGCTTCTTCACATGGGTATCTATGGTGCGCGCATCTCCAAAATAATCGTAATTCCACACATTATTCAGTATCTTCTCTCTTGACAGGGCAATCCCCTGATTCTCCACAAAATAGGACAAAAGCTCAAACTCTTTGTAGCTTAAATCTATGGTTTTGTCCCCGATCTTTACAATATGCGCAGCCCTGTCAATCACGATCCCGCCGGCATCCATGACATCACCGGAATCTGTGCTCTGTGTTCTTCGGAGGATGGCTTCTACCCTGGCCACCAGGATCTTGGGGCTGAATGGTTTGGATATATATTCGTCCACTCCCAGATCAAACCCCTGGAGTTCGTCACGCTCATCCGAGCGGGCCGTCAGCATGATGATCGGAACCTTGGAATGCTCCCGGATCTCCCGGCATACCTGCCATCCATCCATCTTCGGCATCATGACATCCAGAATCACCAGCGAGATATCCTTATCTTCATAAAATAAATCCATGGCCTCCATGCCGTCGCCTGCCTCAAGTACCATATATCCTTCTCTCGTCAGGAAATCCTTCACAAGCTTGCGCATCCTGCTTTCATCATCCACAACTAAAACTTTGATTTTCTCCATTTTAATCGTCTCCTATCTGTTCTTTTTCCTGTTTTTTCCCGTTCTTATTCCTTTTTTGTATCATAACAGGTAAATTTGATGGAACTGTGAATTTACGGGATTTTCGGGCACTTTTCCCCGGTATCCGCTTTTATTCCACACTCTTCAGCGATTCCACCATATCGATCCGTTTCAGTTTGAAATACATTACTCCGTTTACAAAGAGAGAGAATCCCATGGTAATCAGAAAACTGTATACAAAGCTGCTAAAGTCAATATTTCTTCCGAACATGGCAGAATCAATCTCCACAGTCACAATGACAAACTGATGCAGTATCCTTCCAAGCAATATGCCCACTGCGGAGCCTACTATCGTCAGGATTATATTTTCACGGTAAACATAAGCCGATACCTCGTTGTCAAAGAACCCGAGAACTTTCAGCGTAGCCAGTTCCCGCTTCCGTTCTGTAATATTAATATTATTCAGATTATACAGAACCACAAAGGCCAGCATTCCCGCAGATATAACAAGCACTACCAGGACAATATCCAGGCTGCCCAGCATGTCATCCAGCTGCTGCTGCATATTGTTCGTATAACTGATGCTCAGAGCGCCTTTTGTCTCCAGAATGGACTCCCCAACTTTTTCAAGTTCATCCATCCTGCCCTCTTTCATCGTGTAATAGATGGAGTTATACTCCGGAGCTTCTCCATACAGTTGTTTGTAAAGGTCCGGTGTCAAATAAATATAATGTCCGATATAGTTTTCACATATCTGTGCAATTTTAACCTGAAGTTCACCTTTCACATCGTCTTTTATGCTGACCGTATCACCCACGCCTGCATCCAGCATCTTTGCCGTTTTTTCGGATATAATCGCCCCGGTATTGTCCAGCTTATAGTGTTCATCGGTAATCCGGTTTTTAAAAATAACAAATTTGGAGAACTCATCCAAATCCTTCGGCACATTCAAATAAACATCTCTTGTTGTCTTTCCATGTGTGACCTCGACCTGCTGAAGGAAGTTCTCTGCAGTGTCATCCACCCGTTTATCGGATGCCAGTTTATCATACGTTTCTTCTTTTTCTTCCGCAGAAGCGTCCTCTTCTAATATAACATTTCCATCGTAAAGCTGGATCTCTCCATACTGGAGCACCGCGATGTCAAAGATTGAATCCTTCAGCCCAAATCCGACCAGAAGCAGAGCCATACAGCCTCCGATTCCGAATACGGTCATGAAAAACCGTTTCTTATATCTGATCAGATTCCGCACAGTCGCCTTCCAGATAAAGCTTAGCCGTTTCCACAAAAACGGAATCCTCTCCATAAACACCCGCTTCCCCTGCTTTGGTGTGGGCGGGCGCATCAGCTCCGCCGCCTGTTCCCTTAACTCATGAAAGCAGGAGAAAATCGTGGCAAGCAGTGTGCATGCCAGGGCCGCAAGTGATGCCGCCAGCCCGTAATACATGTTGTATGGGGTCAGTACGGTATCAATATGCTGATACATAATTCCATAGGCCGTAATGATAATATAAGGCAGTATTTTCTCTCCGACCAGTATTCCAAATGCGCTGCCGCTCACGGTTGCAAGACATGCATATCCGATATACTTGCCCGCAATGGAATGTCTTTCATAGCCGAGCGCCTTTAATGTTCCGATCTGGGTTCTCTGCTCTTCCACCATACGCGTCATGGTAGTCAGGCTGATCAGTGCCGCCACAAGGAAGAACAGCACCGGAAACACCTCCCCGATGGCCTTCATACGGTCTGCATTTTCCCCGTAGCTTGTATATTCGGTCAGAGTGCTTCTGTCATTAATATACCACTTGGCATGCTCAATCTTGCTGATATCCTTCTCGGCATCCTTGATTTTCTTCTCGCCGTCTTTTATCTTCGTGTCTGCTTCAGATTTTGCATCATCGTACTCTGCCTGTGCATCGTTCAGTTCCTGCTCTTTTGATGCAAGTTCGCTCTCTCCTGCCGCAAGGGCAGATTGTGCCTGTTCTATCTGTGCCCAGCCGTCATTGATCTGCTGCTGGCCGGAATCCAGCTGCCCCCTCGCCTCGTCGAGTTGGGCGCGGGCCGCCTCAATCTGTGCATCCCCTTCCGTAATCTGGGCGTACATCACCTGCAGAGTATTTTGGGTCTGCTCGTCGGTCAGCCCGCTTGATGCAAGTGCGTCATACTGAGCCTTCACCTGGTTCAGTTCCTCTACCTTGCCATTCAGCACTTCGACCTGAGCGTTCAGATCCTCGTAACCCTGATTGACCTCATCTTGTTTCTGGATCAGCTGGCTGCGTGAATCCTCCAGCTGTGCATAGCCGTTGGATATCTCTGCCTTTGCATTCTCCAGCTGGTTTCTGCCGTCATCCAGCTTTGCTTTTGCATCGTTTAACTTATGATCTGCCTCGGTTTTCGCATCTTCCAGCTCTTTTTTTGCATCGTTCAGCTTATCCTCAGCCTCATCTACAATCTCCTGATACCGGGCGTCCTCTCTCGTTTTGCGGATCTTCTCCACTTCATCTATAACAGTGTCTATATGGTCATCATATTCATCCGTGAACGCAGTCAGCTCTTTTGCCCCGTCCACAGCAGCATACATCTCGGTATACACATCCAGGTCAAAGCTGTCCGGTAAAACGCTGACAAACCCGCTGACAGAACCGGTGCCGATCGTGCTGCTGCCGCGATGGAAAGAGATATAGCACGGGCTGCTGACCGTTCCCACAATGGTGTAAGTATCCGTCTTCAGTGTATCGGTGATCTTATCCTCTGTCCCCGATAGAAACGTAATCTTATCGCCGACCTCATATCCGCTCCCCGTCAGAAAATCTACATCTGCAACACACTCGTCCGATGCTTCTGGCAGCCGCCCTTCTTCCACTACCAGTTTATTCATGGACGGAAGCAGCGAAGATATATGTACCACCTTTTTGCTGTCATTTACAGAGCAAAGAGCATCTGTCGAGTAGCCGGCTTCCACGTGCTCAATACCATCCACCTTCTCCAAAGCTTTCAGGTCATCTTCCGTTAGCCCAAGGGTGCTGATCACCTTAATATCCATCAGGTTCTGTCTGTCAAAATATGCGTCCCCTGAAAGACGCATATCCGGTTCCGCAGAGCGGATGCCCGAGAAAAACGCAACCCCGATTGCCACAATGAAGAATATCGATAGAAACCGGCCCAGGCTTCTGCGGATCTCCATGTAAAAATCTTTTCTAAGTGCTTTCCTGCTCATATGCATGCCCTACCATTCTATTTGGTCAATTGATACCGGATTCGGATTCTGCTCCATACCGGATACTTTTCCGTTCTTAATGCGGATCAGCCGGTCTGCCATCGGCGCCAGCGCTGAATTATGTGTGATGACGATGACCGTCATGCCTCTCTCCCTGCACATGTCCTGGAGCAGTTTTAAGATTGATTTGCCCGTATTATAGTCCAGAGCTCCGGTTGGCTCATCACACAGCAGAAGCTTTGGATTCTTGGCCAGCGCCCTGGCAATGGATACACGCTGCTGCTCTCCCCCAGACAGCTGTGCCGGGAAATTGTCCAGCCGGTCTCCCAGCCCAACTTCCTCCAACACCTCCCTGGCATCCAGAGGATTTTTGCAGATCTGAAGCGCAAGCTCTACATTCTCCAACGCCGTCAGATTGGGAACCAGATTATAGAACTGAAACACGAATCCAATATCATTGCGGCGGTAGCTGGTCAGCTGCCTTGCATTACAGCTCGTGATATCCGCTCCGTCCACCGTGATCTTTCCTCCTGTGGCAGTGTCCATACCACCCAGGATATTCAGTACCGTTGTCTTACCGGCGCCGCTGGGGCCCACGATAATGACAAATTCTCCCTTCTCAATCGCAAAATCTATTCCGTCCACCGCACGGATCTCAACTTCTCCCATCTTATAAATCTTAGTAATATTCTCTAATTTTACAAAATCCTTCATCTTAGCATCTCCTCGTCAGCTGCATATTCCTGATGCGGCTGTGTGGCCGCACTCACACCCCGGAGACAGGTAATCCCGCATTCAGGCCTGCCCAGTCTGTTTAACATTATATCACGTTCATATGAGAAAATGATGGAATTCTTACTAATTTCACAATTAATTTATTGCTAAGATTTTATGGTAAAAGCAACGGGCTGCCTGTCATAATCAGGCA
>OBZW01000751.1_pt1 | contig 14767 bp, 7 predicted proteins | sample 1477021 | NCBI WGS metagenome assembly OBZW01 (sample SAMEA2580262, study PRJEB22360) | human gut metagenome | biome: human gut; feature: human-associated habitat; material: faeces | place: Denmark | collected 2008/2010
CGCATTAAAGCCAGTCATATATCCATCAGACTGATAAGGCTTGCTCTTTTGCGGCCCCGCGAGGGGCGCGGGGACAAAGGGATTTTGACACACCCGCTCTTTTCCTTTTAAAATGAAAAACAGATTTTAAAACAAAGAATAATATGAACAGTTTTTTCCATAAACTATCTGTATGCCTTGGTGTGCAGTGCTTGTTGTTGGCCACTTCATGTGATTATATGTATGACGACGATCTGCCCCCTTGCGATTACCACCTTCGCTTCGTCTACGACTATAATATGAAGTTTGCGGACGCCTTCCAGAAAGAGGTGGAACATGCCACGCTGTTTATTTTCGACCAGTCAGGCGTTTTCCTGCAAAAACGGCAGATAGAAGGGGAAGAACTGAAACGCAACCGGATCGACCTGCCGCTCGATCCCGGCACCTACCAGCTCGTCACCTGGGCAGGGCTTTGCGACGACTGCAACCGGTGCAGCGAGATGCACCCCGGCACCTCGACCCTCGAGGATCTCTGCGTACGCACGCAATGTGACGAAAACCGCAACAACCCGAACGAACTGTGCGGCCTTTGGCATGCCCTCGACACTTTGACCATCGAAAAAGACCAGACCGGCGAAAAAATCGTCAGCTTGGCAAAAAATACAAACAAAGTTCGCCTGATACTCCAGGACGCGAACGGCGAAAGCCTGAATGTCGACGACTTTGATTTCTCCATCACGGCAGACAACGGCCATATGCACCATAAGAACCAGCTGATGGACGACGACAGCATCACCTACCTGCCTTACCTCCGCGACAACGTGGAAGTCGGCGCCGTCTCGTCCTACGACGGCCTGCCCTCGCAGAAAGTGGCCCTCGCCGAACTCAACACCATGCGCCTGATGGCAGACGAAAACTATCGTCTGCTGGTCACCTACAAAAAACAGAAAGCCCCGGTCCTGAATGTCAACCTGAATGCCTATCTGGCCCTTACGAAGATGCTCGAACATTCGGACATGAGCGACCAGGAGTTCCTCGACCGTCAGGACCAGTATGCCTTGGTGCTATTCCTCGCACGGCAGGACTGCCCGGAATGTCCTGATCCCGATCCTGATCCTGACCCCGATCCTGATCCCGATCCCGACCCGACGCCCGACTACATCTATATGTGCATCGGCGTAGAAGTCAACGACTGGGTGATCCGCAACAACGATACAGATTTATAACCCCCTATATAAGGTCAGACCTATGAAAACATACTATTTGTTAATTAATATATTACTCCTTTCGGCCCTGTGCGCCTCCTGCTCCAAAGAGGAAGGAGGCAGCACGCCGGAACCGGAACTCCCCGCCACTCCCAAACTCAGCATCGAGCTGAACAGCCGGGATATTGCGACGAAAGCGGAAGATGATTATACACCGACAAAAGAGCTTGAAGGGATCTACGATTATTACATCTATGTCGTCGATGCCACAACCAACCAAGTGGAAGCAGCCGTTAGCGGAACAGCGCAATCTGTTGACAAAGTTTCGGTCGATGATATCGAAGTAGAGGAAGGCAAAAAATATGTTTTTGCTTTTGCCAATTTAAAGCGGATAGAAAGTGATCCTGTCATAACCAAGATTCTTAATTTGAAAGAAGGAGTCTCGGCAGACGAAATCCTGTCCAATGATCAAAGAACACAAGCAGTCAGTTTTTTCGCAGGGGAGGAGACGAATCCGCTTTTGGTGGATGGAACACACCATATCCCGATGAGTGCATTGATGGATTCCACAGAAGTATCTGCGAAAGAGAGAGGACATGTGGAATTGGACCTATACCGAATGTTCGCAAAAATAGAATTCGAGTTCACGAACAAATATGAAGGTGAAGTCGTAATCGAAAAAATCGAGATGGACGGATTCCAGAATGGTAACGTCTATCTGATGCCGCATAAGTTTTTCCCGGCGATGGAAGCTAAAATGGAAGAGGATGGTTCCGGTAATTATGAAGCACAAAATAGTCGAGACTATGCACCTTTCCTTCCAGATGGTTCGTATGGGGAGATTGTACAACCTATCGTGTTGAACGGTAAAACTATAACGTTAGATGCAGCACCGAAAAAAACGGAAGGAAGCACACCTACTTATCCAAAAAGTTCCGACCATATTTATTATGTCAACGAAACCGATCTGGCAACAACACGGGAGCAGACACCCTCAACTCGTTTCCAAATATCATTATTAATGACGATGGGAGATGAGAAGGTTACGAAACCGATCTCTTTGCCGGACCATAGCTACATCCGCCGCAACGACCACATGATCATCCCGATCACCATTAGCGACTACACCTTTGAACTGGCCGTCGGCAACAGCCGTGCCCCGATCGGCGGCTACCCCAAATATATGCAAGCAGGCGTAGCGGACGATTTCACCTGTACGCTGGAATATGCCGGCAAGACAGAGCTGTTTTTCAATTTGCGGGATGTGACAGAAAAGTTGGTTGAGGGACTGACCGAGGAGGATTATACCCTCACGTTGGTGGACGATCCGAACGACCTGATCGCCCCAAAAGGTAGTGAGGGCCAACTGGGCCGCACACTCAAGGCCGATGGCACAGGCACTATCACAACGACGATCAATCCGGGCTCTTACGGAACAGCCATCCTGTCCCTGAAAATCACACTGCCAGACCGTACCCTAAGCTACACCATCTACCTTGTACGTGAACGGGAAAACACAGGAAATTAATAACATGAATTTATACGCACATATATGAAACGAATCAATTATATAATCGGAATCTGTATCCTCGCCGCTTCGCTGATTACTGCTGCGACGCAAGGCGGTGATGTTTTTGATGGATGGAAGAAGTTGACGAAGGCGGGGGAAGAGGAGGTGCAGCCACCGCATAAACATCCTAATGCGTATTGGCGTTTTTGGGGGAAAGGTAATGGTTCATTAAATGTGGTAGTTGAAGAACCGGAGCCCTTTAAAGTTGTTAGTGGTGAGCCACTCATCATAGATACTGTTGAAATAGGAGAACAACAGAGCTGTGACTTAGACTTGTCTCAGATACCGGACTCTGCGTATACCTATTATTGTGTATATAGGGAAAGTGCTAATAGGTCTGACTCGATTGGTAGGATTGTATCATCTACATATAGTAATGATACAGTGAATACACAGATGCGTCCATATCAAGATCATGATTATTGTATTTGGTATTATGTAGATACTTATGTTGATTTAACAAAGAACAAAAATACTTATACTGCTACAAATATACTTGGGCCGGATACGTTTATATTAGAAGTAAGTACGAAAGATAATTATAAGTGTGTATATGCGAACCCCGATAACAATGGTAATGTTGTGGTTGGCCAAACCGGAGGATTTTTCTATAAACCATCAGAAGTTACACGATATAAAGTTGTAGTTGAGGATACACGAGTGTTGAAACATCCAAGACAGTATTGGAATGATTTAAGTAAAGTAAATGTAATGTATCCAGAAAGTGAGGTGGCAGAATCCAGTAAAGACACAACAGTAACAGGAAAGTTTTCCTTGAACATAAATCCGTTTGAAAATACTAAAGACGACAAGTTGGGAAATTATGACTATGCGTGTCTTGTGATTGATGATAATATAAGCTTTGAAGGTTTAACTACAGCTGGGGGAAATGGAGCTCCAAGGGAATATAAAACCAAGGATGGTAAAAAAATAGCAGTCTGGTACCGAACCACGACAAAGGATACATTGAATATTTCTTTTAAAGTAGGTTCTACAGTGGGCACTGACCCTGATACAACTGTTTGTGACCTTTATTATGGTAAAGGTCTTTTAAAGGTGGGGGACAATATACAACAAGCAGCCTCTATCTTGGATATATCCAAGATGGCAAATGTAAAAAAGTATATGTATACTATCTATCAAAAACCGTTGGATAAGTCTTTGGTAATCATAGATGAAAACAATATCCGCCATGAGAAAGTTGATACTTTATACGCGTTGCCGGGTGAAAAAATCAAGATATATCAGCAAGCTAATTCACTTGAAGGTATCAGTGGATATATTGCTTGGCATTCTCCAGAGAAGGACTATCTGTGGTATAAGAATCATATAGATTTTGCTGATGGTGGTTTTCAGTACTATCATAATGGAGTTGCTTTTTATAAAACAAAGGCATCAAATGGTACTACTCCTATGCCAGTAAGTTTGTGTTATATCTACTATACAGCGGATGAAAGGATGGAGAAAGATGAAGAAGTAACCTTATATTGGGATGCAAGCAGTATGCTGGGAGCGAAAGAGGTAACAGACGCAGAAGGTAATATAACGTTGTTCCCCCCTTCTCAAGTAACCATACGCCATAAATATATCATTAAACATGCAGAGAATAGCTCTGATAGGCTGCAAAAGGCTTTGGAGGAGCGTCGGCAGAGTAGTAGTTCAACAGATACAGAGCTGTTGAATAAAGCCGGTTTTTTTGAACAATTTGAAATACATACTCCATATAATGAGAATGGAAGTAATACGAGTTTCCGTTTAGTAGAGCCATTATATAATTATTATATTCCGGGTGGAACGTTTAATGGTGATGTCGATTATCAGGCTTGTGCCAATGCTGTGCTGTGGAAAGTATATGACGCGTCGGGCAATCCTGCGGAGTTTCTTGGACCGGACGGCACGTTTGTTACCGAGTTAATGCAATGGAAAAAGGGTTGGGGCGATGTGACTGGTGGCGGTACCGTAGAATGGCCTAATATTTTCTTTTGCCAGGGTTTGGGGAAAGATGCTGCAACTGCTAAAGGAACACTTCAGCAAAAGCAATTTTATATAACGGCGGAAGTCGGTCGTAAAAAAGATGAGTATACTGATGTTGACAAATGGTATCCGGTCTCACTTCTAACAGTTTATTTGGAGCCTTTTGCTGATTTCAAGACAGAACGGGAGTTAAAGGCTGCTGCTGAAAGTCCTCTGGATAACAATTATAAAGCGAGGTATCAAAGTGTAATAGAAAGAGATTATGTACTCTTGAATTCCATTACATTTGATGCACCTCCTAATGGGGAGGTGGACTATACCCCACTCATAGGCCTTAAAGGTGATGCTGAAAAAAATTATCGCTCCAGCACATTGCTTCCTGATGCATCAGAATATGCGGTAAGTGCGTCTTTTGCTTATGATGGTGTGCCAGGAGTAGAAGGAGTGGGTAGAGCCAGCGGTGCAAGAGGCGTTTATCGTGGAGAATATGCGCTGTTTAAGACATTGAATGTTCAAGGAGTGTCTGATAAAAATGCAAAGTATTTTGATTGGTTCGCTCAAGCAACTAAGAATGGTAAGGAGGGTGGTGATTATTTTGTCAAGGTTCACGATCGTCATTATGAACATAATAAAATTCATTCAGGGAATGAGTCGGAAATGGGTTTCTTCATGTATGTGGATGCGACAGAAATACCCGGGGTAATTGTAAAATTGCCAGTGGATAGTGGTGCGTTATGCCAGGGAACCCGTCTTTTGGTTACGGCTTGGGTTTGTAATTTGCAGTCAAAGTCAGAAGGCTCTATCGCTGCTGATCTTGGGTTTACCTTTAAAGGAATAACAGAAAAAGAAAATGAAGAGAGAGAAGAGACTATTCTGAATAAATTCTATACAGGAACAGCCAGGCAAGTGCCTGATACGGCTACTGTTAGCCAATCTGCAACAGAAAGTAATCCTTTAGAGGCCGAATGGCAACAAGTATATTTCTATTTCACGATCAAACCGGGGGAGGCCACTTATAACTCTTACCTGCTGGAAATAGCCAACAACTGCCGCCACTCGAATGGTGCGGACTTCGCTGTCGACGATATACGGATTTACAAAATGAATCCGGAGCTGTATGTGGAACGTGAGGAGGCTTGTGATGAGAATGATCTCGTGGTGCGTACCGGATATGAACACATATTAGGTGTTTATGGAAAGACGGCTGAAAGTTCCGACGAAACAAAGGTAGACCCTGATCAGGATTCCTGGATGAAGCAGCTTTTGCATCTGGGGCTGAGAGATCATGAGTTTAATGTGTATTATTCGTTCACAGATGAGTATAAATTCAATGCGCGTGCAGATAGCGTCCATTGGTTGTTTTTGGATTATAACAATAATGGTGATCGCGCTTCGCATGGACGTGTAGTCATTTCGACAAAGAAAGATTATTATAATGCATGGAATAATATAGATGACTCAGATCTGCTTGATACGTATCTTTATGAAGAGAGTAGAAGAAGAAAACTTAAGGCTATTCTGGATTATAAGGGTTTGTATGAAAGGTATAGCAAAACAGATAAACCGGATACTGTTTTAACACCAGCGAAGTTAGCAGAAAAAGCACAGGAACTTAATATAATAGATGATTTATATAATAGTAATCCTATAGATACAGCGACGATTATTAGACACGAAAAGTTTATCGAGTTATCTAAATACTTTTTCACCAGCTTAGGTATTACCCCTATCCAGTTATCTTGGCAAACGGTTACGGACAAGAGTCGGGGAGTGATCTCGCTGGCTCATGTTACGAAAACGGTAGATACCCCCGAGCAAACACAAGCGGATGGTGAAGGTACGGAAAGTGAGATCGATCACGCGAATGACAAACTGGAAGAAGGTACGCAGTATCATGTCGGTCTGTTTAAAGATGAAGACTTTTATCTGAATAATGGACTCGTTCGAATGGACGAATGTTTCCCTGTTGCCGATTTCAAAGTTTCCTACAACGGTCTTTCTATTTTCGTTGATACTGAAACCGAGATTGATGATGCCTTTATTTGTTCATTCAGTTCTGTGAATCTGTCCGCCAAATTGAAGTTTAACTATCAGGGGAAAGAAGACTCTTTAACCGGAAAGGATGTTCCGATAGATTGGTATGTGGGAACCATGAAGGATAAAACGTATACTGATCTTACCGGTACTTCTGTCTCTTTGGAGGCAGCATTGGATGCTTTCCATGAACAGTGTGGTGAAAGTAAAGACTTCAGAGGAACGGTTGCTGATTTAAAAGATATGATAGACTTTGAGTATAAAGATTATCTGTTAAAACTATGTAATGACAGTTTATTATATCTCGACGAAAACGGCTTTTATTTCAGCGTAACAGATACCAGAAGAGATATAGTTGCCATCCCCAACAGACGGGCAATCGAATATGGAAGTACATATAGCTATGTTATCTGTACAGAACCTGAAGATTTCACAATCAAGGTGAACGAAAATGTTCCGGAAGCCTGGTTGGGACTTGATGAGATTGATTACGAAGAGGGTTTCCAACCGGCCATACGTTTGGGATTGAAGGATATTGAAAACAGTCGAGAAGAGGAACTGACAATTCCAATTCGCAAGGTCGTATTTTCTCCGAAAGAAGAGGAAGAGCTTAAGAAAGTAGACCATTTAGGTTTCGCCCGAGAAGTGGGTAAAGACTTTTGCGATATCATATTTACCGGTGAATCTACTGACCCGGATTGGAAGAACGCTGGACAAGTAGCAGTTTTGGAATCTATTGTTGCGTATAAAGATAAACGGGAGGAAGAATTGTTGACACTCCGATTTATCGATTTCACAAATGATCAGGATAGTCGTTTGCATGGTCTAACCTTCCGCGAAGGTTTCGAATACGAATTGCAGGTACGATTCCATGAATACGATGCTGTCGGCAACTATCTGCAAGAATTTTGCGATGGCTTTATCAATTTCAAGATCAAGATTGTTCCGGAATATGTGACTTGGGCAGGCTCGGAAGATAGCCGCAACTGGAATAATGATGCAAACTGGAGACGAGCAACTTTTGAAGAGTTATATAAAAAAGAAGAAGATCCTAACGGAACTCATACAGAATCTTTCTCCCCTATGGCATTCACAAAAGTGATGATTCCGCAGGAAGGAAAGAACCCGATTTTGCTGGATACAAAATGGGAAGAAGATGTTACTCCTTTTACAATAAAAGATTTGGAGGAAGAAGGAAATTCAGCAACCGACAATATCGAGCTCGATTTGATGGTTGACCGTGACGACCTCATTGCAAAACGCTTCTATGCCAACACCTGCGATGAGATTTACTTCAAACCCAACGCTACCTTGATGAGCCAGCAATACCTGACCTACGACACGGCCCGCGTAGAGTTTGAAATGGAAAAAGACCAGTGGTATCTGCTTTCTTCACCGCTTAAAGGTGTAGTAGCCGGCGATATGTATTCGCCCAAAACCGATAGTGGACGACAGGTAACAGATGCTTTTGCTCCGATCGTGTTTGACCCGAATAAGAACAACCGTTTCGCTCCGGCCTATTATCAGCGGAAGTGGGACAATACGGCTGTTTTGTATTTCCGGAATGAAGGACAAAACCCAGATCCGGATACTCATGATTCGTATATATCTGCTAATTGGAGTACGGAATATAATGATGCCGAGGTATTTTATACCCCAGGTTCCGGTTTCTCTGTTCATGTAGAGAATTTACCGGATAATGGAACTACTTCGTTAGTCCGACTGCCAAAGGGTGATACTTCATACGATTATTATTCAAATGGTGAATCTACTCCAGAGAAGCCGAATACTCAGAGTATTACAAGAGGTGATAACTATGGCCAGCTGAGTTTAGGTAAGGATGAAAAAACTATTACAGTTAATTTGGAAAATCAAACAGATGCCAATAAATATTTCTTGGCAGGTAATCCCTTTATGACTTACTTGAATATGGAAGTATTCTTAAAAGAGAATAATTTAGGATCAACTTATTGGCTCTTGAATGAAAAAGGAGAAACTGTTGTGACTCGTGTCTCTGAAGAAGGTATTCTTTCAAATATGCAAGAGGCAACGGCTGGTTGTGTGGCTCCAATGCAAGGTTTCTTTGTGTTTCGTGAAGAGCCTGTAACGAAAGTTGTTGCAATAGAAGGTTTGAAATATTCCACAGACATGATGCTTGCCGACAATATTTCTTCAGAAGAAGAGGCAATGACAAAGTCCGTTCCCTTAAGCGTTGTGCCTTCTCTATATATTGAGGCTGAACGCTCTGGACGTAAAAGTTCCCTCTCGCTGATTCAAAGAGAAAAAGCCGAGGTCGGATATAAAAAGGAGGAAGATGTGGCTATATTGCTGAATGTCAATCATCCGGCAACCCCGATTGTTTACTCGATCGCCGGTACGCAAGCCACCTGTATCAATGTAACCCCTGAAATGGCTAATATCCCGTTGGGCGTTTATAGTGAAGATGAGTCGGATGTAACGTTGCGCTTTGCCGGCCTCGAACACTTCGGCGACTCTCTCTACCTCTATGACGCCTTGAAGAATGAAGAGATTTTGGTCGATTCGCGCAATGCGGAAGTGACGGTGCCGGGGGCTACGCATGGCCGTTATTTCCTGAATGTTTCACGTAGCATCCAGGTGGAAAGCCAGATACGCGTCTATACGCCGATGCCGGGACGGGTGGTAGTGGCCTCTACGGCGGGAGACCTGTTGAAGAGCGTGCGTGTGTACGATCTTTCCGGTAAGGTGGTCTCCATATTCGATCATCTGAGCACGACGGTGCATCAGTTCTCGTTGCCTACCGGATTTTATATCGTATGTGCGGAAAGTGAAAGTTGTACGGAGAAAAGCAAGATAAGCGTCCGCTAATTGAAAGCTATCATTGGAAAAACAACTGTCATACTATCATACTCTGTTATCAATCCATTAAAAATCAATGGATATATAGAATGATAGATGGTATGACAGTTGTTTTTCTACTATCATACTATCATAACATCAAGCATATTTTTTACCAAAGTATATAGCTTATTATTAAGCAACTACCTGCTTTTCCCTTTTGACATCCGGGCCTCGCTACCTTCGACATCCGGGTCCGGGAGCCGTATAGATGGGGGGCGGAATTGAGCTTGAACGGGGGCTTGATGGAAATTTCTACCTGCTTTGTGCTAAATTTGTCCGCTACTTTCCGGATCAACCCAAAGGAAACAGACAAATCATGATAGTGGAATGATAGTAGCATGATAGTTAAATTTGCTGCTATCATTCCTGTATTTATTGATATTCAATGGATATGTCGAAACTATGATAGTATGACAGTATATATCGCAAACTGAAAGTTCATGCTGTGACGTGATTGCCTATTTTATTATTTCAAATATTCAAGAAAAAAATGTTCGATTTTGTCAAACGGGATTGCCGATAGGTTGTCGTAAAGGTCGACATGGCTGGCACCGGGGATGATCAGTAACTCTTTGTTGTCACCCGTCAGTTTTTTGAATGCGTCTTCGCTGAAATAGCGGGAATGGGCTTTCTCACCATGTATCATGAGTACGGCACTGCGGATTTCGTTACTGTAAGCGAGTAGGGGCATGTTGATGAATGAAAGAGCCGATGTCTTGTTCCATCCTCCGTTGGAGTTGAGTGAGCGTTTGTGATAACCACGGCTGGTCTTATAATAGTCGTGATAGTCTTTTACAAACCAGGGAGCATCATCGGGCAGTGGGTCGATCACTCCACCGGCGAGTGCGTATGAGCCGCTCTTCGCGTCTACCGTACGTTGTTCGTTGAGCTGGCGGCGAAGTTCATGGCGCTGGTCGGCATTCATGGAGTCGAAATAACCGTTTGCGTTTACCCGGCTCATGTCGTACATCGTGGAAGTGACTGTGGCCTTGATGCGGGTGTCGATCGCGGCAGCGTTGAGCGCCATACCTCCCCATCCGCAAATACCGATGATACCGATGCGTTCGGGATCGACATCATCGCGGGTAGAGAGGTAATCCACAGCTGCGCAAAAGTCCTCGGTGTTAATATCGGGAGAGGCTACATAGCGGGGTGTTCCACCACTCTCTCCGGTGTAGGAGGGATCGAAGGCGATGGTCAGGAAACCGAGTTCGGCCATTGTCTGTGCGTAGAGGCCTGCCGCTTGTTCTTTCACAGCTCCGAATGGGCCGGATACCGCGATAGCCGCCATTTTCCCATTTACATTCTTTGGTCTGTACATATCGGCGGCAAGCGTGATGCCATAGCGATTGCGAAACGTTACTTTACTGTGATTCACTTTATCGCTCTTCGGGAAAATCTTATCCCATTCTTTTGTCAATTCTAAGTTTTCCATTACTATATTCTTTTTATCAGTTTGAATTATATTCTCTTCAATTATCCTGTTTCCTGCCTCCATTGTCGTGGCTCCAGCCATCAACAATGCCCATGTTATTATTTTTTTCATATCTTCCGTATTGATTGTGCAGGTATGCCACTAAAAATGGCATTGGCCGGCATATTTTTGAATTTATTGCATTGAATTTTTTGCAAAGGTCGGCATGTATTCTTTTTCTTTTTGTAGATAAATTACCGATATTATGCCCCGGATTACTGTTTTTGCTGATATACACCAACCTATTCGTTTACATCGTCAGCAAAATCTGTGTCCGGTTTAGAAATAATGAACCTTCTGACACCGGCTATTGGGAAAATATCTGTACATTTGTCGAAAATCTTTTATAAACGTAAAAACAAATAAACATGGAAAACACAAACTCTGCTTCAAAAGGGTATCTATTCCCTTTGGTTGTTATTGGCGTACTTTTCTTTATGATTGGCTTCGCCTTAGGTATTAACGGATTGATTATTCCGTTCCTGCGTACTGCATTGGATCTGACTACTGCTGAATCATACCTGGTTTTGGCAGCGACTTTCTCCACTTTTGTTATTTTCGGTTATCCTTGCGGACTTATTATCAAGGCGATCGGATATAAGAAGACGATGATCCTGTCTTTTCTGTTCTTTGCCGTCGGATTGTATTTGTTTATTCCATCTGCCGAAAATAAGAGTTTTTCCATGTTCCTGCTTGCCTCTTTCATAAGCGGTATCGGTAATACGATGTTGCAGGCAGCTGTGAATCCTTATATTACGATTCTGGGCCCGTTGGAAAGTGCTGCCACCCGTATGAGTATGATGGGGATTGCCAATAAGGCTGCTTGGGCGATCGCTCCGATTTTCCTTGGCGTATTCCTGAACCTGAGCGACGTGAAACTGGAAGATATCAAGATGCCGTTCTATTTCATTTCCGGTATTTTTGTCGTTTTGGGAATTCTAGTTGCATTTGTCCCGCTGCCGGAAGTAAAAGCGGAAGGAGAGGATGAAAACGATACGGAGTCGGCTGCCTCTGCTTATGCCTCCAATAAGACGAGCATCTGGCAGTTCCCGCACCTATTGTTGGGGCTGGTATCGTTGCTCTGTTATGTCGGCGTAGAGACACTCGCGATGGCAAGTATCGTGGATTATGCCAAATCGATCGGACTGGCGGACCCGCAGGTCTACACTTCGTATACGGTGATCGGTATGGTGGCTGGGTATCTGGTCGGCGTATTTTTCATCCCGAAATATATTTCACAGGAGAAAGCGATGTTTATCTGTGCGATTATCGGTGTGGCCAGCTCTTTGTTGGTCGTATTCCTTCCTGTACATGTTTCTATCTGGTTTGTCGCGCTGTTAGGTCTTGCCAATTCTCTGATGTGGCCGGCTCTGTGGCCATTGGCAATGAAGGATTTGGGAAAATTCACCAAAACCGGTTCTTCTTTGTTGGTAATGGCTATTGTGGGCGGTGCCATCTTCCCGTTACTGTTCGGCTGGCTGGCCGATGAATTCGGTGATTTGCAGCAGGCCTACTGGATCTGTTTCCCTGCATATCTGATGATTTTCTATTATGCGTTAAGCGGACATAAGATCCGTGTATAACCGGATCATTCAGAATACAAAATCTCCCGGAAGGGGATGTTTGTTAGTTTGCTCTCAATCCAAGCTGTGAAATCAAAGGTCTTGAGAAGCTGTTTTTCATATTTGTCCTGTCGGATACGTGTGATATCCTTTTGGTATTGTGCCCACAACTTTTCCCGATCTTTTCTATAGATGGGCAAGGGGTGGGCCATCAGGAAGCGGAAAAGTAGTTTTTCGGTGATATACATCTGCTTCTCGTAGCTGATTGTCCGCTTGATGGAGCTTATTTCGTTTGCAAAAAAGTCATAGTTCCCCAGTTCCGCTTGGATCAGGAGGTTGACGAGGCGGGCTGTTTTGTAGGACGGCAATGTGTGGAAGGATTTATCGGAGCCGAGTATCTTTTTCATACTTTTGCGAGCTTTTGACGGTTCTCCCAGGCAAAGATGAAGGATGGAAGAATAGAGAGCCAGCTTTAGCTGGGTTTCCGGTCTGGTTATGGATGCTTTCTTTGATAAAAAGTCGGTATGGGCTTCGGCAAGATGAGTTGCCGCTTCAAATTGTCCGGTGTTGAGCAATCCCGAAAGTTCATACAGGTAGGAGTGTCCTTGTACTTCCATCAGGAACTCTGTAGGGTGGTTGCCCGTGCCGATTTCTTTCAGTTTGGATAAGAAAAAAGGCATTTCCCGATATAATCCGGCAACATGCAGGCTGTTCAGTACCCCCTCTATAGCACTTAGGTAGTAGATCGGCGGGTTGAGGATCAGATGGCGGTTCGTTTCGAAAAGCGCGATCAGTTCCTGGTAGAAACGGATTGCCGATTTATAGTTTCCAGCATTCAGGTAATAGGTAGCCTGGAACAACAGGTGAAGTTTGTGTGCCTCGAATCCCTGGTAGGAATGGTTGGCGATCAGGTTCAGTTCGCTTAAAACAAGATCGTTCAGATTCTCTTTTTGCTTGTTCGAACGGGCGTACCCTTTATAGATGATGCGGTGTTTCAAAATATCGTATAGTTGCAGGTGGAGGTTCGTGTTGCGGGCATATTTCATCACGTCGTTGATTTGCATTTGCTTGCCGACCAGCTCTTTCTCGCTGATGCCTTCGAAGCCGAGCGTGCTCAGATATTTCAATTCCGTACGATAGATCAGGAGGAGCAGCGGGTCGTTTTCATATGTAGTGGCCAGCTTCTTTGCTTTTTCCAATTCGACAAATGCATTGTTGAAAAGCTCCCGTTCGAAAAGGATACCGGCTTTTGTGATATAATTGAAAATTGTCGTCTGTATGTCCTGTTTTTCCCGCAATAGGACAAGGCAATCCAATAGTACCCGATAAAGATGTTTGGCCGCCATCTCAAAGCTTTTTTCGTTCACTTCGCTGCAAAACTTCTCGTATATTTGTTCGGCGGAGAAACCTTCACAGGCCAGGTCGTATAAAACCATATAATGTTTATCCCCGTTTTGCAGGTTGGTATAGAGACGGATATATCGTTTTTCCGCTTTGGAAAGCGACTGAATCAATAGGATGATCTGGTTGAGCTTTGTGGCCTGTTTCATAAACTTATCTGCTTGTCTGTAAGTTATATGTGTGTGTATACTTTTTACAAAAGTAAGATTTGGGTTTATCTTTCCCAAAGAATTATGTGGAAAAAAGAAGTGATATATGTATTATATTTGTAACGCTTCATAATTTAATACGAAATAGAACATGGACACAACACAAACATCCAAGCGACAAATCCTGGTGGTCGGTAGCAGCAATACCGATATGGTTATAAAGGCCGCTCATTTGCCTCGTCCGGGTGAAACGATTTTGGGTGGAACATTCTTTATGAATCCCGGAGGAAAAGGGGCGAACCAGGCTGTGGCGATAGCACGTCTGGGAGGTCCCGTCACTTTTATATGCAAGACTGGAAGCGATATTTTCGGTCACCAGTCACAGCAACTTTTCGAGGAGGAGGGCATTAATACCTCTTATGTCTTTTCGGATTCCGGGAACCCTTCCGGCGTAGCGTTGATCACAGTGGACGAAAAAGCGGAAAACTGCATTGTCGTCGCTTCGGGTGCGAATGCCAACCTTCTGCCGTCTGACCTGG
>OBZW01000755.1_pt1 | contig 14688 bp, 16 predicted proteins | sample 1477021 | NCBI WGS metagenome assembly OBZW01 (sample SAMEA2580262, study PRJEB22360) | human gut metagenome | biome: human gut; feature: human-associated habitat; material: faeces | place: Denmark | collected 2008/2010
GCGGATTTCCTCTTACTGCTGCCTGGCGCAGCGGGCTGTATTTCCAACAGGGCAGACACTTGCCGCAGCATCTCCCGGCTCACGGTAAGCGTCCCCCTCCATCCGCGCCGAGGCTAAAGCTCGTCGCTAAATCCCGATTTAGTTTCTAATCTGTCCGTTCCCAAATATAATATATTTTGTTGTTGTCAGCGCCTCAAGCCCCATCGGCCCTCTCGCATGCAGTTTCTGTGTACTGATTCCTATCTCTGCCCCAAAACCAAATTCAAACCCATCGGTAAATCTGGTGGATGCATTTACATAGACAGCCGCTGCATCAATTTCATCCTGGAATTTAAGCGCGTGGTCATAGCACTCTGTTATAATAGACTCGGAATGACCTGTGTTATAAGTATTGATATGCCGGATAGCAGCATCCAGTGAGTTTACCACTTTTATGGAAATCACTGCGTCCAGGTATTCGGTTCCCCAGTCTTCCTCATCTGCGGGGATAATATCCGCACTGTAACCGCATGCTTTCTCATCCCCTCTGATCTCCACATCGTGCATTTTTAAACGGTTTACGATCATGGGGATCACCTGGGCTGCCACATGGTCATGGATGACTAGCGATTCACAGGCATTGCATACACCCATGCGCTGTGTTTTTGCATTCTCGATAATGTCTGTGGCCATGTTCAGATCCGCACACTCATCTACATAAATATGACAATTCCCGGTGCCTGTCTCTATCACCGGCACGGTACTGTTCTGCACGACGCTGGCAATCAGCCCGGCGCCGCCTCTCGGTATCAGCACATCAATGTATCCATGAAGCTTCATCATTTCATAGACGGTCTCCCGGCCTGTATCCTCCACCAACAGGATCAGATCCTGGGGAAGCTTCTCTTTTCTGAGGCCCTCTTTTACGGCATGTACGATTGCTTTATTCGAATTGATTGCATCACTGCCTCCCCGAAGTATGACCGCATTCCCTGTTTTAAAACACAGTCCAAATGCATCAGCAGTCACGTTTGGACGAGATTCATATATAATCCCGATTACACCGAGCGGAACTCTCTTTTTTCCGATACGCAGGCCGTTTGGCCTGTTTTTCATAGAGAGCACCTCACCAACCGGATCTTCCAGCGCCGCGATCTGTCTCAGCCCTTCCGCCATATCCATAATTCTCTGCTCCGTCAGGCGCAGACGGTCAACCAGAGAACTTTTCATTCCGTTCTCTTCAGCTGCCCTGACATCTTTTTCATTTTCCTCTAAAAGCCGTTCTGTCTCCTGGCATAATTCCTCTGCTACAGACAGAAGCCCACGGTTTTTTTCCTCTGTTCCCAGCGCTGCTGCCTCCCGGGATGCTGCCTTTGCCCTGTTACCCAATGTTTCCATATAACTGCCCATAACTGCCTCCTATCAGATTCATTGATACTCCCATAGTCTCCTGTTCCATATGATACATGGATTTTGTCTCGTCTTCTTTCTGATTCTCTTTCTTCTGTTTTTTTGCCTGCCTGCGATATTGTGCCCGTTCCGGGGCCAATTCATTCTTTAGTTCGATCCCGTGCTCTCTGGATAAAAATAAGGTACCGATCTTCTTACCGGCCATAATGTCATTGATCGTATAAATATTCCTGCCGTTGGCGATCACCATGTCCGCACCGGATGCGGTAGCGATCTTTGCGGCTCCGATCTTTGTTGCCATTCCGCCGGTACCCATATCATTGGAGGCACCCTTTGCCATTTTCTCCAGTTCCTCATCAATGCCCACCACTGTATGGATGAATCTTGCATTCGGGTTCTTCTTGGGGTCATCGGTATAAAGTCCATCGATATCGGACATCAGAATGAGCAGATCTGCATCCACCAGCTTCGCCACATATGCCGCAAGTGTGTCATTGTCTCCAAAGTTACCATATGACAATTCATCCACAGATATGGCATCATTTTCATTTACAATAGGAACTACCTTCATACGGAACAGTTCGTCAAATGTCTGGCGGGCGTTCTTGCGGCACTCCTCATTAGTAATGGATTCCTTTGTCAGAAGCACCTGTGCAGTCAGCTGGCTGTATTCGTTAAACAGTTTTTCATAGATCATCATAAGTCTTCCCTGCCCGACCGCCGCGCATGCCTGCTTGGCAGCCTCGCTCTCCGGCTTCTGCTGCAGCCCCAGCACATTTCTTCCGATTCCAACCGCACCGGAAGATACCACGATAACCTCCCTTCCTTTGTTGCGCAGGTTAATCAGTATCCTCACAAACTTCTCCAGTTTATCAAGATTAATATTACCAGTTTCATCATACGTAATTGTAGTCGTTCCTACTTTTATTACGATTCTTTTCTTATTTTGCAGAATTTCTTTTCTATCCATAGCGTTTAACCTTCCTCATTTTCCTTCTTGAGAGTGCTCTGCACGTTCCTGATATATAACAAAGTGTGCTAGCCCACCTCAGCTCCCCACCCACCTCACTTCAGAGGGGCTTGCACACTTTGGCGCCGCCGCGTTGCCGCCTTGCGGCTATTTACCATATCGCAGCGTGTGCATCCCCCGGAGGGTTTTTATGATATAGGAAATTCCAAAGGAATTCCCTATATCATAAAAAAGGAGAGCCGGATATATCTTCCGTCTCTCCCGTTCGATGGCTTTCCTGTAAGCTTTTCCGCCCCGGAAACCTCATTCGGTTCTCCTAAGGCACTCTACAGAAAAAGGATGGAAGCTTATTGCCATACTCCCATCCTTTGCATTCTATCCATATCAAACGATCAGCACAACGATATCCTCTTAACTGTCATTATTCATTTTTATACTATGCGCATACCCCAAGGGGACTTGGAACGCACGGCATAAAAACAACGCTGTCAGCAAGCGGCAGAGTCTGATTAAACTGATTCATGATGTCAAGACTGTTATGTTTTGCTTTCATCACTACAACTCCAATCATTCGTGTGTATGTTAGTTACTCCTGTTTTGTTTTATTTTACTCACATTTCCTGATTTGTCAAGGAATTTGGGGGATTTTCTCATGTTTCCAAAACTAGAAGGCAGTCTAAATGAACGCCAGTCTATCGCCGTCTCTATTCTATTTTCAAGGTGAACACAAAAATCATTAACTGGTTATAGATCCCAAATATTTTTCCTATTTTTTCCTCACCGGGTGACGGATTACCGTCTTTAAATTCTCTGGTTTTGTCTTTCTCGGGTCACCCAGATAGATCTCATGATGACGTCTCAGATCCGTAATGTCGGTAATATATCCATTATCCCGGATATATTCTTCCATCTTTGCGATCGTTGCAGGCTCATCATCATAGGGGCCAAAATGCATGACCTGACAGCATAGTCCTTCCCTGTACCGTTCCAGCCTGGTGTTGGAAAAGTCCAGTTCCGGCTTCTTTTTTTGAAGCTCACCCCTGGCCCATTCAAATACTTCTTCCGTCACAAATTCAGGCTGTCGTATCATGGAGGTCCAGCAGAACTTGTCTTTGTCCGTGATATTCAATCCGTCGAATTCCGCTCCTTCCATACTCCACAGGCCTTCCAGAGGCGGCACCACATATTCAAAATAACCGGCCGGCTGATTTCCCTTCATTTTGCTCATCTTGATCGTATAGGAAAGGCCGTACAGAATCTCCATTGCCTGCGCATAACTCTCCGATGTGTTTGGATTTCCTCTGCCATCCGTCATGATAAATACCATCTCAGGTATCTCAATGACAGAAGGTGATTTCTTCGGAAAATACAATTCTTTTTCAGATTTCTTATAATCCACTTTATCCATGATTCCTTGCCTTCTTTCCCGCCGTTTTTTGCTTTGGTTGGGGCAGTTCCTCACAGGTTCTACTTACCAGCTCTTTTAAAAACCGGGTATCCTCCAGATCTTCCACCAGATACATCCCCGGAGTTCCACCATGCGGAGCAGCAGGTTCTGCATCCGGCAGCATTTCGTGCCCTGCCTGCGTCATCTTGACATAAAACTGGTTGTCCTCCACTGTCCCGAAAAATTTGCCGTCGCACCAAAGGCCATACTCTCCAAACAGCTTTTTATAACTTATATTTCCTGCTTGGCCAATCTGTCCGGCCACATATTCTACGTATTCCAAACTGGATGCCATTTTATTTCACTCCTATATACATATGAATTTCAGCCTGCTCCATATCACTATTCTGGTATTCCTCATAATCACAGACATAGGTCCTGGGCAGATCTATTTCCCATAGCTTCTGCCAGAACTTTGCCACTGCCTCGTGCAGTTCTCCTTTTACAATGAATCTGGCATACTTCCCGGCCGGAATGACAGTAACCAATGTCCCCTCCGGCAATTCCCCTGTCCCGTCGGTTTCACAGGCCACCGTGATTGTATAATCTCCCTTTTCATCAGCCTCATATTCTGAATAAATTCCCAGTGCCTTGCCATTCGTTTTTCCCGGAATCATGTTATAGATTCCTTCCCCATAAAAACGCTGCCAGAGCCCTCCGATCACGTTTCCCATATCTGGAGACGCATTGTTCGTTCTGGCAGCCAGTCCTGCTGCTATCTTTTCTTTCATATCTAAGATTTCATATTCCATGTTTATCTTCCTCTTTCCTTTTATTGATAATAAGAGTTTATCACAGGGAACATGACACCTATATGTCATATTCAATTTTCATTTAATCCTGATATTTTTCAGCCATTCTCCCAAGCATTTCCCGCATTTTCCTGCGGAGTCCGGCCGGTTCCAGAAGCTGAGCCCTGTCTCCGAAGCTCAAAAGCCAGCCAAACACGCTTTCCTGATCCATAAAACCAAACTGAAAAAGCAGCATTCCGTCGGGCTGCACCTGGAAGCTGTCGATCCCATATTCTTCAATCAGGCGCCACTTCATGGACGGGTCAACCAGTGCCTTCACCTGGAGCTGTGCCGGAAAAACCGCCTCATTCTCAATCCTGAACTCAGGCAGGCTGCGCCCTTCGAACCGCTCTCCTGTGGTTCTTAATTCCAGTATCCGATTCAACTTAAACATCCGGTAATCCTCCCTGTCAAGGCAGTATCCCCAGACATACCAGGACGCCCACTGAAAGACAAGCAGATATGGCTCAATTTCTCTGGTGCTGTCGCCGCCCGGGCCATAATAATCAAACTGGATCTTCTCTTTTCTGTCAATCGCAGACTGGATCAGTTCGATCTTCGGGGCCAGAGACACCTTATACCAGGAGGACAGATCAATCACGATATGCTGATTTGATTTCAGCACGCTTGAATTGCCCACGGACAGTTTCTCCATCAGCTGCTGGTACCTGCTGCTTCCGGCCACACTGTCCAGGCTTCTCAGTCCGGCCAGAATGGCCTGCATATCCGAGGAAGTAAGCAGCGTCCTGTCAATCCGGTACCCATCCATAATGGAGATACCGCCCCCGCTTCCCTGTGTCGTCACAAGCGGAATGCCCGCCTGGCACAGCGCCTCAATATCCCGGTTGATCGTCCGCCTGGATACCTCAAACTTTTCCGCCAGATAAGGGGCCGTTACCTTCTCCTGCTGAAGCAGGATGGATAAAATTCCAATCAGTCGGTCTATCTTCATCTCTCTTTGCTCCTCTGTTATATCTTATTCTGCAGTTATTTCATGTTCTGCAGTTATGCTGCAGGTGAATTTTAATGGGCTGGATGCGTAACAGTTCAGGCAGGCCTGAACTGTTACACGGAATACCTTTTGGTTATACAATCTTTACACCCAGCAGCTTTGCTATCTCCACTGCCTGGAACATGTTGATCTTCATACCTGCTACTTCCCGGTAACTATCCGATACCATGATGCCCTCAATGGTACTGTCGGAAAAATCAATCCCCTTGAGTCCGGTTCTGAAAAAATCTACCTTTGTGAAATCACATTTGGAAAAGCCAGTCTTCTTTAGTTTTACCTCCGAAAAAAAAGCCTCCCGGAAACTGCACGTCTGAGCAAAGCAGCTCTCCCAAAGGCTCTGCCCGAAATTAGCCATGTTCAGCTGTGTATCCTGTAAGCCCGTTTTCTTAAAGACAGCAAGGTCAAATCTGCTGCCGTTACCTTTGCATTCGATAATCTTAGTATCTTTCCAATAACTTCCGCTGAATATACAGTTGGAAAAATCACATTTTTCCAGGCGGGCCTGATAAAAGCCCGCCCCCGTAAAGTCGCATTCTACAAACCTGCACTTTTCAAATTTTACTGCCACAAATTCTACTTTGTGTATATCCGCTCCTGTCACTGTCTCATCTATATAACTCCGGTTTTCAACCGGCATCTCATCCTGTCTCGCACAGGCAATCTCTTCTGCTAAAATATGACTAGTTCCCATTTACTCCTGACGGCCCATTTCCTGACTCAAATGGTATTTTGCCTCCTCCGCATTCTTTTTTTCTGTGTACACTGCATAAGTCGCGTTGCAGTTTTCATTTTCTCCGATTCTTCCCAGCATCTGATTATTCCTGGTGGTGTGGCGCACAATCTTTGAACGGTAACGGATCTTATGGCCGCTTAGTATCCTCTCCGCCCTTGCAAACTCGCCCATATCCATCGTAAAAAAGACTTCTGTTCTGTCCCATATAGGAATCCCGCCAATCAGCCAGAAGGTAAGGGCAGTCACCAGGATTAATAAAATCGCTGCCATATATACAACGGTGAAATCCCGTGCGCTTCCGGCTATAAAAATACTCGTCGGACCATCGGATCTGCCAATCACAGACACAGCGGCATTTAATTTATTCTGCAGCCATATACAGATCGCGCTGATTACAATCCCCACTCCGCTCAGAACACTTAAGATCCAAAGTATGATTTTGCTTGTTCTGCCCATCTCATCCTCCTGCCTTCTTTCGTTGTTATATTATTTGATAACACTACAGACAGGTCTGCGCATTTACTGCGCAGACCGTACGAAAACATGGTAGTTGCAGGCATCCAGGTCTCCGCTTCGATCCGTGCTAAACGTGCGCCACTGGCGCACAGCACACTTTGCCGCAGGCGGATTTCAATGAGCTGGATGCGTAACAGTTCGGGTTTGCCGCCTAGACTATTACATTATTTACGTACCCGTGCTTCTTTATATATCTTATAAACATCTTCTGCATGCAGCGCCTTCAAGCATCCCACGGTCCGCCGCCCCCAGAAACAACACTTTTCCGCCATCTCCTTCATCTGTGCGTCGGTCGGGTCTATCCCCAGTTCCTTCAGAGACGCAGGCATATTTATAGAACGGTAAAATGCCTCCATAGCCTCAATTCCCTTTAAAGCCGTCTGCATATCGTCTCCGCAGTCAGCCGCTCCCATAACATTTACGGCAAGCTTTGCAAACCGCCCGGGCCTTTCCGATACGACGTACCTTGCCCAGCTGCCCCACACTGCTGCCAGTCCGGCGCCATGTGCAACGTCAAACATGCCGCCCAGTTCATGCTCGATCTGGTGGGAGGCCCAGTCACCGCCGTCCGTACCGCAGCCGGTCAGCCCATTGTGGGAAAGGCTCCCTGCCCACATCACCTCCGCCCTAGACTCATAATTCTCCGGATCCTTCTGAAGAATAGCTGCATGTTTCATAACCGTGCGCAGCAAATGTTCGCTGATGCCGTCCGTCAAATCCATATTCACCGCGCGGTTCAGATAGCGCTCCATCGTATGCATCATGATATCTACGCAGCCGCTCATGGTCTGATACTCCGGCAGCGTCATTGTCAGCTCCGGGTTCATCACTGCAAAACGCGGCCTGCTGTAAGGACTGCTGTACCCCCGTTTTATCCAGCCTTCTTCATTTGTTATGACGGAGGAGTCGCTCATCTCCGATCCGGCCGCTGCAATGGTGAGGACGGCTCCTACGGCCAGGCACGCCTCCGCCTGTCTCTTCCTGTCATAAAAATCCCATACATCCCCCTCATTCGCTACACCATATCCGATCGCCTTTGCCGAATCAATTACGCTTCCGCCTCCTACGGCCAGAATAAAGTCAACCCCTTCCTTTTTGCACAGTTCGATCCCTTCATATATAAGGGATAAGTGTGGGTTGGGTACGACGCCTCCCAGCATAGTATATGCGATCCCAGCCTTCTCGAGAGACCGGCAGATCCGTTCCAGCAGTCCTGTCCTCTTCACGCTCCCGCTGCCGTAATGCACAAGAACCTTTGTGCATCCATATGCCTGGATCAGATTTCCTGTCTCTTCCTCCGCCCCCCGGCCAAACACAACCTTAGTTGGGGTATAATATTGAAAATTGTTCATATTCAGGTTCTCCTTATCATTTCTTTTCATTAATCATCTATTCATTGACGATATCAATCTGGCACACTTTCATAGCCTCCAGCGCCTGCCTGTGCGTATCCGGCGTCACCCCGGCACAACAGGATGCGTCCACGATCACCGGAACATCGGGCATGTATGCCTTTAAGAGGAGTGCATTGGATATCACGCAGATATCTGTGCAGACACCGATCAGTGTAATACTCTCTATAGGTTCCTGGTATATATGATAAGCTGACAGCAGCTGCCCCAGCCCTACGCTGCCGAATGTTGGCTTATCAACCGGCTGCTCCGTGAGCAGCGCGGCGATCTCCGGATGGATCTGCCAGCCTGGTGAATTCCGGATACAATGTATAACCGGAAGCTTTTCCCCTTCCTGCGTGTCCAGATACCCCTCCTCGTGGGTGTCTCTGGTTGCCAGGATCCTGCCTTCAAATCCCCTGATCTTGTCTGTCACTTTAGGCACGATGGCCTGCGCCTCCACAGTTCCCAGTGCGCCGGCTATAAAATCATTCTGCATATCGATAACCACTAATACTTTCATACGCTTCCTCCTCTTCTTTCCTGACCGTCAGGCCGCTCGTCCGGGAACAGATCAATAATCTGCTCTTCTTCCACAAGGCATTCCAGCCCTGTTAAGCAGAACTTACCGGACATGGATTCCCGTTCCTCTTTCCAGTAAGGCTTAGAAAAGCAGGGCTGCATATCACCACCGTACCGGCTTTTCTGTTCCGTCTTCCTGCCGGCAAAAAATACGGATACCGGCCCGGACTGGCCGCCGACAATGGACACCGCTCCTTTCTTCTTACCTGAAGCCATACAGGACATTGATGCGCCAAACTTCAACTGCTCATCTTTTCTCAAACCGGGCACGATCTCTGCCGTTGCAAGGGAATACTCCAGCCTGCCGTCGAATACTCCCGGAGCATCCAGTTTCTTTGCATCATAAATATAGACCCTGTGTCTGACATGGGTCAGGGGGTGGATGAACTGCATACACCCCTCCTCTCCCGGAGCCGCCGACGTCTCCTCGTCCAGAACATAGATCTTATGCTTCCTGTCCACCTCCAGCCTGATACTGCTTAGTGTGCAGGCAGTGAAATCCTGCTTTGTCTTTACACAAACGCGCTGACAGAAAAAACACGCTCCCTCTGCCAGATAATCGGAATAAGCCTCCCTGATTACCCGGATCATGCTGCGCGACTTTTCCTCCCGGACTAAAGGCAGATATCCCGTACTGCAAAAGGATATATCCTGTTCCTTTTCTCCATTCAGCCAGATTCCCTTTATGGCCACATTCTGATACGGATTCTCCTGCATGATCTTCTGTACCTGCGTATCGGAGAGCGAATCTGCTATTTTCTCCCAGCCTTTATATTTTTCAAAATATTCAACCATGTCCGTCTCTTCTACTACCGTGAGAATGTCAAAAATAATCCCCTGTTTAAAGCAGTATACTGTGGGGACACAGCGCGTCAGTCCCCCCTCTGTAAATACAGCATCTGTATCCTGCCGGACCTTACATGGTCTTCCCTTTTTTGACAGCCCGATAGATGTATCAAAGTATACCTGCATACTATTTCCTTTCCGCATCAAAGCTCTTATTTATCTGCCCACCTGCGGCAGTTTTCCAGTCGGAACGCCAAGTTTTTCTATCAGTGAAATGATTTTATCTCAGGATAGTATTCAAATTCCGCTTTTCCAATGATAGCGTCTCTGTGAAGGAACTTGTTCAGCCAGTATCTGGAATCCCAGGAATTGGTGCGGTTATCCCCCATCATAAAATAAGTGTCCTTCGGGATCTCATAGGGGCCAAAATCCTCATAGGATACTTCCCGTATATAGGGTTCTTCCAACATAACCCCATCGATATAAACGGCGCCGTCTCTGCCCTCAATCTTTTCTCCCGGCAATCCGACAATCCGCTTCATATACTCCGTCTCCCCATCATCCGGATAGTAAAAAGAAATGATGTCGCCTCTCTGCGGTTCCTGGAACAGATAAGCCTGGCGGTTGACAAACACACGGCTTCCGGTCATCACCGTATTCTCCATAGATCCAGATGTAACCTGCGCATTGGTAATCAAAGTCTTATTCAGCAGAAAAGAAAACGCGACGGCAAAAATAATCACCTTCGAGTATTCCAGAATCTCATGAATAATCTCCTTCCGGGTCCATACTTTTGTATTATCTGTCTCTTTCATCCTTATTCTCCTTTTCCTGAAATATCATCCGCAAGCGCTCTCACGTTCTCCGATATTGTTGCCCAGCTGGTGCAGAACCTGACGGCACTGTGCGTATCGTCTATCCTCTGCTGATAACAAAAAACATACTTCTCTTTCAATTGTTCCAGCTTCTCATCCGGCATGACCGCAAACACCTGATTGGTTGTATTTTCAACCAGAAACGGGTACCCAGCACTCCTGCAGGCATTGCGTATCTCGTCCGCCAGTTCGTTAGCCCGCTTTCCGATTGTAAAATAGAGTCCGTCTTCCAGAAGCGCCTGGAACTGCAATCCCAAAAGTCTGCCCTTTGCCAGCAGCGCACCCTTCTGTTTCATAATGTAGCGGAAATCCTCCTTCAGGCCCGGGTTGGCAATCACCACGGCTTCCCCGAACAAAGCGCCCACTTTTGTTCCTCCAATGTAAAATACATCGCACAGCCCGGCAATCGTTTTCAGATCCAGTTCATTGCCTGCAGCAGAAAGCCCGTATCCTAATCTTGCCCCATCCATATACAAATACAGCCCATTCTTCCTGCACACACCGGCCAGGAGTTCCAGCTCCGCTCTTGTATACAGCGTACCCATTTCCGTTGGATTAGAGATATATACCATCTTAGGCTGGACACAATGTTCGAAACTGTCATCTTCTATATGCCCTTTATAGGCCTCCTCCACCTGCTGTGCCGTAATCTTCCCATCCGCTGAGGGAATCGCCAGCACTTTATGACCGCAGGATTCAATTGCCCCTGCCTCATGCACATTAACATGCCCGGTTTCCGCCGCCAGAACCCCCTGATGCGGCCGCAGTGCAGCCGAAATAACGGTAAGATTCGTCTGTGTCCCCCCAACCAGAAAATGAACATCCAGTGTATCATTCCCACAAAGCCTCCGTATAATCTCCCTTGCCCGCATGCAGTACGGATCTTCCCCATACCCATCCGTCTGCACCAAATTTGTCTCTAAAAGCCTGTCCATCACCTTTGGATGAGCACCTTCCGTGTAGTCAGAATTAAAAAAAATCATCTTCCAGTCTCCTTGTTTCAATCTACTCTCGGTAATTTCGCAGAGTACGACGGCATCTTATATAGATGCGTAAATTGGCCTTATGTCAATGGGCGATACCGATTTTTTCTCCGCCCGCCACTGCCGCTAATCTTGTTTAATATATAAAAAAATATAGATAAACAGATTATACTACGTCTCCTTCCCTTTTTCCATCCTTTAAAATGGAAAAGGAGGATAAAAATGGCTGAGAATCCGGTTCGGATCCGCTGTTATCAGCTTTCCAGGCGGGGATCATTATTTCTCCCGATTGAATGAGTCCAACTGTAAAGAATCGTGATAGGGCTTTTTTAGAAGTGTCTTTTGCGGTGTAACAGCCGCATCATCCAAAAAAGTACACAGACCGCAGAGCCACCGGGCCTGCGGTCAATTCATATGTTTGCTTTTATTTTGATTAGCAGCTGTTACACCTCAATTCCGTATCCAAAAGAGCCCTGTCGCGATTCCTCGCAGCGCCCCCATTCGAGTAAAAACCGCTTACTCCGTCTAAAGCTTCTTCTTATTGAAGATGATACAGGACAGTGTGACACAGATGAGGGTTCCTATGCATCCCACGACCGTGGGTTTCAGAAAGAGGGTAGACTCGACCTGTCCCTGCAGCAGCGGTGTCCCTTCTGTGATTAGTTCCATAGGGTTGAATTCTTTTATCTTTGGGATCATGTTCAGCAGGATCTGGAGAACAACTGCTATTCCTGTAAACAGGAGGCATCCGTAGGAATTCCTGAACAGGACGCTGCCCAGGATTGTTATGGACAGCAGGAAGATTCCGTACAGCCATGTCGCTGCAATGGCCACATAGAGGCCTTCCATGCCGGCATCGGCCCTCCAGTAGTACCATGTGTATCCATAAGCTGTTCCAAAACACAGCAGATAGGCTGCGGTCCAGAGCAGGGACGCTGCCGTGAACTTTGCCAGGACTACGGTTCTTCTGGGCAGGCCTTTTGTCAGCATGTGGATTAGTGTGCCCCTGGAATACTCTGAGGACATGATGCCTCCAAAGAGAATGACTGCCACCAACAGGCCCAGCTGTGATACGTTTTTGAAGAACTGCATCCAGGCGTCCAGCGCCGTTGGGGTGGTAAGTGCAATCTCCATCCCGGCAGGCATGAACTCACTGATGATTTCAGGCATGTATTTTGCTGCCAGAGGGCTCATGATTCCAAAAAATAAAAATACCAGGCCCAGAATCATCAGTTTATATGTTCTTGTAAACTCTGTAAATTCTTTTCTCGTAAATGCCATATATGCTTTCATTGTATTGCCTCCATAAACAGTCCTTCCAATGACGGCTCCAATATTTCCATCCTGGAGGGCATGATCTGGGTCTCATTCAGCCCTCGGATAAGCTCGGACTCGGCCTGCTCAATGTCTGCCGCCTCTATGATAATCTGACTGCCCTCCTGCCTTGACGAAGCAAGCAGTTTTTTGAAAGCTGTCTCATGTGTAAACCTCTGCAGACTTTCTTTTCTCTCAAATTCGATCAGCAGCGCATTTTTACGGTGCATTTCCCGAATTTCATCCAACCTGCCTTCCATGACTGTCCTTCCGTTGTTCAAGACTGCTACCCTGTCGCAGATTCTTTCGACATCCGTCAGTACATGGGTAGAAAAGATCACGGTCGTCTTGTCTTGGACCTGCTCCATAATATCCAGCACTTCCCGCCGTCCAACCGGATCCAGTGCAGACGTCGGTTCATCACAGATCAGCAGCTTCGGCTCGTTGAACAAAGCCTGGGCGATTCCAAGACGCTGCTTCATGCCCCTGGAAAATCCGCCGATTCTCTTTTTAACGCCCTTCAGACCTACAAGCTCCAGAAGTTCTTCTGTCTTGAGCCGGATCTGTTTCTCTTTCATCCCGGTTATTTGTCCACAAAGTCTTAAGTATTCCACTGGCGTCATATAGCTGTAGAATTCCGGAACATCAGGAAGATACCCGATAAAACGGTTTGCCGCGTTCTCCCCATATACAGACTTTTCTCCAAGCACATGAACCTCTCCGCCGTCCGATTGCAGCAGGCCAAGCACGATTTTCATCGTAGTAGTTTTTCCCGCTCCGTTTTTGCCCAGAAATCCAAAAACCGAGTGTTCCGGCACTGCAATTGATAATCCTCCGAGAACCTGATGGGAACCAAATTTTTTCTTCAAGCCGTTAATTTCCAGTACATTCATTCGTCATCCCCTCTTCCAAATAAGAAATAAACAATAGGACCCGCAATCTGAATAAACACCACGATTACGATCCAGACCACCCGATTGCCAAACCGGTAATTTGGATGGCGCAGCACATGAATCAGAGCCGTCACCATTAAAATCAGTTCTATAATAATCACCGGAAGCAAAATCGGAAAATATTCATATAAAGTATTCATCTTTTTACTCCTTTTTTGTTGTTATTCTTCGTTCTTCCTGTCCATGCCGCTACAAAACCAAGACACCATGGTACTCATGAACTGTCTTAATCTCCCCCGCTGCCTGCCAAAAGCGAGGTACTGCACAGTTACCGTCTTAAGGCCGTCTCCAGCCCTTTATCATCTGCCCCTGCTGAATTCCTCCAGTCTTTTCATAATCCGCTTATAATGTGGATTATCACTCAGGCATGAAAACAATGGGTTTGCCTCTACTGCCTGATAAATGCTCTGTCGGATGGCCGCATCACCTCGGGGAGCATCTTTTCCAAGCGCAAGATCTGACAGCCAGCCGTCCACTTTATCAAAATAGTCATCTCCATGTAATTTGATCGGTGTTTCCTGCATATACACACAGTCGGTATAGCGTTCCAGCATTTTTACGGCTTCTTCCGGGTTTGCTGTAATACAGTAATACTGGGCGGATGCAAGGTACACCTGGACAATGGTGTTAAAATGAAGATAATCCATATGGAATATGTCTGCTACTGCCAATGTACGCCTTATGATCTCTTCCGTTTTCCCGGACGCTTCCTGCTGCCATGCAATATGCATGGATGCATCCCCGATCAGATACAGCAAATGCTGGTACATCGAAATCTGTACAGCCTGCGCAGCTTTATCCAGGTTCCCCCTTAACTGATATGCCTGTGCCTGCATTTCCGCTTCCTGTGAGACCGGCAGAATCTCTTCCCCCAGTATATCCAGAATCTCCTCCGGCTGTCTCTCCATAAGATGGCAGCCACATTTCAGCATTGCCGCATTCTTGG
>OBZW01000759.1_pt1 | contig 14640 bp, 14 predicted proteins | sample 1477021 | NCBI WGS metagenome assembly OBZW01 (sample SAMEA2580262, study PRJEB22360) | human gut metagenome | biome: human gut; feature: human-associated habitat; material: faeces | place: Denmark | collected 2008/2010
TGCATTCCTGGGGACCGGCGGTACTTGTTATCCGCTTTATCTCCCGTCTGACTTTAACCGGATATACCGGGCAACCGGTCTATTCTGTTTCTACCTGTGGAGATGAATGTGGATATACGGATCGGCTGATCGGGAAAGCGTTAGGAAAAAGAGCTATATCACTTACGGCAGCATACTCTGTTATTATGCCGAATAATTATATCTTGCTGCCTGGTTTCGATGTAGACGGCAAAGATGTAGAGGAACGGAAATTGCAAGATGCCCCGGCACGTGTCGCTGAGATTATCAGAGTAATCCGGGAACATCAGCAGAATACTTTGTATCAAACAGGGAGTATGCCCGGTTTGAAAAGTTACTGGATTTATCCTCTTTTCGCACATTTGGCCATCGGAAGTAATTCTTTCCGGGTAACGGATGCCTGTATTTCCTGTGGGTTATGTGAACGGATTTGTCCGACCGGAACGATCAGTCTGCAGGGAGGGAAGCCTGTTTGGGCGAATACCTGTGTGCAGTGTGTCGCTTGCATTCATCGCTGTCCGGTTCGTGCGATCGAATATGGGAAGGGAACGCTGAAAAAAGGGCGATATCATCACCCTGAGATAAATAATAAACAAAACAGATAGAAATGAAACGATTAGTAGCGACAGTCCTGGTGGCCTTGACGTTGACGAGTTGCCAGGAAACACCGAAAGGTTATGTAATAAATGGAGAAGTGACTGGCAGAACGGATGGGAAAGTTTATCTTAAGTCCTTCCGGAATAAGATGTTTTTTGATATCGATACGGCAGAATTAAAAGAGGGAAAGTTTACTTTTAAGGGAGAAGTGGATCAGCCTTTATTGTTTGGTCTGGCAACAGAAGACATGAATTATCCGGTTCAGTTCTTTGTCGAAAATACGAATATGGATGTGCGGATAAGTAATGACGGCGAAACGATTACGGTTCGGAACTCTCCTGTCAATACGATTTTTCAGGAGAATGCCGAAAAGGTTTTTGAAGAAGGGTATGACATAGACAGTCTGATCACTAAGTACCCGGCTTCGCCTGCCGCCGCTTTTTACCTGTATCGTTACTTCACTTACCAATTGCCGCTGGATGAACTGAAAGCAACTCGTGCCAAGATTTCTCCCGAACTGGCCGGTTGTCCGTATGTAAAAGATTTGGATGGTATTATCAAGCAGCTGGAAAATGTGCAGATAGGGAAGGTGGCTCCTGAATTTTCATTACCTGATACAGCGGGAGTATCTGTTTCGCTTTCTGATTTCAGAGGTAAATATGTGCTGTTGGATTTCTGGGCTTCCTGGTGTCCTCCTTGTCGTCGCGAGAATCCGAATGTAGTAAAGGCGTTTAATGAATATAAAGATAAAAACTTCACGATTGTGGGGATTTCTCTGGATAAGGATAAAAGTAAGTGGCTGAAAGCAATTACCGACGATAATCTGGCCTGGACACATCTTTCCGATTTGAAATATTGGGATTCGGAAATTCCGGCTCTTTACGGGGTTCGTGGTATTCCGGCCAATGTCCTGTTAGATCCGGATGGAGTGATTGTCGCTAAAAACATTACTGGCGAGGATTTGCATAAAAAACTAAAAGAAGTAATCAAATAAACGATGCGGAAGTACGGTTTTCTGACTTTGTTCCTTCTTTTCTGTCTCTGTCTTTTGGCGACAGAAAAGAAGGATTTCGAAAAAGCGGTGCGTGAAGCTGTTTCCCGGCAGATGCAAAACTATCCGAAGTCAACCTTGAAAGACTTATACAAAAATTTCTTTCAGGATAAATTCGGTCCCGGACATATCATCAGCGATACGACGGCTGCCGGTAACTATTTGCGTCGCGAACTGGCCTCTTATACGGAGTGTACCGGAGAGATCGCGGAGCCGACTGGGTGGGAAGGTAACTTTCTTCGGGTAAACCTCTCGGTCATCAAGAACGGCCGAATCTCTTATAATACATTCTTTGATGCGTTTGTCCGGAGTGTGAATGGTGTCCGACCTGTTACAGTTGCCGATTGGCAAAAAGAATGGCAGCGGATTGAATCTATTATCCGTTCTATGGAACTTTCTTTGCCGGATTATGATGCCGATTGCAAAGAAATAGAAGACCGTCTGGACCGGGGAGAATATGTGGGACATCACAGCAAGGTTTTCGAAGAATCCTATTCGCCGCATTATCGTATAATCAGCAGACAGATCTTTGAAAAGGAGCTACAACCCTTGCTGTGAAAAACGGGCTTAGTCTTCGTCTTCCGGGTCCTCGAAGTCAAACTCGAAATCGAATCCATCGTTCATCATCCCTGGATCGGTAAACTGTTCCAGTTCGCGACGGTCTTTTTTGGTCGGACGGCCTAAACCACGTGCACGGTCTACGAATCCGGATATGCGGTTCATTTCCAATATTTCGTATTGGTCGGGAGTTGTGACGTTTTCCAGATAATCGGGTACCAGTTTTGCTCCCATACGACGTTCTGTTAAATCGAGTACCTTGAAGGAAAAGGTGATAGGTGGCTTGCGTACCTGAATCACTTCTCCGACTTTGATCATACGGGAAGGTTTTACATTGACTCCGTTTATCATCACCCTGTTTTTCTTGCAAGCCTCGGCTGCTATGGTACGTGTCTTGAATATGCGGGTGGCCCACATCCATTTGTCTATACGGACTTCGTTCATGGATTTAATTGTCAATTTATTTATTATTAAATTGATTCATCGTATTCTGTATACCGGCCAGGCAGAAGCTTTTGATGATTTCTACCGCCCGTTTCATCTTATCCGGCATCTCCTGGAGTTCTTCCGGAGGAAACTTGCCAAGTACATAGTTGATTTGTCCTCCACGCGGGAAATCGCTGCCGATACCGAAACGAAGGCGGCTGGATTCTGTGTGCCTAACAGCTGTTGGATGTTTTTCAATCCGTTGTGTCCTGCATCACTGCCTTTTGGTTTCAGGCGGAGTGTCCCGAACGGGAGTGCCAGATCGTCCACTACGACTAACAGATTCTCTACCGGAATATTTTCTTTCTGTAACCAGTAGCGGACAGCATTGCCGCTCAGGTTCATGAATGTGTTAGGCTTCAGTACGATCAGCTCACAGTTCTTGACACGCATCCGTGCGATTGCACCATAACGTTCTTCTGTGAAAGGGACGCCGGCATCTTCAGCCAATGCATTTACAACGCGGAATCCGATGTTATGACGGGTCCCCAAATATTCGGAGCCGATATTTCCAAGTCCTGTTATCAGATATTTCATTGTTATGTTGTTTTTAGTAATAACAAAGGGAAGAATACTCTGCTGAATATTCTCCCCTTACATTATTTAGGAATAATAATTTTATTATGCCTTAGCCTGAGCACCACGAGCGGCACGAGTCAACTGAACGGCGCAAACAACAGCGTTCTTAGCGTTCATCAGTTCAAGACCTTCGAAGTGTAATGCGCCAACCTGCATAGTCTTGCCTAATCCCAGGTGATCGACATTGATAAACAATTTCTCAGGAATTGCTGTGTAAAGGGCTTTTACTTTCAGCTTTCTCATCTGCAAGTTCAATTTACCACCGGCTTTAACACCTTCGGCGTGACCTTCCAGAACAACCGGAACTTCCATTACTACCGGTTTGTTATCTGATACTTCCAAAAAGTCCATGTGCAGGATAGCGTCGGTTACAGGTTGGAACTGGATATCTTTAACGATAGCCATTGTCTTCTTACCGTCGATAGCCAATTCTACAACAAAGATTTCAGGGCTGTAAACCAAGTTACGGACGCTGTCTTTCGTGATAGTGAAATGAGATACTTTTTCGCCGCCGTACAGTACAGCAGGAATTTCGTTGTTTTTACGCATAGCCTTCAAAGCTCTCTTCTGGTCTGCAGAAGTAGCGGCTACTTCTCTTGACTTTCCTTCTAATTGAAATGTCTTCATTTTGTTTTAATTTTTGTGTTACTCAAAATTAGATGTTTATGCTTTCTAATTTCCCATCACACGTACGGGGGTTAAAAGCGGTGCAAAGGTACGATTTATATTTATATCTGCAAAATCTTGTCTGCATGAATTTTCAGTTTCATAGGCATGAAACTGAAATTCCCTCGGCATGGAACGGTAGTTTCATAGGCATGGAATAGGAGTTTCATCGGTATGAAACTAAAAGTGCATGCCGGTTCAGAACCGGATTCCTTTTTGCCGGAGCAAGATTTCCGTATCGTCCCAAAGTTGTTTTTGCTGTGTATGATGCCGGATGCGTTCCGACACATTCCTCTTTTTACAATTGGCATAACAACAACCGTTTTTATCTTTCGCCTCATTCGAAAGAGCCAGGTGGATGGCGGTTGCCGCACCTTGGGCCGGTGTTTTGATAAAGGGGCGGAACAGGATGTCGGTAAGCGGGTCGAACCAGGCTTGCATCGTGATCATGTTTGTACTGACAATTCCTGGGTCTGATGCATTTATGGTGATGCCCTTGTCCTGAATCCGCTTGGCAAGTTCCTGTGTGAACAGAAGCAAGGCCAGCTTGGTATTCCCATAGACCGGAATGCGGAAAAAGCGTCCGTTCTTCCCTTTTTCAAAGAAGTCCGGTTCGATCCGGCCGATAGCATACGTGCAGGATACTGTGTTTACAATGCGGCATCCCGGTTGCATCAGGGGTAATAACTGGCGGGTGAGCATGTAGGGTGCCACATAATTGACGCTTACGATTGTTTCCAACCCATCTTCAGTTTTGCGTACCGGAGTCGTCAGGATTCCGGCATTGTTCATCAGGAGGCTGACGGGACGTCCTTCTTTTAATAATTGACCGGTGAAATTGTTTACGGATGAGAGGGAAGCGAGATTGATTTCCCGCACTTCGATCTGAGTGTTACCGGTTTCTTGCTGGATCCGGGTGCATACGGGGACGGCTTTTTTCGGATCGAGGCAAGCCATAATCACCGGATAGCCTTCTTTTGCGAGGGCTGCCGTGATTACTTGTCCCATGCCTCCGTCGGCACCGGTTATGATGGCTAATCCTTTTTCCATTACTTGTATTCTAATTTCTCTATTTCTTTAATAATGCTTTTAGGCAAGTTCTGAATATGTTTATGGCATGCCATTTCGATGGAGTACATGCGAGCGATACAATAGTTGCTATGTCCGCAGTCGCAACGGGCATGTTCGTCTTCCTTCATCTTGTTTACGAATGACGGATCGTTGAGCAAGGCCCGCGCCATACTCACGAATTCGAAACCGTCGTTCAAGACTTCGTCTATCTTCTCGCGTGAGGTCAGACCGCCTACATAGACAAGCGGCATTTTCAACGCCGCCCTGAACTTCAGTGCATCTTCCAGGAAGTAAGCCTCTTTGAATGGTTCAGACGGGATCATGAACCGTCCGGCCATTTTGACTCCAAGCGGTAACCAACCGAAAGGCATATAATGCGTCATCGTATGAATCGGCATGGACCCCCGCATCACGTACATCGGAGCACGGCTGACGAAGCCACCGCTAAGTATCAAAGCATGTGCTCCACATTCGTCCTGCAAGGTACGGGCTACCTCGAGTGTCTCATCCAGCTCCATTCCTCCTTTGAAGCCGTCGCGCATATTCATCTTTACCAGTACTGCCATATCCTGTCCGGCTGCTTTCATCACTTCGTCCATGCACATTTTCATAAAACGCATCCGGTTTTGCAAGCTGCCGCCATATTCATCTTTCCGGTGGTTGGTATAAGGAGAAAGGAACTGGCTGATCAGATAACCGTGACCGGCGTGTATTTCCACAGCATCCATTCCGGCTTCGCGTGCCAGATGAACTGCTTGTCCGAACGCTTTTGCCATCGCTGTGATTTCGGAAGGTTTCATTCCCCGGACAAGAGTGGGGGAATAGATATTGAAACCGCCGGATGCGGAGATAGGCCTGCATCCGCAGATATTTTTGTGGGACATGTTCCCGCAATGTCCAAGTTGTACGGAGGCGGCCGCTCCTTCTTTGTGGATGGCATCAGTGATACGTTTTAATCCGGGGATGATATCCGGGCGCATCCAGAGCTGACGCTCGAAAGAAAGTCCACTTTGCGTAACAGCCGCATAGGCCAAAGTCGTCATACCGATCCCGCCGACGGCAACCGATTTATGGTAATCGTACAACATGTCGGAAGGCGCGTTTCCCGGGCACATGCTTTCAAATGCAGCTGCCCGTATCGTCCGGTTTCTCAGGGTCAACGGCCCGATTTTACCGGGAGTGAACAGTACAGATTCTTTTTCCATATCCATATGAGTTAGTCATTCAATATATAAAAGGAATAACCCGTTTCCGGTTTCCCAATTCGTTGCCAAACATCGCTTTGTATTTGTGGTAGATGGTATTTGCGCGAGGTACAAGGTTTGCAAATGTCCACCAAGCGAAAACAGCCCCGCTTGCGCTCCAGGTCAGGATTGCAAATCCGCACCATTCCACAATCTCCCCGAAGTAGTTAGCTGATGTCACATATCGGAACAGGCCTTTTTGGGGTAGATAATGATTCGTGTCGCCAGGCTTTCTGAGATGGCGGACAATATGGTCCGATTGGATATTAATTGCCATGCCGGTGAAAAATAAGATGGTCCCGGTGATAAATTGAGGGCTGTATAACCAACTTTCCGTATACATATCCTGCGGTGCCAGATGGAAAATCCATTCTCCCTGCATATAGCCGTTCAAGAGGTTAAAGGTAATTCCCATAAGCATGATGCCTGCCGGCATTTTGCTTTTGCCTTTTATCAGCAATGGAAAAATAAAAGACCGTTGGAAATAATGCAGTTCGAAGAATAAAAATATCAGGAACGGTACTGCCTCGAACTGCCGTTCCGATCCGTTCCATAACAAAAACATGACGATAAAAACCGGAGCTTCCATACAAATCCAAGCGATCTTGTTCGGTATCGGAAATCCCCATTTTTTATCGAACAACATTCCATAACCGGCTTCAACGAAGTAAAGGGCTATGAAAACAATGGCGGCGATAGCTGCCATTACGATTAGAAATAAGGTGAAATGTTCAATTGTCATCTTCGCGCGTTGATAATTTATAACCTCTTCCGTGAATGTTTATAATTTTGATAGTAGGATCATCCTGCAATAATTTGCGTAATTTGGTGATATAAACATCCATGCTACGGGCACTGAAATAGTTATCGCTTTTCCATATGACTTGCAGGGCGTGTATCCTCTCTACCATATTGTTTGCGTGTTGGCACAACAATGTGAGCAAATCAGCCTCTTTGGTCGTCAGCTTGGTCGTTTTGCCTTCTATGGACAAGAGCTGTTTGGGCAAGTCGAATTTGAATTTCCCGAAAAGATAGACCCTGGCCTCCTTCTTGTGCTGAGGCCGGTAACGGCTTTGTATCGCCTTAATCCGAGCCTGTAAGATATCAGCATCAATAGGTTTGCGTATCACATCGTCCGCATGGAATGAAAACAGTAGTGCTATTTCTTCTCTCGTCGGATGTTCGCACAGGAAAACGACTTGTATGATATTTTCCGAACTTTTGATCATGGCAGCCAATGTCCGTGTTTCATTCGTGTCTATATCGTGGTCGATAATACAGAATGTGAAATTTCCGGAAAGGAGACCCTCATATGCCGCCTTTTCCTGATCGAATACTTGTGAGTTGTATCCGGTAGCTTTTATATAGTCCTGGATGATCGCTCCCTGATTATAGTCTTTACTGAAAATGAGAATGTTAAAAAGATCGTTCATTATATTCTTAAATTGTTTTTTCGATGTTCCAGACGAAAGCACGTAACCCTTGTGCTTCCGTCTTCTGATCCATCTGATGAAGTATCTCCAGGAAATGGTCGACTTTTTCGTCATCGACCATTGCCAGGATTGCCGAATTCAGTGTCGGCCAAGCGTGACTCCCATAGTGCGGCTCGCCGGTCTTACTTCCACGTCCTTGTACTTCGTCCCAGTATGTGAAGCCCCGGATGTTGTTCCGGTCCATCGCATTCAGGATCATTTCGTAATATGCTTGATTAAATGATACAAATATAGCTTTCATATTAACTTATTCCTAATTATTATTTATTCTTTTTTAGAAAATATTCCATTTCTTGCCATCTTGCGATGTCTGCGCCGGACTCCGTTTCCGGCAAATACACAGTATACGACCGGTACGATTACCAGGGTGATCAATGTTGACACCGAAAGTCCCCATGCAACCGTCATACCCATCGAACGCCACATTTCCGAACCTTCGCCTGTTCCGACTGCCATCGGGATCATACCCAATACGGTCGTCAGGGTGGTCATCAATACCGGGCGAAGGCGGGATTTTCCGGCTGTCACTACTGCGGTCAGGATTCCCATTCCTCTTTCCCTGCAAAGGATCGTGTAGTCGATCAGTACGATACCGTTCTTAACAACGATACCCATCAGCATAATCAGGCCGATCAATGCCATAACGCCCAATGGAGTCTGCGTGATTGCCAGCCCTAAGATTATGCCGGTGAAGGCGAAGGGGATGGAGAACATGATTACGAACGGGTCTGTCAGTGATTCGAACTGAGCGGCCATTACGATAAATACCAAAATGATGATCAGGATCATCAGGATTGTCAGGTCGAAGAAGGTGTCCATCTGGTCTTCGTACGTTCCTCCTAACTGCCAGCTGACATCCGAAGGTATATCCATCTCCTTCAGTTGATTCCGGGCGGCTGTTACGATATCGCTCATGGCTGCACCTTTTCCGACTACTGCCGATACGGTAATAACGCGTTCGCGGTCTTTGCGTTCAATGGTCGGAGGTGTCATTCGTTCTACTACTTTACCCAGGTCGCGGATACGGATTCCCTGACCGGCACTATTATACACCAGGATATTCTCGATGTCTTCAACCGACTGGCGGAATTCAGGGGCGTAGCGTACTTTTATATCATACTCGTCACCATCTTCGCGATATTTGGAGGCGGTAGAGCCGTTGATGCGGTTACGCAAAGCCATAGCAGCCGTTGTGATATTCAATCCGTTGATCGCCAGTTTTTCCCGGTCGAAATCAACTTGATATTCGGGTATGTAGTCCTCACGGCTGATGTTGACCTGTGAACAACCTTTTACCTTACGCATTCTTTCGGCTAGTTCGGCGGCTACGGCATCGGTCCGACCGAAGTCGAAACCATAAATCTCGACGTCGACAGCGTTTTGTCCGCCCATGCCTTCTTCCTGTCCACCTTCGATAACCTTAAAGGTTTTGATCTCCGGGTATTTAGCTAAATCCTTACGCATCTCTTCACAGATTTCAACCATACCGCGTTCACGATCGCCGACACTTGACATATTGATGTAATAATCGATAATATGTGTCCCGTTATTGCTCAATTGAGCCCAGGTATTATCGGAATCGGCTTTTCCCCCCGGAAAGTTGGTGGGTTTTTTTGAAAAGGCATTGCTGGTTTTTATTTCCGGATATTTCTGTCGAAACAGTTCGTCGATTTCAAGCGCCAGTTTACGGGTGATGTCCTGGCGGGTTCCGACCGGCAACTCGATGTGAACACTGATCTGCGCATTATCCTGAGTCGGGAAAAATTCCGTCTTGATCGTCGGAACTAATAACATACTTCCCGCAAAGATCAAAGTTGCGCCGAATATAACCGTTTTCCGATGGCGTACCGCCCAATAAAGGAAATTGGAATAGCCACGATCCAGCGCATCCAATGCCTTTTCGATCGGCGTGAAGAACAAGGTGTACAAGCGGCCTTTTTTAGGATTTTGCTTGAGTAGTTGCGAACTCAACATCGGAGTCAGTGTCAAAGCTCCGACCGTTGAAACAATCATGATGATACTAACGATCCAACCTAACTGTTTGAACAAGATACCCGCCATACCCGTCACCATCGTCAGGGGCAGGAACACAGCCAACATGGTCAGGGTTGAGGCGATTACGGAAATAGCCACTTCGTTTGTCGCATGTACGGCCGCCTGTTTCGGGGCACTACCTCTTTCAATATGAGTTGTAATGTTTTCCAGCACCACGATCGCATCATCCACAACCATACCGATAGCAATAGAGAGTGAACTTAGCGAGATAATATTCAGTGTATTGCCGGAGGCAAGCAAGTAAGCGAATGAAGCTATCAGTGAGATCGGAATGGTCAGGATAATGATAAACGTTGCTCTCCATCGTCCGAGGAACACGAACACCACTAACATAACGATAACGAAGGTGATGAAAATGGTTTCTTTCAGGCTGTCGATCGTATTCAAGATATTAGTGGAAGTATCCATGATGACCCCCAACTTGACATCCGAAGGGAGACTTTTCTGGATTTCCGGCAGTTTCTGGTGAACCTTCTTGGCTATGTTCACCGAGTTGGCCCCTGATTGTTTTTGGATAACGATCATACCGCCTTTTTTTCCGTTATTGTAAGTCTCCTGGGCACGCTCTTCGATGCTGTCTTCAATGCGGGCGACATCACGTAGGTAGATCGTTTTATTATCCTTATGACCGATTACAAGATCGTCCATTTGATGTGCATCCGTAAATTCACCTTGTACGCGGAGCGCATAAGCGTTGGAACCGATATCCACGCTACCGCCCGGGGTGTTCCGGTTCTCCTGTGCGATGATTGCGGATATTCCTTCGATTGAAACTCCGTATGCTTCCAGTTTGTACGGATCGCAATAGACTTGTATTTCACGTGTCGGCGTACCGGAAATGGAAACCGCTCCTACACCACTGATGCGTGCAAGTGGGTTCGATACCTTGTCGTCCAGAATCTTGTATAGGGCGTTTGTACTCTCTTCCGCCGTAACCGACAGGATGATAATCGGAATATCGTTCGTTCCGAATTTGAAGATAATAGGGTTATCCACATCATCCGGTAGCATTGGCTCGGCAACGTCCAGTTTGTCACGCACGTCATTGGTTGCCACGTCGATATCCGTACCATAGTCGAATTCGAGTGTGATGATCGAGATGTTTTCACGCGACTGTGACGTGATGTGTTTCAGGTCGCTGACGCTGTTCAATACGTTCTCCAGTGGTTTGGAGACGTTCATTTCGATATCCGCAGCACTGGCGCCGGCATAGGAGGTCATGACCATGATCGTGTTTGTCTCGATCTCCGGCAGCAAGTCTACTGATAATCTGGTTAATGAAAAAAGACCGAAGATCACGATTGCCACAAAGACAAGGGCAGTCGTAACCGGCTTTTTTACCGCTGTTGCATATAAGCTCATAGTGTTTGTCTCTTACTTTTCGATTTCTACTTCCATTCCGTTATTCAGTCGGCTTTGACCGGATACTACTACCTGGTCGCCGCTGTTTACCCCCGAAATGACTTCATATTTATTCCCCATACGGCGTCCTAACTCTACTTTCTCGTAGGAAACTTTACCGTCTTTGTATACATATATATAGCGGTCTCCTGCACCGGACTGTTTTACGATGGCGAGATCCGGAGCGACCACATGGTTTTGTGTCCCGAAACCGATCGTCACGCGGGCGAACATTCCCGGACGGACACGCTCGTCATTGTTGTCGATTTTGATTTCGACAGGGAATGTGCGTGTATTCGGATCGATAGTCGGGTAAACCAGGCTGACTTTCCCTTTGAATACTTCGTCTCCGTATACATCCAACCGGATGTCGACATCTTTCCCCTTTTTTACTTTTGTGAAGAGGCTTTCGGATACGTTGATCAGCAGTTTGACCGGACGGATCTGTTCAACGGTGAAGATAGGCGAGCCTCCGCTATACATATCTCCGCTATCATAATTGCGGGCGGTGACGATACCGGTGATCGGACTCAGTAACTGTGTGTTTTCTTGTAAATTCTTGTAGGTCGCACGGCTTATGTCCAACTGTGTTTTCTGTGCATCCCAGGCTGATTTGGAAGCGCCGCCTACTTTGTACAGCTCGTCGATACGTTTGAACTCCAGTTCCTGGTTGTCCAATTGTATTTTGGTCTGTTTGAGGTTGGTCTCATCCATCTTGACCAGGAGTTGGCCTGCTTTTACATGATCGCCGACTTCCGCAAACAACTTCTCTATGCGCACCGGGGTTTGCGGGGCGATGTTATTCGAGATGTTGGCTTCGACTGTTGCTGTAAATTCACTGATCTGCTCTACATCTTGTGCAGATACAGTCTCTACTCTCACAATAGCTTTGTTGCTGACAGTTTCTGTTTGTGTCGAATCTTTCTTTTCGCCTGAACAGGATAACAGTAAAGGTAAAATGAAGAGTGATATGAAGTGTTGTCTTTTATTTGTTTCCATTTTGTGATATTTTTATTCAATGTCTACTTTTTATTCCTTAAAATTCTTGCTGGCCTAACACCTTTTCCAGGTCAGCCTTTGCTACCATATAATCGTAAATAGCCTGGTTGAAATTCAGTTTGGCCTGTGTCAGCGCTAATTCCGAATCGTTCATCTCGAGCAGAGTCCCGGCACCTGTGTCATAGCGTTTTTGTGAGATCATATACCCCCGTTCGGCTTGTTCCACTCCCTTCTGTGAGGCGTCGAAGCGTTTGACGCAGGTATTCATATTATCTATATATTGCTTGATTGCCAGTTGCAGGTTTCGCTGTGTATCCTCTCTTTGCAGGCTCAATTGTTCGATCGAATTTCTTGTTTGTTTGATCTTATAGAACTTACTACCGCCGGAGAAGATCGGAATGGAAAGTGAGACACCGACCATAGAGTAGGGGTTCCACATATAGTCTTTGAACTTGAAGTCGTTGTTCATGGCTGTCCACTGATACAAACCGGTGAGCGACAGCGTCGGCAAATAATCGAACTTTTGCATGGTCAGTGTCTTTTCCAGTTGCTTGGCTTGTAAATCCATTTGTTTCAAATCTGTATTATTAGCCAATGTCGTGTCTGTCGAAAGAAAATCGCCGAATAAATCTTTTTCAAAATCGGTCAATTGTCCTTCACATTCGATGTTTATGTCCAGGTCCATGCCTAATAAAGCTTTTAATTGCCATTTGGCGAGAACCAGTGCGTTTTCTGCCTGCAACATATTGGGCTCGCTATTCTTTACGGTAACATTGGCGCGTATCAGGTCATATTCGGCGACAGTTCCCTGTTCAAACTTACGCTTGATATCCAGGTAATTTTCCATCGCGTTGTCATAGCTTTCCTTAAATACGCGGTATGAATCGTTAGCAAGAAGCACGCCGTAATACCCTTTCTTTACCTGGTTGACCATCGCAATTTTGGAAGAACGTGCCTGTTCGATTGCCAATTCCACATCGACAGCCGAGATACTCAGGCTTTTCCAAAGAGCAGCGTTGACAATCGGCATCGAGGCGTTGAAACCGAGGTTCCAGTTATTATCACGTCCCACTTCAATCCCTTCATCCATATTCGGCATGTCTTCCATGCCTGGTATTTCGGTACTTCCCATGTCGAAGCCGTCCATATACATCACTTGTTTTTTCAAGGTCCGGTTGTAGTCGGCTGCAAAACTGACTTGGGGAAATAGAGCGGCATATGAACCTTTCTGTGCATATTTTTTCTTCTGGATTTCCTTATTAGCCACTTTTACAGTAGGGTTTTCGCTCAGCGCGATCTCAAGAGCTTTTCCTATATCGAGAACGAGTGTGTCCTGAGCTTTTGCGGAGGTAAAGGCCAGAGAGGGGAGTAACATTATCACTACCCACATCATCTTTTTAGTAATTAAGATTTGTCTCATTTAGAATAAGTAAATTTGATTTTTAATAAAATCGTTTGTTCAATCTAATTGCTTCTGTGTATATTTCAATAAATAACGGTCTAAAATGGCAATACCTTTTTCAGTAGAGATTCCCCGGAGGAAGGTATAAAGAATCGTATTGAACACTTCGGCCACGGAATGGTTGGAGAGGGCTTTGGACGGACGGATCATCTTCGCCTGCTCTTTCGCCAGCAAAGCTACAATTTCGAAGTTAATATTCGGTTGAAAAACACCTTCTTTTGCCCCTCTTGACAGTAGTTTTATACATTTTTTCAAAAATCGGGATTTTTCTTCTTCTGTTTTTTGCAATGCTTTCGGATAACGTTTCAGATCATCATAGAACTTCCGGTTAAACCAGCGAGGTCGCCTCATAAGCTCTTCATAAAAAAGCAAGGCAATTTCAAGAGCTGTTATCGGCTCGGATTCAAGTTGCTTCATGGATAGCTTCATTTTGGTATAACTCAGGTTTATACATTCTGTTAGTAGAGTCTCCTTATCTTCGAAAAGCTCATAAAGAGTCCGTTTGGATATACTCGCGTTATGAGCGATATCATCCATACTGACATTCTTGATCCCGTGTTCCGAAAATAAGTCGAATGCCGTTAACATTATTTGTTCTTTTATGATCATCGATTTTAATGATTACTTTTTATACGATCAGATGTTGCAAAGGTCTGTCTAATTTGGAAAACTAAAAAGGTTTATTCTGTTACGGAATTAGTCGAAAACGAATAAATGAAGCCTTCTTTATTCCTAAAAAACCGTTATTCATTGGTAAAAAATGAAACATATTTCTGTTTGTTGAAAAAATGTTTACCTTTGCAAGTACACGATTAGTAAATATGTAAAGATGGAAAAACTTCCTTTAATAGAATTGGCGGAGTTGAATAAGAGTATTATTTTCCGTGATAGTTTTCAGGATATTTTTTCGATTGCGGATCTGGACGGAGGTATGGATATCGGAGATCCTGACTCGCCTGA
>OBZW01000761.1_pt1 | contig 14572 bp, 8 predicted proteins | sample 1477021 | NCBI WGS metagenome assembly OBZW01 (sample SAMEA2580262, study PRJEB22360) | human gut metagenome | biome: human gut; feature: human-associated habitat; material: faeces | place: Denmark | collected 2008/2010
TAAGCTGAGCGACTACCGCTTCCTTTTCGGGCCTCTTCATGGCGTTCCTTCCTAAGTCGGCCGTTGACTTGGAGTTCGGAACTTTCGGCCGGGCAACAAAAAAGCCCTGCGCACAGGCAGAGCAATATAATCTCGCGAAGCGACCTTCGCCGGCCCTTGACGGGCTTATATCTCTCAACCTGCGCTGGCTTGGCGAACCAAACTTCGGAAATGCACTCGCGCGCACTTCAACCAACGGTCTGTGGTTTACGGATGATTAGATTACGGATGGTCAGCGACATTGCAGAATTCGGGCGTGTCGCGGGGCATTACAGCGTGGCGGCGTACTGGGCTACGGACGCGGTGACTTCCTTCAGATAGTCGAGCGAGCGACGCCAGTGGCCGGGCACCTCGATCGAATGGTTGGCATCCGGGTATTCGTGCACGTGCGGGGTGAGCGCGTTGGCGCGGGCTTGATCGTAGAACGGGTCGGCGGTGCCGGCGCAGATCAGCGGTGCCGGGCCGGAGTATCGGGAGCTGGCGGCGTGCGACTGGCCGGCCTGTTCCGCGCGGATGATCGCCCTTGCTTCGGCCACGCTCGGGGCCTCGGATTCGGCGACGATATCATCGCCGACAGCCGGCACCGGAATCACCCGGGCGGATGGATCGAAGTCGGCGTGATGCAGCACCGGGGTCAGCAGCACGAACGGCAGACCGTAGTGTGAGGCCACATGTGGGTAGGTCATCGTCGTCAGCGACTTGCCGATCAGCAACAGGCGAGGGCCGGACGGGGTGTCGGAATCACGGTTCGGCGAGCCAGCTGCGCCATCGGCCAGCACGGTAGCAGAATCATCGGCGGCAACGCCATCCCCGGAATCACCGGCTTTACCCGCGCCGGACTCGCGCGCGGCGGCCACCCAGCCGTCAATCGCCTGATTGAGGACCGGAATCACCGTGGACAGGTCGTCGGAAGCGTTGCGTACGTTCATGCGGTCGATTCGCCAGCCGGCCTCGACCAGAGCCTGGGCCGACCAGTAGAGCAGCGGACGGTCGCAGTTGTAGCCGGTGCCGGGCATCAGCAGTACGCGGCCGTACTCCTGACCGGGCTTGACGACATTCTTCTTCCAAGAGGTGATGCTGACTTCGACGGCCGGTTTCATCGCGCGCCTTCCTTCCACGGGTGTGTCCTGCGTGTCCCCTGAGTTGTTCCGAATTATTCTGGCAGTCAGTCTACTCCCGGACCCGTTCACGTTGCCTCCACAAGCTATAATCGGCCACGGTTCTGATTGGGTGCGCAGCGCCTGACGCGCGTTGGGCAGGCCGATCAGGGCGAGTCGCAATTCTCGCCGGGGCCAGCCGCAGCATTATGCACGCGGTGCGCAGCCCCGCATAAACCCAAGGAAGTAGAGAGTAAATGGAGAAGTTCTTCCATTTGAAGGAAAACGGCACGACCGTCTCGACTGAGATTCTGGCCGGCCTGACCACGTTCTTCGCGATGGCTTACATCATCGTCGTCAACCCGCAGATCCTGTCGCAGACGGGTATGCCGTGGGGCGGCGTGTTCCTGGCCACCATCATCGCGGCCATCATCGGCACCCTGGTCATGGGCCTGTTCGCCAACGTGCCGTACGCCCAGGCCGCCGGCATGGGCCTCAACGCGTTCTTCACCTACACCGTGTGCTTCGGCCTCGGCTTCAAGTGGCAGGAAACCCTGTGCATGGTGTTCCTGTGCGGTTTGATCAACATCATCATCACCGTCACCAAGATTCGTAAGATGATCATCCAAGCCATTCCGGAAGTGCTGCAGAACGCCATCGGCGGCGGCATCGGCCTGTTCGTGGCCTACGTCGGCTTCCTCAACGTCGGTTTCTTCACCTTCACCACCAAGGCGGACGCCAAGAACGGCGATGCCGTGCAGGCCACCCCGGGCCTTGCCGTCATGAACAATCCGACCATCTGGCTGTTCATCATCGGCCTGTTCCTCGCCATCATCCTCACCGTGCTCAAGGTACGCGGCGGCATGCTGATCGCCATCGCCGTCACCGCGGTCGTCGGCATTCCGATGGGCCAGACCACCATGGCCAACTCCGTGTCCATCGCCGACACCTTCGCCCAGCTGCCGCAGACCTTCGGCGTGATCTTCACCAAGGATGGCTTCCCGGCGCTGTTCTCCGACGTGTCGAAGCTGCCGATCATCCTGCTGACCATCTTCGCGTTCTCCATGTCCGACACCTTCGACACCATCGGCACCTTCATCGGCACCGGCCGTCGTACCGGCATCTTCTCCGCCGAGGACGAGAAGGCTCTTGAGAACGGTTCCGGCTTCTCCTCCAAGATGGACAAGGCCCTGTTCGCCGACTCCATCGCCACCTCCATCGGCGCCATCTGCGGCACCTCGAACACCACCACCTACGTCGAGTCTTCCGCCGGCATCGCCGCAGGCGGCCGAACCGGCCTGACCTCCGTGGTTGTGGCGATCTGCTTCGCCTTGTCCGCGTTCCTGGCCCCGGTCGTCTCCGCCGTGCCGTCCGCCGCAACCGCCGGCGTGCTGGTGATCGTCGGCTGCATGATGGCCGCTTCCCTGAAGGAAGTCAAGTGGGACGACATCGCCGAAGCCATTCCGGCGTTCTTCGCCGCCGTGTTCATGGCCTTCTCCTACTCCATCTCCTACGGCATCGCCGGAGGCTTCATCATGTACTGCATCGTGAAGACCTGCAAGGGCAAGGCCAAGGAGGTTCACCCGATCATCTGGACTGTGGCCGCGCTGTTCATTCTGGACTTCGTGTGCATGGCGATTCTGTAACGCTGATTGACAACGGATTAGCCTTTAAGGATTAATCCGCCGCCATACGGCATAAAGGCCGGGCTCTCACAAGGGCCCGGCCTTTGTTGTTGCCACAGTGATCAACGCCCATGAGTACCTTCGATGATCATCCGCCATTCTTGATGCATGGGAATAGTTGTCAACCGACAACTAAACGTACATGGCGGCAGCACGAGTGCCTTATTCAACATCGAAATATGCAGCGCGAAGAAGCCGAAAAACCAAAAAGGCTTCTATACCGAATGAAACGGTATAGAAGCCTTTTGGTTTGCGATCAAGCCCTTCTCGCCCGAGAGAAGCTAGAGAACGATCAGTCCTCGAATGCCGAACCGTTAAGCGGGAAGCCCTACGGGCTTCCCGTAGGTGAGGGAGCGGCTATGCCGCGACCGATCCGTGAGAGGGCTTTAGTCCTCGAACGGATCAAAGTCGCGACGGACGCGGCGACGCGGGCGCTCAGTACGCTCTTCGCGGTCGGCGCGGTAGTCGTCGTAGTTGTCGTCGGTGGCGTAGCGCGGGTTACGGTCCGAGCCACGGCCACGGCCACGGGAACCGCCACGGCGGTCATCACGATCGCCACGGTCATCGCGATCGGAAGAGCGACGGCGACGCGGACGATCATCATCACGGGAGTCGCGAGCATCACGGTCATCGCGATCGTCGAAGTCACGGTCGGCAGAACGACGGCGACGCGGACGATCATCATCGCGATCATCGCGATCGAAGTCACGGTCATCGGAGCGACGGCGACGCGGACGGTCGTCGTAATCATCCTCGAAGTCATCGGAGCGACGGCGACGCGGACGGTCGTCACGATCGTCGAAGTCACGGTCATCGCGATCGGAGCGACGGCCACGGCCGCCACGGCGATCGTCACGGTCACCACGGCCACGGCCGCCACGGCGGTCATCGCGATCGCCACGGCTCGGGCGGGCGTTGTTCTCCTGATCCTCGAAACCAGGAATGGCCAGGGAGATCTTGCCGCGATCATCGACACCCTGAACGATCACCTCAACGGTGTCGCCTTCCTTGAGCACGTCTTCGACAGCGTCAATACGCTCGCCGTTGGCCAGGTTGCGGATCTGGGAGATGTGCAGCAGGCCGTCAGTGCCGGGGGTGAGGTTCACGAAAGCGCCGAACGACGTGGTCTTGACGACCTTGCCGTTGTAGGTTTCGCCGGCCTCGGGCACGTGCGGGTTGGCGATGGAATCGATGATGGACTTGGCCTTCTTAGCGGCCTCGCCACCCTCGGAGGAGATGAAGACGGTACCGTCATCCTCGATGGCAATTTCAGCGCCGGTATCTTCCTGAATCTGGTTGATCATCTTGCCCTTCGGGCCGATGACCTCGCCGATCTTCTCGACCGGAACGGTGGTGGTGATGATGCGCGGAGCGAACTCGCTCATCTCAGCCGGGCCGTCGATGCACTCGTTAATGACCTCGAGAATCGTGGCGCGGGCTTCCTTGGCCTGCTGCAAAGCGGCGGCCAGGATGTCGGCGGGGATGCCGTCGAGCTTGGTGTCGAGCTGCAGGGCAGTGATGAACTCGGAAGTACCGGCCACCTTGAAGTCCATGTCGCCGAAGGCATCCTCGGCACCCAGGATATCGGTGAGGGTCTTGAAGATGTGCTTGCCATCAACGTCGCCGGACACGAGGCCCATGGCGATGCCGGCAACCGGGGCCTTCAGCGGCACGCCGGCAGCCAAAAGGCTCAGCGTGGAGGCGCACACGGAACCCATCGAAGTGGAACCGTTGGAACCGATGGCCTCGGAGACCTGGCGGATGGCGTAGGGGAACTCTTCACGGCTCGGCAGCACCGGCACGAGAGCCTTCTCGGCGAGGGCGCCGTGGCCGATCTCACGACGCTTCGGGGAGCCGACGCGGCCGGTCTCGCCAGTGGAGTACGGCGGCATCTCGTAGTTGTGCATGTAGCGCTTGGACTGCGGACCGGACAGCGCGTCGATCTGCTGCTCCATCTTGAGCATGTTCAGGGTGGTGACGCCCAGAATCTGGGTCTCGCCACGCTGGAACAGGGCGGAGCCGTGCACGCGAGGCACAATGTCCACCTCGGCGGACAGGGTGCGGATGTCGCGCAGGCCACGGCCGTCGATGCGGTAGTCCTCGGTGAGGATGCGGCGGCGCACGATCTGGCGCTGCAGCTCCTTGAACGCGTTGCCGAGTTCCTTCTCCTTCTCGGCATCGTCCATGTCGGTGAACTCGTTCGCGAGCACCTCACGCACGTGCTCCTTGATCTCGTGGATGCGGTCCTGGCGCGGCAGCTTCTCCGCGATGGACAGTGCCTCATTGAGGTCCTCGTGGGCGATCTCGTCGATGCGGGCGTACAGCTCGTCGGTGTACTCGGGGAACAGCTGGAAGTCCTTGGTCTCCTTGGCTGCCTTCTCCTTGAGCTCGTTCTGGGCTTCACAGATCACCTTGATGAACGGCTTGGCGGCTTCGAGACCCTGCGCGACGACTTCCTCGTCCGGCTTGATCTGGCCCTCGTCGTAGATGAGGTGCCAGGCGTTCTTGCCGGCACCGGCTTCGATCATGGCGATGGCGACGTCACCGTTCTCGATGACACGGCCGGCGACCACGATCTCGAACACGGCGCGCTCACGCTCGCTCCAGCGCGGGAAGGCGACCCACTGGCCGTCGATCAGCGCCAGACGCACGCCGGAGACCGGGCCTTCGAACGGCAGGCCGGAGATCATCGTCGAAGCGGAGGCCGCGTTCAGGGCGATGACGTCGTAGGCGTCGTCGGGATCGATGGACAGCACGGTCTCCACGACCTGCACTTCGTTGCGCAGCGTGTGCGGGAACAGCGGGCGCAGCGGACGGTCGATGATACGGCACGCCAGGATCGCCTCGGAGCTCGGGCGGCCTTCACGGCGGAAGAACGAGCCCGGGATCTTGCCCGCGGCGTACATCTTCTCCTCCACGTCGACGGTCAGCGGGAAGAAGTCGTAGTTCTCCTTCGGGCTGGAACCGGCGGTGGTGGTGGACAGAATCATGGAATCGTCGTCGAGGTAGGCGGCCACAGCGCCATCGGCCTGCTGGGCGAGGCGGCCGGTCTCGAAGCGCAGCGTGCGCTTGCCAAACGATCCATTGTCGATTACGGCCTCAACGGCCTTGATTTCGGGACCCTCCATAGGGTTCCTCCTTCTTTAATTTTCTAATTATTCCTACATACTGTGCTGCGGTTCGGCGACTCGCTTGAACCGCAACTGTCCTCTTCAGCGGACGTCACATACCTTGTTTCGACTGACCCCTTGGCCGTCGTTCCTCGTGTCAACCCCTTCATTCGGGTTCTCCTGTCGGCCTTACCTGCTGGCCTATCCTCTAACCCTCTTGCCGTTGTTGCCGTTGGCTGGCGATATGTAAAACGCCCGAGCACCATCCTAGGTACTCGGGCGGAAGTCTTCAATTATCGACGCAGACCCAGACGCTCGATGAGGGAACGGTAACGGTTGATGTCAACGCGCTTGAGGTAGTCAAGCAGGCGACGACGGTCACCGATCATCAGCTGCATACCACGACGGGAGTGGTGGTCGTGCTTGTGCTCCTTGAGGTGCTCGGTCAGATCAGCGATACGCTTGCTCAGCAGAGCAACCTGGACCTCCGGAGAGCCGGTGTCACCTTCATGGGTCGCGTACTTAGCGATGATTTCCTGCTTTTCTTCAGCCGTCAGTGCCACGGCATCCTCCTTATATTGCTGCGCGGTGCTACCGGCCCGATGCCGGCGCGCTCTCTATCCGCGGGCGAAATACGCCAAGGGTCAATTATACAGGAGCACCAGACACCACGAATCAGACCAACGTCAGCAGGCCGCCAAACATCACAACAAGCAAAGCAATCGTCTCAATCACAAAAAAAAGATAAACGACGCCCAACTGCGCGTCAGCACATTCAACGGCGACTCTTTTTTAATCGTCACCAACAATCCCACCCACAGCACCGCGAAAACGGCAACGCCAATACCAACTGAAATAATGCCAAGATTCGCCGCATTCGCCAATGCCGACGACTCTCCGTACACCACATATGTCGCATACCAAAAATCAATTTTCAGAATGCGCAGGCCGGCAATGAGTTGCTCCGCCGCCAAGCCAATCACAAAAACCGCGCCCCACAAGCGCCGATGGGCGTCAACAACCAGCAGACCAAGGCCGGAAACGGCAATCAGCGTCACCGTCCAGGCAACAAACGCGGCGCCGCGCGGCTCAAGCGCGCTCAAATTATCAAGCAGCCACTGCGTATCGTTCACCGCAATCGCACGCCCCCACCAATACGGCACCACAATGGCCGCAATCACCAGCAGCGCATAAGCCAGCCACAATGCAGGATGCGAGCGCTTACGCTCAATATCGGCCAGCGACAGCGTCGATTCGGGAATGGACGCCACCGGATGCTTGGAAACATCGTTATGTTTGGAAACATCGTTGGGCATGGGCGAAACACCATCGGACCGCGTATCGATTTCAGCCTGCACCTCACCGCTCGCCTGCTGGTCGACCGGCTGTTTCTCCACGCTGGAATTCACCGCCATCTACGTTTACCTCGCGTTCGTTGTTCGACGCCACACCTGTCTGCACAATGCGTCGTCTCATGCCGCGACGCCCATGCTAGGACGGTATTGTATCGTGAGTGCGCCATACGATAATGACATGGCGCCGGACATAACGCCGCAATACCTGATTTTCGCTAATCGCAACCATGCTTCGGCGGACGACATAAGCCATACATATGTTCATAAGGGCGAACCATATCCGAATTACTCACTCCGCTAACATCACCACATAACGGCAACATAGATACACAGCCATACTTGATATCAGGAGAACGCCGTCGATTCGAAATGAAAACTGCCAGCCGCCCACACACCAGCTCCTTTGTTTCCAAAATCGCACATTCTACGCCGATGTCATGCTCCACCATGTCTCACGCCGCGGTCTCAACATAACAGGATGGGTTGTACGAATCCACGTTGCCGAGCATTCGCACAACCCACCATTGCGACACATCACTGATTCCGCACATTCAATCGCTGCAACCAACAGGCTGCGGCGATATTTCAGCGCGAAGAGCGGCGTATCCGAATGACACTGATGCCAGCCAGCATCAGGGCAATTGCAGACAGCACCATCGGTGTTACGGACGAACCAGTTGATGACAGTTCAGATGAATTATCATCAGCAGTAGAAGACTGTTGCTGGCCGCCATCACCGGTCTGATCGCCGTTACCCGACTGGTTACCGTCACCGGTCTGATCACCACCACCAGGATTTCCGCCATCACCAGACTGACGGTCAACCGCCAATTGCGCGAGCTGCAAACTCAGTGCACGCTGCGGGGCATCCACCTCATTTTGCGTGGAAGGATCGGATGCCAACGCCTGCTTTGCCTTATCAAGTAGCGTGAGCATCTTATCCCACTCATCCATAGGATATTCCGCAGACTGCAGAGAGTCAGCCTGATCAATGGCCGAACGCAGCTTAGACGTATCCACAGCTTTGCCGTCAGAAGTCAACACGTCGCTCAAGTCATAGTAATCAAAATCGACATAACCACCCGTATTCTCCTTGGCGTAATTGAACAAGCCGATTCGATACCCCTTAAAGTGCGACAAGCTCCAATCGTAAGTCAGCGGCCCCTGCTCGTCGCCAAGCTTGGACCATTGCTTACCGTCCAGACTGTACCAATACTGAATCGTCAACTTACCACTCGCATTATCCAGTGTGTTGTCCGACTTGATCCACACATTGGTCGCATCATCTGGCAATGTCACTGTGCCGCCCGATACAAAGGCCTCTTCAGCGTCACGATCAATCGTATCGTCAACGATATTACCGTCCGCGTCCTTCACGCCATTGTCGTAGACACGCTTGACCACGCCCAACGTTCGCTGTCCATTTTCTTGACGCACAGCGGCATAGGCAAAACTACGGGTATATGTAGCGAGGCCTGCGGTGTCTCCATCCTTCATATGACTGACATCCATGTGGGTTTCCACAGACATGGATCCGCCAAAGGTACGCTGCGACAAAACGTTACGGGCGGTTTCAAAATATGTCAGGTCGCCATAAGTGCCTTTCATATATTTGGCCGTGGCGGAAACCTTGTGCCCATTGGTCAAACGCAACCAGCCTTCACGATCAGTGAGAGACCAATATCGGTTATCTGGATTATGTCCCCATTCCCATACCAAATCAAGATTCGAACCATTGGGTTGGTATTCTTCGGCGACCGGATATTCCTTCTCATCAGCAAGACCGATCAGGGAAATATCGTCGATGACGTAATCCATGCACGTGCCTTCCGCACCCCACGCGGTTTCGACAATGAGTTTGGAACCTTCCACATTAGCGTCGGATGGGATGGAGAACTCACCTGTGATAGTAGTCGTCTCCCCACGTTTCACTGTTCCTGTGGCCACACGATTAATTGTGCCGTCTGCATATTGAATCGCCACATAAAACAGGTGGGAAGTCACAGCCGATGAATCGACGCCGTCCATCTCATGGTCGTATCGAATCGTTGCACTGGCACGATATGTCACGCCCTGCTGCAATTTTCCATCCATAGATTGACCCGGGCCAGCGCCATTGTATTCGCCACGATTCGTCACAGCAAGACTCGTGGTTCCAGAAAGAGAACCATCCGTAATCGCGGTAAGCGTACCATTCCACTGAGGGGTCCACGATTCAGTCCCGTTTTCGAAATCGCCATTGTCCACCAGCTCGATTCCAATCAGAGAATCGTCAACCTGAGGAGGCTCCTCCAGAGTCCACCAATCCTGATCCTGATAAGACTGATGAGGCGCGTCATTATCAAAATCGTCCGAATTGACCAGGGAACGCTGGCGAACCAGATTCTCCAAATCAGCAGGCAAATCAATCAGTTTGTCGTAGGTGTCCGACGCGCTTACCTGATTATTGTCCCCAAACACAGGCCATCCGTCATCACCCCACGTTGCAGGAATCAAACCGGGAATACGTCCGGTCGGATATGTGTCTCGGAAGAAGAATCCATGCCAAGACGTCGTGCCATCACCGTTGTCGACTTCAACAAGGCTACCTTGTGCGAAAGCACCTAGATAATACTTTTTGGCTTCGTATTTGGAGCCATCAAGCAAATCAGTGGTGCGCAGCAGCATCACCGTACGACCGTCTTTGCCCCAGTAAATCGTTGGAGTATAGAAATAATCACCGATTTTGAAAGTCTGAGATCCTTCAAATCCGGTAGGAGTCTCACCAAGATCATCAGTGAACTGTTCGGCAGAGATGATATTCTCATGGCTCTCCACCACCGTGGTTAAATCATCGGACAGCCTATATTGGTTGACGCCGGAGATAATCCAAGGACTCCCTTGCTCATCAAAATACAATGACGGATCATGGAATCCCCGATTAAGGGCAATCTTCGTCCAAGGACCATTCTCAATATCATCGGTGTAGTAGATATAAGCGCCATTAAGGTTGTTCGTATTGAATAACACGTAGAAGCGGCCATTGTGATAGCGCAGCGACGGAGCCCACTCGCCTTCGCCATACGAGCTAGCTCCATTGCGCAAGGATGAAGCATCGCTCATAGAAATGCGATCATACACGTACGTGACTATCCACCAATTGACCAGATCATAGGATTTCATAATTGGAGATCCGGGACTGAGCTCCATAGTGGTACTCACCATGTAATACACATCACGACCGTCTTTGTTATTCGGATCGTCCTTCGACACACGAATAACACTGATATCCGGAACATCCGTGTTCAACATGGGAATGGAATACGTGCCATCACCGCTATCAGTCGTGGTGTAACTGCCATCCGATGGCGTTGAAGATGGCGTTGAATCATCCGCAAAGACCGGCATTGGCGCCAAAATCAACCCACAAGTCGACAACACCGCGATAGCACTAGCCGAAATTTTTTGTCGTAAATAATTCATAAGTCTTTTAACCTTTCATGATAAGCACTCAACATCGAGTGCGTATTCCAATAGCATGCCCGCACAAATCAGCAATGAATGACGATAAGACATTCCCGCATATGGATAAGTGATGGACATTACCACTGCCAAAACTTACGCTTGAACAAGTACCAGTTCTAGGTTTCATGTGCGGTCATCCCGAGGCTGCCGCTACGGGATGACCGCATTACCAAGAGGTAACTAGCGCATCTCGCGACGCACTCGCGCTACGATCACACCAGTGAGAGCCAAGCAAGCGACAATCACAGCACCAGGCAAGACAGAGGAACCGGTTTGTGCCAAATCCACGCCATCCGTGTCATTGGAGCCGTCGGCATTGCCATCAGTGGAATCATCAGCCAGCTTCAGACCGGCACGTGCACTATTCAATGCAGCAAGCGCATCTTGAACCTGCTGTTCAGTAGCGGATTCATCCTGCAATACCGCCTGAGCCTTCTGCAATGCGTCAGCAAACACCTTCCAGCTCTCTTCCGTGTAATCGGAAGCGTTCAGGCCGGAATTCTCATTCACTGCGCTCTGCAAATCAGACTTGTCCACCGGAGTCGAAGGAGTTTCATCCTGCGACTCCGTGAAAGTGTACGTAGTGATGTCGTACAGCTCATCCTGAGCATTCGCACCACCATCGGATTTGAAGGAGAACACCACATGATGCACCCCTGTCACACCCTCAAGGGTGGTCGTGTAATCGGCGTACTCGGATCCATCACCGGCAGGAATCGAAATAGAAGCCACAGGTTCGGAATCCGGATCATCAAGACGAATCTCAAGGATGCCTCCGGCTTTGCCAGCTGCAGTCACAGTCAGCGAAGAGGCGCCGTTATTCCCGAAATCGACATTCGCCAAAGACGTCCACTCACCATTATTAATATTGCTGAGCTTCTGACCTTCGGAATTGTCTGTAGTCATATCGACCACGCGCACACCAGAAGTCAGGTCATATGCGTTCTGAATGCCGGAATCCCATGCAATGGTGGAAGCTGGAATGCCTCCATCTTGATACGCGTCCAGATTCTTCACCGAAGAGAGACCCTCATATGTCATTGCAATATCGGCAATGGAACCATCCTCGTTAACCGTAATCGGATCGAGATGAGTATTTCGGTAGCCATGCGCCGCGTCAAGATTACCGCCGTTCATCAATTCCTTTGCCACCGTTTGCGCATGGTAGGTCATATACCACTGGTCGCCAAGTTGAACCATCGCGTGATGATTGTTGCCGCCAACACCGAAATACGTGCTCGGATTCTTCAGAATCTCACCCTGATAAGTGAACGGCCCCATCGGGTTGTCTGAAGTCATATACGCGATATTGCCGTAACCGACCGTGTTACCATCAATTACGTTGTCATGGCTGAAATTAGTGCAATACGAGTAGTAATAAGTACCACCTATCTTGGCAATCCCGGAGTCCTCAAACATGGCAGGTGCGTCTATGGCCTGAGCCTCACCTTCGGTATGCAGCATGTCATCGGACAGTTTAATAACGCGAGCCGTGTTCGGATGTTCTTCCTCGCCTGTCGGAACACCACCTCCGTAATACAGGTAGCCCTGCCCGTCATCATCCACGAACACCGCGGGATCAAACAGCCAGACCACACCAGCGGATTCAGGAGTACCGCCCTTAATCAACAGCTCACCGGTTTCGTCCTTCCACGGACCAACAGGAGAATCCGAGGTCAGCACACCGATACCGCTGCCGCCATTGGCGAAATACAGGAAGAACTTCTCTTTACCGTTGATGGTCTTATGAGCGACGGCAGGAGCCCAGGAATTGCTGGCCCAGGTGGCCACCCCCTGTTCTCCAGCCACACGAATGTAACCCTCATTACGCCAATTGACCATGTCATCACTGGACAGAACATTGATGGTCTTTACTTGAGCGAACGAATTGTCCTTGATCTGCCCAGTACTGTCATATTCATAGTCATAATTCAACGAGCCATCAGCATTCACAGAAGTGCCATCACCCGTAGTGTAGATATATACGCGTCCGTTGTATTCCATAGCCCACGGATCGGCGCCATACCAATAATCGATAATCGGGTTTGAATAGTCGCCGAAAGCCTTGGCTGCCGTTGCCGTACCCGTAGTCGGCGGCACGAATGAGGAACCAGAATCCGAACCGGTTACGGAAATGTCGTCGACAATGAAGTCGGCATTGCTCGTGCCATACTTGTTTTCAATCACCAGCGAGGGACTGGTGAAATCACCACTACCACCTAACGTTCCAGTACCTGAAATTTGTGTCCACTCACCCGCTTTCGCCGTTCCGGTCGCAATCTGGTCACATCCGGAACCATTACCCGAACAAACAGTGATATTGAATTCACCGTCTTCCGTGGCCTTGACCCACATACTTCCGGTATATGTCTGTCCTTTTTCCACCTTGCCATCAAGAGACTGGATTGCACCAGCATCAGAGGATGTACGATCAGTAACGCTCAAGGCGCCACTGCCACCATGCACATCATCCGCAGTGACGGCAATGGACGATGCGGAGCTATTCCACACCGTTCCAGACTTCCAACCATTAAGATCGTCTTCGAATCCGCCGTTGACGACCAATTCGACGGGTTCATCGGCCGACGCCGCAGTCACTCCGATAGTCGCTGGAAATACAGCCCCCATGCAACACAGCACGGATGCAGCCGCAGCAGCAACCACACGACCGGTTTTCCTTGTTTGCAATATGTGAATGTTATAAACCATTCAGTTCCCTTTCCTGAATGATGGAGGGCGACTCCCCCCCCCACATCATTTTTTCTTCGCCGCACAATCGAATCCCACGTTGGTTACGACCACATCGCGGCTCATTGCAAAGCCATGCCAGAGGAACGTCCCTCAAGGGCAGCCATGCAACAGCCATTATATAAATGAGCGCATTTCACTCGCGATCGTCCTTGATAACAAATTGATAACGATATGCACAATGAAAATAAGTTCACATAAACGCAACGCAACACATCAAATATGACAGTTTCATATGCCAATTACACACTTTGCATAACATATTTCAACAAAGAATGGAGACGTACAAGCGAACTCATCTGATGCCACCACTCATCGCCTATAAAGCTGGCGTGTCGCGCCACAATAACATCACAGCCGATAAAACGACACCCCGAAGTTGAGCCTCATTCAACAATGCGGCCAGCTTAGACACACAACCAACGCTTCGCTTCATAGCACCGAACATTGATTCCAGCACAGTCACGACCATCTTCTTTGAAGGCAATCGTGTTTACGCCCCGGGTTCTAAATAGAAGTGCAACACCTTGTCTAAGGTTGGAAGTGTTCGAAGTTTCTAACTTAAGAAGGTGTTGCACTCATGGGTCAACAGTATTCGCACCTGTCGTCCGAGGAGAGGATCCTGATCGAGAAGCTGCATTGCGAACAGCATCTGAGCATTCGGCGAACCGCGGAGAGGATCGGCCGGGACAAGTCCACGGTGTCACGCGAGCTGAGGCGCGGCCTGTGGTTCGCGTCCAACGAGAACGGGTCGTACCGTCCCTACCGGCCGAAACGGCTGAAGACCGGGCCGTGGACCTCGGGTCCGTTCTATTCGGCGCTGGCCGCGCAGAGGAAGGCGGACCTGCGCCGGCGCGGATCCCGCAAGCCGCGTCGCATGGACTCGGACCGGCTTCGCGCCTGGGTGCTGGACTCGCTGCGCAGGGGGTGGAGCCCGGAACTGATCGAGGGACGGTTGAAGGCCCGGTACGCCGGCGACTGTGTTTTAGCAAGTTGGCGTCCGCTTTGTGAGCGGTGTTTTTCCGCAGTGTAGG
>OBZW01000763.1_pt1 | contig 14553 bp, 10 predicted proteins | sample 1477021 | NCBI WGS metagenome assembly OBZW01 (sample SAMEA2580262, study PRJEB22360) | human gut metagenome | biome: human gut; feature: human-associated habitat; material: faeces | place: Denmark | collected 2008/2010
TTAAAGAGGAAGCGGAGAAATTCACAGCTTCTCTGAAATTCCTTTCCGAAATCCCGGCTTTCGACCATGATTTGGGCTTTTTGGTCTTTTGCAGTTATGGAAACGGGTACCGGTTGACCCATAATCCCGAATACAAGCAGGTGATTCTGAATACGGTAGATTCATTGGCTACCTTGTTCAATCCCCGTGTAGGCACTATCCTTTCGTGGCCGCGCAATGTGGAGATGTTCGGTGGGCATAATACGATTATGGATAACCTGATTAATCTGGAGATGCTGTTCTGGGCAGCCAAGAATGGTGGTAATCCATATTTGGCAGATATAGCCGTCTCTCATGCCGATAAGACCATGAAGTACCAGTTCCGTCCGGATTATACTTCCTGCCATGTAGCAGTTTACGATACGTTGACGGGAGATTTTATCCGGGGATGTACCCATCAGGGGTATGCGGACAATTCAATGTGGGCCCGTGGGCAGGCTTGGGGAATTTATGGATATACTACGGTCTATCGTGAAACAAAAGATGTCCGTTATCTGGATTTTGTGCAAAAGGTGACGGATGTATATCTCAAGAATTTGCCGGAAGATTATGTGCCGTACTGGGATTTTAATGACCCTGCCATTCCGGATGCTCCACGTGATGCATCGGCTGCCGCAGTAGTAGCTTCCGCATTATTGGAGCTTTCTACTTATCTGCCTGGTGAAAAGGGGAGGGAGTACAAGGGTGCTGCCATAAAGATGTTGAAAAGTCTTAGTTCGGATAAATATCAGAGTAGAAAGAGCAAACCTTCTTTCTTGTTGCACTCTACCGGACACTGGCCTGCCAAGTCGGAGATTGATGCCTCTATCATCTATGCTGATTACTACTATATGGAGGCATTGGCTGAAAAAGCTGGATGAAAAGGAAAACGGATAAAGTTTGTTTCGAGTGTTGGGATAGGAGCAATACCCTGATTTTCGGGACTTATCTATCTGTTTTCCGATGAGCCTGGCTTTATCTTCTTAACCTGATGAGGTTACTGACTTTCCGTTGTATTGCCAGTACGTTCAGCAGTGATACTGCCAGAAACAGCAGACCGCCGGTCAATATGCATGGAAGCAGTGAACCGCTCTCCAATTGCGGGAAGAGGTTTTGGACTACTTCTATATAGTAACTGCGTACCCATGCCACGCTACCGATGGCGAGTAGCAGTACCAGTACATTCAGCCCTACTGTCAGTATATAATAAGGCGTGGCTACCCGCGTCGGGCTATATCCTATCAGCAGCAGGTTTTCCAGTTTTACCGTATTCTTCTGGAGAAGCAGGAAGATGCTCAGCATCAAGATGTAGAATGACAGAATGCTGATGAATAATCCTACGCCCATGACGATAGCCGTAATGAGGCGCAGGAAATAAGTTGTCTTTCCGGCATCCAGATTGTTGCCTTCGGTTTCGTAATTCTTTTGCTGGAAATAGTCGGTGATGGCTGTGTCGGTAGGATTCTTCACTTCCACAATAAGTCGGGACGGTTCAGCTTCTTTTTCCGGTGCAAAATTCTTGTTGGCCCAGTCCATGAAGGATTGGGGGACGAGAATGGTATTCAGCCGGTTGGAGAATCCTACAATGTTGCCTTTATATTGTTCCACACGTCCGTTGCCCCGCATCATGATATCCATCTGTACCAGACTCATCAAACCTTCGGAGAGTTTCGGCAGACTCCGGCTTTGTGCAAAGCCAAAGTTATAGAGGTTCAGATAATTGCGCGGAACGATGATGGGAATTATCCGGGTATCTTCATCAAAATGCCATTTGTCCAGACTGACATCCACATATTCGTCGGGTACAGACTCGAAAAACATCTCTGTCGACAAGCGGATACCGGCTTCCTGCATACCGAGTCCGGCAGAGACTTTGAACAAGGAAGGAGTGAACGCGCCTACCCCTTTGGTGAAAGGTTGGGCTTTCAGGTCTTTTATCTCATCTTTGGAGAAGGTATTGCTTTTCCCGGCAAAGCTGCCCAAAGTACTGATTTTCTTGGTAGCAATGATATAATCCTTCTTCATGAAACTGTCCCCTTCCGTAAAAACGGGAAGGACATCACGATAGAATTGTACGCTCAGCAATACAATCATCATGCCGAAGAGATTGGCGAGGAAAAAGCCTGCCAACTGTCCGACACTGATGTGCTGGCGGAGAAGTTTCCAAACAAGTCGGTTCATATTAGCCACATTTATAATTGATAAATTTCATCATAATCCAATTCCAGATGTTTGCCGATGGAAGTCACTATGATTCCCGCTCCTTGGCGGCTGGCTTCTTCTGTCAGCAGCCTGCCCATGATTGTTCCGTTCTCGTCATCCAGATGGCTGACGGGTTCGTCCAGGAAGATGAAGTCGAAAGGCTGGCAGAGGCTGCGGATAAAGGCGACTCTTTGTTGCTGGCCGAAAGATAGCTTTCCGGCTTTTTCGTTTACCTTGTCGGCAATGCCGATGGCTTCGAAGAGGGTAAGGACTTCTTTCTTTTTTTTGAAATTGGTAAGCCGGTTCTTCAGTTGTATGTTCTCGATGGCGGTAAGTTCGGGAAAGATACGCAACTCCTGAAAAAGAATGCTGAGAGAGTGTTTGCGTATATCTATCCAGTCATTGACGGAGAGTGAACGGATATTGCGTTCATCAAAGTTGATGATTCCCTGATAATCGTGCCGATAGCCGTAAATATAGCTGCAGAGCGATGACTTTCCGGTACCCGAAGCGGCTTCTATGAGATAACGTTTCCCTTTGTGGAACGTAATGTCCCGATGCCATACGTCTGAGGTAATGGCATCACGGTCGGCAAACACTTGAGGTAGTGTTTGCCGTAGGTGAATCCTATTCATGAGTGGTATTAATCCTTAATCTCTAATCCTTAATCCTTAAATTACATTCCTGCAAACTGCTTGATAAAGTCCACAATCTGTTTCAGTGCATTAACATTCTTGTTCTTCAGCTGCAGGGTGACGGTTGCCTTGTCCTCGTTGCCGACAGCTTCCAGATACGAGATATTGCCGAGCAGCGAGTAATAGGTGCTATACTCTTGTCCGCCGAATCCAACAAGCATTTTTACGACGGGCAGGTCGAGTACGGCTTCCGCATTGATGACAAAGGCTGTGCGCTTGCCTTTCAGACCGGAAGCGAAGTTCGTTTCTTTAACAGACGGGTCAACAGCCTTGCAGACGTTTTTATACAGCAGTTCGTCATTGGTGGCGTACATCTGTTTGTCTCGTATGCCGAAGAATATGTTGATAGCGCGTGATTTATAGACATATTCATTCTCATTCAGTTTCACGATGTCTTCGCCGCGTTTCAGTCCCAGTTCGGACTTTTTCTCATAAAGGGCTTTCATTGGAGCATCATTCTTTACGCTGGCATAGGCCAGGAAAGAGGGATTGCTGTTCATGGTTACATTGATAAGGCCTATGGTCAGGTCGTTGTGGAAAGCACTGAACAAGTCTTTTACTTCAGCGGCTTTGGTAATGGAGAAATCGTTGCGGAACTGCTCATTCTCTTGCAGCACATTGTAGAACTCTTCTCCATTGATACCTATGCTGAATAGCGCCAGGGTAGATTTTGGGAAATACTTCAAGAACGTGTTTTCGATGGGACAAGTACTTTTGATTTGCTTTTCGAAAAGTGCTTTCAATTCTGTGTTCTCGGTATAGCTCTCTACTTTCAGTTCTATTTTCCCTTTTTCGAAGGAGAGACTTCCCAGCATCTTCAAGTCTTTCAGGTCGATATTGTGGGATATTCCGTAATTCAGCGGATTGGCGTATGCACTCAGCAGGCTGGAAGGAGAGATGAGCATATTGATGTCTCCATCCTGCTTTTGCATTTTCTTGAAAGCGGTGTTACTGTTGATGCTGTTTTCTCCGGTCTGTTTCAGCAAGGCGGGAATTCCTTCTTTGACTTTTTCCAGTTGCGATGTGCCGGTGTAGTTCACCACCATAAGCGTGGTAGGAGTGAAAGCGAGCAATGCCCGCTTGTTGATTTGTGCAAAACTGTAACCGTCCGCTTCTGCCACATGGCTGATTATCTGTTCTTTCTCCGTAACTTCCAGAAGCTTCAGCAAATCATCCTCACTTTGAACCTTGGCTACCATGGTGGTGTAGGGGAACGAGGGAGCGTTGAAGACATAAATCGGCGCATTGACGTCCACTCCCGATTTGGCAGGGTCTTTCAGTACAGCCTCCAATTGTTGGAAAGTAGCTGCATTCATATCGCTTTTCAAGGCATCTGTCAGCTTTTGCAGTGCTTCTTTAGTCTCTTTATCTTTGGTACCGGCCTTGTCTGCCAATGATTTTAAATTGACAGCGATGACTTGCGAGGCATCGGAAGGAATAACGTTGGTGTATTCTGGCTTTTTGGACGAACAAGCGCTTATCAGCACGATGAGCATTGCCAGTACTGAGAAGTGGAAGAATAGGTTCTTTTTCATATAGTTTTTGTTTTAGTGAGTATCATTGATTCTGTAAATTGAGGATGTGGCAGGCAACCAGTGCCGCCGTCTCTGTACGCAACCTTGATTTTCCCAAGCTGATGGGGATAAAATCGTTTTCCGTCGCCTTCCGGACTTCCTCTTCGCTGAAGTCTCCTTCAGGACCGATTAGTACGAGAGCGTCCTCTCCGGGATGTACCATATCCTTCAAAAGCGGTTTTTCGCCTTCATAACAGTGGGCGATGAATTTCTGACCCGGAAAAGGCTGTGTGATGAACTTGTTGAAGTCTGTCATTTCATTCAGTTGGGGCAGGCGTGCCTTGAGCGACTGCTTGATGGCAGAAACCAGAATTTTGGAGATGCGCTCCGTCTTGATGACTTTCCGTTCCGAGAAACGGCAGTTCAGGAATGTCAGTTCATCAAACCCTATTTCCGTCGCTTTCTCGGCAAACCACTCTGTACGGTCCATGTTCTTGGTAGGTGCCATGGCAATGTGCAGATGACCTTTCCACAAGGGGGCTTGCGGAAGGGTTTCCAGAATATTCACCAGGCAGCGTTTGTTGGTAGCCGTACTGATTTCGGCGCGATAGAAGCAGCCCTTTCCGTCTGTCAGCATAATCTCGTCTCCAGCCTGCAGGCGCAAGACGCGTACGGCGTGTGCGGCTTCCTCTTCGGGCAGCTCTGCGTGGGCTTGTATGTCGGGTGTATAGAATACGTGCATGTTATAAATTGTTCTTGAGTTGGTTAATCTGGTCTCTCAGCTTTGCGGCACGTTCATAGTCCTCTTCATCGACTGCTTTTTGCAGGGCCGTTTTCAGTATGCCTATCGTGTCTTCCTGCAGCAGTTCGTCTTTGTCCGGTTCGCTGCCTCCCATCGGGTCGGTGGAACCTTCGGCGGTTTTCAGACATTCTGCTTCGAGGATGTCTTCGTAGACAAAGATGGGGGCATTCATGCGCAATGCCAGGGCAACGGCGTCGCTGGTACGCGCATCAATCCGGAGAATGGTTTCTTCGGCTTTCATATAAAGGTAAGAGTAGAATACTCCGTTGTCTACTTTATAGATAAGAATACGCATCAGTTTTACGCCCAGCACTTCAAGAACGGAAGCGAACGGGGCGGTACAATACCTTTCATCTCGATGACCATAGCTTGTGCTTCGGTGGCACCTATAATAATCGGAAGCTGGCGCTCGCCGCCCGCTTCACCCAGTACCAGGGCATAGGCGCCCGCTTGCGCCTGGCTGTTGGAAATGTTTAGTACTTGTAGTTCTATCTTTTTCTTATTCATACCTATTAAATCAACCTGACTCTCAATCAGTTTTTCTCTATTTTTTCCGGATTATGTTTATAGCGGAACACCATTCCAAATAGCAGACCAATGACTAAAGCATATCCTGCAAAGATAAGCCATACCGGTGTCCAGTCGCGGCTTACCAGTCCTCCGCCTTCGGCATATACCGAGAAGGCATCCACCACGGCTCCGCTGGCATAACCTCCGATGATGGCTCCCACACCGTTCGTCATCATGAAGAACAAGCCTTGTGCGCTGGCACGGATACTGGGATGTGCCTCCATTTCTGTAAACAGCGAGCCCGATACATTGAAAAAGTCAAATGCCATGCCGTAGACAATCATCGAGAGAATGAGCATCCAAAGTCCGCTTCCCGGGTCTCCGAGGGCGAAGAGCCCGAAACGGAATACCCATGCAAACATACTGATTAACATAACACGCTTGATTCCGAAATGTTTCAGGAAGAAGGGGATGGCAAGGATAAACAGCGTCTCACTCATTTGCGAGATGGAGAGCAGGATGACGGAGTGTTTCACACCGAACGAATCTGCATATTCCGGTATGGAAGCAAACGAACCCAGGAAAAGGTCACCATAGGTGTTTGTTATTTGAAGGGCGGCTCCCAGCAACATGGAGAATAGGAAGAAGATAGCCATCTTCTTGCGCTTGAACAGCACCAGTGCGTCCAGTCCGAAAGCGGAGAGCATCGTTTTTCCTTCGCTGCGCATGGGGGGGCAGGCAGGCAGGGTGAAGGCGTAAAGCCCCAGCATGGCTGCCGAGATGGCTGCCACATAGAGCTGTGCCGAACTTGCCTTGAACCCGGTAAGGTCCACAGCCCACATGGCACAGATAAAGCCTACCGTTCCCCATACACGGATGGGAGGGAAGTCTTTTATCAAATCCATCTTATATTTTTCCAATGCATTGTAGGATACGGTGTTGGCCAGAGATAGTGTAGGCATGTAAACAAGCATGTTGAGCAGCATGGCCCAGTACATGTGGTTGTATGTGGTGGCAGTTGAAGCATAAATCAGAGCACCGGCACCGATGAGGTGGAGTATGCCATAAAGGCGTTCGGCGTTTATCCATTTGTCGGCGATGATACCGGTCAGTCCGGGCATTATCAGTGAGGCTATACCCATGGTTGCAAAGATTGCTCCGATTTGTCCGCCTTCAAAATGTAACGTACCGCCCATGTAACCACCTAATGAAATCAGCCATGCTCCCCAAACGAAGAATTGCAGGAATTGCATGGCAGTGAGTCGGAATTTGATGCTCATAATATTAGCTTTTTATGTTTTGAATTATGTAATAGATGCAAATGTACAATGAGGCGGGGAGAAAAACAAGCTCTGTACGGCTTTTTCTTCAACGAAAGAGATTAATGAGGGATGGGTTTTGGGAAGGAATGTATTATAAAAAAAGAAGGGTATCTATCCCAGACACCCAATCTTTATTAACCTTAAATCTAATACCATGAAAAACACAGTGCAAATATACACGGTTTATGTTATATAACATGCTGTTTTGGCGTATTTCTGCTTTTTATTAACTCTATTTAAGAAAAGCAGGCTAACAAAGCCTGCTTTTTCCTTTATTCTACATATAGAACCAGTCCTTTCAGGTATTCCCCTTCCGGATGATAGATGCTGACCGGGTGGTCGGCAGGTTGCGTCAGTTGGTGCAGGATGCGTACGCTGCGGCCGGACATGGCAGCGGCTGTGAACACGGCGGTGCGGAAGTTTTCTTTGCTGACGGCTTGCGAGCACGAGAAAGTGAAAAGAATACCTCCGGGCTTGATTTTTTCGAAAGCCTTGACATTGAGTTTGCGGTAGCCTTGCAGGGCATTGCGCAGAGCATCGCGGTGCTTGGCAAAAGCAGGAGGGTCAAGAACTATCAGGTCGTATTGGTCGCCCATGCGGTCAAGGTATTTGAAGGCATCTTCTGCATAGGCGGCATGGCGGGTGTCACCCGGGAAGTTCAGTTCGATGTTCTTGTTGGTCAAGTCGATGGCTTTGGCGGAGCTGTCCACGGAATGCACCAGTTTGGCGTCTCCACGCATAGCATATACGGAGAAGCCGCCGGTATAGCAGAACATATTCAGTACGCTGCGGCCTTTGGCATAACGTTCCAGTAGCGAACGGTTCTCGCGTTGGTCTACGAAGAAACCGGTTTTTTGGCCTTTCAGCCAGTCGATGTGGAACTTCAGGCCGTACTCCATGGCTACATTGTCCGTGCTGCCGCCTTTCAAGAAACCATTCTCCGGATAGAGGTCGGCCTTGAAGGGAAGGGTCGTCTCCGATTTGTAATAGATATTGTCAATCTGGCTGCCCATCACTTCGGTAAGGGCATCGGCAATGGCCATGCGGTCGAGGTGCATGCCGGCAGAATGTGCCTGCATCACTGCGGTGCGGGCATAAATGTCGATAACAAGCCCCGGCAGGTTGTCTCCCTCCCCGTGCACCAGGCGATAGGTGTTGTTTGTCGGGTTTCCGGCTATGCCGATACTGCGGCGCATGTCGTATGCTATGCTGAGTTTGCGTTTCCAGAAGTCCGCATTGATTTCTTCGTCTTGGCGGAAGGTCAGTACGCGTACGGCGATACTGCCAATCTGAAAATGCCCTTTGGCTATGAATTCCTTTTTGGACGTGTAGATTTCAACAACTTCCCCTTCTTCGGGCTCTCCGTCGAAATGTGCGATGGCGCCGGAAAACACCCACGGGTGAAAACGCTTTAATGACTCCTCTTTATTGGGTTTAAGGTATACTTTGTACATATATATAATGTGATTAATGTGGTAATGTGATAATGTGCATTACATTACCACATTATTATTGGCTTCTATCTCAAAATCTCCTGTCCGTTTCAGTTCTTGCAGCTTGTTGTAGATGTTGAGGCATGCCCAGGCATCGGTGGCGGCATACAGTTTCTGCGGTTCGGTCAAGGTTTCGGCTTCCCAGTTGGAAAGGCGCTGGCTTTTCGAAATCTTTTCCCCGAAGAGGATGGCATATATCTTTTGCAGGCTTTTATCCTGGATGCCGAAAGCGCGGACGTATTCCTGCAATTCAATGCACGCATGTTGTTCGAAAGGAGCACGCTTGTGCAGCATCATGAAGTCATCCCGCAAGGAAAGGCCTACTTTCGTTACACTTGGGTTTTCCAGCAATGTGATAACCGGCAGAGTCAGTCCCGTCAGGTTGAGGCGGAACAGAAAGCAATGTTCCTCTGAGGAAATCTGCAGCAGGGCCACCTTGTGTATCTGTCCTTTTGTGAACGATGGACGGGTTTCGCTGTCTATGCCCAGCAACGGGCAGGACTTCAGATAGGCGACTGCCTTCTCCGCTTCCCACGGTGTCTGTACGACATGTATCTGTCCCGGAAAGGCGGCTTTGGGCAGGTCTTTCACTGTTTCTTTATCTATTGTTCTTTTGATAACCATAATTTAATATTCAAAGTCTGCGGTTTCCTCCTCTTCATCCTCGCCTTGCGCATACTTCACCTCGTGCAGGGCACGCAGGGTGTTGACAAGCTTTTGTCCCCAATGGAGGCGGAAGTTTTCCTGGCAGATGGCAAGCGAATCGTTCATCGTCTCGTTGAAACCCAGCTGGAATACGAAGATAAAGTCCTTGATGTCCTGGTATATGTCGGCCAAGTCTTCGGAAATGTTCCTGGTGATGGGCTGGTCACTATACTTCATGTCGGATACGAATACGTCCAGGTAGTCGTCTTTCTCGGCCAGGATATTGGCGAGGTTCATGCGGAGTACCTCATAGGTCTCTTCGGTGACGAATGTTTCCGGCGCCTCGTCTCCTATGGTTTCGCACTCGGGCAGCATGGAGGCCTTCAGGTAGAGCAGCGGAAGTATTTTTAAGGAGGTATCGACGAACGCGGAACGTTTCACCCCTTCCGCTTGTTCCAGAAACTTGCAAAACTCGGCGGCTACGGTCACAAACTCTACGGCATTCCGGTCGAATATCACTTGACTTTCTTTTTTCATATCTTCTTGATTTGAAACGCAAAGATAGCGCAAACCGAAAGTAGAAGCAAATTAATTGGCAGGATTATTCTTTTTTCACTACATGATATTCTGTTCCTCTTGTCTTCCGGCGGCTGCTGATGCCCAGTTTGTGGAGTGCACGTCCGAACAGAGCCACTTTATTGATGGACAGCCGGTCTTTGGTCTTGGTTTGCAAGAAGGAGAGAATCTCCATAGGGGTCATCCAGTCTCCTTCCTCTTCATTTTCGGCGGGATGGAAGTGGCAGAGGAAGAGCTGTTCCAACGGTGTGGGCTGTTCAAACTCCCGGTTGGTCTGTTTCAAGATGGCTTCGTCGGAATCGTCCAGCCAGTAGCGTTCACCTTTGGCTATGGCATCCATGGCTTGTGCGTAGAGTTGCCGGTAGTTGATGGTGACATTGGTATGGATGGGGCCGGTGACTTCGATGCAGATGAAACGGCGGCTGCCGCTGGGGTCTGTCAGCAGGTCTTTCTGGTTGCTGGTGGCTATAAAGGAGGCGTAGCGTCTTATTTCCTGGATGGCGGTGCCGTAAGGCTTGCGCAGGTTTGCCACGGGTTTCTGCAGCAGATGCTTTAGAAAACCTTGCTGATTGATGCTGATTTGGTCGAATTCGTCGATGTTTATCAGGAAAAAGCGGCCGAGGCTCCGCTCTGCGTCCTGCTTGCTTTTGAAGTCGATACTGTCGGTATATCCGAAGCGCAGTTCGGGTGGCAGCAGGATGCGGCAGAAGGTACTTTTACGATAGCCTTGGGCTCCGACCAGTAGGGGAGACGTGTTGTTTCCATGCTGGCGGTCGATGTTTTGCCAGTGCGCCGTCATGCTGAGAAACCAGCGGTAGAAGAGTTCCCGCCAGTACGGATTGTTGCAGGGGACGAGGTCGGCCAATGCGCGGATACGGTCCTTGCCGTCCCAATGTCCGGTGCTGTTCAGATATTCTTCGATGGGGTTGTACAAGGGAATGGCGTCCGAGTTGAGGTAGCGTGCCACATCTCTGTCCCATACGCTGATTCCTTCTTTCAGGGCATTCTGTCCGATACTGCTTCTTACCCGCTGGTCGGCAGGGCGGAAATGGAAGTGTATGGAGTCCCGTTGGCGGAATTCCAATTCTCCCAGCACGGTGTTCCAGCGGAACTCATAGCGTCTGTTCATGAATTCTTCCAGGTGGAAGGCGGTGATTTGGTCGCGGGTCATGCTGCTGCGGGTGCCGAAGCCTTTGCATTCGCGGTAGAGGTTGTGCAGGGTCATGCGCACCAGTTGTTCATCCGCTTCGCGGTAGTAGTGCATCATGACTTGACGTACTGCCTCTTCTTCGGGAATGCCGGCTTTGTAGCAATGCCCGGCAAGCAGGTAGAGCAGGGGGCGAAGGTCATCGCCCCGTTTCCAGTTTTCCAGCTCTTCGAAGGTACGGTTCAGGGCGGCTTCGAAGAGGATGGAGAAGGTTTGGGAGGCCGGATAGCCGGGGGCAATACGCATCAGCGGGTTTGCTTCGGTCTGTTTCCGTTGGCCGAAGGTGGGCTCGTCGGGCACGGACAAAGGCTGTTCCAGACAGAAAGGGACGGCAGACGGATTGTAATAGGGACGGTCATCGAGCGTCATGCGGCAGCTTTGCTCCACGGCAGGTTCTTTCAGTGTGACGGGGTAGGGGAGCAGGGGCTGGTAACAGTTTACGGCGAGCCGGTAGGCAGCGGTATGAAACAGCCTGATTTTTTCTTCCTGCCTGGGGCGCGAACCGTCGGGGGTGGCAAACAGTACCCATATTTTTACGCTTCGTCCACTGCTTCCGCAAAAGGCGGCAAAAGTTTGCGGCAGCAGGGCCGCCTGGTGCTTTACTTGCTCCACTTCCACGGCATTGGCCAGGTGGTTGACTTCAATCTGTACCAGTCCGTTATAGGTTTTTAGGTATCTTTCCCCCTCTTTGCTGCGGGCATATTCTGCGGCAGGGCAGATGCGTGGCAGTTTGTCTATGCAGGGGTAGTGTCCGTTGCTTCCGGTGATGTGGGGAATGAGGCTGCGCAAGGCGGATATGTGTCCGGCTTTGTTCTCGGTTTTCATCTTCTCCATCAAGGTGTCGCTGGGCCATGTGCTGAATGTCTCTTTGCCGGTTTCACGAGCGGTGCGTATAAGGGTAAGTTTCATGGGGTGCTTGCTGTATTAAAGTCCGCAAAGCTACTGAAAAATGACGGGACAGCCGAGGAAAAGTGGAATTATGATGAAACTTCTCATATTTATTCCGGCTGTACGTCGTAATCCGACTGGTTTTTCACGCCGACAATGTCTTGCTTCCTCACCTCGGTTGTTAATATGTGCTGCAACTGCTGTGAGGTCAGCGTCTCGGTGGGAGAGAACTCAGCCGACTTCATATAGCTTAAAATGGCATTGCGCAGCTGACCTCCTTCCGGAGTGTGGCGAATTGCTTCGAGGTTGCTCATACAAACCAATACCTTACCGTTGTCTACGGCAAATTCGAACAGCAAGCCTAACTTGTGGTTCCGCTCCACATTGTCTACTACTTGGATAAGCGGCTTGTATTCGTGGCGTGTAGCGTTCAGAATAAAGGGACGGGCATGGCGTACGATGCTCCACCATTGCCAGTTGCTATGGCACTCGGTGGGGAACTGCCGGAACAAGGGATGTTTCTCGTCCATCAGCAAGGAGAGGGTGCCCGGCGAAACTTCGCGGCCGGCGTTTTCCGAAATGCTTTTGAACATGGCATAGTTCCAGTAGTCAGGAGTAAAAAGTCCGCCTACACTCTGTTCTTCAATGGCTTTGTGGTCGGGTATAAGCAGTATCTTCCCTCCTTGGCTCAGTATCTTTCGCGCCTCGTCATCCAAGGACTGACAGATGAAGATGTCCGCTTCGCTTTCCGGTGTCCGGTCGGGGTATACCCATAAGTTATAATAGTTATGATAATTCCCGGTGGTCAGTGTCAGTCGCAATTGGGCAGGCTTGTCTATTTCGGTAAGGGTGCTTTTCAACTCGCCCACCTGCATTACTTTTCCTTGCTCTACATGGGCGGGGACTTTGCCTTCGCGAACAAAAGTTACGCTGTCACTCAGGCTTTCCAGACGCCAGTATAATGCATCAGACCATGGTTGCTCTTCGTAATTTGTCAGGGCGAGTCCTATGTTCAGCTCTTCTTTGTTGCTGTAACAGTAGGTGTCCATAAGCGCCAGCAGTACCACCGGAGCACAAAAGCCGCGGAATGTTTCGGGAGTGACAATGCCTTTGCTGTCCATGAAAGCATCCAGAATGCCTACCAGTGCCGAGCCTTGTCCGGGAAAGTCTTGAAGGTCGAGCATCTGGAATCCGCCTAAACCGGCAGTGCGCAGGCCGTATTCAATATCAGCCTTGTAGCATTCGACGGCAAACCGGCCGGTGGCCTGATGGAATGCGTCAATCTGGTTCTGCAGTCCATTTTCATTGAGCCGGTCACGGAATATCTCCAAGTTATATGGATGCAATACGCCGGTGTATTTCTCCAACTCCTTGTAGTCGGGATAAATTTGGAACTGTCCGGTTTCGTGACTGATGACCGGTCGGGGAGATTTCGCTATGGCAGCAGTATAATCCGCACGGGTATTGGGACGGGTGTTGTTCAAGATACCTCCCTTTTCGGCATCGACAAAGGCAAACGAACTGCGTACGTGCGTTGTATAGCCTTCGCCTCCTCCTACCCGGCAGGTTGTCAGATAATCTTCACCGTCTATGGCACCTCCCCAACCCAGGAAGTTGTTGGAACCGAACGAATAGAGATGGCGGTTGTCATGTTTTCTGAATCCGTCCAGCCAATTGCGCATCAGGTCAACGTCGCCACCCAACTCGTTGCCCAGTCCCAACATGGTGAATGAGGGGTGATTGCCCATGTAGTCGAGGGTCATATAGGCTTCGTTCAGCAAGAAGTCATTCAAGCGATGGTTGTCCGGTGAAATGCTTCCCCATAAAGGCAACTCGGCTTGGAAATAGATACCCTCGATGTCGGCAGCGGCAAAAGCGGCGCGGGGCGGGGTGTAGGAATGGCAACGGTAGTAGTTGATGCCATAACTCTTGGCTGTCTGAAAAACTTTTCGCCAGGACTTTACATCCATCGGCGCATATCCGGTAAGTGGGAATACGCAAGCGTCGTGTTTGCCGCGCAAGAAGGTCTTGAAGCCGTTTATGGTGAACTGAGTACCTTCGGTGGCAAAGTCGCGCATACCGAAATCTGTTATTATATTGTCTTTACCCTCGTTTGTGGCAAGGGTCACGTTCAGTGCATAAAGTGTGGGGTGGAATTCGCTCCATGTCTGCATCCGGTTGCCCATGTCGAGCGTCAGTTCTATTTTATTTTCACCTTTGCTCAAGCCGACTTGTTTTTCCATGTCCGGTAACTGGTGTTCTTGTTGGGTGTTCCACGTCTTGGCAGAAAGGGTCACTACGCCCGATTGCTCCGAATCGCTGTATATGTTTACATGGATGCGGGCCTTTTTCTCCTTTACAGACGGGTAGACTTGTACCTGCTCGAGATAGGTGTGTGGGGTCGCTTCGATGTAGAAATCGCCCAGAATGCCGTTCCAGTTGGTTTGTGTGCCGTCGGTCCAGGCATGCGAGCTTTGGATTTCGGCTGGTACGGAGCTGGGGGAATTGTCAATGCGTATCTTTATATGGTGGCTGCCGGGTGCCAAGGCCGGCAGGCTATAGCAGTGAGGTGCATAGATATGTCCCAACGTGCCTATACTGTCTCCATCTATCCAGAGAGTGCTGGGTTTTGTACGCTCCATGAAAAGTATCAGGCGTTTCCCTTCCATCTGTACGGGAAT
>OBZW01000766.1_pt1 | contig 14520 bp, 10 predicted proteins | sample 1477021 | NCBI WGS metagenome assembly OBZW01 (sample SAMEA2580262, study PRJEB22360) | human gut metagenome | biome: human gut; feature: human-associated habitat; material: faeces | place: Denmark | collected 2008/2010
AGAAGGCGTGCAGACCCGGCATTGAAATACCGGGCTTACACACCAAAACCGTCAAGCCTCAGGCAATCAGCTGGCGAGATCGCAGAGCATGTTTTCCGCAGTCAGCAGCTGCCAGTTCTGGAACGAAACCTCCTTGACCTTCTTGTTGAAACCATGTCGGAGCGCATACTTCGCGGCGGCGTCCACGGGGTCTGGAGTGTTCTCTGCGTAGCCTTCCTCCTTGGCTTTCTTGACCATCAAGGCGATGCCCAAGAGTGCTTGGCGGATGCTGGTCGCGGCAAGATTCGTGATCGGATTGTCATCGCTGATGCTGAAAGGCTGCCAGTCGCAGGCATCGGTTTTTTCGAATACCCAGAATTGCATGGTGCTGGGAGCCTTGGATCCACGGTCGAAGGCGTCCGGCTTGCATGCGGCTACCGCGGCACGGTAGAAAACGGTCTGAATGTGATAACCGTAGTTGATGACTTCCTTGGCGAATGATTCCGCGTCGGCCTTCTGGGCGGTTTTCAAATCGACCAGGTAATCGGTGCCGGCAGGAATCAGATCAGGCTTCGCCTTGAGCATCAGACCGGTTTGACGGTCCTTCCATTCGATGCACTGTTCCTTGGTTCCCTGTTCGATGATTTCCATGTAATCGGGGTATTCGGGCATGAGACTGGTCTGTTCGATGCCTTCTTTCATGCGTTTGAGCAGTTGCATGTCATTGTAGGAGACGATGATGTTTCCTGCTTCCAGCTGGTCTGCTCGCCACTTCTGGTTGTCTTTGCTCCTGAAGCTCTCTCCCTCAGGCAGGCTGACAACGTCGCTGGTGCCGAGCAGGTAAGCGTGGAACGCCGTACCGAACTTCATGGCGTCGGTGGGCTTGTGGTCGTCGTTGAGACGGTGATATGCCCAGTCGGCCGGGTTTTTCAGGAATTGTTTCAATTGGCTTTGGTCGATTGATTTCAACCGGAAGTAGCCGGGGTCGTCGATGTCGATGATTTTCGCGTAGGCCATTGGTGTCTTTCCTTCTTGGATTCAAGTTCCGGGCATGCCTATGGACGGAGCATGCCGGAACGGTATGTGGGGAGGCTACTTGTTGTTCACTGGATCGGATTCGGCGATTTCCTGGGCTGACATGTCAGCCTCGTCGACGTACACGCTGGTGTTGCCGCTTTCCGGATCCACGACGACGTGAGGCTCGTCGTAGGTGATGGGTTCTCCGGTCGTCTCGTCGAACTCCGGGCTGACGGGCACCGGGTCGGAGAGGTGGAGATATCCGCCATCGGCTTTCTGCTGGGCGCGGTTGACCTCTTCCCAAGCGTTCTCCCAGTTGAAGAATTCCTCCGAATAACCCGGGTATGGTTCCTTGTTCTTGGTTTCCCAGTCGAGGAGCTGCTTCGGTGTGACGGGTTGCGAGGGGTGGAATTCCTCGGTCAGTCCTTCGGGGATCGGCACTGTGTAGTCGCTGAGACGGTCCTCGTCGTCTTCGTCGGGTGCGACGAATCGGACTTTCGCTTTGATGGGGGTGTTCATAGGTTGCTCCTTTTCCAGTTTTTTCCTGATTTGGATTGCTGTTTCGAGATATTCGATGAGCTGATGGTATGCGGCGTAGGACAGGCTCATGGGGTTGTCCTCGTACTTGCTGTACGTGTTGACGCTCATGCCCAGCAGGTCGGCTATCTCGTTTTTGGTTTTTCCTGCTAGCTGGCGCAGGCGTCTGATTGATAGCTGGTTCATTCGCCTCTCCTGGATGCAGTGGTCGGACTGGTGTCGTCCAGTCTTCTGGTTGTGTTCACGCTCCCATTGTACAACATGCAGAAAACTGCGTTTTTCAGCATTCTCTAACAAGGAGAAACGCCTTGGAAATAAAGGCAACACGCCGAATAATATACATGTTCAGATAACTGCGTATATTTGAATATGTCCACATAGAAAAAAAGAAGAGAAGACGAAAACTCCCATCCTCAATGCACTGTGGAGCGATCGTCAAATCGTCAAGGAGGAACCATCATGGCAACAGAACTGCTAACTCACGCGAAAACCGGAGTCATCCAGATGGGATGGCCCAAGCTCTACGAGGCGGTCGCATTCAAGGGAAACAAGGACGATGACAAGTCCGCCAAGAAGGACGATAAGAAGAAAAACGAAAGCACGCCTGCATACGGGTTCCCTGTGCTTCTCGACAAGGATGACCCCGATCACATGCGAACCGTCCGAATCCTTCAGAAGCTGAGCAAGAATGCGGAAGCCAACGCCATCGCCTTGAAGAAATGGGGCAAGAAGGATCGTATCGTTTCCAATGACGGTCTCAAGGATGCCGACGAGGATGAAATCCTTGACGGTGATAAAACCGTCCTCATGACCGATAAATATCCGAATCGAGCCAACCATTTTTATGTGAACTTCAGTCGTAGCTCCAAGGCTGGTCGTCCCGGAATCCGCTACATCGACGATGAAGGAATCCTGCGTGAGCTCCCCGAACCGATTCTCGGGACAAAGGAGGACATTCAGGCCGCTCAAGCCAATCTTAATGATGCCCGAGCCGCTTACGCTACGGCTGATGAAGACGCTCGGGAGGAGGCGAAGACGCTCGTTCTGGAGGCGACGCGCAATCTTGAGGAGGCTCAGGAGCGTGATGCCAAGGCCAAGGAAGTCAAGGTCTTATGGGATAAGCTGGTGTATCCCGGTCAGAACGTGCAGGCTTCGGTTACGGCACGTGCGTGGAAGACTCAGACCGGTAGCGGTGTCAGCTATCGTTTGGATAATCTCACGATTGTTGGCGGAGGCGTGCGAGATGGAAGCTTCGAATACGATGAGGACTTCACCGATGAGGATATCGAGGCTCTTATCGCTTGGCGAGACAAGCATGTGAACGCAAAGCCTTCCAAGGCCGATGATGAGGCGGCCCTTCTTGCGGATACTGACTTCGATGAGGCTGATTCCGATGATGAGGCGGCCCTTCTTGCGGATACTGACTTCGATGAGGCTGATTCCGATGATGAGGTGGACGAGGATACCGGTGAAATCGCGGTCAAGCCACGTCGCAAGGCTGCCGTTTCCCGTCGTCGTCCGGCTCCTGTCGAGGTTGAAGATGATGACGTGGACGAGGACGAGGACGAGGAGGAAGCTCCGCGCCATCGTCCGAAGAAGACCTCTTCGCGGGGCCGTCGTAAGCCGGCTCCTGTCGAGGTTGAAGATGATGACGTGGACGATGAGGATTATCCCGACATGTTCTGATGTTTGACGTCCTCCCCACGCCTAAAGGCGGGGGCACCCTCACGGCAAAACGATGGGATTAACGGGAAAGCCGAGGTCAATTGCCTCGGCTTTCCCGTTTTTTTCAGCCGACGTTGCCGCCACTGTTGCCCTTGGGTGGCGTCTCCTGCTGCGGTTGCGGGGATACCCCTCCCCCACTGTTGCCGGTTGATCCGCCGGTTGATCCACCAGTCGAACCATATCCCCCGCCCCAGTAGTACATGTTCCCGTATGGATTCTGCTGAGGCTGCTGCGCCTGCTGCTGCTCCTGTTGGGCTTGGGCCTGTCGTTCCGCTTCCGCTTTTGCCTTGGCCTCTTCCTCGGCTTTCTTCTTCGCGTCCGCATCCTTCTTGGCTTTATCCACTTTGGAGATGAGGTTCTTCAGCTCGGTCGAAGCCGAAATAGCGTCGGACAGGTTGTCAGACGTTATTTCCGTGCTTTTCCACTGGGATGCGAGGCTTTGCATCTGCTTCTTGTCGTTGCCGTCAGGAGCGTCAGCAAGACCATTTGCCTGCTGTACCAGACCGTCGAGTGTCGTTCTGGTTTCCTTGGCTTTTGTCTGCATTGCATCCGTGTAGGTTCTGTTGGTTTTCTCATATTCGCCGTCCAGTTTTTCCAGGGCCGATGTGATGTCTTTTTCAGTCATCGGATTCCCTGTGGTTGTTTTCTGGAGGGCTTCCATGGCTTTTTGCACGTCGCTGTTTTCCGCGACGGGACTGGCTTTGATCGTGGAGACCAGGTCATCGGCCTTCCGTTTCCTCCCGTCCCATTTGTTCTGTGCCTTCACCAGGGATTGTTGGCGCTGTTTGCGGTCGGCTTCGGCCTGCTGTTCCGCGACGTGAGTGGTGTATGCGTGATAGGTGTACGCTCCCCCGCCTATCAGTGCTCCGAGGCCTATGAGTATGGCGGCCGCGATTGCGATAATCTTTATCAGCGTTCCACCATTTCCCCTATTTTCTGTATCAGTGTTTTCCTGTGGGAATGGGGAATCATACTGGTGTTCAACTGGGAAGACATTTTCCTGTGGAAATGGCGGATTGTCGAATTGCTGCGGGGGCATGCCATTCGTTTGCTGGCCTGCATTCCACTGGCCGTTCGATTCGTCGTCCGTCTGGCTCCAAAAGTCATCTCCCGTCTGGAATGTTTGCGTTGGGTAATCATCCGCTCCAAGGCTTCCGGCGGATGGGGACGATGTTTGTGGTCCCCCCTCCGGAGGTTCGGATGGGTCATCCCAAAGGTCGAACGGATCCGCAGAGTCCGTGTCCTTCGGGTATGTTTCGCCAGTGTCCTGTCTTACTGGGGAACTGTCTTCCTGTTGGAAGGACGAACTGTCATACTGTTCTTCTGTTTCGCTGTCCCATTGATTTTGCATAGGAACATTGGATGGGAAAACAGTTTCAATGTCTCCCTGTTCCTGCATATCAACGTTTTTCTTTGAATCTGCGGAACTGTCTTGAATGATGTTGTCGTCTCGACGTTCGTTCTGTTCCGTTGTCGGTTCGCTGGAATCGTCCGATTGCAGGTCGAATTGCTCGAACGGGTCGTATTCCTCCGGGCCTTTTCCTTGTTCCCGTGTTTCCTCATTGTTCTGCGGAAATGCGGAAACAGCAGACTGTTCTTCTGATTTCTTGTCGTTACAGTCTTCTGCTGAGTCGGCGAATTCCTCGAACGGGTCGTAGCCGTTGGCGAGTAGGTCTATCTGATCGAGGTTTTCCGCATTCTCCTGTGGAGTCGTATCCGCAGTGTCCTGTTGAACTGGCTCGACAGTGTTCTGGGGGACTGTCGTCCTGATGGGACGTGAAGCTGTGCCTTTGTTGCCCTGCGAATCTGTCGTTTTGTTGGACTGTGGAACTGTGTGGTCAGTGGAATGAGGAATTGTTTCCGCGTCTTCCTGTGAAAGTGTTGCGCTGTTGGAACGTGAAACAGTGGAATCATTGGAACGTGAAAACGATTCCTCTTTCTCCTGTGTAGGCAATTGCCTGTCATCCTGTTGGAACGGGTCTACGTCATCCTGTTGGAACGGGTCTACGTCTTCCTGTTGAAATGGGTCGCTGTCGGATTGATGGGTTGTGCTTTCGTCAGACTGTGGAAATGAGTCATCAAAATACTGTGGAAACGTGTTTGCATTTTCACCGGGAATGGACTCCCTGTTGGATTGCGAAACTGTGGGCACATTGGAACTACTCCCTGTACCCCCGGCTTTCTGTGGAAGCGTTTCTGCATTGTCCTGTGGAAATGCGGAACCAGTGGAATGTGACGCTGCGCCTTTGTCATTCTGTGGATCTGCGTCATCATCCCACAAATCATCCATCAACAGGGAATCATCCAACTGATTCCCCGCCGTCAGCCAATCATCATCCTTCGCCAACATCATCACATCCTATATCAAAGACCTTTTTCGGCAGACAGGCGCCCGATATTCATGGCGGCATCGATGGCGCTCATGTGAGGCACGTCGACACCTGCCGCATACAGTTTGCTCGCATGCGCCGCAGCGGCGGCACCCTTCAACGGCTTGTCACGGTCTGCGACATCACGCCCGTCCTCGCCGAAACCGTCTGTGGGGAACCCGTCGTCCTCGTCCCCGCCGGAGTCGATCATGCCGTCATCGGGTTTTTCTGCGGCGGTCGGCAGGGCGTTTACGATTTCATCCCATGACCAGTGGCCCGAGTTCATGTCGCCTTCCGGCGGTCGGATTGCGGTCAGACGTTCGCGCAGCAGGTCGCTGTATGATTTTCTTTGCTTCTGGTTCTCCTCGTAGAAACCCTTGTAGATGACGGGTTTCATGCCGGGAAGCCTGATAAGGCCGGCTCCTCTGGAGATTCCCGGTTGCATGATGTTTTCCGGTATCTCAGGGAAGTCCTTCGCCCCTCCCAGCAGCTCTTCGACAGCGGTGGAGGGTTGCAGGGTGGGGGAGATGACCGTGGTCAGATTGACTCGCATACCGGGGTCGAAACCGTCCTGCAGGCGGGTCGATTGCCCGCAGAACAGGAAGCAGACACCGGAGAACCGGGCTTTTTGCGTGATCTTCATCGCATAGGTGATGTTCGCCGCATGGATGCTTGCCTCATACTCGGCCCGGATGCGCATCGGATTGTCCTTGCTGACCTTCGGTATGGTGACGCTCCCAGCCCATTGGGCGACCTCATCGCACACAAGCAAAAGCAGGGGGTTCTTTTCCTGTTCGTCCTTAGGCAGACCCCACCAGTTCTCGACCCCATACTGTTTGATGAGTTTCGACCGGTAGGAGCAGATCTCAAGCACATGGATCAATGTCGCGGCGGCTGATTCAGGACTATCGCAACCCCAGCCGTGGGGGATGATCCACGGCCGGCACCATTGGAAATCGACGCTTTTGTCCTCGTCGTCGCAGATGGCAAGCTGGAATCCGGCTTCCAGCGCGGCGGCGATGAGCGTGTTGATGACAACGCTTTTCCCGCTGTTGGCGGCGGCGGCAACCATGATTCCCGGGCCGGACTTCCAGTCGAGTGACAGCCAGTCGCCGGTTTCGCGGCCTCGTTCGGGCAGCTTCATGCCCAGATAGGCGTGACGTAGGTCGTTTTTACCGATCAGCTGTTTCGGGCAGGCTATCATCGCAGGAAAAGTCGGGGGAGTGCCGGGATACACCATGATGACGCCCTTTTCGGGGTCGGCCTTGAAGAACCAGCCTTTTTTGCCGACCACTTCGACGGCTTCCTGCATTCGCTTGTCGTATACGGAAGCCTGATAGGTGACGGTGTTCTCCTTGATGCGGATTTTCCAACCGTTCTCAGGAGTACGTGAGATACGAATTTCCCAAGGCTTGACCTTGAGAACGTTCGCGAATATACGCCGGGTGGCTGCGGCCTTCTCGTCCAACTGTTGGAGCAGCACAAGGAATTCGCTGGAACTGATTCGAACGAAATCGACGACGGAATAGCCTTCGTACTGGGGTTGGCTTTCCAGGTTCTGCACCGTCTTCTTCTGGGAAGCCGTGTCCGCGCATTCGCTGTTGCTGAGTCTGACGGCTTTGATTCCGTTGTTGATATCATCGGAATCCATATCCATCGGCGCGATGATCGCGTACCGGTTGTCGGAATCGACGCTGAATACGCTGTAGCCTTCGAACTCAGGGTTCTTTGCGGCTTTCTCTTGGATGAGGACGGTGAGTTTGATCATGTCGTCCGGATTGGTTTTATCAAAACCATTGGGGAAGAATTTTTCGAGAGGGATTTTCTTTCGACGGTCGGCCATCAGTTTTCCTTTCTCTTGTAGATGGGGGTGTGGAAGGCCTGGAGTGGCCTGTCTGATGTTTCGTACAGGCAATTGCGGGCCTGTTTGAAGTCCAAATGCCGGTTGAGATAGGTGAGGGTTTCGGCTTCACGGGTGTTTTCGGCGTGGAAAAGAGGTTGCGTGTGCGGGTCGAGCTGTCCGGCCGGATGGAATAGCACATGGTTGCCGGCGATAAGCCGGTCGTAGAGCTTTTGACCCACTGTGGATGGGTGAATGCTGCTGCGGACCATGACCACGTTGACGTTCGTTCCGGGTGCCATTTCGATGATTCGGCTGAGTTCGTCGGAGATTTGACTGTTGACGTTCAGCAGATTCATGTCCGGGTAGCCGTTGTGTACGTCATAGTCATCGAAGGCGAGCAGTATCGGCTTGATCGGCTCGGGTTCGCCCTTGATGCGCCGTCGCTGTTCCATGCTGACCCGTTGCACTATTTCCAGCAGCTCATAGGGTTGCCGGTAGCGTCCGCACATGACGGTGGGGGAGGGTGGGATACTGTCCCACTGGTCGGTGAAGGTTACGAGCGTGCCGTCCGAATCTGCCTGTCGGATGATGCTGTCAAGCAGCATGGTTTTCCCGCTTCCATCGGGCCCGGTGATGGTGAGTGGCGTTCCCGTGGACGTGTCCCATCCAAGGTTTTTCCCGTGAACGTCTGTTCCCAGGTTGATGAGCATGTTGTTTCCCCTTTTGTGTTTGGCTACCAGTCGACTTCTTCGATGTCGTCCCCGTCTTCGGAATCGGCATCGTTGTTGTCTGGGTGGTGGAGCATGTCGTGGAGTTCGTCCATGTCGTTGATTTCCTCGCCGGCTGTCTGTGGATCCGTTCCTTGGCTGAGCAGCTTGGAAAGTTCGTCTTCGGACACTTCGCCGTAGGTTTCCGCTTCGGATGGCATGAACCGCGAATAGTCGATGGGTTGCGGGGGAGTGCGATCGGCGAACAGTTCCGCCAACTTTTCTTGGCCTCCCGACCACCATGTTTGGACGGCCAGCAGTTCGCCTTGCGCGGTTTCGAAGATTCCACGGCCCTGCGGGATTTTCCCGCCTTCGCCCTTCAACGACTGTTGGAGCCGGTTCGCCTCGCGCAGGTTCTGCGCGCTGATGATGCCCGCCGTGGAGTCCATGCCCAGGAGGATTCGGCCGAGCGAACGGAAGAACGCGTTCGCGTTGTACGGCTTCATGTCGTCCATGGTCAGACGCTGGGCGCCGAGGATTACGCTGATGCCTGCGGTACGCCCCTGCACGACGATTTTGCCGAGAGCGCTCATGGTGCGTCGTATCGAATTGTTCGTCGCGCTGACGGCCGCATTGTCGTTGGCCAGCTGGATGTCCCTGTTCGGGTTCTGCGTGGTCTTGCCGGCCTCCTGAAGGTAGGAGTTGAATTCGTCGAACACGATGTCGATGGGTTTCGTGTGGGCAAGCTCTTCCTCATTGAGCTGGCTTTTGTCGAGATCGTAGATGCTGCCGACACCATACCGGCTGAACAGTTTCACCCGTTGTGCCATCTCGTCGCGCAGCCAGGCGATGACGGCTTCGGTTTCGCGCATCTGGCCCAAGCCGACGAACGCCAACGCCAACGGTTTCGCCCATTGAGTGAAGTCGATGCAACCTTTGGATGGGTCGATGAGGATGATGTCATGGCCTTTGAGCAGCGCTTCGGCGACCACGATCTGCGCGATGGAGGATTTACCGGTTCCGGATTTGCCGCTGATGAGCAGGTGGAACGTGTCCTTCATGCTCCAGTAGACCGGTTTGCCCATATCGTCCACGCCCAACGGGAACATGCGTGGTTTCGACTGGCGGGCGAAATCCCAGTCCGCGTTGACCATGGTGGGGAACGGGCTGCGTTTCGCCAGCACCATGTCGTACAGGTTCGAACCGTGCTCCTCGCCGCGCGGGAGGATACGCCCGTAGGCGTAGTCGGCGCTGGTCAGGAACTTGCCGATGTTCCGTGAGGGCTTGTCCACATCCAATCCGGCCGGAATCTGGAATCGTGCCAACAACACGTCATGGTTGCTTGGCAATGCGCCGAGACTGACCACATCGGGGGTGCGCCCGCTGGGATCGCTGACTCCGGCCACGCCCCACGAGTCGCTTAAGGCGAGTTCGATGAGATGCTTTTGCTTTGATCTGCGATTCCAGTGGCTGATGTCCCTGACATCCAGGCACGGGTCGTCGCACAGCCATACGGTCGCACTGTCGGCTGACCGCCATTCCCAGTAAATATGTTTCGCCCCGACCGACGATTGGATTCTGGCGGACTGTTTGCGGGCGTCTTCCACGGTCGCGCCGTTGCCTAATTGGAATTGGATGCTCCAAATCGGCTTGTCTTTGCTTTGCGGAGTGCAGGCCGTGATGTTCACGGACGCTTTTGCGGGAAGCACGTCGATAAGGGTTTTGAATATCAACGCTTCCGCATACTTGCGGTGAAGGGGGGTGTTGCCGGTCAGCTGGTCGATGCGTACGGGCGCGCTTCCGGTGGACCAGATCAGTCCGGCCATGTCGGAGCCTTCGTCCACGAGTCCGATGAACCGTGCCTCCGGCTGCAATGGGCCAAGGTCGCAACGCTCGTAGTCGGCCGGCGTGGCTGGTGCGGTGAGTACCAATGGCAGGTAATGCAGTTGCCAGCCGTCGCAGTCCTGGGTTTTCTCATAGTCGTAGATGGGTGCCGGTGGATTGAGTTTCGACGGGAGGCATTTGACCCAAGCGGACTGGTCGCTTTTGAACCGTTTGGAAATGGTGATGTAATCGTCAAAGGCTTTCTTGTGGGTCATGCCGTCCGGCCGCCACTTGTTGCCCTTGTCGGATAGTTTCACATCGTCGAATGCGACCAGGTGGAACTTGTCCTGCAGGTCGGCGAACACCGGCATCCGCAGAGTCTCGGCAGGCGATCCTTCCCCCCCCAGCCAGTCGAAGCTGATGCGGTCGATGGAATCCCCGCCCTGCGGGGGAGTGATGATCTCCAACAGCCAGGCGGCTTTACTGTCGTCGGCGCTCACATCATGAGCCAACGTCAACGGGGCGCGTTTATGCCAGATGAAAGCGGTTTGCGCATAGGCGATGTCGGCGACGAGAGAGACAAGACCTTCGCCGGCCTTTCTCTCCGCGATGGAGGGGATGCAGGATTCGTCCATGCCAAGCGCCAGACGGACACTGGACGGGTCGAACTGTTCCGCCCCTTTCTTCTTCTGCTTGGCGGACAGTAGACACACGAAACGGTATCCGTCCGCCAATGCCGGCGCCCGCAACGCTTCCACGCCGAGCTTGAAAACTCCTTCGTTCGAGCGAGGCTTACCGTCCGACCCCTGCAGACGAATCCGGTAGACGATCAGAGGATTATCCGAAGAACCGATTTTGTTGACCTGCGTCAGATAGGCTCCCGACCATGCCTTCTGCAAATCGTCCCCGGCAAGCCAACCATCAAGCAGCTGTTGCCCTTCGACCAGCTCACGCCAGTACCGGGACTGCGGTTTGCGCCCCAACATCCATACGAGTAGCAGGAACACGAACCCCGGAAGCGTCACAGCGCTCAGCCAGCTCATGTATCCCGCCAACACGAAAACCAGGACCCCGGCGAAAACCAGCAACGCCATGGAGACGGACAAAAGCCGCGCCCAGGCGGGCGATTTGGTCAGGAACGCCGGAATACTGACGCCCTTGTAGACATGCCTACGGTCAACGCGCCGATTCCTGTAATGCGACCAGCCTTGGGCGAGCATGAAACCGAACAGGCCATCCACCAGGGCAATCCAGACGGCACCGTTCAATCCCAGCAGCATGCCGCCCATCCAGCCCATCCACCAGGAAACACGACGAATCTCCAGCCAATCCGCATTCGGAATAAGACCGGCAAGCATGTCCTTCCAACGGTGGTAGACCATCATCTGCTTGTCGGATGGGGGATCCTTGCGGCTTCCGGAAGCGTTGACCGGATACTGTTGTGTGATTCCTCCGGCGAGCATGCCAAGCCAAAGGAACGGGACCAAGGGCAGGCGCCAAAAGAACCAGAAGATAATTCCAAAGACAAGAAACAGCGAAAACCAGACGCCACTCGATATAGGACGGGTCTGTGTTCTGCTCCTGCTGTTTCTGCTTGCCATGATTGTCAATCTATCTTCGAGTTTTGTTATTAACCGAAGATTTATTGAAATTAACCGATACTAGAAAGAACGAGTACGGCAATCCTGTTCGTCCGAGATTCAGTCTTTTTTTGTTTGCTCTGAGGTTCGCTGCCAAGCGAACCGACTGGATTCTTCTTTTCCGAGGTCGAAACAGGTGCAGGAGAGCGTGTGGCATTTGCCGCGTCAGCGGCATCCCGGTGGATCGCGGGTCGAAGTGGGGAGAGAAATTAAGAGAGAGTTTGTATATTCACTTGTAATATCACTTGTAATATCACTTGGGGGTGCCGCTTAGCCCTACTGCCATAAGGGCTGAGAGGCCATGTCGGTGTCAAAATTCTAAGCGAGGGTGTCAAAATTCTAAGAGTCGGTGTCAAAATTCTAAGAACGGGTGTCAAAATTCTAAGGCTGTGACCGCTCTGATCGCAGGCAATCGGGGTATGGTTCGATGGCATTCGCAAAGATGGTGTCAAAATTCTAAGAAAGGTGTCAGAATTCTAAATATGGTGTCAGAATTCTAAATATGGTGTCAGAATTCTAAGAAAGGTGTCAGAATTCTAAGAAAAACGCGATAAAATAACGACGAAAAGAAAAAAGATACCCGCACCGTTCGTACCGGCCGGGTATCTGGCAACCGCTGAAACGGAGCGATTACATGACCAATAATAACGCCATCGCCACAACGAAAATGAACACCGGAGCACCGCCGCTCATGGCGAAACTCTCCCTCTTCCCCGTATCGAAACCCAACGCCTCATACATAGAGAGAACAAACGGTCGGGAAACAGTCCGCATAACCCCCAGTCGCCCCGAGGAATGGGTCTACGGGAAAACCCCGCGACTGATATTCCTCTACGTGCAGTCCATGATTCGCATGAAGAACAATCCCGACGTGGATCAGGACACCCACACTGTTGTCTTTCGTGGCAGCTTCCAGGAATTCTGCGACAACACCGGAATATCCAACCACTCCGGATGCCAGAAAGAGACGGAGGACACGCTGATGAACCTGGCGCGAACCTCGATCTCCATCATGAACACCGACGAGAATCGCGAGAACAAAGGCGAATGCACGCCGTTCACCGTCGCCAGAAAAGGCCGTACACAGTTCAGGCCAGAACAGGACATCATCGCATCAATCCAGTTCACCGACGAGATGTGGGCCGAGCTGTCGAAGCCAAGCGTCCCACTCAGCATGGATGTCATCTCGCGTCTGGGCAAATCGGCGCGGGCGTTGGACGTCTATATATGGTTGACGTACCGCACATACCGGCTCGACCACGTCGCCTACGTTTCATGGCGTCAACTGTATGACCAGTTCGAGGGCACCGGCCTGCCGATGAAGGACTTCCGGCGCAGGTTCAAACAGGCGTTGTCGAATGTCTTGGAGGCGGCTCCGAATTTGAGGGCCGAACCGTTCAGGCATGGGATCAAGTATTATCCTCGCACCGATGCTCCAACGCGACAGACTGCGCAGAGCGAGTCGGCTGATATTCCCCTTGAGGCTGAAGTAGTGGATGAGAGCAAAGGTCCCGCACGTCACGTGCATTCCGCCGACTGCGAGCATGTCCGGACGCTGATGTCCGAATGGATGGGTGGCATGTTCACCGGTGTTGATGCCGATCGTGTTGCGTCGCGTTTGGCTGAATTGTTGGATTCCGGGTTGCCTGATGAGGGGGCGGTGTCGCGGGTTTTGTTGGGCTGATTAGGCGGCTCGGTTTTTTTGTGGCTTCTGCTGGCATGTATCATTTCTGCGGTATTCTATTGGTATTACCTGCGTGTTATAATAGTTTCGTCAAGAGGAGTGGAGGTTGCTTTTTGAAAATCTACGTGCTGTCGCGCGTGCATGAACGGCATCCGGAGCTGACATCAGAGGACGTGCTGACGGCCTTTCGAAGTGTCATGAAAGACGCGCGTAGGGCGGATGGCACTTGGGTGGCAATAGGTCTTGACGGACATGGCCGTGACGTGGAGATGGTCTACAAGCAGTTGAACGACAGCGTACTGATCTACCACGCGATGACACCTCCGACGAAGAAAACACTAAAGGAAATTAATCAGCTGGAAGGCAAAAGAGGTGAACGATGAGCGATTTCAACGAACGAGACAAGGAACTGCTGGAGAAATTCGGAATGACCGAGGAGCAGGTCAGCAGTGACGTGGAACGAATGGAAAGCGAGGACGCCGGCCACGGTATCACCGGCCCTATCTACTACGGTCTCCACATGCTGCCGAAACGGGACGAGCGCATGGTCACCGTCACCATAAAGATGCCCGAAAGCCAGCTCGAACAGGTCACTGCCGCCGCGAAGCGGTACCACATCAGTCGTAGCGAATACATTCGCAGACACCTTACTAATGCATAGGCAAAAAAAATGATATACGAGAAATGGCAGGTTAGCGACGAGTACCGTCAGCGCATCAAGCAGGCCATGCCGAAAACCGCCAGCAACGTGAGATTCATCGAATCACCGGAACGTATGCGCAGGGTCATGGCCGAGTTCATGCAGCACCGTACCGTCGATGAAGTGGCCGAGAAAGCACGAGTCGATTCAAGCGTGGTGCAACGGCTGATTGACACCGGCGTTGCACCATATCTTCCGACTCGACGGATAATGAAGGTTCTTGGAGTGGATGCCACTGCCTTGCCTGCGGAATGCGTGGTGGCATGAGAAAAGGTGATCGGCTAAACGTCTGGATGAACGGCTCCCACGTTGGCGTGTTCACCTCTCTCAAACGAGGAGTCGCGTTTGAGTATGATTGGAATGCTCCACGGATAAGTTTCAGCCTCCCGAAAGATGGAGAGTGGCGCGAGGATGCACCGGAGAATTTTCTAGAAAATTTACGGCCTTTCGCTGTTTGGTGTGGGTGAGTGGGTCGGGGGGTGGTGGTGCTGGTCG
>OBZW01000775.1_pt1 | contig 14321 bp, 17 predicted proteins | sample 1477021 | NCBI WGS metagenome assembly OBZW01 (sample SAMEA2580262, study PRJEB22360) | human gut metagenome | biome: human gut; feature: human-associated habitat; material: faeces | place: Denmark | collected 2008/2010
AAATCAATTACTTTCAACGCACCCCCTGCGGCGGCCCCTGCCATAGCCATACCGGATACCGTTTTGATCACGAGGATATTCTGAGCCATATCCATAGATACATAACCGTCCCTTAAAACACGGATATACTTCTCGCTCATTCCGTCTTCCTCCGGCTTCAGAACCACATACTTCTGTCTGCCGCCGTCCACGGACACCTTGGTAAGCTTCAGATCCCGGATATCTCTGGATACCGTTGCTTGTGTCACTTTAAACCCCGCACCGTTCAGACGCTCGGCCAGTTCCTCCTGGGTTTCGATATCATTCTGGCTGATCAATTCGATTATTTTTGCATGACGACTGACTTTCATATTACTAGTTTCCTTTCATTTTCTTGCGCATTGTCTTCATAAAACTTTCCTTGCTGAGCTTAATCAGCTTTGTAGTCTCACCCGACTTTTCGATCGTAATTCTATCTCCTGTCACCAGCGGCACGGTACTGGCGCCGTCAAATGTGACGGCAGCATGCTCCGTCTTGCCGTAACGCCCCTCGCAAATCTCCACTTCAATGATATCTTCCGCGGACAGCACAATACTGCTGGTATTTAGAGCATGGGAACAGATCGGGGTTATGACAAACATGCTTGCCGTTGGCTCCACAATCGGGCCTCCGGCTGAAAGGTTGTACCCGGTTGTCCCGGTGGGGGTGGAGATGATTACTCCGTCAGCCTGATAGCTGTTGAGCAGTTCACCGTTTACCGAGATATTAAAATGAATCACTCTGAGCCCGCCTTCTCTTGTCACTACAATATCATTCATCGCCACGTCGTTCAGCCGGCCCTCCACACAGCCATGCATCATCATCCGTTCCTCTATCTCAGGTGTTTTATCAAACAGCCTGTCCAGAGCGCCCCTGAAGTCATGCAGTTCCACCTCGGTCAGATAGCCCAGTGTACCCAGGTTGATTCCGAGCAGAGGGATATTATATCCCTCCAGTTCCCTGGCCGCGCGGATCAGCGTTCCGTCCCCGCCCAGCACAAGAGCACACTCCATACCTTCCGGGACGGTTCCCGGTATAATATGCCCATCCGGGTCCTTCTGGGAGAGTATCCCGGTTTTGCCATGCTGTTCGATATAATCCAGGATTTCATTTGTTATGCTGTAGTCAGCATCTTTTAGCTTATTCGTAATAACGTAAAATTTATCCATGGTGCTTCCTCTTATTTTGCCAGCGTCTCAAAAGCCCTATCTACTACAGTCACCAGATCCACCGCAATTGCCGGGGCACCCCCTTCACATTTGCGCAGGTGGATCAGGTATTCAATATTGCCTTCCGGCCCTTTGATCGGGGAAAAGTCAATATTCAACACTTCAAAGCCGATGGTATTCGCATACTGCGCCACCTTTTCGATTACCTCATGGTGGGTGCTCTTTTCACGCACCACGCCCTTTTTTCCTACCTTTTCCCGGCCGGCCTCAAACTGCGGTTTGATCAGCGCCACGATCTCCCCGTCTGACCGCAGATAGCCGCGGATGGGTTCCAGTACTTTTGTGAGAGATATAAAAGACACGTCTATAGAAGAAAAATCAACAGGCTCCCCAATGTCTTCAGGGGTCACGTAGCGGATATTCGTCTTTTCCATACAGACGACCCGTTCATCCTGGCGAAGCTTCCAGTCCAGCTGGCCCCGTCCCACGTCTATGGCGAAGACTTTCACAGCGCCGCTCTGCAGCATACAGTCCGTAAATCCGCCCGTGGAGGATCCCACATCCGTACAGACTTTTCCTTCGACTGTGACATCAAAATTGGCAAGAGCCTTCTCCAGCTTCAGCCCTCCGCGGCTGACATAGGGCAGAGCATGTCCTTTTACCTCGATCCGCACATCCGCAGGAAAAGAAGAACCTGCCTTATCCTCTCTCTCCCCATCTACAAAGACACTTCCAGCCATGATAATGGCTTTTGCCTTTTCTCTGGACTCCGCCAGATTCCGTTTCACCAGTAACACATCTAATCGTTCTTTCATCCTACTCATTCCTTATCGTCACATAGTCTGTAATTACCTGTTTTACGATTGTTTCACAGTCCAGCCCAACCTCGTGGCGCAGTACATCCACGTTGCCGTGCTCCACATAATCGTCCGGTATCCCGATATTCAGGACATGCACCCCGAGGCGCGCACGTGACACATATTCCAGCACACGCTCTCCGTAGCCTCCGGAGAGGACGTTCTCCTCAATCGTAACGAACAGCTGATGTTCTTCCGCCATCCGCTCCAGTATTTCCGTATCCAGCGGCTTTACAAAGCGTGCGTTCACCAGACTGCAGCTGTATCCTATGTCTTTCAGGCTGTAACGTACAGCCTCAGCAACCGCAGCCATGTGTCCTACAAACAAAACAGCAATATCTTCTTCCTCAAAGAGGACTTCACTCTTGCCATAGGCAATAGGAGCACGGAATTCCTTCAGCCCCTCATAAGCTGTTCCTCTTGGATACCGCAGGGCTATGGGATACCCAAAATTCACAGCATATCTGACCATATCTGCCATCTCCCATCGGTTTTTCGGCGACATAATCGTCATATTAGGGATCGTGGCTAGAAAAGATAAATCAAAAAGGCCCTGATGCGTCTCTCCGTCACTGCCGACAAGTCCCCCCCTGTCCACTGCCAGCACTACCGGCAGCTTCTGCAGACAGATGTCGTGGATCGCCTGGTCGTAAGCTCTTTGCAGGAAGGAAGAATAAAGCGCCACTACCGGCTTCATCCCCCCCGCCGCAAGACCTGCTGCAAACGTCAGGGCATGCTCTTCCGCAATTCCCACGTCAAAGAACCGGTCCGGGTAATACTTCTGAAAACGGTTCAGTCCGGTTCCGTCTGCCATGGCCGCCGTGATCGCCGCCACCTTACTGTCATGCCTGGCAACATCACAGATCACCTTGGAAAATACATCTGTATAGCTGTCCTTGGCCGAAGCAGCCCTGACGGCCCCGGTCTCTATGTCAAAAGGCCCGGTTCCATGAAAACGCGCCGGATTCCTCTCTGCAGGCTCATATCCTTTTCCTTTTTTTGTCAGTACATGGACAAGCACCGCATGGTCTACACGCTTTGCCTCATTCAACGCTTTATATAATTTTTTCACATCATGCCCGTCAACCGGTCCCAGATAAGTGATCCCCATATCCTCAAAAAACATACCCGGTACAATGAGCTGTTTGATGCCACTCTTTGTCTTTTTCATCTGGTTGACAATTTTCTCGCCCTGAACCGGAATCTTCAAAAGCGTATCTTCCACGCCTTTTTTTAGACCCACATAGGCTTCTGCAGTGCGCAGGCCATTCAAATACCTAGACATGCCGCCTACATTCTCCGAGATAGACATGTTGTTGTCATTCAATACTATAATAAAATTGCTTTTCAGCCTGGAGGCATTGTTGAGCGCCTCATATGCCATTCCGCCTGTCATCGCGCCGTCCCCGATAATAGAGACGACATGGTGATCTTCGCCGAGAATATCCCTGGCCGCAACATAACCCAGCCCGGCGGAAATAGAAGTTGAGCTGTGCCCGGTATCAAATGCATCGCATTCACTTTCTTTGCGCTTCGGAAATCCGCTCATGCCGCCGTATTTACGCAGGTCATCGAATCCTGCCCTGCGCCCGGTCAGCAGCTTGTGCGTATATGCCTGGTGCCCCACGTCCCAGATCAGCTTGTCCTGAGGCAGGTCAAAGGCCAGATGCAGGGCCATCGTAAGCTCCACAACGCCCAGATTGGAGGCCAGATGCCCGCCTGTCCTGCTGATCTTTTCAATCAGGAACTCACGGATCTCCTCCGCCAGCAGATCCAGGTCCTCAGGCTGTAACTCCTTTATATCATTTTCCTTTTGGATCTTTTCTAATATCATTAGGAATCCCTCTCTATCTGCTTCTGTTTATCAGGGACACCAGCAGTTGTGCGAGATACTCGTCCGGAGCCCCCAGGCCTTCCATCTGCTGAAGCGCCTCGCGTGAAAGCTTGTCAACCAGCACTTTTGCACCGTCGATGCCCTTCCATGTCACATAGGTCGTCTTCTCATTTTTTTCATCGCTGTGAATCGGCTTGCCCAGTTCTTCTGCTGAACCTGTCACATCCAGTATATCATCCTGTATCTGGAAAGCGAGCCCCACCTTAGCCGCAATTTCCTCCACAGCCTTCACCTGATCCGAGGACGCACCTGCCAGTACTGCCCCTATGGCCATGGAAGCTTCGATCAGCGCACCTGTTTTCAGCTGATAGATAAAGTCCAGTTTTTCACCCGAAATCATCTTTCCCGTGGATGTCACATCTACCACCTGACCGCCGATCATCCCATATATCCCGGCCTTTCCCGCCAAGATCTGCAACGCCTTCCCAATCCTCAGGCTCTCCTGCGGTTCTACGTCAAAAGCCCTGGCCGCAGTCTCAAACGCGCAGTTCAGCAGGGCATCCCCAACCAGGATTCCCATGTCTTCTCCATAAACCACATGCGTCGTCTTTCTGCCACGGCGGTAATCATCATTATCCATAGCAGGCAGATCATCGTGTACCAGCGAATAAGTATGAATCATCTCAATAGCCGCCATAAATGGCTCAATGATTCTGCCGTTCCCTCCGAACAGGTGGTATATCTCCTGCATCAACATCGGACGGAGACGTTTGCCGCCGCCCATAAGGGCGTATTCCATTGCCTCCATGATGACTGCCTGATAGCCCGTCCGCTCGGGAAGATACGCGATAAGTATCGCTTCGATTGCTTCTACCTTAGCCTGATAAGATTCTCTAAAATTCATGGGCATCTCCATTCTCATCCAAAATCTGTACTTTTTTCTCTACGGTATCTATCGTCTCATTACACTGCTTGAGCATGTTCATCCCCTTCTGGTAAAGCTGGAAAGACTCTTCCAGGGTAATCTCCTCTCCTTCCAGTCTGGCAACCACTTCGTCCAGGCCTTCAAAAAGCTCTTCCAGAGAAGGCTGTTTTTCTTCTTTTTTAATCTTCTTTTCTGCCATCTGGTTCCTCCTCGATTTCCCGGACTTCCGCCTGCACACTTCCGTCCGTCATATAAACTTTGATTTTGTCACCGGGCTTCACCTGGCGGACCGATTTGATATTGGCGCCCGCCTCGCCCTCCACATAGGAATATCCCTGATTCAGTTTGGCCAGCGGAGACAGGCCTTTCATCTGCTCCACATAGATCGCAAACCGATGTCGTCTATTCTCCAGGCAGGTCTCCATTAAAAGACGGAGCCTTTGCTCCAGATCCGCGGCTCTCTGACGCTTTTCCAGCAGCCTCTGGCGGGGATGCGCAAGCTTCAGCTTCATAGCCGCCTGCCTGCTCTTCACGCGTTCCTGGGTTATTCTCTGCATTATGGATCTTCTGAGCCTTGCCTCATACTCCCTCATGGCGCCAGCCGTACCCAGGTACTCATAAACGGCAAGTTCCGCCGCTGCAGACGGCGTCGGTGCACGCAGATCTGACACATAGTCTATAATTGTCGTATCCGTCTCATGTCCCACCGCCGAAATCACAGGCACGCGGCAGTTAAATACAGCCCGGGCCACTTCCTCTTCATTGAACGCCCACAGATCCTCTATGGACCCGCCCCCGCGTCCCACAATCATGACGTCAACGCCCTTCTTCTCCAGCATCTCTATACCGCGGATAATACTCTCCGCCGCGCCTTCCCCCTGCACCTGCGCAGGATAAAGGATCAGCTGCACATAAGGATTCCTGCGGGATGCTATATTGATAATATCCCGAACCGCCGCCCCTGTTGGAGCCGTCACAATCCCAACTGTCTTCACATAGGCTGGGATGGGCTGCTTGTACTCCTGGGCAAACATGCCCATCTCCTGCAGATCTCTCTTCAATGCCTCAAACTTTTCATAGAGAAGTCCCGCCCCGTCCAGAATAATCTCTCTTGCATAGAGCTGGTACTTGCCGTCTCTTTCATACACACTGACGGACCCCAGCACGATCACCTGCTGGCCTTCCCGCATACGAAAAGAAAGCCCTGACCGTGAGCCTGCAAACATAACACAGGCCATCGTGCCGGACTCATCTTTCAAAGAAAAATATATATGCCCTGAAGTATGATATTTACAATTGGATACCTCACCCTTCACGTAGATTCTGTTCAGCATGAAGTCCTGGGTAAACATATTTTTGATATACGCATTTACCTGCTTTACCGTGTAGACATTACGCATGTCCAGCCTCCTGGTCTGTCAGTTTTGCAAGTACTCCGTTTACAAAAGAAGGGCCCTCTTCCCCGCTGAATCTCTTCGCCAGCTCGACGGCCTCGTTGATCGCAACGCCTTCGGGAACATCCGCGTCCCATTTCATCTCATAGACCGCAAGACGCAGGATCGTCAGATCTACCTTGCTCATTCTTGTAGTCTTCCACCCCGTAGTCTTCTCATTCAATTCTATATCAATCTCCGGTACTTTTTTTACAATTGCTTCAAACTTATCCTTTATGTATTCTTTATCTTCCTCTGCAGCACTCGGCAGGTTTTCAAAGTATAATGTCAGATGTTCCGGCATATCTTCCATTTCATTAAATTCTATCTGAAACAGCATCTTAAAGATATGCTCCCTAAGTTCTCTTCTTACCATGTTGGCTCCTTTCCATTGGCATTCCCAGACTCTATGTTTTCTCATTAAGAAAAGGATGCCTTGCGACATCCTTTATTATACTACACATCTGCTATTCTTTGCAACGAAAAGGTTATTCCTGGTTTTCCATTTCCACGCCTGCAACCTTGATGTTCACATCGGCCACTTCCAGGCCGGTCATGTTCTCAACCGCATTCTTAACCTTTTCCTGCACCTTGGTGGAAATCTCCATAATGCTGTAGTTATATTTCAGGTTCAATGCCAGAGAAACCGTAACTACGCCTTCCAGCACGTCCACCTTTACACCCTTGGAAAGATTCTTCATTCCCAGCTTGCTGACCAGCTCGTTGGTGATATTACCCGCCATGGACGCCACGCCTTCCACCTCTGTAGCCGCAAGCGCCGCAATAATAGCGACCACTTCATCTGCAATCTTGACTTCTCCCATGCTGGAATCGTTCTGTATTGTATAAGTATTTCTTTCGTCCTTTGCCATCGTAAAAACCTCCTGTTGGTTTAATCTCTTAAAACATTATAACAAATATCCCCCTGTTTGCAAAGGGAAATATCAGGAACGCCCAAATTCGGAGAGCTTCAGGTCTTTGTTTCTGTCCAGAGTCATGCGGATACTCCACTCGTGCACAAAAAGCAGAAGCGGCCTGTCCTTTAAATCTTTAATCTTCTTCATATCGGAGGTGCCTACCAGCCTGTCCATATCCACCTCTTCATTTTCAATCCACCGGATGTGTTCGTAGGGCAGGTTTTCCAGCCTGATCTCCACATTATATTCGTTCTCCAGACGGTATTTCAGGACATCAAACTGAAGAACACCGACTACACCCACGATAATCTCTTCCATCCCTGTGTTAAATTCCTGGAAAATCTGGATGGCGCCTTCCTGGGCTATCTGGTTGATCCCTTTTACAAACTGCTTCCGTTTCATCGTATCCACCTGGCGTACTCTGGCAAAATGTTCGGGTGCGAACGTGGGGATGCCCTCATAAGCGAACTTTTCTTTGGAGGTTGTCAGCGTATCGCCTATGGAAAATATGCCCGGATCAAATACGCCTATGATATCTCCGCCATAGGCTTTCTCGATCATCTTCCTCTCGCTGGCCATCATCTGCTGCGGCTGGGACAGGCGCACATCCTTCCCCCCCTGGATATGGCAGACAGACATGCCTGCCTCGAATTCACCGGAGCAGATCCGCATAAAGGCGATCCGGTCCCTGTGTGCCTTATTCATATTTGCCTGTATCTTGAATACAAAAGCTGAAAAGTCTTCCTCCTTCATCGGGTCGATCTCCCCATGGTCAGACATTCTCGGCAGCGGAGAACTGGTCATCCTTAAGAAATGCTTCAGAAATGTCTCTACTCCAAAATTAGTCAGGGCAGAGCCGAAGAAAACCGGTGAAAGTTCGCCTTTGCTGACCAGCTCCTGGTCAAATTCCGCTGCAGCGCCGTCCAGGAGCTCGATCTCCTCCTCCAGCGTAACCTTCGCCTCTGTCCCGAGTATCCAGTCCAGTTCCGGATTGTTTGCTTCAATCTTTTTGACTTCCCCCACGGTTGTTCCCTTATGTGTATCAGAAAATAATTCCACTTCCTGCTTCTGTCTGTCATATACACCTTTAAATGCTTTTCCCGAACCAATCGGCCAGTTCACGGGGCACGTTGCAATCCCCAGTTCCTTCTCAATATCATCCAGCAGGTCAAATGTATCCTTTGCTTCTCTGTCCATCTTATTGATGAACGTAAAAATCGGGATATGCCTCATAACGCAGACCTTGAAAAGCTTCCGCGTCTGGGCCTCCACACCCTTGGAAGCATCAATCACCATCACCGCAGAGTCCGCGGCCATCAATGTCCGGTAGGTATCTTCAGAGAAGTCCTGATGTCCCGGAGTATCCAGGATATTGATGCAGTATCCCCCGTAATTAAACTGAAGGACTGAAGAAGTAACCGAGATACCTCTCTCCTTCTCAATCTCCATCCAGTCTGACACCGCATGCTTCGCCGTTGCTTTCCCCTTGACGGAACCAGCCTGGTTAATCGCCCCGCCGTACAGCAGGAACTTCTCAGTCAGTGTCGTCTTACCCGCATCAGGGTGGGAAATAATCGCGAAGGTCCTTCTCTTTTTTATTTCATTTGTAATCTCTGACATATCTGTAATCTCCTGTTTTCGTCTCTTTTATGTAAGCTGATCTTTTTCGGATGTATTTGTTACAATTAAGCACATTAAATAAGTTTACCATAATAAGGTATCACCTGCAATTATTTACTGGAAATATTCTTCCCACATTTCCAGATTTATACTGCCTGTTTCAAAAATTATTATACGCAACAGGCAGCATATGTATCTGCGCATGGTACACTTACTCTCCTTCTGCTGTTCCGCCCTCATGGATCGGCGTAATTACAATATTTTCAGGTGCAATATCGGTCTTTCTCGTAACGATATCTTCTATCTGGGCACGGTTTGCATCTGTCAGCTCTGCGCTGTCCACCACGATATCCGCGGAATCTGCCGTAAGGCTTACAACTGCCTCTGAAAATCCTTTGGAAGCCATCAGTGTTTCCACAGCCACCTCCTGCTCAGACAGTTCCGTCATCTTTACCATCTGTGCCACTGCATCCTGTTTCTCTTCGTCGCTGATGTTGGTGTTGTCAATGATTGCCTGCAGCGTTTCTTTATTCTGAGCGCGCACCTGTTCCCTGGCTACTTTTGCCTGTGCAACCGTGGTGTCTGCTCCGCTGTTTGTCAGCACGGCCTCTCCGGGCGTCCCTTCTATTTCGGAATCATTGCTTGCAATGTCGCCGGAGCCTGTTTCCAGGTCTTCCTCCGAAATATCCAGCAGCTCCTTGTTTGCCAGTTCTGCATTTGCCTCTGTCGTACCTTTGTCTGACTGTCCAAACAGCCGTCCTGAGTAATTCAGGTATCCGGCGATGGCAATCATAACTGCCAGTGTGGTAATGATGATCTGATTTTTCTTAAATAAACGCTTCACTTGGAATCCTCCTTTTATGTATCAGTCCTTTTCATTATTTTTATTTTATGCGCCTCTACACCGAATAATGCCTGGATTGCCTCAGTTATATTCTGCACTACAACCGCATTGTCTCCCCCCTCCGCTACTACGAGCACTCCGGCTATTTCCGGAGTCAGTTCCTTGCTCACATAGGGTGACTGGGAACCGTCCGATCCCTGCTCATAAATACTCGTCTTATCCGTTGTCCTCTCTTCCACGCTCCTTGTACCCCCGGAACTGTCTTCCTCCTCCGAATTCTGGCTGCTGCTCTGCTGATCCTTCTCCACGATCTTCTGACCGGAAGATTTCAGTGTGATCATCACTTCTGCCTTCCCCACCCCCTGAACGTATTCCAGCGCTCTTGCAACCCGCTTTTCAAGGTACTGCTCGTATTCCTCATCTGTATTTACATAAGAGGCTGCCTTACCCTCCCCACTGTCCCTACTCTCATCCGATGCGCTTCCTTTCTTTTTATTGGAAGTAGGAATTGCGATCACTACCAGAAGAATCCCGATCAGAAGAAGGATCAGCAGCTGGTTTTTCTGTGGAAGCATTTTCTTACCCTTTATTTTACCCAGGATATTTTTCCATTTATTCTCCAACCTGTATCTCCTCCACTTCTATTCCCTTTTTGGTATTCTCCGCATTTTGTTCCTCCTGCCCGTATTCTTCCGGAAGAAAATCCAGAATATCCAAGCCTTCAAAATAATCTTTCTGTTTTTCAATTTCTTCCTTTTCCATTTCGTATTCCTGGCTGTGATACAGATCATAAAACCGGTTTTCTATTCCCGTCAGCTTCAATATAGGTGTCAGCATCAGCAGGATCATCACCATTCCGGAAAAAAACTGCACATATTTCTTATACCCTTTTCCCGGTATGATCTGCAGTACGGCGGTAACGATCACCAGATAGAAAGCAAGGTTCTGTATCCACTCATATATAAAGTCAAACATCCTCTCTCCTTTACCCGGCTTAAGCGGCAGTTCCTTATTTTACAATGTACCAGCAAATCGTCTAATCATTCACCAGCTGCTAATTTTACGATGTACTAGCCGTAACGACTGCGATGGTCAAAAGAAACAAAAGCCCCGTAGAAAATACAACCTTCATCAGAAGTTCATATCCCTGGCTGACACTGCTGATACATCCGGTAATCCGTTTATCTGACACCGGCTGAACCAGTGCGGCGGTTAGTTTGTACATCAGGGTCATAAGCGCCATCTGTACAATCGGTATCGCACAGATAGCGATCATAACCGCGGCTCCCGCCATTCCAATCCCGTTTTTGATCAGCACTGCCGTTCCCAACACGACATCCGTTACACCTCCGATTGCGTTGCCGATTCCGGGTATGGCCTCGGCAGTTTTTGTCAGCGCGCTGCGCTTCAAAGCGTCAATGGCCGGAGCAAGCATTCCCTGGATTACATTGATTCCAATTACGCAGGTTACCAGTGTTTTTAAGATCCAGGTCACCATCTTGCTCAGCAGCTCCGCAAACTGAGAAAGATACTCCTCCCCTGCCAGGTAGTTCAGCACCTGCACCATAATATAGATATTTATGACGGGGAGCAGGAATCTTAAAATCAACACCTCCACCACATAGATTAGAAATAACACAATATTATAAAAAATCAGCGAGCTGCTGCTTCCCGAGGCGATGGCGACTGCCAGAAAATAACTGGGGCACAGCACCCGCATAAAATCCAGAAGCGTCTCCAGATGCCCTTCAATGCCGCTCATGGCGATCCTGAAGGCATTCAGGCACATGGTAATCAGCAGTATGTATAATACGTAAAAGCTGATTTCCGACACCTGCCTGTTTTGAAACGCATTTGAAAAATTAGTAAAAATTGCGGCAATCACGGCAATCAGCAGCATATATGCCAGATTCTGGCGGTTATACCTGAATTCATAGGCAAATTGGTCCGATATGAAATCCATAATCAGTTCCCCGGCATTTTTTCCGTCTCCTTCAATTAGAGCGGTAACCAGGCTCTTAAAATCCATTTTTTCTTCCGGAAATATTTTTTGCAGGCTGTTGTCAATCTCTGAAAAATCAAACTCCGAGAACAATTTGCTCTCGGCGCCGCTTTCCACGGCATCATAATCTACCGTATCCTCCGCTGCGTATACCGTCATACAGCCTTTCTTGTCCCCTGCCAGGCCAAAAAGAAGTACTGATATCAAAAACGCCAAGGCCCCCAGCCATATCCTTTGCCCCCTTTTCATGCCAGAAACTCCCGGATTGTCTCCAGCAGGGCGAGTAATACCGGCATTCCGAGAGCCAGTATGGTCAGTTTGCTGAAGATCTCGATCTGAACCGCAATGGTCTGATATCCGGCATCCTTACAGACACTTGAGGAAAATTCGGCTATATAGGTGATACCGATCATTTTCAGCATAGTTGCGATATAGCTGGTATCTATCTTGATATACTGATTGACCTGTTCCACCGTCCTTACAAATAGTTCAAGCCTGTCTACAATACAGGCGAAAATAAGGATACTGATGGCCACGCTCATATAAATTCCATATTCTGATTTGCCGCTTTTAAACTGAATCGACAGCAGTGCGCCTATTACGCCGATAATTCCGATCTGAATCATGCTCACATATAAGCTCCCCTTTCGTATTCCTATACACTGCCGCAGCTACAGAGAAAACAATTGTTTAATGGATGTAAACAAATCGTATATGTATGGCAGTACCCATGACAGTACCAGTATCAGTCCCGCAAAGCTTGTAAGAAATGCCTGTTCATCCCGCCCGCTGTGCTTGAGCACCTGGCTCAGAATAGAAACCAGTATTCCGACAGCCGCAATTTTAAATATCAGATTTATGGTCATGGAATCCTCCCGTGAGTTATATTAGTATGACAACCAGAAAAATTCCTCCCATCACGCCAAGACAGTTCCCGATCCTTTTCTTTGCTGCCATCCCTTCTCTTACTTTTTCGATTTCCAGCTCCAGCCTGTTCAGGTAAAGCTGCATTGTCCTGCTGGATGTATCCCCGTCCAGCTGTCCCAGAAATGTTCCCAGCTCTTTCAGCTGTATAGAATGAACGCTCTTGAGATGAAGTTCACTCAGGTTACGGTCTACAGACCGGTTCCATATTTTTGCAAACTCATCCTCCTCGCGCTCTTCTACCTGCCGCTCCATCACACGCAGCCATTTACGGTAAGGCTCCTTTACCCTTACCGCAACTCTTCCGAATATTTCCCCCAGCGGTGCATTGGAGTACTCCAGTTCTCCTTTGAGCATATAAACGATATGCCGGATATAGAGGAGTTTTTCCAGATACCGCTGGAGCTCTGTTCCATAGGCGATCCCCGCCCCTGTCGTTGCCCCTAAAATCAGCAGGCATCCTATAAATCTCTGCATAGCAGGCTCCCCCGTTCGTCATATACTTCCCGCACCTCCCCGGGCCTTTTCTCATTGCCGAGTATGATATAGCGCTCAAACCTGCGTTCTCTGATCAGCCTGCCAAGCACAGGCTTATCCGCTGCCTCAGCCATTGACAGGCCGTGTACGCTGGCAATCATTTTACATCCGCACTGCATGGCATACTCAATAGCATGTACATCCTCCGGAGAACCGATCTCATCTACCGCTATCACCTGGGGGGCCATGGAGCGGATCAGCATAATCATCCCTTCCGCTTTCGGACAGCAGTCCAGCACATCCGTGCGCATACCCAGCTGGTTCTGGGCGACTCCCAGATAGCAGCCCCCGATCTCTGAACGTTCATCCACAACACCCACCGTACATCCCTTTACGTACCTGTTTCCGTCTGATATCTGCCGGATCAGATCCCGTATCAGCGTCGTTTTCCCACAACAGGGCGGTGAAATCACCAGAGTATGGCATACCTGGCGGTTCTTTGTAATATAGGGCATGACCTTGTCCGCACACCCCAGAATCTCATGGGACATTCTTATGTTTACAGAAGAAATATACTGCAGATTCTTCACTTTATTGCCTTCCAGTATAGCCTTTCCCATCACCCCCACGCGATGCCCTCCTTCTATTGTAATAAATCCCTGTCTCATCTCGTGTTCATATGCATACAGTGAATAGTGGCTGATATATTCCAGCGTCTCACGTATCTCCTCCTTAGTGATCAGGTACCTCGTAGACACCCCCGTAGGAAGCAGCCTTTCCTCGTTGTCATAAACCAGAATAAGAGGCTTACCAATCCGCAACCGGATCTCCTGTACCTTTTCAAAATCCAGCCCTTCCGCCTCCACGGCAGACCGGACCGGTTTTGCAAGCACCTGCAGGACCTGCTGTTTTCTGTTAACTGTATTCATCTTGTCCACCTCTTTAAACAATATATGTCCCCATCTCAAATTTATGACTTGAAAATCTGGAGTTGAGTGGGGGCGGGACGCAGATGCAGGCACACATGGGGCGGAAAGACTGTGTTTGCGGGTAAGGGGGAGTAAAGGGAAAAAACAGAAAAACCGGGACAACCTGCACACATCACGCGAAATCCTGATGGATTTCGCGCGCTGGGTGCAGGAAAATGAGTGATTCGGAATCACGCATTTTGTCCCGGTTTTTCTATTTTTTCCCTTAACTCCCCCTAACCCGCATCCAGAAGCCTTTCCGCCCCATGTGTGCCTGCATCTGCTTGTGTACTCAAATCAGATGGGTTTCTGAACGGGAATGGCTGGGGGGG
>OBZW01000778.1_pt1 | contig 14289 bp, 13 predicted proteins | sample 1477021 | NCBI WGS metagenome assembly OBZW01 (sample SAMEA2580262, study PRJEB22360) | human gut metagenome | biome: human gut; feature: human-associated habitat; material: faeces | place: Denmark | collected 2008/2010
AGCCCCAGCACCTCCCCGGCCTCCCTGTCATGAAGCGTCCCCGTCCGTCGACAAGTCTAAAGCTTGCCGACTAAATCCCGATTTCGTGAATATTAGTAATAATGAGAATAATTATCGGCAAATATGAACAAAAAGTAACGTAAATAGTTCTGGAATTTTGTCATATCTCATGGTATTATAATATGGGTATAAACCCAAAGAAAAGAATGGAGGTTAAGCGATGCTCGCGAAGAAACAAACCGTTCCGTTTACAGGAACAAAGGAACAAGAAGAATCTTTATTAAAAGTGATAGCTGAGCTGAAGGATGAAAAAGGCGCCTTGATGCCGATTCTTCAAAAAGCCCAGGATATCTATGGATACCTTCCAATAGAGGTACAGACAATCATTTCTAACGAAACCGGGATCCCTCTGGAAAAGATATACGGAGTTGTTACATTCTATTCCCAGTTTACATTAAACCCGAAAGGAAAATATCAGATTTCCGTCTGTCTCGGAACTGCCTGTTATGTCAAAGGCTCCGGGGATATTTACAATGCGCTCATGGAAAAACTTGGCATTGTGGGCGGGGAATGTACGCCTGACGGTAAGTTTTCACTGGATGCATGCCGTTGTGTAGGCGCCTGTGGACTGGCTCCGGTTTTGATGGTCAATGACGAAGTATATGGCCGTCTGACGGTGGATGATATTGACGACATTTTAGCAAAATACGAATAAGCCTATGATGCCGGAAATATCTCTGAACATATTGGACGTTGCTGAAAATTCTGTACGTGCAGGAGCATCACTTATTGAAATAGGGGTTTCTGTGCAGACAGAGGAGGACACGCTCACCGTTGTAATCAAGGATGACGGATGCGGTATGTCTGCAGAACAGGTAGAAAAGGTGCAGGACCCATTTTACACGACTAGGACTACGAGAAGAGTAGGTTTGGGAGTGCCTTTTTTCAAACAGGCTGCAGAGAGTACAGGAGGGAGCTTCTCCATTATGTCGGAATTAGGAAAGGGAACAGTGGTAACCGCTGTTTTTGGATTATCACATATAGACAGAATGCCGCTCGGGGATATTAGTTCTACCATACATACACTGGTTGTTTTCAATGAACAGATTCGATTCATCTATACTTACCGGTATAATGACAGTGAATTTGTTCTGGATACTCGTGAGATCAGAGAGATTCTGGGGGAAGATATTTCTTTCTCAAGTCTGGAGGTTTCCGGATTTATCAAGGAATTTCTCGAGTCAAATAAGGCTGAGGCAGACCAGGGAGCGGATATATAGATGATTTTGAAAATAAGAATGGAGGAAATATATGAAATCTCTCGAAGAATTACGCGCAATTAGAGAAAAAATGCAGGGTAAAGTCGGCGTCCGCGCAGAGAGCGAAGACCAGATCAGAGTGGTGGTCGGCATGGCTACCTGCGGAATCGCAAGCGGCGCAAGACCAGTGCTGACAGCTCTTTCCGATGCTGTTCAGGAGCAGGGCCTTAACAATATTAACGTAACACAGACAGGATGCATTGGACTCTGCCAGTACGAGCCGATCGTAGAAGTCATGGAACCAGGCAAGGAGAAAGTTACATATGTAAAGATGAATCCGGAAAAGGCATTGGAAGTATTAAGAATGCATCTTCTGGACGGCCAGGTCGTAACAAAGTATACATTGGGTGCAGTACAGAAGAGTGTTGAGAAAAAATAAAGGAGGCTGATGATTATGTATCGTTCGCACGTTTTGGTTTGTGGTGGAACAGGCTGTACTTCCTCCGGAAGCCCGAGAATTATAGAAAAACTTGAGAAAGAGATCAAAGCCCAGGGCCTGGCTGATGAAGTCGGTGTTGTTAAAACCGGCTGCTTCGGACTGTGTGCGCTGGGACCGATCATGATTGTATATCCGGAAGGATCTTTCTATTCCATGGTACAGGAAGACGATATTCCGGAGATTGTATCCGAACATCTGTTAAAGGGAAGGGTAGTTACCCGTCTTCTTTATGATGAGACAACAAAGACAGACAAGATTCTTCCTCTGAATGAGACAAACTTTTACAAGAAACAGAAGAGAGTCGCTTTGAGAAACTGCGGTGTTATTAATCCGGAGGATATCGAAGAATACATAGGTACGGGAGGATATGAGGCCCTGGGTACCGTACTGACGGAAAAGACACCGGAAGATGTCATCCAGATCCTGTTGGACAGCGGCCTTAGAGGACGCGGAGGCGCCGGTTTCCCGACGGGTTTGAAGTGGAAATTTGCGGCGGCAAATGACGCGGATCAGAAGTATGTCTGCTGTAATGCCGACGAGGGAGATCCGGGTGCATTCATGGACCGTTCTGTACTGGAAGGCGACCCACACGTAGTTCTGGAGGCTATGACAATCGCAGGCTATGCGATCGGTGCTTCACAGGGTTACATTTATGTGCGTGCTGAGTACCCAATCGCAGTAAAACGCCTCGAAATCGCGATCGGACAGGCGAGAGAATACGGCCTGCTAGGAAAAAATATTTTCGACAGCGGCTTCGATTTTGATATTGAATTGAGACTTGGCGCAGGCGCTTTTGTCTGCGGTGAGGAAACGGCTCTTATGACTTCTATCGAGGGCAACAGAGGGGAGCCAAGACCTCGTCCGCCATTCCCGGCGCTGAAAGGTTTGTTCGAGAAGCCGACCATATTGAATAATGTTGAGACGTATGCGAACATCCCGCAGATTATCGTGAACGGCCCGGAATGGTTTGCATCCATGGGTACGGAAAAGTCTAAGGGTACAAAAGTATTCGCTCTCGGCGGTAAGATTAACAATACTGGTCTTGTGGAGATTCCAATGGGAACCACGCTCCGTGAGATCGTAGAAGAGATTGGCGGCGGTGTGCCGAACGGCAAGAAGTTCAAAGCAGCCCAGACAGGCGGACCATCCGGCGGCTGTATTCCGGCCGAGCACTTTGATGTGCCGATCGACTATGATAACCTGATCGAGATCGGCTCCATGATGGGATCCGGCGGTCTGATCGTTATGGATGAAGACAACTGTATGGTAGATATCGCGAAGTTCTTCCTGGAATTTACAGTAGACGAATCCTGTGGTAAGTGTACGCCATGCCGTGTCGGCACAAGACGTATGCTGGAGATCCTGGAGAAGATCACGAAGGGCCAGGCTACTATGGAAGATCTGGATAAGCTGGAAGAACTGTGCTACCACTTGAAATCCAATTCCCTGTGCGCATTGGGGCAGACAGCGCCGAACCCGGTACTTTCCACGCTTCATTACTTCAGGGACGAATACATCGCACATATCGTAGACAAAAAATGTCCGGCAGGAGTATGTAAAGACCTGCTCCACTACAAGATTGATGCTGATAAATGTAAAGGGTGTACCTTATGTGCAAGAACCTGTCCGTCTGATGCAATCATTGGCAGCGTAAAAGAACCACATATGATTAACCCTGAAAAATGTGTTAAGTGCGGTGCTTGTATGGAGAAATGCCGTTTCGGTGCGATTTACAAAGAGTAATGGAGGATAGAGACTATGGAAAATGTAAATATTAAAATTAATGGCATAGATGTCTGTGCACCGGCAGGCTCTACGATTCTGGATGCGGCACATATCGCAGGGATCAAGATCCCGACGCTGTGCTTCCTGAAGGAAATCAACGAGATCGGCGCCTGCCGTATGTGCATCGTAGAAGTAAAAGGCGCAAGGAATCTGGTTGCAGCATGTGTACACCCGATCAATGAGGGAATGGAGGTCCTGACCAACACTCCGGAACTGATTGCATCGAGAAAGCGTACGCTGGAACTGATTCTTTCCAATCATGATAAAAAATGTCTGTCCTGCGTCAGAAGCGGAAAGTGCGAGCTTCAGGAGCTCTGTCAGGAACTGGGCGTGGAAGATGAAAATTATTTTGCAGGAGAATCACCGGAGTTTGAGCTGGATGACAGTGCACCTCATATGATCCGTGACAATAACAAGTGTATTCTCTGCAGAAGATGTACGGCTGTCTGTGAAAAAGTACAGTCCGTAGGCGTAATTGGACCAAACAACAGAGGATTCGCATCATTTATCGGCTCACCGTTTGATATGGGCCTGGCGGAAACAAGCTGTGTATCCTGCGGCCAGTGTATCACCGCATGTCCGACTGGTGCTTTATATGAAAAAGACTTTATCGACGACGTGCTCGCTGCAATTGCGGATGAGAGCAAACATGTCATCGTTCAGCCGGCTCCTTCCGTAAGAGCTGCCCTTGGAGAAGAATTCGGATATCCGATGGGAACAGACGTGGAAGGCAAGATGGCGGCGGCACTCAGAAGAATCGGATTCGACGGAGTATTCGATACAGACTTCAGTGCAGACCTTACCATCATGGAGGAGGCACATGAGTTCCTCGATCGTGTACAGAACGGCGGAGTGCTTCCGATGATGACCTCCTGTTCACCGGGATGGATCAAATACTGTGAGCATTACTATCCGGATCAGCTGGAACACCTGTCCAGCTGCAAATCACCACAGCAGATGTTCGGCGCTATCGCAAAGACATATTATGCCGAGAAGATGGGCATAGACCCGAAGAACATCGTATGTGTCAGCGTAATGCCGTGTACGGCGAAGAAGTTCGAGATCAACCGTGACGACCAGGATGCAGCAGGAGTACCTGACGTAGACATCTCAATCACCACAAGAGAACTTGCCCGTCTGATCCGCAAAGTCGGAATCAACTTCAGAAGCCTGCCGGACGAAGGATTCGACGATCCGTTAGGAGAGTCCACAGGTGCGGGCGTTATCTTCGGAGCAACCGGAGGCGTTATGGAAGCAGCGCTGCGTACCGCAGTTGAGACCCTGACAGGCGAAGAACTTGCAAGCCTGGAGTTCAACGAGGTCCGCGGTACAGAAGGAATTAAAGAGGCTACATACAATGTGGCAGGAATGGATGTGAAAGTAGCAGTAGCATCCGGACTGTCCAACGCAAAGCAGATTATGGATAAAGTACGTGCAGGGGAGGCAGACTATCACTTTATCGAGATCATGTGCTGCCCGGGCGGATGTGTAAACGGAGGCGGACAGCCTCAGGTACATGCAGACGTACGCAACTATGAAGATGTCAGAGCTATCCGTGCAAAGGCACTGTATGATAATGACAAAGCAAAAACTATCAGAAAATCACATGACAACCCGTCTATCAAGAAACTCTATGAGGAGTTCCTTGGAGAACCGGGAAGTGAAAAGGCACATCATATACTGCATACAAGCTATGTAAAGAGAAGTATTAACTAAGGAGCGTTTTAGCGAGTGGACGGGACGCTAAGTAAAAGGTGAGCCGGATCCCCCTGTGGGGCTGTGCATGCCATTTCTGTATCCTGCCCGCTTGCTAAGAATCCGTAAGAGAAAAAACAGGGAACCTGGAGGGACTTGCCGCATTTGGCCCAAAATCTTGATGATTTTGAGCCGCAGGCGGCAACAGAATTTGTTTTGGTAAAACAAATTCTGCCCTCCAGGTTCCCTGTTTTTTCTCTTACGGATTCTATCGCGCGCTCTAAGGGTACAAAAATGGCATGTACAGCCCCACAGGGGATCCGGCTCACCTTTCACTTAGCTGGGCGCATCCGGCCGGCAGGAAAGAGCGTTCCCCCTCGGAGGGGAGATTAAGGCGGGAGATGCGGATGGTGCGGTCCTGGGTGGGACGGTATCGTAAGGGGGTGCGTTATAATTGACTACAGGAGGACTTTACGCGTATCCAAAAGGATCCACCGGCCCCGTTAAACTCCCCATGAACAGCATTCAACCGTCTGGATGCACCCTCCTTCCACAGGCGGCCTCCTCCCCCCATCCGTTCATTCCTCCCGTCATTCACTAAAATTTATGGATATTTGGAGGGATCAGTGGTAGAATGGTTTCAGAAATGTTTTGAGATGAGAGGAGCTTAGAAGTCATGAGAGTGATTGATTTTAAGGATGCGAAATGCAGGCACTGTTACAAGTGTGTGCGCTACTGTATGGTGAAGGCGATTTCCGTACGGGATGAGCAGGCGCATATTCTTAAGGACCACTGTATTAACTGCGGCCGGTGTATGGAGATCTGTCCGCAGAATGCAAAGACGTTTGCCAGCGATATGGATCGGGTGAAGGGGTATCTGAGGCAGGGGTTTAAAACGATTATTTCGATTGCTCCGTCTTATATGGGAGTACTGGAATTTAAACGGCCGGGACAGATTGTGGATGCTCTTTTGAAACTTGGGTTTGCAGAGGTCAGGGAGACGGCTGAAGGGGCAGCCATGGTGACGAATGAGTATAAAAAAATCATTCGGGAAAATAAGATGCCCAATATAATTACGACCTGCTGTCCGAGTGTTAATGATCTGGTGGAAAAGTATTATCCTGACTGCGTGGATCTGCTGGCGCCGGTGGTATCACCTATGGTAGCACACGGACGTTATATAAAAAAACTGTACGGAGACGATGTGAAAGTGGTATTTTTAGGGCCGTGTATTGCGAAGAAACAGGAGGCAATCGGGGATGAAAGAGTATTCGGAGCGATTGATGCAATTCTTACTTTTGAAGAACTGGCGATCTGGCTGGATGAGGCAGGAATCGACATCTATGCTTGCGAGGATAAGCCCATGGGCAACCCGGATCCAAAGGTTAACCGTATGTATCCAATCAGCGGAGGCGTAATTCAGTCCGTTGTGACCGAGGAGGAGGCCGATACATACCATAAAGTCTATGTGGACGGGCTGGCAAACTGCATGGAGATGCTGGAGTGTCTGCAGCGGGGAGAACTGGAGCACTGCTTTATTGAGGCAAATGTCTGTGAAGGGGGATGCGCGAAGGGCCCGGCATCCGCAAGGTGGAATACGTCTTATGTGAAGGCGAAAGTAAAGATTGAAAATGAGGTATCTTATAAGGCGGCCAGGGACCTGCCAGATATGAGCACGCAGGAACTGGCAAAGGCATTTGAGGACAATCATCTGACGGACCGTATCCCCACGGATGAAGAGATCCGGGATATTCTGAAGTCTACCGGGAAATATTCCGAGGAGGACGAATTGAACTGCGGAGCATGTGGTTATCCTACCTGCAGGGATAAAGCGATCGCCGTTTATCAGAACAAGGCAGAACTGTCCATGTGCATGCCGTATGCGCTGACGCAGGCGGAGTCTATGTCCAATGTGGTGATGGATGTTACGCCGAATATGATTTTTATTATAGACAGCAGTATGAAGATCAGGGAATGTAATAAAAAGGCCCAGGAACTGCTCGGAGTGGGCAGGGATGAGGCCGTTCAGCGTTACATTTTCGAATTCATAGAGGCAGAGGATATTGAGGAGACACTGCGCACCAGGGAGCCCGTGATCCACAAGAAGATCCAGCTGGAACACGGCAGAATGACTGCGGAGGAGACGATCGTTTATATTGAAAACCTGGATTCCGTGCTTGTGACTTTTCAGGATGTAACCAGGGAGGAGAAGATCAAGGAGCAGCATTATTTCCTAAAAGTGGAGACCGTTAAGATGGCGCAGGAGGTCATTGAGAAGCAGATGATGGTTGCCCAGGAGATTGCAGGTCTGCTCGGTGAGACAACAGCAGAGACAAAGGTGACGCTGACAAAACTTCGGGATTCTATCCTCAATGAAGGGGAGGAATGATATGAGCGTAAGTATAGACGTGGCATGGAAGAGCCTGAATAAGCACCACGAAGAACTGTGCGGCGATAAAGTGGAGATCTTAAAGACGGAAGACTCCGACATTGTGATTCTTGCGGACGGAATGGGGAGTGGTGTGAAAGCTAACATTCTCGCAACACTGACATCCAAGATACTCAGGACAATGCTGTTCGAAGGCGCGGCCATAGAATCTTGTGTGGCGACAATCGCCAAAACACTTCCGATCTGCCAGGTGAGGAAGGTAGCATATGCGACTTTCAGTATCCTGCAGATCTTCCGCAATGGAGACGCCTATCTGGTGGAATACGATAATCCGGCCTGTGTATTTATCCGGGACAAGAAAATTGTAAACTATCCCTACGAGGAAAGGGTGATTGAGGGAAAGAAAATCCACGAATACCGTTTTAAGGTCCAGCAGAATGACTGCTTTGTACTGATGAGCGACGGCGTGATCTATGCCGGCGCGGGTGAGATACTGAACCTGCAGGGGTGGACCTGGGAGAGTATGGCGGAGTATACCCTGCAGTGCACGAAAAAAACGATGTCGGCCTCCAGGCTGGCTGCCCTTCTAAGCCAAGCATGCGATGACCTCTATGTCCAGAAACCGGGCGATGACACAACGGTGGCAGTGGCCAGGGTGATCGAGCGGAGAGTGGTGAATATATTTACAGGGCCTCCAAAGAGCAAGGAAGACGATGAAAAACTGATGCATGAATTTATGCATAAAGAAGGCCGGAAAATCGTATGCGGCGGGACAAGCGCTAATATTGCCGCAAGGATTCTCAGGAAAGATATTATCACCAAAGTGGATTACAATGATCCCAACGTGCCCCCTATGGCAACGATAGAAGGGCTGGATCTGGTGACAGAGGGTGTGCTGACCCTTGGCAAGGCGCTGAAATTGCTGAAACGGTATGTGAAGGATGAATTTGACGTGGAGTTCTTCGATGAACTGGATGCCAATAACGGTGCATCCCGGCTTGCAAAGATCTTGATCGAAGAGTGCACAGAGCTGAATCTCTTCGTGGGGACTGCCGTGAATGAGGCACACCAGAACTCGGAATTGAGTTTTGACCTCAGTGTGCGGATGAATCTGATAGAGCAGCTGGAGTCCGTAGTCAGTAAGATGGGAAAAAAAGTCAAAGTAAATTATTATTAGGAGGGAAGTACTCAGCCTGTGTATGAGGCCATTATGCCGCCGCAGGCTGAAAAACAGCAATGGAAGGCAGAAGAAACAGGAAACATTTTAAAATCAGATACCTTATCTTGGGTATTCTGGTATTTGTTCTGTATGTCCTTTTGGGGACAATCATATCTTATATCCGGCAGCCAAAGGTAAGCAGGGAATACAAAAAATCTTTTGATGCAGCGGACTGCTACTCAGATACGGTATGCAGTGACAGGGCATGTATCATAGAGGATAATGTGGACGGACTGGAAGAACGTTTGAAGATGCTGGAACAGGCAGAGAACAGGATTATCCTTTCAACATTTGATTTTCATGCGGACCAGAGCGGTAAAGATGTCATTGCCGCTCTGATCCATGCTGCCAGGCGGGGCGTGGATGTGAAGGTTCTTGTAGACGGGTTTTCCGCATTTCAGCAGATGGATGGAAATGAATATTTTTATGCGCTCTCATCGGAAAAAAATGTAGAGGTCAGGATTTATAACCGGATTAACCTGCTGACGCCATGGAAGAGCATGGGCCGTCTTCATGATAAATATCTGATCGTGGATGATGACCTATATATGCTGGGCGGAAGGAACACCTACGACTATTTCCTGGGGGACAACGTATATAAGAATTACGACAGAGATGTCTTGGTTTACACAGGAAATCCCGATGATGAAAGTTCCATACATCAGCTGGAATCCTATTTTGATTCCGTATGGGATCTGGATGTATGTAAGAAGTTCAGCACCACCTCCTGGAGGGTGCGTGCCAAAGACGTTACCCGTGCCAAAGAAGAGCTGGAAGCCAGATACCAGGAGATCATAAAAAACAATCCGGCATTAAAAGAGAAACCAGATTATCAGTCCATGACTTTTGAGACTGGGAAGATTACCCTTCTGAGCAATCCGACCCACGTATACGCCAAAGAGCCAACGCTGTTTTATGCCTTGACCAGCCTGATGAAGGACACCGGTGAAGAAATCGCCATCCACACGCCATACATCATCTGCAATGACTGGATGTATCAGGAGTTTGAATCGGTCTGTGAAGCTAACGAAAATGTCCTTTTAATGACCAACTCCGTAGCCAACAACGGGAACCCGTTCGGCGCCTCGGATTACAGGAAAAATAAAGGAAAACTTTTAGATACCGGACTGGAAATCCATGAATACGAAGGCGGAGTTTCCTATCACGGGAAAAGCATCACAATCGGAGACGATCTGGCAATCGTAGGTTCCTTCAACATGGACATGAGAAGTGCCTACCTGGATACAGAGCTGATGCTTGTGATAGACAGCAAAGAGGTAACAAAGCAGCTTAGAGGATACATGAAAAGCTACGAAGACGATTCCGTGCAGGCACTGCCTGACGGGACATACAACATCCCGGAGGGAGTCACAAGGCAGAAAATAAGTAAAAGCCGTGAAAACCGCATAAAACTCCTGACCCCCTTCAACTGGATGAGGTTTTTGATGTAAAGGGGGAGGGACGCCTGTCTGCGGAGTGGCTGGTGCAACCGGTCGGTAGAAGCTTGACATCGGTTGGGCAACTGACGGTGAGGCGGATTACGGATGGGAGATGTGCATTACTGCTGGGGAGACTTTGGTATCACCAGTGAAGCACAATTCGCCTCTCCCGTCCGCGTTCCCACCCGGGAAGTGACGGTAACTTCTGACAGGATGCGACCAGCTGTGTGGAAGTGGAGCAGGGCTCTCCTGGATGCGTCTTTTAGGGCATTAGTGCCGCTTCATCAAAATCGGAGCCAGGAGAGCCCTGCTCCACTTCCACGCAGCGGCCCTTTTGCCACCCCCCTCACTCTCCATAAACCGCATAAGTATTGGGATAAGCCTTTCCGTTAAGGGTGATTTCTACGGATCCTGTTGTAGTCTTATAGTTTCCAAGTAGTCCGCTGCATTCGTCATAGCTGATCTGATCCAGAAGTTTCTGGATTTCTTCAGGACTGGTGACGGGGATTCCGTCTCCGAAGGAATAATCATAGGATGATTTCTGCTTTTCTATGGTTGAATAACCAAGGCCAGCATTTTGAGTATATACATCGTCTGTGCCTTCATTCGGATAGTAGGTCATTAGTGCAACGTCATCGGGACTAATTTCGGTTCGGAATTTGTATCCGTGTTCCTCCAGCAGGCGCAGTGTATTTGTATAGGAACGATAGACATAAAACTGGCCTAACTGAATTTTATGCACGCTTTTTCCGGTTACGGGTTCAGCAGCATACTTGTCTGGAAAATCTACGATAAGTTCACCCAATGGGGCTTCGTTCTGTAGTTCTGCAATATCTGCGTTCAGGACGTCTTCTTTGTAGGCATCGATAAGCTGGTTTTGTTCTTTCCTGTTTAAGGGCAGTGAATCGGCCTTGTAATAGATATCCTGCATAGAAATACCCAGGATGTCTTCCTGGTTCAGATGGAAGACCGGGAAGAGCTCTTTTCGGTATGATTCACTCTCACAGGCCTGTTTCATTGCATTCAAAAGTGCTGTTTTGTCTACTGCATACTGCCGGTAAATATTTTTCCCGTTCGTGAGTCCAAAACGCATTGTGACAACGACAGCATCCTGGGAGCTGTTTCCCAGATTAATGAATTGGGGTGTGATCCCCTGCTTCAGGTTCTCTATGCCTTCTTCTGACAAACGGTACAGTGTCTCGTAATCGGTGATGGCTGCGGCCGGGGCATTCAGCTGGTCATAGTGGACTCCTTCATAGCTTTCCGGATAGTCGAAATACCCGGAAAAATTATCGGTGTATACAGACATTTCGGCGAGCTTTTTTTCTTTTGGCAGATAAGTGTCATATCCGAACAGGTCAAACTGCAGGATACACAGAATTGCCGCCACGGCACAAAGGGATAGGGCCGTTGACGCTTTTCCCGCCAGTATCTGCCGGATGTCTTGGTGGTATATGAATTCAATCAGCAGACAGAGCAGAATTACGGTAAGTATACTGAAAGAAATAATCCACCGTGAGCCGCTGCCTGCGCTGAAGGAATCGATAAATAAACCGATAAATAATGCGGTGGGTACCGCGATCAGGACCTTAATGACAGGAGCTGATCTGGAAAAGGCCAGTGCATTTTCAGCCGCCTCTGCCGGATAATATTTATAGATTAAAAGAGCAGCCGCGATCAGTATGACAGCACACAGAACAGCACAGATCAGGACAGCCGGAGACGATGGCCGCAGGGTAGTCGTACGCAATGTCCGCAAATATAGGGTGGCTGGTGTCATATATTCCGCGACCTCTTGTAGAATGGCGGGGGAGCTGCTGGTCCAGGTATGAAAGAATTTAGAGGCAAGTCCTCCCATAAGAAACATAATAATGTTCCCGTATATAAGCAGGACAAATGAAGCAAGTACTCCTGTAACAATGCGTCCTGTCAGGAACATGGCCAGAATACTGGTGTGATAACAGATCAAAAAGCCCAGGATGCCTCCCATCACAGAGGTAAAGGTGGTCAGCAAAATGTCCCTGTTCAATATTCCGTGCGCCTGACCAATCAGCAGTGTGGACAATGCGAACAACAGATAGGGTACCAGAAAAATAATCAGGCCGCCCCAGTATGAGACCGCAAACCACTGTACACGCCTGACCGGCATGGAATGATAAAAGTCCTGTTTGTCTCTGGAGTGCAGATAGGAGAATCCGGTTACCGCACAAAGAACAGCCAGGATCACGATCAATACAGCAAAATAGCGGTTCGTGGAACCGTTAAAAAACCCGGGAAATGTTCCTGAAGCCCAACTTTGGAAATCCCCGCTGCCGTCTTTGTACCATGGCTGGTTCTTTATACTGTCGATTGAGAGAAGCGTATAAACCGGAAGGATGAGGAACAGCAGGACCGCGCTCAGGGCGGCAAGCCATCCCCGGCGCCTGATGTCGGATTCTATAAATTTAAAGTATGAGATTTTTGATGTCATAGCCGGCTACCTCCGTTTCGCTGATAAAGATTTCTTCTAAAGTTAATGGCAGTATTTCTGCAAATACAGGAGCCTTCGAATTAACACAGTTGAGAAGCGCTTCCTTTGTTCCCCTTGCTGTGATCAGCATCAGAGAACCGGATTTCTCGTACTGCAGGACCGTCAGTTCCTGAAGAAGCTGCTGTTCCCTGGCTTCGTCTGGAAGGACGCACTGGATCTTATGGACATGGTATTTCATCTGATCCAGATCCTGGGTGAGCAGAAGTTTCCCCTTATGCAGCAGCCCGATGCTGTCGCAGATATCCTCCAGCTCCCGGAGATTATGGGAGGCAATGACCGGAGTAAAATCCCGCTGCATCAGCTCTGCGGCAAACAGGCTCTTTACTGCCTGCCTCATGACCGGATCCAGTCCATCGAATGTCTCATCACAGAGCAGGTATTTTGTCCCAGTGCATAGGCCGAGCAGCAGGGATACCTGCTTTTTCATGCCCTTGGAAAATGTATTCAGTTTCCTGGTAAGTGTGATGTCCAGCTTTTCTGCGAGACTGTCAAATGCCTTGCTGTCAAACTGAGGATAGACCATCGCGTAGTAATCCCGCATGACCGCGGGTGTCGCATTGGGAAAAAAATAGGCAGAATCAGAGAGAAAGCAGATATTCTCTTTGGCCTCCCGATTCTCGTAGGCGGGCTGTCCGTCCACAAGAAGAGCCCCGTCATCTGGTTTCAGAATCCCCGAAATCAGGCGCAGAAGAGTACTTTTCCCTGCTCCATTACTGCCCACCAGTCCAAAGATCATCCCCTCGCTGATCGATGCGGTAACATGATCTATTGCATGGATATTCTGAAATGTTTTGTCTATATTTTTTAATTCAATCATGCAGAACCTCCTTTTGATAAAGCTGATCAATTATTTTACTGCATTCTTCACGGGTGACTCCCATCTCCATGCCATAGAAAATCAGTTTTTTTAAGTCTTCAAAAAATGCCAGCTTTTTCTGCTTTGCCAGCTGACCGCTGCCGGAAACAAAATTCCCCCGCCCCTTAACCGGATAAATATATCCCTGCTGTTCCAGCTGGGCAAAGGCCTTCTGGATCGTATTCGGATTAATGGACAGCTGTAATGCAAGGGCGCGAACGGAGGGCATCTGGTCGTCTGGTTTTAATACGCCTTTTAGAATGAGCATCTGGAAACGTTCGACAATCTGCTCATAGATGGGCGTCCTGCTTTGATAATCAATGTTTATCATGCGAACCTCCTGTATGGTTGGTGTGTGAAGTGTACTAATTCAACTAATACACTTAATGTAACATATCAACTCAATAAAGTCAATCGGGATATAGTTAACGAGCTTTAGACCTCGTTGACGGACGGAGGACGCGAATGACGAGGTGAGTCCGGGAGCTGGCGGGGCAATGTCTGCTGGTGAAATGTCCTGACACTTCGCGAAGAAGCTGTAGAAGAAAACGGAACGGGAAGGGAGGTACATGCCGCATTTGGCCCGAATGCCGATGCATTCGCGCCGCAGGCGGCATC
>OBZW01000779.1_pt1 | contig 14271 bp, 13 predicted proteins | sample 1477021 | NCBI WGS metagenome assembly OBZW01 (sample SAMEA2580262, study PRJEB22360) | human gut metagenome | biome: human gut; feature: human-associated habitat; material: faeces | place: Denmark | collected 2008/2010
AAAAGTGGGGCACAGGCGACACATCACGAGAAATCCGATGATTTCTCGCGCTGGGCCGCCTAATTTTGTGATTCGGTGATCACAAAATTCCCCCACTTTTTCGGCTGTCAGCTTCCAAGAATTTCTAAGGCCCGCTTTAGCACTTCGCAACGGTATGTGTGCCCTTCGGAGGCTGGCGGCTATCCCTTCATTTTGCGCCCCCATCCATCGACGAGTCTAAAGCTCGCCAACTGCCACTTTACTGTCCTATTACTTCCAGAACTTCCTCTTTTTCAGGCATGGAACGGATAGCGCCCTTCCGTGTCGTAATCAAAGCGGCCGCTGCATTTGCAAAGGTCATCATCTCACCCAGCTGCTCTTCTGTCAAATTCTCAATGCCGTGCTCCAGCAGATAGTTCAGTGAACTTCCGCAGAACGTATCGCCTGCCCCTGTGGTCTCGATCGTATCCATCTTAAACCCGCTTCTCTCTACACGCATGTCTTTATAGTAGGCACGGCTTCCGTCTTTGCCGAGCGTCAGCAGGATCAACGGAATATGATATTTCTCCTGCAGATACTGGATTCCCTCATCATAATCCTCTTTGCCGGACACGAACTGAATCTCATTGTCAGAAATCTTCAGGATATCGCAGTACTGGAAACCATATTCCATCTGCTCCTTTGCAAGCTCCAGTGAACTCCAGAGCGGCGGGCGCAGATTCGGATCAAATGAAATCAAAAGCCCGTTCTCTTTTGCGATATCCAGCGCCTTTTTCGTGGCCTCACGGACGCCGTCATGTGTCATGGACAGGGTGCCAAAATGGAACAGCTTTGCTTTCTTTAAAAATTCCGCGTCAATCTCGTCCGACGTCAGCTTCATATCTGCACCCGGATTGCGGTAGAAAGAAAACTCCCGGTCCCCATCAGGAAAGGTATGTACAAAAGCAAGCGTCGTATTCACATCCGCATCCATCTTTAAATTAGAAGTATCGATCCCCGCCTCATCCAGCGTATTTTTCAACAGAACCCCGAACTGGTCCTGCCCCACTTTTCCAAGAAATGCCGTCCTTTTTCCCAATTTATTCAACATGGCAAGCACATTGCAGGGAGCGCCGCCGGGGCATGCTTCGAACATGTTGTTTCCCTGTTCGCTCTCACCATTCATTGTAAAATCAATCAGCAGTTCTCCCATTGCGATTACATCAAATTGCTTTTCCATAGACCTATCTCCTTAATCGTGTATTTGTTATAAGTTTAACGCAAATCAAATCTTTCTGCAATCCCTTTATAAAACTCCAGAGTGCATTTAATGTTACTGAACACGCCCAAAGGGTGTGTACTAATGTCATTTACTTAAGGAAGATTTTCACCAAAAAGGAAATCTTCCTTCTTTTTATCATTAACTCAAAAATCTTACTATAGCTTGTAGCCCGATTTTATTTTTTATGTGAAATCCCCTTGACCAATACCTCGAAATGTGTGGCTTTTTTCTGATTGTAATCAGAAAAAAGCCACTTGATTAGAAATTTTGTGCAAACCTAATATATTCCTCAATAGCTCGTTGGTAGAGCATTCGGCTGTTAACAGAAGGGTCGTTGGTACGAACCCAACTCGGGAGTTAAAAAGTCCTGTTGGCAAAAAGTAACAAAAATGATAGGAAAAAATTAGATATAATTGCAAGTTGACATAAAAAGGATATTAACATATAATCAAATTGTCGACAATATAAAGCATGTGCAGGTAGAGAATGAAAGAAATAGAAAGAAATACAACAGCTGAACTAATCGTTCAGGAAATCATAGAAGATATTACAAAAGGTAAGTTAAAACCTGGTGATCATCTCAAGGAACAAGAACTTCAGGTAAAGTTAAATACCAGCAGGGCACCAGTGAGAGAAGCTTTTCGTGTATTGCAGTCGAGGGACATTATCGAGTATATTCCATATTGTGGAGTTCGTGTGCGCAATTACTCAAGAAAAGAAATCGAGAATTTTTATGATGTGCAGACTGTACTGCAGGTATATGCTGCCGGATTAGCAGCAGAGAATGTTACCGATAAAGATATCAGCTATCTGTACCAGATTATAGAGAAGATGGAACATTTATCTAATCAGGATATCGCGGGGTTTCGGATTTTAGACGACAAGCTTCACTTTTACATATGTAAACTTAGCAATAATGAAGCAATAGCACCTGTGTTAAATGCAAGCTTTGATCATACGTTAATTGTGCGGAACAGTTCAGTTCAAGGTAAGAGAACAATAAAAGAAGCAGTAGCAGAACACAGGGGAATTGTAGATGCTCTTTCTACAGGTGATGTTAAGTCAGTAGAGAAAAAAATGAAAGAACATCAGGAAAAGGGTAAGAAAAGTGCTTTGCAGTTTTTAGAAAAGTATAGTCAAAATATATAGTCAAGGGAGGGGCTGTCCACATCTTGACTATATAAAAAGATTATAATTGTCGACAATAGACAATATATAATATATAAAGCGCGCTTAAGAAACAAAAACTAAGAAGAAAGTAAGGAGAAGAAAAATGAAAACAAGAATTTTGCAAATCACAGAACCGGGGAAAATTGATTTAATTGAGAAAGATATTGAGCCCAAGGACAACGAAATATTAGTGAAAACTCATTCTGCATCAATTTGTGGAACGGATAAGAATTATTTTGAAGGACATATTCCACGTGGAACCAGATTCAATGATACATCAAGCCATAATAATGGAGAGGCACATCCTGGTTTTCCTCTCTTGATGGGGCATGAAGGTTCAGGAGTAGTGGCTGAAGTCGGTAAAAATGTTTCTGATTATAAAGTGGGGGACAGGGTAACAGCCTTTTACTGGGCTAATACAATGGCAGATTACTTTACGCTTCCGGCTGCTGAAGAAGGATATGGCTGTTATCACGTTCCAGATGCACTGAGTATGGAAACTGCTACTTTAGGTGAGCCATCCGCATGTGCCATTTATGCGGGATTACAGTCTGGTGTAGAGCTGGGTGATACAGTAGCAATTGTCGGAGCGGGATTTGCAGGTCAGATCATTGCACAAACCGTGAAAAAGATGGGGGCACATAAAGTAATTGTTATCGATATCGTAGACGGGAAACTTGAACTTGCAAAGAAGCTGGGCGGTGCAGATGTAACTTTAAATTCAAATAAAGATCATGTAGTTGATATTGTTCAGGAATTAACCGGGGGCGTGGGTGTTGACGTTGCCATTGAAGTTGGCGGAAATGAAAAAACAGTCCAGCTTTGCACAGATGTGCTGAAACATGGTGGTATACTTGGGCTGTATAGCTGGATACTCGATCCGGTAACACTGCATATCGACCGCTGGCACAATAATGGTTTCGACATTAGAACATTAGCGTTAATGCACCGCATCCGTCATGACCGTCCATGGGAAATCCAGCAGACTTTTAAGATTTTGGAACAGGGCTCAGTGAAGGTAGATCCATTGGTAACTCATACATTTTCACTGGAGAATGCACAGGAGGCATTTGAAACAGCTGTAAATAACGGGGAAGCCTGTAAGGTATTTATAAAGCCATGATAGGATTGTAGCTGTTCAGTACAGGGCTGTGCATTTACTGCACAGTCCGTATGAAAACGTTACACTTGTAATAGCAAGCCCCATCGTCAACGGCGATTTTCATGGGCTTGCGGCGTATCTGTTTATGGGATCGGAACAGATAACATAGGATTTACGATATAATGTATTTGAAGCTTGAGTAAAGTGTATAAATGATGAGGAGACATACCCATGATTTTAAATTTTATGAAGAAAATTCCGGCAGGAATTATGGTAATTCCCTTACTATTGGGAAGTTTGGTAAATACATTATTCCCGAATGTTTTCGAAATTGGAGGGCTGACCGCTGCATTATTTTCAAATGCAGGAACAAGTACACTTTTGGGGGTACAGTTGTTCTGTCTGGGTACGGCACTTCAAGTGAAGGATATGCCTAAAGTTATAAGACGGGGCGGAACACTATTATTGGCTAAGTTTATCGTAGGGGCAGGCCTTGGAATTTTGATCGGGAGAATATTTGGAAGAGATGGATTCTACGGCCTTACAAGCTTAGCTGTAATAAGTGCAGTTACAAACAGCAACGGCAGTATATTTCTTACATTAATGGGAAATTACGGAGACGAGGCGGATAGTGGTTGTTTTCCTATATTATCTTTGAATGATGGTCCATTCTTTACGTTATTGGCTTTAGGGGCATCAGGTCTGGGAAACATTCCATTTATGTCTCTGCTTGCAGCAATTATTCCTGTATTAGTTGGAATGATTTTAGGGAATTTAGACAGAGGGCTTAAAGAGCTGTTTGAACCAATGGGAACTGCGATCATACCGTTGATAGGTTTTGCTTTAGGAACGGGCATTAATTTAACGAGTATTATCAAAGGTGGTTTCCCAGGTGTCCTGCTGGGATTAATCACGGTGTTTGCCGGAGGTGGATTTATTCTCATATTTGACAGGCTTCTTAACAGAAGACCTGGATATGCCGCATGGGCAGTGGCGACTACGGCAGGAAATGCAGTTGCGGTACCCGCAGCAGTGGCATTGGCAGATCCATCTCTGCAGCCATATGCTGCGACAGCAACAGTGCAGGTTGCAGCTTCTGTTGTAGTCACTTGTATACTGGCACCGCTCGTCACAAGCTGGTGGGCAAAAAAATTCGGATGTCCAAAGCTGCCATTGGAAGGACAGGATTTTAATCAGCGCATTTGGTATTCCAAAAGATCAGTATAAAATTTATCTTTACGTTCTGAAGTTCATTTGGATAAAAATTAAGCTAAGCAAAGCGACCATGTTGAGTGGAAACTTGGCTTAGTTTTTTGTCAAATCCTGCTTTTATTATGTAAGTGCTTCAAAAAATGACGTCCTATGCAAAGCAGAAAAAATCTGCTACACTTAGGGCGTCATTTCTTTAACTGTTTTTTATGTTTGCTATGCATCCGGGTATAGCGGCGTTTAAATTTCTGGTATTCCCGAAACCGGAAAATGAATGTCCATACAGTAACCTTGGAAAAATATCCCTTAAGTAAATGACATTGGGTGTGTACAGTAACCATTTAATTGAAATAAACCAGTTCCTCAATTGCCTCATCGTCTTCTATGTGCTCTGCCTCCAGAACCGGCCCCACACCGCCGTAGACAGACACTCTTGCGAACCCGATCTTAGCCCGGATCTTCACCCACTGTCCTTTCTTAAGCTTAGGGGCATAGGGGCTTTTACACACATACCCGAGAAATGTCGTATCATCTGCGCAACAGGTCATTGCCATACGCCCCGGCATGAATACTTTTGACGGAAATCCCTTCGGCTTAAGTACCCGCGCCGTATATTCCACCGTCTTCCCCTTATACCGTTCCGGATGTTCCATCACATCCACATACCAGATCCCGTAGTCTTCCCGGCGCACCTCGATAACCGGGGCGTCCAGATCATAGGGGACATCATCCAGGAAAATATTTTCCACTTCCCCGTTCTCATCCTCGAATATTACTTCCGCCCGGGGACTCACGACCTTGACGCTCCTCCGATACCCAGCCAGAGGCTTTCTGTCCGTGCATCGGTTGAATACCACCATCTCAGAATCCCGCACCATTTCCACAAACAGCGGCTTCAGGTTCGTCAGATACATCTGGAAGGTGCTGGCATCCACAGTTGTCAGCTTCTGCTCAATCCCCCAGCCCTCGGGAAGTTTCATCTGCTCAAAGTCACTGACCTTCCACATCCCGTTATACTCAATCACAACACGCTCCGGATGATACTTACCGTCCATTTCCTCCAGCCATGCCTCCGTCAGGTCTGTCTGTTCCTGTACACGCTCAATTCTCACGTTGTACTCCAGCATTTCCTGCGGATCGTACTCCACCTCGCCCTCCTCGCAGATAATCAGAAGTGTGGTTCCCTCGATCTGGAAATAATCCTGTGAAAGTGTAAACTTTAAAAATTCCGTTTTGCCGCTGTCCAGAAATCCGGTCATCAAATATACCATTACATCAGGTTCGTTCATTTTTTAATCTCTCCAATCTATACAGCAGCCTGTTCCTTCACAGGCCGCCGTCCGGCTGCTGCTTATTTTATTCCAAACAGATCCGCTAGTTTTTCTTCATTCAGGTTCGAACCGATCACACAGAGTCTCCCGGTATACTCGGCAGCACCGCTGCGCACCTCGTGCTCTTCGGGAACCATATCAAAATAGATCCAGTCATTTTCCCCGGCAACCATCCCCTTTGCCCTCAGAATAACTCCGAATGATTCATCGGATTCGAGAGCCTTCAGAATATGCTCAATTTCCTCTTTTGTGTAGGTCTTAATCGTCTCTCTTCCCCAACTTGAGAACACCTCATCCGCATGATGGTGCCCGTGATCATGGTGATGGTGGGCATGGCCGCACTCGCAGGAATCTGCATGCTCCTCATGACTGTGCTCATGCTCTTCATGATGATGGCCGCAGCCTTCTCCATGGCTATGCCCATGTTCCTCATGATGATGGCCGCAGCCTTCTCCATGACTATGCCCCTCTTCTTCATGATGGTGCCCGTCCCCTTCATGGCAGCACCCCTGTCCTTCATGGTGATGGTCGTGCCCGCAGCTTTCCCCATGCTCATGATGTCCTCCGCATTCGGGACACATGATCTCCGCCAGCAGTTCTTCCTCCAACGTTTTACTGTGTTCCATTGTCTCCAGCAGCTTATCCCCCGGCAGTTCTGCAATCGGTGTGGTAATAATCGGAGCCTTCTCATTCAATTCCCGAAGGATCTGATAACTCTCCTCCACTTTCTCCGGTTTAGCCTTATCTGTACGGCTCAAAATAATAGACCCGGCATATTCCACCTGATTGCTGAAAAATTCCCCGAAATTATTTCTGTACAGCCGGCACTTCATGGCATCAACCACAGTCGTAAAACTGTTCAGCTCCGCGTCGATCTCCTCCTGGACATCCTGCACGGCTTTGATCACGTCCGAAAGCTTCCCAACGCCGGACGGCTCAATCAGAATACGGTCCGGGTGATAAGTTCCCACCACTTCCTTCAGGGATTTTCCGAAATCACCGACCAGTGAACAGCAGATACATCCCGAATTCATCTCCCGGATCTCAATCCCGGATTCCTTCAAAAAACCTCCGTCAATCCCGATCTCGCCGAATTCATTTTCAATCAGCACGACCTGTTCACCGCGAAACGCCTCTTTCAGCATCTTCTTGATAAATGTAGTCTTTCCGGCGCCCAAAAAGCCGGATATAATGTCTATTTTCGTCACAATAACTGCCTCCTAATCTCTCAGTGATTACTTTTCGTTCATTTCCAGCATGACAGGGCAGTGATCCGACCCCATAATGTCTGTCAGTATCCCCGCATCTACCAGCCTGTCTTTCAGGCACTCGGACACACAGAAATAGTCGATGCGCCACCCCGCATTCTTCTCGCGGGCACGGAAACGGTAGGACCACCAGGAGTATACCCCCTCCTGCTCCGGATAAAAATACCGGTACGTATCAATAAACCCTGCCTCCAAAAGCTCCGTGAACTTCTGCCGCTCCTCATCCGTAAAACCGGCATTCTTTCGGTTCGTTTTGGGATTCTTCAGATCGATTTCTTTGTGCGCCACATTCATATCGCCCGTCACGACAACCGGTTTCTTCTCTTCCAGCTTTTTCAGCCAGGCGCGGAAGTCGTCTTCCCATTTCATCCGGTAATCCAGGCGTACAAGCTCATTCTGGGAGTTTGGCGTATAAACCGTAACAAAGTAGAAATCATCATACTCCAGAGTGATCACGCGCCCCTCCTGATCGTGTTCCTCAATTCCGATACCATTTACCACGGAAAGCGGCTCTATCTTTGAAAATACTGCCGTCCCCGAATATCCCTTCTTCACCGCATAGTTCCAGTATTGGTGGTAGCCGTCCAGTTCCAGCTCAAGCTGCCCTTCCTGCATTTTAGTCTCCTGTATGCAGAAGATGTCCGCGTCCGCCTGGCTGAAGAATTCCAGAAACCCTTTCTGCACACATGCACGGATTCCATTCACATTCCACGAAACAAACTTCATATAAACCTCCTTATCTCTTATGGAGCAGACTTATTGTAAATATACAAAAAGCCGAACCACCGGAACAAAGAACTCTCTCCTTCCCCGTAATCCGACTCCATCCAAATTAATACACATTTTTATCTGCCCTTGTTATAGTAAACTTCCTTCAGAAACAGTCCCCTGGCCGGAGCCAGAAATCCCGCATACTCCCGGTTTCCCGCTTCCAGCGCCGCGGCAGCCTCCTCGGGTCTTTTCTCACCCGTGCCAACCTCCAGCAGCGTTCCTGTTAAAATACGAACCATATGGTATAAAAAGCCTGTCCCATAATATTCCATCCTTATTTTGGTGTCCTGTTTCTCAATGATTATATCATAAATTGTCCGTATTGTGGTTATTTCATCTTTTTTATCTGTAAATCCCGCAAAATCATGGGTGCCGATCAGGTACCCCGCAGCTTCCTCCATTGCTGGAATATTCAGCTCATACGGATAATGAAAACAGTATTTTCTGGTAAAAACATCAGGTTTTTCCCTGGTATCAATAAAATATTCATAACGTTTCCCTTTCGCGTTGAACCGCGCATGGAACCCGTTTTTTACGAGCGTCATCTCCTTCACACGGATATCCTCGGGCAGCGCTTCGTTCAGGCTCGCGCAGAATCCAGTTTCTTCCACTTTGCCGGGCAGCACCATACTGGCGGTCTGCCCTTTCGCATGCACGCCCCCGTCGGTTCTGCCAGAGCCGTTAATCTCCGTTTCACGTCCTGTGACCTCAGAGACTGCCCTTTCCAGAATTCCCTGAATGGTTCTCTCCGTGCTTTTCTGCCTCTGCCAGCCCTGGTACCGGCTACCGTCATATACTACCGTCAATTTATATGTCCGCATATTCCTCCACTTTCCGGTCTTTTAAAAAGAGCACCCTGCTGCACAGCATGCTGACCACATCCAAATCATGAGATACAAACAAGTAACATATCTTTTCTTTTTTCTGCAGTTCTTTCAACAGCTCTATGATCTGCGCCTGTACCGTCACGTCCAGCGCAGACAGAGGCTCATCGGCAAGAATGAATCTGGTTCCGGTAATGAGTGCCAGCGCAATGCTTACCCGCTGGCGCTGCCCTCCGCTCAATTCCCGCGGATAGCGCCGGTAAAACTCCTGCGGAAGGTGCACCTGCATCAGCATTTCCTCCGCCCTTTTTCTGCGCTCTTCTTTGGTATATCCCCCTCTGCATTTGAGCGGCTCTTCCAGAATCCAGCCGATGGTCTTCTTCGGATTCAGGGAACCAAACGGATCCTGAAATATCATCTGGGGGTGTTCGGTATAATGAATGATCTCGCCCTCGTATTCCCTGAGCAGTCCCAGAACACATTTGCACAATGTAGACTTGCCGCTGCCGCTTTCGCCGACCAGTCCGACAATCTCTCCTTCATACAGTGTAAATGTTATGTCTTCCAGTACCTGTTTTTTTCGTTTTCCTTCTTTATAAAATGCATTTACAGCTTTCAGCTCCAGTACCTTCTCCGCCATCTCACTCACCTGCCTTTGCTCTCAGGAGTTTATAAAAAGCAGTGCTCTTTGTCCTGCCCGGAATCGCTGCAACCAGTTCTTTTGTATAAGGCGTTCCGGGATGTTCAAAGATATCTCCGGCTGCCCCCTCCTCCACGATCACCCCGTCTTTCATGACCAGCACACGGCTACACAGCTCGTTGACCACCCGGAGATTATGTGAGATGAACAGGATCCCCATATGATATTTCTGATTCAGCTTTTTCAGCAATTTTAAAATGCTGTCCTGTGTCCCCACATCCAGCGCCGTTGTCGGCTCATCCGCGATCAGCACCCTGGGCCTGCATACAATAGCAGCTGCAATCATAACCCTCTGCCGCATGCCCCCGGACAATTCGTGGGGATACTTCCCGTACAGGGCCTCCGGATCTTCCAGCTCCACATCCCGAAGCGCCCGCACCGCCTTTTGCCTGCGCTCTTCCTTTGAAAGCTTCGTGTGCAGCACAAGCGCTTCCTCTACTTGTCTGCCGATCTTCATCGTAGGATTCAGGGCTGTCATCGGCTCCTGGAATATCATACTGATGTCCCTGCCCTGAATCTCCCGCATCTCCCGTGCTGAGAGTTTCAGCAGATCCGTATCATCCAGGTAAATACTGCCGCTGTCCAGTACTGCCTGTTCCTTCAAAAGTCCCGCAATTGTCAGCGCTGTCATAGTTTTTCCGGATCCGGATTCCCCCACAATCCCGAGGATTTCCCCGTCCTGGAGACAGAAAGAAATGTCCCGCACAACCTCCTGTGTTTCACCGCCCTCCCCAAAATGGATGGACAGATTCTCTACTCTCATCATGATCTACCACCTCCGAACCTGTCCAGAATCCCTTCTCCGAGCATCCCCGCCCCCAGCACCATAAGTACCAGGAACAGCCCCGGGAATACAGCGCACCACGGGCCGCTTGCCAGATACGTCTGGGATTCCGACAACATTCTTCCCAGGCTGGCGTCCGGCGGCTGCACGCCGATTCCCAGATAGCTTAAGCCCGCCTCCGCAAGCACTGCATTGTTAAATCCGATCATCAGTGCGGAAAGCAGTGCCGGCAGAATATTCGGAAGGATGTGCACAAATAGGATTCTTGGGGCAGATACCCCGATCAGCCTGGCGCTGGTTACATAGTCCGCCTCCCGGCAGCGCATGAACTCCCCCCGCACAATTCTGGCAAAGCTGGGGATAAATGCGATTCCAAGCGCCAGCATAACCTTATATTTTCCGGTTCCCCACACGGTAATGATGACCAGTGCAAGCAGCACGCTTGGAAAAGCCGCCACGGCATCATTGACCCGCATCAGCGCCTCGTCCAGCCAGCCCCCGAAGTATCCGGTCACTGCTCCCACGATAATCCCGATCCCTCCGCCGATCAATATCGTGCCGGCTGCAATCGAAAAAGTACTGCCTGCTCCCGCAAGTACACGGCTGAATATGTCACGCCCGAATTGATCTGTTCCGAAAATGTGCAAAAGCGACGGCGCATTCAGTTTCACAGACCCCTGCATTGCTTCTGTATCATAAGGGGTCCAGAAAAAGCCAAGCACAATCAGCGCTGCCATGATGATGGTAAGCACCATGCCAAATGTAAAGTTATATCCAGTTTTTCCCATTTTCCCATTATTTATTCGCTGCTTCTTCACTTTCATACCCCTATAGTGTAACAGTTCAGGTAAGTCTGGACTGTTACGCATCCTGCCCATTGAAATTTGCCTGCGGCGAAGGGCTGGATGCCTGTAACCACTATGTTTTCGTACGGTCTGCGCAGTAAATGCGCAGGCCTGTCTGAACTGTTACCCTATATCTCAATCCGTTTGTCCAGTTTCCGGTATAGCAGATCCACAATCACATTAACTACCAATATAATAACTGCAATCAGGACAATGACCGCTTCCACCACCGGATAGTCCCGTTTTGAGATAGAGGAAATCAGAGTCCGGCCGAGCCCCGGTATCCCAAATACCTGCTCAATCACAATGCTGTTGGCTATCATATCTGCAATTGCCATCCCCAGAAACGTAATAACGGGAAGTATCCCGTTACGGAACGCATGCCTGACCAGCATTCTCCACAGACTGTTGCCCCGGCTCATAGCCGTACGTATATAGTCCTTGTGCATTTCCTCCAACAGAGAATTCCTCAGCATCTTGGTTGTCATTGCCGCCTTTGGAAGCGCTATTGCAATGGACGGCAGAACCAGATACCCCAGAAAGCCGCCCACACTCTCCGTATAAGGCACATATCCCCCAGGTGTAAAGAGCCGAAACGTAAGCCCGAATAATACAGTAAAGATAATGCCAACAAAAAATGGCGGAACCGACATGGTAATCTGGTTTAAAACCAAAAACATCCTGTCCACAAATTTATCCGCATATCTCACACTCAGCAGGCTGACCGGTATGGAAAACAACAGGATAAAGACAAATGCCATCAACGTCATCGCCGCTGTGACGGGTACTTTATCCCCAATCATTTCTCTGACCGGAACCTGGTAAGAATAAGAGGTTCCCATATCCCCTGTGACAAAATCCTTCACCCACTGTCCATAACGCTGCGGCAGGGGACGGTTCAGTCCCATCTCCTCCCGCAGAGCCTGGACTTTGCTCTCCGTAGCTTCCGTACCCAGTATCGACCTGGCCGGGTCCCCGGGAATCACTTCAAACGCGAGGAAGGCAAGTACACTGACAATTAATAATGCGATTATAAGACCTGCTATTTTTTTTAAAACAAATTTCATACTTACCTCCCCGGAGCTTAAATGACTTTCATCCTATTATGCCCCATTTGCATCTGAATGTGTATTTTCCGTAACAATTCGGACCTGCTTGAACTATTACTCTTTTCTTCGCAGACCGGCTTCCATGCTATTCTACCATATAAATTGACGCCATATCCTGCACATACAGCGGATAGAATGTATATCCATCGTATTTGTCACTTATAGCCACCAGATTGGCCAGATCCTGGATATATACATTGGCCGCCTTCTCAGCCAGAATCCCTTCCAGCTCCTTATAAAGCGTCGTCTGTTTTGCTTCATCAACGGCAGAGATGGCTTCTTTGAATTTGCTGTCATACTCCGCATCCTTAAAGTTAATAAAGTTGCCGCTGTTGTCGGATGTAAATCTTTCCAACATTGCGCGGGCGGACAGATTGGATGCGTCGACCCCCACTACGGTGGACTGGAAATTGCGGTTTGCATAGACATCTTCCAGCCATGTCTCCCACTCAATCGGCTTAATCGTCACATTGACACCGATATTCTTCAATTCTTCCGCAATAATCTGAGCCGTATCCACATGCGGCTGGTCCGCAGAGCTGACTGTAATCTCCAGATCAAATCCATCCGGATATCCCGCCTCTTTGAGCAGTTCTTTCGCCTTCTCATAATCCTGCTCATAATAGTGCGCGTATTCTTCATCATAATACTTCTTCAATCCGGGATACATGCTCGTACCGATGCGCACGCCTTTTCCGTCTGCCATCATATCCATGATTTCATCCGGATTAACAGCATAGCACAGCGCCTGCCTCACCTTCTCATTGTCCAGGGGTTTAGCATCGTTATTCAGATACAGTGCCTGCACCAGGTTCATGGTGCCCTCTTCAATATGAAAACCATCCGTCAGCTCTGCCGCCTGGCCGGAAGTTAGACGCATTGCCATATCAATAGAGCCGCCCTTGAGATTGGTCACCAGCATGTCCGCATCCGCCACAATCTTAAATTCCACCTTGTCCAGATGCGCCTTCTCTCCCCAATAATCCTCATTTTTTTCCAGCACCACATTTTCCTGAGGGCTGCGTGACACATACTTAAACGGCCCGGTTCCCACCGGAGCTGTCTCCAGAGCATCATAATCCTTCGGGATCACCGCAGTCGTCATATAGGCAAGAAATTCCGTATTCGGTTCGGTGAGGCGGATCTCCACGGTTTTTTCATCCAGAATATTCACACTCTCAATAATAGAATACGCCGATACCAATGGATCACCATTTGACGTATCAGCGCATCTGTCTATCGAATATTTTACATCTTCCGCCGTCACGTCATTCCCATTATGGAACTTCACCCCATCACGCAAAGTAAATGTATACACCTTTGCATCATCCGAAATTGCATAATCGCTCGCCACGGCCTCAATTAAATTACCATCTTTGTCCGGCTTAACCAAGCCTTCATAAATGTTAAATAAAACCTCTTTCGTTCCTGCCGCAACTGCTTTATGTGGGTCAAGACTGTCTAAATCCTGGGATATACCTACCTTGATACTCCCGCCCTCGACTGGGTTTCCTGAAAGTTTATTCTCCGTCGTTGACTTCTGCTTCTCCTTGTCACCTGAACATCCGCTCAGTGCAACAGTTACAGCCATAGTGAGCACTAAAAGAATCCCTGTTACTCTTCTCTTCATGTTTGTCTCCTTCTTCAAATAACCTTCATTATTAAATTGTCGTATTAATTGTAGCGGATTTGGTGCGTTTTGGCAAGCATTTAAATCGGGAGTTAGTTAACGAGCTTTAGACTCGTTGACGGATGGAGGACGCGAATGACGAGGTGAGTCCGGGAGCTGGCGGGGCAATGTCTGCTGGTGAAATGTCCTGACACTTCGCGAAGAAGCTGTAGAAGAAAACGGAACGGGAAGGGAGGTACATGCCGCATTTGGCCCGAATGCCGATGCATTCGCGCCGCAGGCGGCATC
>OBZW01000782.1_pt1 | contig 14215 bp, 14 predicted proteins | sample 1477021 | NCBI WGS metagenome assembly OBZW01 (sample SAMEA2580262, study PRJEB22360) | human gut metagenome | biome: human gut; feature: human-associated habitat; material: faeces | place: Denmark | collected 2008/2010
AATTCAAATCCGGCGGCATCTGCGGGGTGATCGTCGGCGTCTACATCTTCGCCCAGACCCCCGTCCCCCAGATCCGCCGCAACCGTGCGGGCAAAACCTCGCTATGGCAGGATTTCGCCTCGATCTTCGGGCTTACGATCGCCAACTTCATCATGGTCATCCCCTATATCCTCGCCTTCTTCGCCGTCTTCAAGATTTCGGGCGGCGACATCACGCACGAGGGAGTGGGGGGATTCATCCGCGCGGCGTTCATCATCGCGGGATTCTTCGGCGGCGCCGCGGCATGGTGGACGATGTTGGCTTTCGTCATCAACCTCTTCCGCCGCCGTTTCCGCCCCCGCCACATGCTGACGATCAACCACGTCGCGGGTCTCATCATCGGCATACTGGGTATTTACACGATACTTTCAACATTCCTTGATATATTCCCCAATGTCGGATACTAAACACAAAATCATAATCGCCGTCGATGGATTTTCGTCGTGCGGGAAAAGCACGTTCGCCAAAGCCATCGCCCGGCGTCTGGGCTACATTTTCATCGACACGGGCGCCATGTACCGCGCCGTGACGCTCTATGCGCTCGAACACGGAGCGATCCGTTCGGGCATCGTCGATGAAGACGCGGTCGTCAGGCTGCTCGATCAGATTACGATCACGTTTCGGTTCAATCCCGAACGCGGCGCCAGCGACATCTACGTGAACGGCGATCTGGCGGAGGGCAAAATCCGGACGATCGAGGTCAGCAACTGCGTGAGCCGCGTGAGCGCCATTCCGGCCGTACGCCGCAAGCTGGTGGCCATGCAGCAGGAGATGGGACGCCGCCGCGGCGTGGTGATGGACGGCCGCGACATCGGCACGGTGGTATTCCCCGACGCCGAACTGAAGATTTTCATGACGGCCGACCCCAAGGTGCGGGCCCGCCGCCGCTACGACGAACTGCGCGCCAAGGGCGACGACGTGTCGCTGGAGGAGATCGAGCGCAATGTCCGCGAGCGCGACAAGGCCGACATGAGCCGTGCCATATCGCCCCTGCGGCAGGCCGACGACGCTGTCGTGCTGGACAACAGCTGCATGACGGTCGAGCAGCAGATGGCGTGGTTTATGACGGAATTGGAACGTATAAACAAATAAACGAGTCGGGCGAACGGCACGATGAAGGATTTGCGAATAGAAATCGACGATAAATCGGGCTTCTGCTTCGGCGTGGTCCGGGCCATTTCGGAGGCCGAGAAGGCCCTCGCAGGGGGAGAAACGGTCTATTCGCTGGGCGACATCGTCCACAACCGGATCGAAGTGCAGCGGCTCGAAAAGCTGGGACTGAGCACCGTGACCCATGCCGACATGCCCCGCCTGACGGGCCGCCGGCTCTTCATCAGGGCGCACGGGGAGCCGCCGACGACCTACGCACGGGCCGCGGAACTGGGCATCGAAGTGATCGACGCCACCTGCCCGGTAGTCGCCCGTCTGCAGGCCCGCGTCGTCAAGGCCCACGAACGGATGCGCCCGGCCGGAGGGCAGGTCGTGATCCTCGGAAAACGGGGCCACGCCGAAGTGGTCGGACTCACGGGGCAGGTCCCCGACCAAACGATCGTGGTCGAAGGGGAGGCGGACCTCAGTCAGATCGACTTCACGCGCCCGGTGTACTTCCTCTCGCAGACAACCCAAAGCATCGCCCTGTTCGAAACGCTGGGGGCCGAAATGCGCCGCCGGGCGGCCAATCCCGCCGACGTGCATATCGACGACACGATCTGCCGGCAGGTCTCCAGCCGCGAACAGCACCTGCAGGAGTTCGCACGGCGGTTCGACGCGGTGGTTTTCGTCTGCGGACGCAAATCGTCGAACGGCAGGGTGCTCTTCGAAGTGTGCCGCACGGCCAACCCCCGGACCTGCAACATCGAGGAAGCCGCGGAGATCGACCCCGCATGGTTCGAAGGCGCGGAATCGGTCGGCATATGCGGCGCCACCTCCACGCCCAAATGGCTCATGCAGGAGGTCGCCGACCGCATCGGGAAGATCGGAAAGGGAAAATAGATGACAGAACAGCCGCCTGCGGCAAGGCCCCTCAAGAGGGGAGGACGGCAAAATTACAAACGACGCCAACGGCGGCGACCACGACCGGCCAAAGGCGCTGCAACGATACGAATCCAACAAAAACTGCTGTTATGAAATACTTCATCCGCTCGTTAAAATATTTCGTCGCCTTGTGCGTTCTATGTGCAGCGATCATGGCGCTGAACCGGCTGTCGGGCTTCGCGACGCTGACGCTCGAAGAGACCTTCTACGTGATGTTCCATACCACGCGCGGCATGATGCTGCCCGCGGTGATCGTCCTGCTCGCAGCCTTCTACCCCAAATTCGGCTTCGTACAGCGTAAGGTCGAGGGCGACGTCGGGGAGAACCGTGAACAGATCGTAAACGCCTTCAAATCGGCAGGCTTTTCGCTTCGCACCGACGAGGACGGCGTAATGACGTTCCGCGCCGACGGCCTGCTGCGCAAGCTGACGCTGCTGGGAGAAGACGAGATAAAAGTTTCACAGTACGGACAGTGGATCCTGCTCGACGGCATACGCCGCGGCGTGGCCAGAGCCGGATACAAGCTGGATTCGTACATACAAATGACAAAACATGATTAGAAAAGGATACCGTTATCTGCTCACGGCCGCCGCTGCCGCTTCGGCGGCAGCCCTGCTGACCTTCGCCGCCCGCAACGACTTCGGGCTGGGGCGCAACATGGAGATTACGGTCAATATGATGCGCGAACTGTCGCTGAACTATGTAGACCCGGTGGACCCCGACAAACTCATGGAAGGGGCCGCCGAAGGCATGGTCCGCGACCTCGATCCGTACACCGAATTCATCCCTGAGGAGCAGATGTCCGACTTCGAGCTGCTCACCACGGGCAAATACGGCGGCGTGGGATCGCTCATCCGCCAAAAGGGCGACTGGGTGAAGATCGCCCAGCCCTACCAGGGGTCGCCCGCCGACCGGGCCGGGCTGAAGATCGGCGACAAGATCCTCGCCATCGACGGCAAGGACGCCAAAGGCTTCACGACCGAGCAGGTCAGCTCCCGGCTCAAGGGAGAGCCGGGCAGCAAGGTCAAGGTGACCGTCGAGCACCTCGACGGCAGCACCGAGACCGTCACCCTGCAGCGCGAGCGCATCTCCATTCCGGGCGTGCCTTACACCGGCTGGGTGGCCGACGGCATCGGTTACATCCGTCACAGCGACTTTACCGAAGGGTGTTACGAAGACATGCGCGCAGCCGTCGAGAAGCTGCGCACCGGGGGAGAACTGAAGGGTCTGATCCTCGATTACCGCAGCAACGGCGGCGGCATCATGCAGGAGGCGATCAAGATTCTGGGCATGTTCGTTCCCAAAGGCACCGAGGTGGTAAGCACCAAAGGCCGTACGGAGGATTCGCGGCAGGGTTACCGCACCTCGTCGGAGCCGATCCTCCCCGCCCTGCCGCTGGCGGTGCTCATCAACGGCAATTCGGCATCGGCGTCGGAGATCGTGACCGGCGCCTTGCAGGACCTCGACCGTGCGGTGGTCATCGGCCAGCGCAGCTACGGCAAGGGGCTTGTGCAATCGCCGCGGCCGCTGGGCTACAACGCCATGCTGAAGCTCACCACGGCCAAATACTACATCCCTTCGGGCCGCTGCATTCAGGCCATCGACTACTCCCACTCGCAGGAGGGTTCGGTAAAGGCCATACCCGACTCGCTCATCACCGAGTACCGGACCCGCGCCGGGCGCAAGGTCTACGACGGCGGGGGCATCATGCCCGACATCCGCACCGAACCCGAATACATCAGCCGCTTCGCGATGACGCTCTATGCGCTGGGATTCGTCGAGGATTTCGGCGACGACTACATGCGGCGTCATCCGGATCAACGGATCGACATCCGCAACTTCTCGATCACGGACCGGGATTACGCCGATTTCGCCGAATTCATGAAAGACAAGAAGGTGCCCTACGAATCGGACACCCGCCGCGCCCTCAAAGCGCTGAAAAAGGCCGCCGAGGACGACCGTTTCGCAGACCTCAAGGAGAAGTTCGACCGCGTCGAAGCCGAACTGAAGGACGACACGCAGACCAATCTGGAAACCTACCGCAAGGAGATCGTCGAGACGATCAACAACGACATCGTCATGCGCCACGGGTACTCCGAAGGGGTCATCGAACACTCGCTCAAAGACGATCCGGAGGTACTGCGCGCCACGGAGATACTCGGCGACGGCGCGGAATACACCCGCATCGTCACCGAGCAGGACACGCCGCGCAAATAACCCGACAGCCATGAAGATCCGCCGCGACATATTCTCGTTCCGCAACCGCGTGGTGGTTATCATCGTGGGCATAGCCCTCGGCATGGTCTCGCTGCTCTACACCAACAACATGGCCAAGCGGCTCAAGGAGAAGGAGCAGCACGACGTGGCGTTGTGGGCGCACGCCATGGAGCGGGTCAACCGCGACGTGATGGGCGGTTCGATGGAGGACCCGCTCATTCAGGACATCGTCTCCAACGGCAACAACATCCCGTTCATCATCACCAACGAGAACCTCGAAGTGTTCCGGTCGCACCTGATTCCGGACAAGATCATCGACCACCCCGACCGTCTGCGCAGGATGATCGACAAACTGACGGAGGAGAATCCGCCGCGCACGGTGCGGTTCTGGTGGTCGAACGACCATTACCACATCATCTTTTACGGCCGCTCGGCGCTGCTCAAATCGCTCTACTACTTCCCGTACGTGCAGATTCTGGTCATCACGGCCTTCATCATGCTGGGATTCATCGCTTTCCGCTCATCGAAACACGACGAGCAGAACCGCGTATGGATCGGTCTGGCCAAAGAGACGGCCCACCAGCTGGGCACGCCGACCTCGTCGCTTCTGGGATGGATCGAATACCTGCGTTCGCAGGACGTGGATCAGGGAGCCGTCGAGGAGATGAACAAGGACCTCACGCATCTGATGAAGATCGTGGACCGCTTCTCGAAAATCGGCTCCGAGACGCCCCTCACGCCGGCCAATATCAACGAAATCGTGGGCGAATCGGTCATGTATTTCCGCAAGCGCATCCCGCGCAACGTGACGCTCGACTACAACGGACTGGCCATTGCTCCGGTGCAGGCCAACATCAACGCCGCACTGTTCGAATGGGTCGTCGAAAACCTGATGAAAAACTCACTCGATGCCCTGCAGGGCCACGGCTCGATCGACGTACATATCTCGTCGGACGAGAAAAACGTGATGATCGACGTCAAAGACACGGGCAAAGGCATTCCCAAGAGCAACTGGAAACGCATCTTCGAACCGGGATTCACCACCAAGACCCGCGGCTGGGGTCTGGGACTTTCGCTCTCGCGCCGCATCGTCGAGGACTACCATCAGGGTAAAATCGCCGTCATCGAATCGGAAATCGGCAAAGGCACCACGATCCGCATCACGCTCAAACGCATCTTCGAAGGATGACCGCTCTGCTGACACATACCGCGCCGGTCCCGCTCCCCGCCATGCAGGAACCCGGCCCCGCGTCCGTACGCGAAGCCGCCGCTCCCGCTGCGCAGCAGGCTCCGGCCGACACATCGGCATCGGCACATGGCCGCGGCACGGACCGTTCTGCGGCCTATCCGTCCGCAGAAACCGCGGCGAATACCCCCGATACGGCCCAAGAGACGACACACGGCCTGTCCGGCACGGGCGATTCAGCCCGGAACATCACACCCCGAACCGCACTGCCGACCGACCCCGCCCCGGCGCAAGGCGCGGACTCGCTGGCGGCGGATACGCTGTATTCCGGGCCGCAGGCGGCTGACTCGCTGCCGTTCTTTTCGCTGGAAGGCCCGCTGCGGGGCACGGCCGACACGCTTTGGCGCGACGCGCCGGCAGAAGCGGTATTCGGTCCGGCATCGACCCTCGTTCCGGCCCGCGTCCTGCCGGCGGCCCCGGCTCCGTCCCTCACCGAAAACCCCGTCTTTCAGGGCTTCGTCCTGCTGCTCGCCGCAACCTACGCCATCCTGCTCTACCGCAATCTGGGCGACATACGGCTGCTGCTGACGCGCGTATCGCACGACACCGCCACGGGCAAACGCCTTATGGCGTTACGGCGCGGCAGCGGTTTTTCGCACTTCCTGAACACCGCAACCGCCATCGGCGTCCTCTTCGTGGGCGTCATGACCGTCAAATACGGCGATTCGCTGATTCCGGACAGCCTGATCGAAACGATTCCGCAGGGCGCCGTACTGGCCCTCAGCCTGCTGGCGACGTTTGCCTGTCTGTGCGTGGGGCTTTTCCAGCGGGGAGTCGTCCGGCTGGCCGGAGCCGTAACGCTCTCGCAGCCCTTCGTCTCGCAGCTGATACTGCTCAAACGCACCTATTTCACGCTGGGCGTCATCGTCACGATTCCCGCCCTGCTGCTCTTCGCATTGTGCCCGCGGGGCACGGGAGACGTGTGGTTCTGCATCATTGTCATCGAGTTGCTCGCAACGGTCTTCTTATATCTCAGAGAGACACTGAATCTGTTTCTTTCCAAAAAAATTTCGATTTTGCATTGGATTTTGTACCTTTGCATCGTGGAAATATTCCCAATCAGCCTCCTAGGGCTGCTTGCGGCAAGATGATTCAGTGATTGAAGAACAACATAAATTAGGTTAGAATTGAAAGTAAAAAAAGTATTGGTTTCGCAGCCGAGGCCTGCAATTATCGAGAAGTCCCCGTTCTACGAATTATCCGAGAAATACAAAGTAGAGATCGCCTATAAACCGTTTATCCGCGTAGTAGGCGTTTCGCTGAAAGAGTTCCGCGCACAACGGGTCGAAATACTGACGCACACGGCCGTAATTTTCACTTCGCGCACGACGGTAGACAGTTTCTTCCACATCTGCGAAGAGGCCCGCATCACGGTGCCCGAAACCATGAAATACATTTGCCAGACGGAAGCCGTTGCGCTCTATCTGCAAAAATACATCGTCTACCGCAAACGCAAGATTTCGTTTGCCGACGGCTCGTTCACCTCGTTCATCGAGCTGATCATCAAGCACAAGGACGAGAAGTTCCTGCTGGCGCTGAGCGAACCTCACAAACCTGAGCTTCCCGAAACGCTCGCCAAGCTCAAAATGTCGTTCGATCCGGCTATTCTGGCCCGTACGGTCGCTGCGGACATGGACGACATCGCGCTGACCGATTACGGCCTGCTGGCGCTCTACTCCCCGTCGGACGTCAAGACGCTGGTCGAGAAATTCAGCACGGAGAACCTGCCCGCCGTGGCTGTCTTCGGCGAAGGCACGCTGCGCGCCGCACTCGACGCCGGAATCACCGTACTGGCCAACGCCCCCACGCCCGAAGCCCCGTCGATGGTCAAGGCGATCGACATCTACCTGAACAAGGTGCAGAAAGGCGAGGAGATAGCCCCCGTCGAGCTGATTACCGACACGCAGAAAGAGGAGTTCATCCGCAGCCAACAGCACAAGCTGGCCAAGAAGAGCCGCGCACGCCGTCCTGCCGAACCCCGCAAATAATACGCTTATGCCCGACTGCTCGCTCCCCCGTACGGAACGGCTCCGCTCGCTCGGCGCCGTACGTCGGATGTTCGAGAGCGGCGAGAGCGGTTTTATCTTCCCGTTCCGGTACGTATGGTTCGCCGAAGCCGACGAAATACCTTCGGCCGAGGTGTTGTTCTCCGTACCCAAGAAGTTCCATAAAAGGGCCAATAAACGCAACCTGCTGCGCCGCCGCACCAAGGAGGCCTACCGGCTGCACAAGCTGCTGCTGCACAACGGCCGGCCCGGCCATCCCGATCTGGCGCTGATCTACTCTTCGAAGGAGGAGTTGTCCTATAAAACGATCTCAAATGCAGTCCGGCGAATTCTGGAAACGGTCGCGGAGCATCTTTAAGCGTATCTGCGCCCTGCCGCTGATCGCACTGGTGAAGTTCTACCAGCTCTGCATCTCGCCTTTCACACCCCCGTCGTGCCGGTTTACGCCGACCTGCTCGCAGTACGCGCTGGAAGCCCTGCGCAAACACGGTCCGCTGAAAGGCTCGTGGCTCACCCTGCGACGGCTGTCGCGCTGTCACCCGTGGGGCGGCAGCGGATACGATCCGGGGCCCCGAAATGGTCCGGCGCCCAAAAATGATCCGGCAATCAGAAGCGGACCGTTACTCTGAAATGAGCCGGCACCCTGAAATGGCCCTGCACTCTGAAGCATAACCTTTCGGCGGATGACGTTCCGGCACGTCGAAGCCCGTACGGAAAATCCGACCCTTTTCGGGCCGGATTTTATTTTGAGAATGCGAAGCCGGGTGATTTGAAAGGCAGAGCCGTCGGCGAATCCGTCAGTCGCTGAAATCGCAGCAGTTCTCGGCGACCGATTCGAATTCGAGCGTCGCATGGTGCACGCCGGCCCCGTCGAGCCGGGTTTTAAGCTCCCGTTTCACCGCTTCCAGCCGGGACAGGTCCGTGAGCACGACATGCGCCGTAAGGGCGTTTTCGGTCGTGCTGATGGCCCAGACATGGATATGATGCACGGCTTCGACGCCCGGCACGGCGGTCATCATCCGTTCGAGTTCGTCCACCCGGATTCCGTCGGGCACGCCGTCGAGCGAAAGCCGCAGGCTGGCGCGCGTAAGCGACCAGACCGAAGCCACGATCACCGCGGCAACGACCAGCCCCACAATCGGGTCCACGATCGTCCAGCCCGTCCACGAGATCACGAGTCCCGACACCAGCACTCCGACCGACACCAGCGCATCGGCGGCCATATGGAGATACGCGCCCTTGACGTTCAGGTCTTTGTCCTTGTCCTTCATGAAGAGCCACGCCGTGAATCCGTTTATCGCCACGCCGACGCCCGCCGTCCATGCGATCGCACCGCCCTCGATGGGCGCCGGGTGCATCATCCGGCCGATACTTTCGGCGACGATCACCCCCACGGCGATCAGCAGGATCACCGAATTGAGCAGCGAGATAAGCACCGTACTCTTCTTGTAGCCATAGGTATAGCGCGGCGTGGCATGCGCCTGCGCGAGACGGAAAGCGAGCATCGCCAGCAGCAGGCTCGCCACATCCGAAAGGTTGTGCCCGGCGTCGGACAGCAGTCCCATCGACCCGTAATAGAGTCCGACGGCGAATTCGACGACGACGAACGCCACGTTGAGCGTGATGCCGAGGATAAAAGCCTTGTTGAGCGACGAGACCGTATGGTCGTGATGGTGGTCGTGTCCCATGATCGTTTATATTTCGGTGATCGTATCCCGGATTTCCGAGAGATCGACCAGCTTGTTGACAATGGCGTAGATCGTCAGGCCCGCCGGGGAGTGGATCTGCAGTTTGGCCACGATATTGCGGCGGTGCGTGATAACCGTATGGGTCGAAATGCAGAGCGTATCGGCGATCTGCTTGTTGCTCATGCCCTTGACGATGCAGACGACGATTTCGCGCTCGCGGACGCTCAGCGGCTCCTGACGCTCCCCGCGGGGCGCTTCATCGGCCGGCTGTACGATTTTGCGGCGCACGCAGTCCTCCGAATCGTAGATCGAAAGGACCTCGTCGTAGGCGCCGAGCGTCACGGCGTCGGTCATCGCCAGCTGCAGGGCGACGCACCGCATGCCCTCGCATCCGGTCTGCGCCCGCAGCTGCTGCGGCGTACAGAGTCCCAGCGACGCGGGATTGACGATCAACACGTCGGGCCGGTGGCGCGAAAGCTGCGCGGCAAGCTGCGAGATATCCCCGATTTCGAGAATATCGACGTTCGCCGCAGGCATCCGGTGCAGCAGGGCGATAATGCCGCAGCGCAGTATAGCCGAAGATTCGGCGACGGCGAGTTTCAGCGCCTTCATCGGACGCCTCCTTTCGCACCGGACGACCGTTTCCGCGCCCCCTCCCCGGACCGGACGTCGTCCGGAGTCTCCCCGGCCTCCTCCAGCCGTTTGATGGCCGGAATGAACAGACGGTCTTCGATGTCGTTGTGCGAAGCCAGATCGCGTTCGCAGGTGAAGATGTCAAAAAGCACGCCGTTCAGCTCGTTGGTGCTTCCCGAAGGATAATAACGGATGATGATGCGCTTCAGTTCGGCGAGCTTGGCCTCGACCTGATCGTGATGACGGCGGAAAACGTCGATCGAATACCCTTCGGGACGCTCTCCGGCAAGCAGGGCTTCGACATAGGGGAAAACCTTGCGCTCCTCGTAATCCATATGCTTGTGCACCTCGGCGACATACTCGTCAAAGAAGCGCAGGATGGCGAAGGCCACGTCGTTGCGGCTGCAGTCGATGGCCTCGATCAGCTTGCGGCGAATGCCCGGCAGCCGGAAATCGAGGAAATAGTCGTGGGAATTGCGCAGATAGCCCACCAGCGCTCCGACCGAAACAGCGCCGGGATCGGGAGCTTCTCCGTCGATATGCGTATTGACCACGGTCAGGAACGTCCCGGTATCGACCCCGCTGTCGCGGCAGACTTCGCCGATCGTCTTGTCGCCGAAGCCCAGCGCGATGCCGAAACGGCTCATGACAAGCAGTACGGGGTAGCGGTCGCAGACCAGATCGCACATGCGGTCGTCGGCATCGTATCGTCCAATTCTATACATAAGATTCTCAATATCTGCAAAATTAACGATTCATGTCAGGTCCCGCAATACCTAATTTCAGGTATTTTACCGGCCGTCAGCGGTTTCCGATGTCGGTATAGGTAGTCTGCAGCATCGTACGGCCCACGTCCATCAGGGCGGGAGAGGTCTCTGAAACCGCTTTCCCGCTCGTGGCGTCCCAGACGGCTTCGCCCGAAGCATCGACCACGCCGAAGCCGTCGTTGAAGGTGTAGTACGCGAACTTGCGGGGGGGGGTCGGGGCGAAAATATCCTTGCTGTAGTCGAAATCGTCGTGCGCGACCTCCAGCTGACCGAGGATCGTGGCGCAGATGTCGATCTGCGAAGCGTACTCCTCGACCACACGCGGTCCGGCGACGGCGCCGCCCGTCCAGATCATCGGGATGCGGTGGCGCAGCGGCTCGTTGTAGGACAGACTGCGCGGCCACGGGTAGCCGTGGTCGGCGACCAGCACGACGAGCAGGTCGTCCCATGCGGGCGAAGCCTTGAGTTTGTCGATCATGCGGCCGACGCAGTCGTCGGCGAAGGCGAAGGCGTTCAGCTCCCTGTCGTCGAACCTACTGAACGGCACGTCGAACGGCCGGTGGCTGCTCAGAGTCAGCAGTCCCGCCAGAAACGGCTCTCCCGTCCCGCTCTGCGCGATCACGCGGTCGGCGAACCAGTCGCACATCACCGCATCGTCGTACCCCCAGTCGGAGGGCGGCGTATCGAACCGAAGGTCCCTCTGCCAGACGAGCTGCTGCCAGCCCGTGGCATACATGTAGGAGGCCTGATTGGTGAAATTGAGATCGCCGCCGTAGACGAAACTCGTGGCGTAGCCCTCGCGGGCCAGCGACCGGGCCAGCGACGGCAGGCTGCGGCTCTTGGCCGGAAGCTTCATGATCGACATGCGCGTCTGGGCCGGAAATCCGCTCAGCACCGCCACTTCGCCGCGGTCGGTGCGGAACGAATTGGCGAAAAAGTTCTCGAACCAGATGCCTTCGTCCCGCAACCGCCGCATATTGGGCATGACGGGCCGGCCGTCGACGTCGGCATCCATGATCGTGCGGGCGAAACTCTCCAGAATAACGACCACGACATTGGGACGGGTCTTCGTGAGCACGCGTTCCGAAGGTCCGGACGCAGGGCCGTTGCCGCGCAGGGCGTCGAACTTCGCCGTGCGCGTTGTCTCATCGAAGAAAGGGTATTCCGAAGCATAGTCGGTATGGTCGCCGAGCGTCGTCAGAAACGAAAAGACGGGATTCGTCGCCGCATGGTTCAGGAACATGTTCGAGCTGAAATAGACTTTCGAGACATTGGCGACCGATGCCCCCGTACCGCCACGGATCGCCAGAAAATCGCAGCCCGCAAGCAGCAGCAGGCCGAAGCTCCACGGCAGTGCGGCGCGCCGGCGCAGGGGTTCGCCGTCGAAAAGCCCCACCACGCGGCGGTAGGTCCAGATCATCAGCGCGGCATAGGCGGCGGCCAGAAGCGTCTGCCGCACGCCGAGCCAGAAATCGATGCTCGCCATGGCCTCCTTCGGATCGGCAAGGTAGATCAGGACCGTCGAATCGAGCCGGAATCCCCAATGCCGGTACAGTTCGACGTCCACGGCGAAGATCGCGGCCGTCAGGACAGCGATCAGCACGAAGTAAACGTTCAGCACGCGCCGCCATATCCGTTCGGGAAGCCGCACCCAGAGCGACGCGAGCGTCAGCAGCAGCGGCAGGGCGGTAACATATCCCGCGACGGTGCTGTCGAGCGTCAGGCCGTGCCACTCCCCCGCGGAAGCCTGCGCCGCATCCGCGGCATAGTAGGCCAGAAAAACGGGTTTCTGCACCGCCATCAGCAGGACGGTCGCGCAGAACACCCCGAAAACAAAAGCCAGTTTCTTCTTTACCATACGAGCAAAATAATGCACATATACGCCGGGAGCGATACCGCTCCGCAGCCGGGCAGGACGCCGCGGCGCATACTGCAACCGCAATCCCCCTTCCTAAGGAGATTCCGCCGCCGGGAAATCCGGTCCGGAACCGTTCGATCCGGGAAATCGTCCTGCGGAAAAGTCCTCCGCTCGAAAAATCCGGTCCGGAAATCCGTCCTGCCGGGAGCAACCATCCGCCGGAATCGTCCAAACCGGGAACCGTTCATCCGGAAGAGCGTTCCGGCCGCGGATCACCCGTCAAAAAAACGCCCGGCCCGGAAAACCGCATGCCGGGCACTCCCTAAATCTTCTCGCCGTAGGCCAGATCGCCGGCATCGCCGATGCCCGGAACGATGTACGAACGTGAAGTCAGCTCCTCATCGACGGCCGCGGCCCAGATCGTCGTGGCCTGACGCGGCATGTTCTTACTCACGTAGTCGATGCCCTGCTCGCTGGCGATGACGGCCGCGACATGCGTATATTTGGGCGTGCCGCCCTTTTCACACAACGCATTGTAGGCCAGCACGAGCGAGGAGCCGGTCGCCAGCATCGGATCAACCAGCAGCAGGACCTTGTCTTCGAGGTCGCCGCACGAGATATACTCCACCTTAACGGTGAACTTACCGTCTTTCGTACTTTTACGGTAGGCCGAAACAAACGCGTTCTCCGCATCGTCGAAGTAATTCAGAAAACCCTGATGGTAGGGAAGACCGGCCCGCAGAATCGTCGCCACGACGATCCGGTCATCGATCGTCTCGACGGTCGCTTCGCCCAGCGGAGTCTCGACCACGCGGGGCGTATAGGACAGCTCTTTCGAAATCTCGTACGCCGTGATTTCGCCGATACGCTCCAGATTGCGGCGGAAACGCATCGAGTCGGTCTGAATCGACTTGTCGCGGATCTGCGCGATGAATTTGTTGAGAACGGTGTTCTGACTGTTCAGAATATGCAAGGTCATATGGGTATGAGGTTTGGTGGTCAATAGAGGAAATTGTTGAACGGGTAGCGTCCGGCATGGATCTCGCGCACCATGCCGTAGAGATCCGTGCGGAACTTCTCGATATTGGTCTTCATCCGGGCCGAAAGGAAGATGCAGGGCGTATTGGCACGCGCGATCCAGCTCTTCTTCAGATCGTCGAGCGAAAGATTCTCACGCGTGGCGGGCGTGAGGTCGTCCTCGTCTTTCTTGACATAAGTGTAGGCATCGACCTTGTTGAAGACCAGATAGACGGGCTTGTCGCCGGCGCCGATGTCCTGAAGCGTCTGCTTCACCACGTCGATCTGCTCTTCGAACTGCGGATGCGAAATATCGACCACATGCACCAGCAGATCGGCTTCGCGCACCTCGTCGAGCGTCGATTTGAACGACTCGATCAGCTCGGTCGGCAGTTTGCGGATGAACCCGACCGTATCCGAAAGCAGGAACGGCAGGTTGTCGAAGACCACCTTGCGGACCGTGGTGTCGAGCGTGGCGAAAAGTTTGTTCTCGGCAAAAACCTCGCTTTTCGAAATCAGGTTCATCAGCGTCGATTTGCCGACGTTGGTATAGCCCACCAGCGCCACGCGGACCATCGAACCGCGGTTGGAGCGCTGGACCGCCATCTGACGGTCGATTTTCCGCAGGTCCTCCTTGAGTTTGGCGATCCGGTTGCGGATGATACGGCGGGCGGGGCCGCTTTTGCGGTTGCCCGCCCCGAGCAGGAGAT
>OBZW01000793.1_pt1 | contig 13928 bp, 10 predicted proteins | sample 1477021 | NCBI WGS metagenome assembly OBZW01 (sample SAMEA2580262, study PRJEB22360) | human gut metagenome | biome: human gut; feature: human-associated habitat; material: faeces | place: Denmark | collected 2008/2010
GCTACGAAGTAGACACCTGCAACAACGGCTACGACGCGATCGACATGGCTTCCGAAGGGGCCTACGACCTGATAATCCTCGACGAAATGATGCCCGGCATGACGGGACTCGAAACGCTCCCCAAGATCAAGGAGGTGCGCCCCACCACGCCCGTCATCATGGTGACCAAGAGCGAGGAGGAGAACATCATGGACAAGGCCGTCGGCTCGAAGATCGCCGACTACCTCATCAAGCCCGTGAACCCCAATCAGGTGCTGCTCTCGATCAAGAAGAACGTCCACCAGCAGCAGCTCGTCACCGAGCAGACCACGGCCGACTACCGTTCGGAATTCGGACGCATCTCCTCGTCGCTGCAGATGGCCGAGACCTTCGGCGACTGGTGTTCGCTGTACCGCAAGCTGGCCAACTGGGAGGTCGATCTTTCGGAATCCACCGACCAGAGCATCAAGGAGGTGCTGACCTACCAGAAAACCGAGGCCAATCAGGAGTTCTGCAAGTTCGTGCGCCGCAACTACTACAACTGGATCAACAGGCGTTCGGAAGACACTCCCGTGATGTCGCACACGCTGATGCGCACCAACATCTTCCCGGTGGCGGACGAGAATCCGAAGACCACGCTGTTGCTGATCGACAACTTCCGCTACGACCAGTGGCGGTCGATCTCCTCGCTGCTGAGAGGCTATTACGACGTGGCGCAGGACGATTTCTACTGCGCCATCCTGCCCACGGCCACCCAATACGCCCGCAACGCCATATTCGCGGGCCTGATGCCGCTGGCCATCGACAAGCTGATGCCCAACAAATGGCTCAACGACAACGAGGAGGGCGGAAAGAACCAGTACGAGGAGGAGTTCCTCAAACGGCTGATGGCCCAGAACGGCAAGAACTGGAAATTCTCGTTCGACAAGCTCGTGCGCCCGGAACAGGGCCGCAAACTGGTGGACAATATACAAAAGGTGTACGACGCCGACTTCTCGGTCATCGTCTACAATTTCCTCGACATTCTCTCGCACGCGCGCACCGAAACCGACATCATCCGCGAACTCACCGAGGACGACGCGGCGTTCCGCTCGCTGACGCGCTCATGGTTCGAACATTCGGACCTCTACACCATCCTCAAACTCCTCTCGGAACGGGGACACACGGTGGTCATCACCTCCGACCACGGCACCATCCGCGTGGACAATCCGGTGAAGGTGACCGGCGACCGCGAGACTTCGGCCAACCTGCGCTACAAAACGGGCCGCAACTTGGCCTACAACTCCCGCGACGTCTACGAAGTGCTCAAGCCCGAAGACGTGCAGCTTCCGTCGAGCAACCTCACGTCGAGCTACATCTTCGCCTACAATTCGGATTTTCTGGTTTACAACAACGACGCGAACCGCCATATCCGCTACTACCGCAATACATTCCAGCACGGCGGCATCTCGATGGAAGAGATGATCGTGCCCTACATCGTCTTAAAACCCAAACAATAGATGAAAACCATCCATATCACCTCGCAGGACGACCTGCCGGACGTCGCCGAAGCGGTCATCGAAGCCCTCGGCCGCCGCACGGTAGTCGCCTTCCGCGGAGAAATGGGCGCCGGAAAAACGACGCTGATCCGCGAAATCGCCGCGCAGCTGGGCGCGACGGACACCGTAACCAGCCCCACGTTCGCCATCGTCAACCAGTACAAGGGCAAGGGCGGCCGCCGCATCCACCATTTCGACTTCTACCGCATCAACGACGTCCGCGAAGCTTACGACTTCGGCTACGAAGAGTATTTCTATTCGGGCGACCTCTGTCTGGTCGAATGGCCCGAAAAGATCGAGCAGCTGCTGCCCGACAACGCGATGACGGTACGCATCACCGTGGACAGCGACACGGCCCGCACGTTCGAGATCGACTGACACTCCGAGCCTGCACATACGCCCGGCAACACGCCCCGCTACACCGGGCAGGTTGCCGGGCGGTTCACGTTCCGCCCCCGGCGGCGGACAATTTGCCCGTCCCGCGAAAAATCACTACTTTTGCAGGCGGCAGGCTCCGGAAGGGATAAACTCCGGCCGGCCCTGCGCTGAAATCCGATTCACCCATTAAATACAACCATGCAGGAATATATCTCCAAACAGCAACAGATTTTGCGTCCCGCCGAACAGATTTACGCCGTCATCAGCCGTTTCGACAACCTGACGCCCGCCGTGGCAGACAAGGTCGAGGAGTGGCAGGCGACCGAAGACACCTGCTCGTTCAAAGCCAAAGGCTTCACCGTAAAGCTCCGCATGGAGGAGCGCGAAGCGCCCCGGCACGTCAAGATCGTCGCCGACGGCGGCGGAGTGCCGATGGACTTCGCATTCTGGATCCAGCTCCACAAGGTCTCGGACACCGACACCCGCATGCGGCTGGTGCTGCACATCGAGCTGAATATGATGATGAAAATGGCGGCAAACTCCAAGGCGGACTGGATCAGATCGCCGAAGGCATCGCCAAGGCGATGAACGCCGCACCGCAATATTAACGCAGAGGCGGCACGGAATGCGGGACCGCATGCGATACGGCCCCCTGCCCACCGCCCCGCATCCGACCGGCCGTTCCGGTCGGACGCCAGAACAACCGACACGCGACCATGAAACCTACTGCATACCTGACAACCTTTTTGGGGCTTCCCGGAGCATCCGGCGAAAAACGGGCCGCGTGTAATTTCGACCTGACAAGCCGTTATTTCTACAACGTCTCTTCGGAAGAGAGCTCTTTTCAGACCATCGACGCCGAGACCACGGCCGACCTCGACCTCAACGCCGTATTCGAGCGTATCGACCGCACCTCCTCCAAGCCGGGACAGCAATACCTGTACGCCCGGCTGAGGACCCTGCGCGGCACGGAAGAGGTACGGGAGTTCGGCCGCAGGACGGATCATTTCGCCGGGAACGCCGGACATGCCGAACAATGCGCGAAACACCTTTCGCGGCTCTCGGACGACGACGCCTACGACCTGCAAAACCTGATTTTCGACAAGCCGGAGCAGGTGCGCCGCATCGCTCTCGTCTACCTGCTCTCGGCCGCAGCCGTGGTGTCGCTGCTGCTGAGCTTTCTCTATCCGCTGCTGCTGTTGCTGTTTCTTGCCGTCTTCGCAGCGAACATGTATATCCATTACAGCAACAAGCTCAACATTTCGATCTATGCTTCGGCCGTGAAACAGTTGTCGCTGGCGCTGCGGACCGCCCGGCATCTCGCTGCCGAAGAGGTTCCCGGCACGGAGGAGGCCCTGAAGGTCATCCGTCAGGTCTCCGAGGTCGAACGGCGCAGCCGCGTGGTCGGCACGCAGGGCGACAGCGCCAACGAGCTGGCCGCGGCCGTATGGCTGGTGCTCGAACTGCTGAAGGCGGCCTTCAACGTCGAGGTGATTCTCTTCCACCGCTTCACAGGCAGCATCATAGCGCGCCGCGACGCCATCCACGGACTGTTCCGGTTCATCGGAGAGACCGACGCCGCGATTTCGGCGGCACGCCTGCGCGGCGAAACGCCGACCTGCCGCCCGGAATTCACCGACGGGAAATACCTGCGGGCCGAGGAGGTCATACATCCGCTCATCGGAGACTGCGTCCCCAATACGCTGGAGCTGGACGGCACGGGATTGCTGCTTACCGGTTCCAACATGTCGGGCAAGACCACGTTCATCCGCACGCTGGTGCTCAACGCCCTGCTGGCCGAGACGCTCGACATCTGCTTCGCCGAGGCATACACAGCCCCGTACATGAAGATTTACAGCTCGATCCGCATCTCGGACGACATCGCCGAAGGGACGAGCTATTACCTGCAGGAAGTGCTGACCGTCAAACGGTTCATCGACGCATCGCAGGAGCCGGCGCCGTGTCTGTTCGCCCTCGACGAACTTTTCAAGGGCACGAACACGACCGAACGCATCGCCGCAGGAAAAGCCGTGCTGGCGCACCTCAACCGGGGGCCGCATCTCGTGCTGGTATCGACGCACGACGTCGAGCTGGCGGACCTGCTCCGCAAAGACGGCTACGAACTGCACCACTTCCGCGAGGAGGTGATCGACGGGAAGCTGGTCTTCGACTACCAACTGCACACGGGTCCCCTCACCACCCGCAACGCCATCCGGATTCTGGAAATGTACGACTATCCGCGCGACCTGATCGCGGAAGCGTACGAGGTGCAGGAGAAACTGACGGAGAAATCGAACTGACGACACGAAAACGCGACTCCGGCTGGAGTCGTCCGTGCGACAAAATTACCCCTGCACCGGTTTGCGCTGCATGAAGCGGCGTTTGAGCCACCCGCGCACCGGTTCGTCGTACAGACGCAGGCACAACCACGCCAGCAGGATGCTGCCGCCATAGACCAGTGCACCGTACCCCAGTGCTTCGGGCCATGCGGGACGGGTATCGACCACCCACGCAGTATAAATGCAGTATAAATATAGACGAACGGATAGTGCGTGATATACAGCGGATAGGAGATATCGCCCAAGAAACCGCAGACCTTTTTCGACTCCCGGTCCGTGACTTTGCCGCCCGCGCCGGCCGCTACGACCAGCGGGAAGAGGACGATGATGCACACGGCGTCGTAGAGACCGTTCAGCCACAAGCGGTCCGTCCCCAGATGCGGCATGGCCAGCACGGCGACGACGCAGAGACTGCAAAGCCAGAAAGCGCCGCGCAGACGGATCGGCTTTCCGACGCGCGACAGCAGCAGTCCGGCGATAAACGGATAGGCCAGCCGCGTGAAACCTACGCCGAGCTGTTCGCCGTCGAGCGCCCAGCCGCCGATCATATCGCCCTGCGTCACGGCGAGACGCACCGTAAAGCATGCCGCGACAACGGCGAGCGCCCCCAGCAACAGCTTCGAAAGACGCCGCAGGACAAGGGCATAGCAGATATTGGCGATATACTCGAAGAAAAGCGACCATGCGGGGCCGTCCAGCGGATAGGTCTCACTCCAGCCGCGAATATCCATCGACGGCGGCACGGGAATCATCAGACACCCCAGCAGCAGGATCAGAAGCATGCGTCCGACCGGAACGCCGGCGATCATTTCGTAAGGTCCTCAGGCGCCGAAGTAGAACGCCGCAGCGCCGATCAGCATGCCCATCACTACCATGGGATGCAGGCGGATCAGACGGCGCTTGAAGAAATCGCGGTAGGTCATGCGTCCCCAGCGGTCGTCGTAGGCATAGCCGATGACGAAGCCCGAAAGGACGAAGAAGAAATCGACGGCCAGATAGCCGTGGTTGATGATCTGGTCGGTATGGCTCGCGGCATGCGCCTCGAAAAAATGAAAAGCCACGACAACCAGCGACGCGACGCCGCGCAGACCGTCGAGGATCGCATAATGGGGCTTCGAGTCGGGATAGGCGGAAGCGGAGATTGAAAGCATATGGATCAGCGTTTTTTATCGTCAGACAAGCAGGCTTCGAGCCGTTCGAGCACGGCTCGCACCGTGGGGAAACTCCCGGCGGCATGGGCCATCGCTTCGGCCGGAGTGCACCAGACGACCGTCTCGATCCCCTCTTCGGTCTGCGGTACGAGGTCGCCGCAGGCCACCGCGCGCAGTTCGTACCAATGGGTGCGTTTCAGCTCCCAGCGTTCGGTCTTCGGGAAATAATAGGCGTGCCACGTCCGGCACAGCGGCCGCACCGGTTCGGCGCACACGCCCGTCTCCTCGACGATTTCGCGCACGGCGCACGCTTCGATGCGCTCGCCGCATTCGAGATGTCCCTTGGGCAGGTCCCAGCGGCCGTTGCGGCGCATCATCAGCCACTCGCCGCGGTCGTTCACCACCACGCCGCCCGCCGCTTCGATCTGCGTAAAATCAGCCGCAAAAGAGCGGAACGCCGCGTCGGGATCGGCAGAAACGACTGCGACGCAGTTGTGCGATTCGAGAATTTTCGTTACCTTCGCTCGTGATAGGTCCGCCGGATCTGCGGGCACGACGGCATAGCATTCGCCGCCGAGCGCGTCCGAAGTGAAAATCACGGATTTATCTGCAAAATATACGGTATGGTTCATGCCGATCGGATTTGAATGCAAAAATACGAATAAATAGAAGAAACCCGACCGAAAATGAAAAAATTACTCCTTTTTATGGCTATTGGAGCTACGGGGCTGAGCGCATGCGACAGCAGGCGGCCGCAGCCCCTTACCATCGACAATGCCCTGACGGCCGATGAGATCGCCACAGGCATTCTCACCCCTGAGGTGATGTGGAAAATGAGCCGTGCAGGCTCCTCGTCGCTCTCGCCCGACGGGCGTACGCTCCTCTATGCGCAGACCGACTACAACATGGCCGAAAACCGCGGCGTGACGACCATCTGGGTCGAAGACCTTGCGACCAAGGCCGTGACGCGCCTGACCGACACCGCGTCGAACAACACCGATCCCAAGTGGAGCGCCGACGGGGAGAAGATCTACTTCCTCTCGGACCGCAGCGGCTCGATGCAGGTATGGGAAATGACGCCCGCAGGCGGCAACGCCAGACAGCTCTCGGCATTCGACAAGGACGTCGAAGGCTTCGGCATCAGTCCCCGCGGCGACAAGGCGTGGTACGTACAGCGCGTCGAGGTCTGCGACCGCAAGTCGTCGGACGTCTACAAGGACATGGACAAATCGAAGGCCCGCATCTACGACGACCTGATGGCCCGCCACTGGAATTACTGGGACGAGGGTTCCTACCTGCATATCTTCGTCGGCGACTTCGGAGCCGAGGGGCTGAAGCCCGGCGTGGACATCATCGGCAAGGACGCCGCGTGGGACGCTCCGCTGGCACCCTACTTCGACATGGCCGAAATCGCGTGGAACAACGCCGGAACGATGCTGGCGTACACCTGCAAGCCGCTGACCGGCACCGAGTACGCCGTTTCGACCGATTCGGACATCTTCGTCTACGTCCTCGAAAACGGCGTGACGCAGAACATCTGCAAACCCGTAAACGTCAATACCGGCGAACCGATCGCGGACATGGCCACGATGGCGGGTTACGACAAATACCCCGTCTGGTCGCCCGACGACCGGCAGATCGCTTTCCTGTCGCAGCGCCGTGCCGGCAACGAGTCGGACAAGGCGCGCCTGTTCCTCTACGACTGCCAGACGGCCCAAATGCAGGACCTGACCGAGGATTTCGACTACAACGCCATGAACGTCGTCTGGAGCGGCAGCGACATGCTCTACTTCATCGCCCCGATCGAAGCCACGCACCAGATATGCCGCATCGCGCCTTCGGTCGGCGAAGTCGAAGTGGTGACCCGCGGCGACCACGACATCAACGCCTTCTCGATGGCGGGCGACAGGATCGCCGCCGAAATGTGTACGATCTCGATGGCCACGGAGTTCTTCGACGTGAATCCCGCCGACGGCACGCTGACGCAGATTTCGGCCATCAACAAACCCGTCTACGACAATATCAGAATGGGCGAGGTGCAGAAACGCTGGGTCAGGACCACCGACGGCAAACAGATGCTGACGTGGGTGATCCTGCCGCCCGACTTCGATCCCGCCAAGAAATACCCCACGCTGCTCTACTGTCAGGGCGGTCCGCAGAGCGTCGTTTCGCAGTTCTGGAGCTACCGCTGGAATTTCCAGCTGATGGCGGCGCAGGGTTACGTCGTCGTTGCGCCCAATCGCCGCGGCCTGCCCTCGTTCGGACAGGAGTGGCTCGACCAGATTTCGGGCGACTATTCGGGCCAGAACATCCGCGACTACCTCTCGGCCATCGACGACGTGGCGAAGGAGCCTTGGGCCGACGAAAACCGCATGGGATGCGTCGGCGCATCGTACGGCGGATATTCGGTCTATTTCCTCGCCGGATGCCACGAGAAACGGTTCAAAGCCTTCATCTCGCACTGCGGCATCTTCAACTTCGAGTCGATGTACGGCCAAACCGAGGAGCTGTTCTTCATCAACAACGATTACGGAGGTCCCTACTGGGATCGGTCGAACGAAGTCGCACAGCGCTCCTACGCCAATTCGCCGCACAAATTCGTCGGAAAATGGGACACGCCGATGCTGATCTTCACGGGCGAATACGACTTCCGCATCCCCTACACGCAGTCGCTCGAAGCATTCACCGCCGCCCGCGTCCGCGGAATCCCGGCCCGTCTGGTGGAGTTCGAAAACGAAGCCCATCAGGTGTTCAAACCCCAGAACTCGCTCGTATGGAACCGCGAGTTCTTCGGCTGGCTGAACAAATACGTAAAATAACCGTCCGAAAGGCTCGATATGAAGGCCGTCCGAATCGTCGGGCGGCCTTTATCGTTCGCCAATCACACCTTTTCGCTCTTTCTTAAACCATTTCAGCCCGTCCGCCGTCCGCCAAATCTACCGGTTCATTGGAAGAATCCGCCGGTTCGTTGAATTTATTTTCATCTCAGTCAGGACCTTCCTACATTTGCTTCCGACGCAATTAACAGATTTTGACTATGAAGAATGTAACCACCCACCGGGCGGGGAAGCTGTGCTATGTCACACCCCTGCTCGAACAGATCGACGTGCAGCCCGAAAAGGGATTTGCCAACTCCTTCCCCGGCGGCGGCGTAGAGCCGACCGGCGCAAGCTACGACGATTTCTATTTGGATAACGAATAAAAAACGGCGCAGCTATGAAAAACTTCCATAAAGCTCTGTCAATCCTCGCTGCGGCCGCACTGTTTGCGGGCTGCAGCAGTTACGACGAGACGAACGATCCGGCGCGCGCCGGCAATACGTCCGTAAAGCTCCTTGCCGATGTCGCCGACGACGCCGAAACCCGTGCCGGCATCTCCGTCGGGGAAAGCACATTTACCGGCTATTGGGAAGAGAACGACGCCATGGGGATTCTTTTCACCGCCCCCGGCTCAACTCCCGAACTTCGGCCGTTCACCTACAACAACAACGACTTCGCATTCGAAGGAGAGCTGCCGACGCAGAGCGGTGCGTGGCAATACATGGCTTTCTATCCCCATGCGACCGTAAACGGCACCAAAGCCAGCATTCCGTTCGGCAACCTGCGCACCCAAAGCGGCAACGCTTTCAACTGCGCATCCGACGCACTGGTGGCCCCGTGCCTGAACTTCGCCAATGCCGAACCGGGCAAAACCGACGAAGGCGATCCGGTCCGATTCACCCTCAACCGCCTGACCTCGATTCTCAATCTGGAGGTAAAAGGCGGAGACAATGCCGACAAGGTCCGCTACCTGCTGCTGACTTCGGAAAACGAAACCCAAACGCTCTCGGCCGCGAGCATCGACTTCGACATTTCAGACATGGGCTCCGGACTCGCATTCAGCCAAACCGCTCCGTCGAACGTCATCGCGCTGGGCTTCGAGCAGGGCACGGCTCCCGACGCCAACGACATCAACGCCTTCTTCAACATCATGCCGGGGAGCTACGACAAACTGACTGTAGACGTGATTACGGCAACCCGGATCGGTACGGTCGCCATCGAACGCGGGGCAGACAAACCGTTTGCCGCAGGCAAGCTCTACAAGCGCGCCGAAACGCCCGTCTTCGCTCCGCTCGAAGCTCCGTCGTTCGACTGGCCGGGACATGAGATCGACCAAGCGCATGAGATCACCGTGGACGACAACAACCAGCTCACCTACTCCGCCGCCATCAACATCCATGTACCGGGAGGCATTGCCGGTCTGGAAGTCGATGTTTCGTCGCCCGTACTGAGCATGCTGGGCATTTCGAAACTCGACCTGTTCAACGATTCCGACGTCATCGAGGGAATCTCCTTCGCAGATCTCGGACTCAGCTGCCAGACCGAAATACAATATAAAAAAGAGTGCGTTTTCGACATCACGTCACTCGTGCCGATAATCCTCCTGCTGGGTCCCGACCCCGGCAGCGAACACGTCTTCGACGTCAAGGTGACCGATCTCGCGGGGCAGGTGACCGAGCAACCGCTGACCTTCACGACCCCGGCGCTCGTGCGGGTAGATCAAACGGACCTTTGGAAAAACACCGCCTCGCTGACGATCAGCAATCAGTTCGCCGACGCCGGCAGCGTCGTGCTGGAATACCGCATAAAGGGCGAAAGCGCATGGAACGCCGCCAGCGTCTCCGGGCCGAACGACGACGGCAGCCGCACGGCCCTGATCAGTCCGACATGGACCGCCGGCACCAACGAAGCGGGACTGACGATCCATAGCGTCGATCCCAAGACAGGCATCTTCGCCCGCAAGAGCTACGAATACCGACTGCTCGCCGACGGCGCAACAGTCGCTTCGGGCGAATTCACGCCCAAAAACAACCTCGGCGACGTCATTCCCAATGCAGGCATGGAGAGCTGGAGCACGAAATCGATGAAAAAGATGTTCTCAGGCTCTGCCAACGCACCCTATCCGAACGCCTATATGACCAGTTCGGGAACCGACAAATTATGCACTCAGGCAACATATCCCGGCATGGTCGGTGATTATTGCGCGCAACTCGCCGCGAAGTATGCAGGCATCGCATTCGCTGCGGGCAACCTCTACACCGGAGATTTCGTGATGGACGGCACAGTCGGTTACGCACAATTCGGACAGCCGTACACCTATTCGGCACGTCCCGCCGCCCTCAAACTGAAATACGCCGCCGAGATAGGCGAAATCAACCGGGTCAAGAACGATCCGCCCGTAAGCACCGGCATCGACAAAGGACGCATCTTCGTCTGTATCGTCGAATGGAGCGACCGCCATGCGGTGCAATCGGGCACCACGGTGGACAAGACGACGTTCTGGGACCCCGAAACCGTATCGAGCCTGAACGAAGGCAAAATCATCGGCTACGGTCCCGCCTACATCACGGAGTCTCACACCGGCAGCATGAAGGATCTGGCGCTTCCGATCGTCTATTACGAAAAGACGGACACACCTCCGACGGGCAACTACACGCTGGTCATCTCGACCGCGACCAGCTATCTGGGCGACTACCTGACCGGATGCGACGCGAACAAACTCTGGGTAGACGATTTCGAGTGGGTATACTGATCTCCCGATAACAAACCCGAAGGCCCCGCGGCCTTCACCCCCGACCTCCCTGCGCCTGCAGGGAGGTTTTTTGTTGATTTCCACCGCCTTGCAATATTGCCGCAATCGATTCCGGTTCCACAAGGCAAACATGCCTTTTCGTGATGAAACACTGCCCGTTCATTGAATTTATTTTCAGATGATCCGCTTTCCGCCTATTTTTGTTAGGTCACTTTAAACTATTGCATACCATTTTAAACTATTGCATACCATGGAAATTGTATCAACCACGAAAGGGGGGGGGCAATACTCCGCCCCGATGATCGAGACGATTGAGGTCGCCGCGGAAAAAGGATTTGCCACGTCCGGAGACGTCCCTTCCTCCGACGGAATCAGCCCCCTGAGCTGCTACGACGATTTTTATTTGGGCGAAAACGAATAAAAAACCGGCAGCCATGAAAAAACAAGTCTCTCTTTTAACGCTGACCGCAGCGCTTCTCCTCGGCGCGTGCAGCACCTACGAGGAAGTTCCCGCAACATCCGGCGACGGAGCAACTGCCGTCGGTTTTCTCGCCGATATCGCTCCCCGCGAACAAAGCCGCGCCGACATCAACGTCGATTTCGGCACCGGTCTTACCGGCACATGGAACGGCGAAGACAAACTCGGCGTCCTCGCCAACGACTTCTCGAAGCTCCTGCAATTTACGTACACCACAGACAGCAAGGCTTTTACAGGCTCGCTCTTCGGCTCCGCAGGCACTTGGGCGTACCGCGCCTTCTACCCTCACAACGGAAACGCCACCGTTTCCGGCACGACCGTAACGGTTCCTTTCAGCGCCCTGCGCACCCAGAACGGAAACAAATACAACAGCGAATTCGACATCATGGCCGCCGACGCCATCACCCACAACAACGCCAAGCCGGGCAAAACGCCGGAAGGGAATGCCGTAAAGTTCAATCTTCACCGCATCACCTCGATCCTCGCGCTCAAACTGCAAGGCGGCGCTGCGTCGGAGAAAATAGCCTCCGTCATGCTGACGTCGAAAAAACCGATCGCCTCCGAAAAGCTGACCTTCACCGTTCCCTCGGACCCGAACGCCACATACGATCCGTCGGCTATCACCCCGAAGCTGGTCGTCGAAGGCACCTCCGCAATGGGCTCTCCCATCTCGATCAACTCGGAGCACATCACCGTCACCTACGCCGACGGCACGGCTCCTTCGGCCGATTACAGCGAGACCTTTTTCAACGTGCTCCCTGATGACAGCTACGGCGACCTGACCTTCTCGGCCTGCACCGACAAAGGCAACGCAGCAAGCTTCACGATCACCCGAACGACACCCGTCGTCGCCAACTGGGTCTACACGGTGGAGCGGACCGCATCATTCACCAAAGCCGCAGCCCCGACCGTCAAGTGGATCGGCCACGAAGACCTTACGACACCCACCGAACTGCTCGAAAGCGGCAACAGCGCCAATATCCGGGTCAGCGCACCGGGCGGCATCAAGTCGATGCAGGTGGATATCACCTCGTCGGTACTGACAACTCCTATGGAGGGAAGCGAACAAAATTTGCTGGAGGCGGTAAAACTCGCCCCTTCGATGGAACTGACCAATCCCGCCAATAATGACATGGCAGCCGCTTTAGCCGGATTCGGTTTTCCGACTCCGGCACAACTGCTCAACCAGCAGCATGTGTATTTCCAGATCGGCGGTCTGATAGACATGCTCGCCATGGTCTGCGCCGAGGTGACCGAAACGACGAACTCCGATTTCAAGTTCACCGTCACGGACAATGCCGGACAAAAAACAGTCATCACGCTGAAATACGTAAAAACAGTCGCCCCCGCCATTACTTACAACAACGACGCAGACCTTTGGGCCAATACAGCATCGTTTACGCTTTCAAATATTCCGGCCGATGCGACATCCGTTTCCGTGCAATATAAGAAATCGACCGCTTCGGATACGAAATGGCAGACCGCCGAAATTACCGGAAACAATACAAAAGCGGAAATAAAACCCGACTGGGGCACGCAATTTACGGCGGCGGACTGGACTACCCCCAACAGCGTACAACCGTTTTGGCGCATTACGGAAGGAACCGGCGTTTTTGCAAATAATACGTACGATTACAAATTGACCGTAGACGGAACGGAATACAAAGGGCAGTTTAAGACAGGCAACGGCGATGTAATTCCCGACGGGAATATGGAAAATACAAATCTTCCATGTTTCACACAAAATGGAAGTGAATCTTCCACATTTTGGGGTAGCGGTAATAATGACCAAACTCCGTCCTTGTGTACACAAATCACAACCGAGGGTAATAAATATGCAGTATTACAGTCAAAAAAAGCAGCCATTGTATTGGCAGCAGGCAACCTGTTTACCGGAACTTTTAAATATACGAGCGCAAGATTAGGAGGGACAGGAGCTGTCAATTTCGGACAAAAATATACATATACAGCCCGTCCTTCCGCACTTCAAGTAAAGTATCGCGCAAAAATCAATGCAGTTGATATGAATGTATTGAATGGTCCGTTAGCAAAAAAGGAACAGGACAAAGCACGCATTTTTGTCGCAATCATTAATTGGACATCACAGCATACTGTTTCATCTACCTATTCTCTGGGAGGATCAAACAATGGTTGCGTTGGTGGCTGGGATCCGGAAACAACAACAAATCCCGGCGAAGGCAAGATTATCGGTTATGGCTCTCTATGGCTCACTGAATCAGCAGAAACCGATTGGCAAAATGCTGATATACAAATTCAATGGTACGATAAGGCGATAAAACCTACAGAGGGAAATTACTCTCTAATAATTTCATGTGCAGCAAATGCATATGGCGATTATATGAATGGCTGCACAAGTAACTTCCTCCATATCGACGATATTCAATGGGTATACTAATCCCCCGATAACAAACCCGAAGGCCCCGCGGCCTTCACCCCCGACCTCCCTGCGATTGCAGGGAGGTTCTTTTATTAG
>OBZW01000799.1_pt1 | contig 13830 bp, 10 predicted proteins | sample 1477021 | NCBI WGS metagenome assembly OBZW01 (sample SAMEA2580262, study PRJEB22360) | human gut metagenome | biome: human gut; feature: human-associated habitat; material: faeces | place: Denmark | collected 2008/2010
CCGCACCATCTGGCCGCGGGGTTCGGGAACAAGGAATTAGCCGATCATGGCGGCGACGATCCAGCCGACGGCCCAGAACGATTCCAGCAGCACAGTCATGCGGCCGCGCTGTTTGGTCGGCGAAAACTCGGAGACCAGCGTGGAGGCGACCGGCAGTTCCGCGCCCAAGCCCAGTCCGATGATCAGTCGGGCGCCGAGCAGCATGCCGAGTGACCAAGATAGGGCCATGGCACCGTTGGCGATGCCGAAGATAATCAGTGTGGCGGTGAACACGGTTTTGCGGCCCACGCGGTCGGCGATGAAGCCGCCCACTGCCGCGCCGATGGCCATGCCGACGAAGCCGATGGACAGCACCCATGACTTTTCGGTCGGGGTGAGGTTGAAGTGCGGGTCGGCGGCGATGGCGGCGACTACGAAGGAGACGAGGCCGACGTCCATGGCGTCGAATGCCCAGCCGATGCCGGAGGCGACGAGGAGTTTGCGGTGCGCCTTGTTGAAGGGCAGCCGGTCGAGGCGCTCGTTGCGGGTGAGCTGCGCGGGTTGCGCTGAAGTGGTGGTGCTCACGTCGTTTCCTTTCTGGTAAGTGGCGTCAGATTTAATGGCGGGTCAGGTCGGTGTAGGACTCTTCGATGGCCAAGCTGATGCGTTCGACTTGTTCGCGGGTCAGCGGCTTGCGGAAGGTCATGCGTAATGCCGATTTGGCGATGGACGGTTCGAGGCCCATCGCCAGCAACGTGGCAGGAATCTCGTGGCGCCCGATGGCGCAGGCCGAGCCGGATGAGGCAGCGATGCCGCGCGCGTCCAGGTCGACGAGCAGCGCTTCCCCGGTGACGCCGGGGAAGATGAAGGAGGCGTGACCGGGCAGACGGCGTTCGGGGTCGCCGGTCAGGTCGGCGCGAGGCGCGACCCGGCGAACCGCGTCGATGAGCATGTCTCGGGACGCGACCAACTCACGGTACTGCGCCTGCATGCGCGCATTCGATTCGTTGAGTCCGATGGCGAGCGCCACGGCACCGGCCACGTTCTGCGTGCCAGAGCGCAGGCCGCGTTCCTGCCCGCCTCCGGACAGCACCGGTTCGATGGGTGTGCGGCCGCGTACCAGCAGCGCTCCCAGACCTTTGGGGGTGCCGAATTTGTGTCCGGATACGGACAGGGCGTCCACATCCCAGTCACGAAAACGAATCGGAATCTGCCCGGCGGCCTGTACGGCGTCTACATGGATGGGCACGCCGTGCGCGTGGGCGATGCGGACCAGTTCCTCCACGGGTTCCACGGTGCCGACCTCGTTGTTGGCCAGCATGGTGGAGACCATCGTGGTACGTTCACTGGCCTCGCCGTCGAGCTCGCGTTCAAGTGCGTCGAGATCGAGATGTGCTTGCGCATCCACGGGAATGCGCACGACTTCGAAACCGAACCATTCGTGCAGCCATGCCGCCGATTGGGCCACGGCCGGGTGCTCGATAGCGGAAATGATAATGCGCGGGCGACAATTTGCCGGCTGTTTGCCATCGGCTTCGGCGAATCCGCAGACCGGCCGCAAGCCCAGTTTGCGCATGCGCGCCATGGCGATGCCTTTGATGGCCAGATTGTCCGATTCGGTGCCGCCTGAGGTGAAGATCACGTCATCCGGCCGGGCGCCCAATGCCGCGGCAAATGATGCGCGAGCCGCGTCCAGCGCGCGGGCCGCGGTTTTGCCGGGCTGGTGCACGCTGGCCGGATTGGCGTAGGCCTCAGTCAGGAACGGGGTCATGGCCTCGATGACTGCCGGGCTCACTGATTCGGTGGCGGCGGCGTCCAGGTACAGTTCGCCGGGTTCACCGGATGCGTTGGGGGTATCGGCCATGACTAGTTCCAATCCAATCCGAGGTCGATGCTGCGCACAGAGTGGGTGAGCGCGCCCACGGAGATCACGTCCACGCCGGTGACGGCCACGGCTGGCACTCGCTCCAGGCTCATGTTGCCGCTGGCTTCCACGATGGCCTTACCGTCGATGAGCTCCACGCCGCGACGGGTGTCGTCGAGCGAGAAATTGTCCAGCATGATGGTGTCCGCTCCGCCGGCGAGCACGGCGGGAATCTGGTCAAGGCGGTCGACTTCCACTTCGATATGCGTGGTGTGGCCCACCTGTTCGTGCACGTGGCGGATCGCGCCGGCCAGGTCGATGCCGCGCGCGGCGAGCGCCGCCAGATGGTTGTCCTTCATCATGACCGCGTCGGACAGTCCGTAACGATGGTTGTGGCCGCCGCCGCAGACCACGGCGTATTTCTCGAACGGGCGCAGGCCGGGCGTGGTTTTGCGCGTATCGACGATGCGGGTGCGCTCGTAGCGGCGCGGCCGGGTGACGGGTCCGTCATAATCATCGCCGTAGATGGCGTTCACCGCGTCCACGAAGGCGGCGGTCATGGTGGCGATGCCGCTCATGCGCTGAGTGAAGTTGAGGGCGATGCGCTCGGCAGTGAGCAGGTCGCGTACCGGGCCTTTCACGGTGGCGAGTATCTGGCCGCGCTGGAATCGCTCGCCGTCCTTGATGGCGGCGGTGACGGTGACGGCCGGGTTCTGTGCGGCGAAGGCTGCGGCGAACACGTCGATGCCGCTCATCACGCCGTTTTCGCGCGCGGTGAGGTGGGCCGAGCCGGTTTCGTCCGCGGGGATGGTGGTCTCGCAGGTGATGTCGCCGTAGGGCGCGTCTTCGGCGAGCGCCGCTTCGACGGCGACGCGGATGATGTGTGATGTGAGCATGGGTCAGTCCTTGATGTAGGCGACGGAGTGGGCCCAGTTGTCGACTGGCTCGCTGTGGTCGGTGCGGGCGTGGGCGCCTCTCGACTCGGTGCGGGCGAGCGCGGCGGTGGCGGCCACATAGCCTACGGTGAGCATGTTGCGGTTCTCCAAAGCCTCAACGCTGCTTGCAGCACCATCGGCGTTTACATCAGCCTGGGCGTTTGCGGCGGCGAGGCCTTGGCCGAGTTCGGCGATGGCGGTTTTCAGTCCGGCCTCGTCGCGCAGCACGCCGACGCCATGCCACATGGTGTTCTGGATGCGGGTACGATTCCACACCTTGTCGGCGGCGGTATCGTCAGCAGCAGCCCTAGCGGCAGGGGCGGCCAGCGCGATCGGCGCATGGTCGAACACGGCACCGGTGGCGGAGTTCAGGAACGGTTCGGGTGCCCAGACCGCGTCGTCACCGTCCGCGACGGCGGCCAGACCGGCGCGGCGTCCGTAGACGAGCCCCTCGAGCAGCGAGTTGGAGGCAAGACGGTTGGAGCCCATGACACCGGTACGAGCGCATTCGCCGGCCGCATACAGGCCGGGAATGGAGGTCCGGGCGTTCAGATCGGTGCGAATGCCTCCCATGTAGTAGTGCGCGGCGGGCGCCACCGGAATCGGCTCCTTGCTCCAGTCGAAGCCAAGCGAACGCGTATAGGCGTCGATGGTCGGGAATCGGTGGGCCAAGAAGCTGGCCAGGTCGGGGTTCTCGCGGGCCATCGGCGAGACGTCGAGCATCACGGGCTTGCCGCCTTGCGCCTGCATCACGCGGAAGTTCTCGCGGGCCACGACGTCACGCGGCGCGAGTTCGGCGCGCGGATCGATGTCCTTCATATACCTGTGGCCATGCTCATCCAGCAGCACCGCACCTTCGCCGCGCACGGCTTCGGAGACGAGGAAGTGCTCGCCCACGGCCATGGCGGTGGGATGGAACTGGTAGAACTCCAGATCGGCGACCTGGGCACCGGCACGCCATGCGACGGCGAGGCCGTCCGCGGTGGCGACCGGCGGATTGGTGGTGTACGGGTACATACGGCCTGCTCCACCGGCGGCCAAGATCACCCGGTCGGCGGCCAGATCCTTGTCCTGCCCGTCGATCAGCAGGTGGACGCCGGCGATGTGGCCGCCCCGCACGATGAGATCTTTGAGGAAGGCGTTCTCGATGATGTGGATGCGCGGGTTCTTGCGCACCATGGCGGAGACGTCCAGTTCAAACACTTTGCCGGTGGCGTCTCCCCCGGCATGCACCACGCGGGCGCGCGAATGAGCCGCTTCCAGGCCGCGCAGCATGTGTCCATGCGCGTCGCGGTCGAAGTGGACGCCGGCCGCGGCGAACTCGCGGACGCGCTCCGCACCCTCACGGGTGAGGATGTCCACGGCCTTCGGGTCGCACAGGCCGTGGCCCGCGGCCATGGTGTCGGCGGCATGCAGCTTCGGGTCGTCGTCGGAGAAGATGGCTGCAGCGATGCCGCCCTGCGCATGATAGGTGTTTGATTCCACCAGTTCGGCCTTGGTTACCAAGGTCACGTCGTGTCCGGTGCCGGCCACGGCCAGTGCCGCGGACAGTCCGGCGACGCCGGCGCCCACGACGACGATTTCAATGTTGCTCATTGTGTTGCTTTCCTCTGTTTTTGCGTCATCTGCTCCCTTCAGTCCGCTACGCGGACAGCTCCCCTCATGTACGAGGAGCGCCAGGGACGAATCACGGGTGAACGCGCAGCATGCGCTCCAGTGCCACCTTGGCTTCGCGGGCGGTGTCTTCGTCCACGGTGATGCGATTGACCACGTTGCCGGCTTCGAGGTTCTCCAAAGCCCAAGCCAGGTAGGCCGGGTGGATGCGGTACATCGTGGAGCAGGGGCAGACCACGGGGTCCAAGCAGAACACGGTCTTGTCCGGGTACTGCGCGGCCAGACGGTTCACCAGGTTGATTTCGGTGCCCACAGCAATGGCGGATCCGGCGGGCGCGTTGGCGATCTCCTTGACGATGTACGCGGTGGAGCCAGTACCGTCGGCGGCATCGACCACCTGCATCGAGCACTCGGGGTGCACGATCACCTTGACGCCCGGGTATGCCTTGCGGGCACGTTCGACCTGTTCGACGGTGAAACGCTGGTGCACGGAGCAGAAGCCCTTCCACAGAATCATCTTGGCGCGGGCGTAATCGGCCGGATCGGCGGCGCCGCCCTGTGCCTTGAACGGATCCCACAGCGGCATCTCGCTCAGCGGAATGCCCATCGCGCGGGCGGTATTGCGGCCCAGATGCTGGTCCGGGAAGAACAGCACGCGCTTGCCGCGGGCGAACGCCCATTCCAGCACGGCGTGCGCATTGGAAGAGGTGCATACGATGCCGCCGTTGCGTCCGCAGAACGCCTTCAGCGCGGCGGATGAGTTCATGTAGGTGACCGGAATGATCTGCTGCAAGCCATCGGAGTCCGGCTGGGTGCCGCAGATCTCGCCGAGCTGGTCCCAGCATTCCTGGACCTGGTCGATGTTGGCCATATCGGCCATCGAGCAGCCGGCGGACAGGTTGGGCAGGGTCACGCTCTGTTCGGGCGTGGAGAGGATGTCGGCGGGCTCGGCCATGAAGTGCACGCCGCAGAACACGATGTGGTCGGCGTCCGGGCGTTCGGTGGCGTTCTTGGCCAGCTGGAAGGAGTCGCCCACGAAATCGGCGTGCTTGATGATCTCGTCACGCTGGTAGAAGTGGCCCAGAATCAACAGTTTGGAGCCGAGACGCTGCTTGGCGTCGGAGATGCGCTGCTGCAGTTCCTCGTCGGAGGCCTTGCGGTATTCGTCCGGCAACACCTGCTGGCGCGGCGCGTTGGCGGGCAGACGGTCGAGCATCGAGGCACCGGGACCGTAGCTGGGTGTGGTGGTGTCGAAGTGCCATGGGTCCTGGGTCAGTCCTGCATCGCAGGTGCTTTGCGCGCCCAGCTTGGCGATGATCTCGTCAACGGACGGCGCAGTGAATAGTGCGGTCATAGTGGTTCCTTTCCTATATACGTCTGTGATGCCGGCCCGAAGCGGGTCGGCGGGAAAAATCAGATGCGCGCGGATGGAATCAGCGCGTCGAGAGCGTCTTCACGCTCGCCTTGTCTGGACAGTTCCACGATGTCGTCACCATCGGATTCGTGGGGCGTACCGTTCTCGACAGGTCGTTTGGGGATGTAGCGGTAGACGGTGGCCGGTCGTTGGCGGCCTTCGCGCATCTTCTCCCCGGTGTCTTCAAGGTCGCCCGAGGCAAGCATTTTGCGGCGGAAGTTCGCCAAGTCGAGGGGTTCGCCGCCAATCGCCTCATAGACGCCGTGCAGTTGGCGCAGGGTGAACGTGGGGCCGAGCAGTCGGGTGGCCACGTCGGAGTATTCGATTTTGGAGCGCAGGCGGAGCAGCGCGTAGTCGATGATCTGGCGATGGTCGAACGCCAGCTCGGGCAGTTCGTCTTCGGGGAACCATCGTACGTTGTCACCGTCCTCGAAGCCCGCGGCCTCGGTCTGGCCGACGAGCGCCCAGTACACGACGGATACCATGGGCAATCCGCCATGGGACCGGGTCGGGCCTCCAAAGGTGTACAGCTGTTCGAGGTATCGCGGGTGCAGGTCTGTGGTCGATTCGAGGGCCGCGTAGGCAGACTGTTCCAACGACCGGTCGGAGCGCAGGTCACCGCCGGGCAACGCCCAGCAGCCCAGGAACGGCTGACGGACGCGCTTGACCAGGGGCAACCAGAGACGGGAATGGGCCGAGTTCGCGGCGTTGCCGGAATCGGCGGCACTGTTGCCGGTATCGCCTTCCGGGCCGAGTGCCAGAATCACCACTGACACGCCGACCTGTGGCGGTGCGCTGCGGCGCTCGGACACATTGCCGAATCCCATGCCATGCCTCTTTCCATACCGGTTGTTCTCCCTGCATTGAGAGCATAGCACTACTTATAGTCACAATGACCATAAATCACATATCGGATGGTCTAGCGCACGAATATTGGTCAGGCAGCGGGCCCCAATCGCTACGAAATCACGTCCGTATCTTCCGATTTCGACTGTGTCATTTCGACGACGGACGGGAGGAATGGCGCTAGGGAGGGTAGTTCGTCGAGACTCTTCAGACCCATTTGGTCGAGGAAGAATTCGGAGGTGACCAAGAGGGCCGCGCGGGATTCGGGGTCCACGCCGTCTTCCTTGATAAGGCCGCGTACCGTGAGCGAGCGAATCACTCCATCGGAGTTGACACCGCGGATCGCAGCCACTTGGGCTCGGGTGACGGGTTGGCGATAGGCCACGATGGCAAGCGCCTCCAGTGCGGCCTGACTGAGTCTCGCAGTCTGGCCGTCGGTGACGAATGATGAGACGACCGGCTCGAACGCGGCGCGACTGGCGAACTGCCAGCCACGAGCGGTGCGGCGCAGTTCGAAGCCGCGCGGGCGGATGTCACGGGATTCATCGCCCTCATAGTCATCGTGCAGGGCTCGCAATGCCTCTTCGACTGTGTTGCGATCCAATGCCAAAATACGGGCCAGCTCGGTGGCGGTCTGCGGCTGGTCGGCGACCATCAGAATCGCTTCCAGACAGGCGGGCAGCCCGCCGGGAAAATCGTCTACCGCGAAATCCACGTATTCGGGGTGCGTCTCCTCCACTCCCCTCACCGCGGCCTTTGCGGATTCAGCCGTCGATTCGGCATCCGCCATGTGTTCGGTTGCATTCGTTGCGTCAATCTGTTCAGTCACCAATCGCCGTCCTTACGCAAAATCACCTTCGGAAATGTTCACGTCGCTCATCGTTTCGGCTACGCCGGGCACCCACCTCAGGTGCAGTTCGGCAAACGGACCATCTTGCTGATACTGCAGCACACCTTGTTTGAAGAACACGAGCACGGCCATGAACCGAGCCACCACCTCAATACGAGAAGTGCAGTCCCGGGTCAATTCGCTGAACGATATCGACTGGTCGCCCTTGGATTCCAATGCCGCGATCAGCCGGTCGCGCACCACCAGCGATTGGGCCCGCAGATCGACCAACGGCACGTGCAGCTGATGGATCGACACTTCGGAGGCGGGCGCGTTGGCGATGACCTGGGCGGTCAGTCGGGCGAGTTCGAGCGGAGTCAGCGTCCATACCAGCTCAGGCAGCATGGCGGCAACGCCCTCGTCCATGGCCGCCGGGTGCGGGAATCGGCCGGAGTTGGCGGCGATACGCGCCCGGAAGTCACCTGCGGCCTGCTTGTAGGCGCGGTATTGGAGGAGTCGGGCGAACAGCAAATCGCGTTCGCGCAGCACTTCGAGGCTCTGCTCGTCGTGCTGGCTGTCTTCGCCGCCGGGCAGAATCGCCACGCTTTTGGCCTCGACCAGAATAGAGGCGATATCGAGAAAGGCGCTGGCCTCATCCATGTTTTTTGTGAAATCGAGCCCGCGCACGTATGTCAGGAATTCCTCGGTGATCGAGGAGAGGGAAACTTCGGTCAGCTCGAGTTTGTTGTTGGCGATCATGCCGAGCAAGGCATCGAACGGACCGGAATAGACTTCGAGTTTGACTTGGAAGCCGGAGGTGGCGGATTCCTCCGTGCTGATTTCGGCTTCCGCGGAGTTCCCCTCAGCCTCGCTACGCGAGCCAGCTTCCCTCAGAGAGGGGAGCCGAGAAAGGGAAGTCTCATTCATCGTTTATCGAAACAATCGTTACGCCACGATGCCGCGAGCAATGAGCTCACGTGCCACCTCACGGTATTCCTTTGATGTCTTGTGCTCAGGGGCATAGACCACCACGGGCGCGGCGGCAACCGTGGAATCGGGCAGTTTGATGGAGCGGGAGATGAACGTGTGGAACACCTTTTCGCTGAACGCCTCGTAAACGCGCTGGCAGACCTCTTCGCAGTGCAGTGTCTTGGTGTACATGGTGATGAGCACGCCATCCACTTCCAATGCGGGATTGATGCGGGACTGCACTTTTTCGATGGACTGCATAAGCAGGGCCACACCGCGCAAGGCGAAGAATTCGGCGGCCACGGGAATGATCACGCCATCAGCTGCGGCAAGCGCGTTCACGGTGAGCAGGCCGAGCGATGGCTGGCAGTCGACGATGATGAGATCGTATTCCGACTTGAGCTTGCGCAGCACGCTGTTCAGGATCTGCTCTCGGCCCACTTCGGTGACCAGCTGGACCTCGGCGGCGGACAAATCGATGTTCGCCGGAATCACATCGATGTTCTCGAATGCGGTGTGCTGCACCACATCATGTGGGTCCACGGAAATATCGAACAGCGCGGTGTAAATCGTGTTCTCCACGGTATTCGCGTTGACGCCCAGTCCCACAGTGGCGGCACCCTGCGGATCGAAATCGACGATAAGCACGCGGCGGCCATACTGGGCCAACGCACCGGCAATATTGATGGAGCTGGTGGTCTTACCTACGCCACCCTTCTGGTTGCACATGGCAATGACACGCGCCGGACCGTGCTGTTGCAGCGGTTCGGGTGCGGGGAAGGTTTCGTATTCACGTCCAAGCAAATCGGTAGGCATACTGTCTACCTTATCAACATCCGGGTTCGCTGGGGGTGCAACGACATACGTTCCTGTCATAGGCAGCGTTCCTTGACGGAATGCGCTGTCTTTATCGCGGGTATCTCGCCAGTCGTCCATCGTTGCCCTCGCCCCCTTTGTCGGGAATACCTGCTCGCCCATCCTAATGTACTCGCCGGGCTCGCCTCGGAACACCGTTTTGCCGCTGGTATTCCAGTGTTCCGAGGTTTATGGATCTCGTCTCGTACTATGTCGATGCGCTTACTCGGTGCGCAGTGCGGTGGCCGGGTCTTGCTTGGCTGCCTTACGCGAGGGAATCAGGCCGCCGATCAGCGTGAGCACCACGCTTAGGATCACCAGCACCACGCCACCGGTCACCGGCAGGGCGGCATTGACGTCCGCATTGCCGATGAAGTGGTGTAGCACGGCGTTGATCGGAATATTGAGCAGCACGGTCAAGCCCACGCCCAACAGGCCGGAGCATAGGCCGATGATGCCGGTCTCCGCATTGAACACCTGGGATACGTTGTGCTTCGAGGCACCCATTGCGCGTAGGATGCCGATTTCCTTGGTGCGCTCCAGCACCGAAATGTAGGTGATGATGCCGATCATGATCGAGGAGACGATCAGCGAGACGGACACGAACGCGATAAGCACGTAGGAAATCACGTTGACGATGGTGGTCACCGAACTCATCATGAGCCCAACGTAATCCGTGTAGGTGATCTTGTCTTTCTTCGAGACGGTGTTGTTGTAGTCGGTGATCGCGTCGGCGATGTGGTTCTTGTCTTCGAAGCTGTCGGCGTAGATGTTGATCGAGCTGGGCGCGTCACGACTCACCACACCGAATGCGGCGAGGTTGTCGTCGTAGGTGCCGGTCGACACGTACTGGTCGTAGATCGCGACAAGCACGTCGTTCGAAGCCGTGGCGATATACGCGTCGAAACTGTCGGCGAGCTGCTGTTCGCTCATCGCGGCCATGGCGGCGGCCTGATCGCCGGCACCCGCCGCGCCAGCGACACCTGCAGCACCAGCACCAGCGGCGTCCGATGCGCCCGTGCCGGACTGCTGCCCGGCGCTCATCATCGACTTGGCCATGTTCGCCTTCTGCGTCACGCCCAGCGAAGCCACGTAGGTGCGCGCGTCGGCCACCTTGGTGGCATCGTCCGAGGGCGAGAACGTCATGCCGTTGAGCACGTTCGTGTTCGGGTTGGCCTTCTGATCGGTAACGATGGCGCTGGAGGCCGCACGGTCGATCAAATCATTGGTCAGAGCGCGCGCGTACCCCACACCAGCGGCCAACGGCGTGGCCGAAGCATCCTTCTTCGCCTTGACGACGCCCACCACCTTGAGTTTGGTGGCCGTTTCGAGGCGCTGTTCGATTTCGTCCTTGTCGTTGCCGATGAAACGGTAGTGGCCGTCATCGCCCTTGACGTACTGGTCGGATGCCGGAATCATGTACAGCGTCTGATCGAGGGCCTTAGCATAGTCGATCTTGTCTTGTGGAGTGCTGACCTTGTCGCCGGCGTTGAGCTTGGACATCATCTCGTGGTAATCGGAGGCGGGCAGCAGGCCGAGCTCGTACAGCGTGGTCAGCGGCACGCTGTTGTTGTCGTCAAGCACCAGCACCACTTCATCCTTGGACTTCGGCCATGAACCGTTGACCACCTGGTAGTTGTCGGTGATAACCTTGCCTACGAGCTTGCTGTCGTCCGCTCCCGGCATGATCTCGTTGAACGAGTCGGGCGCGGCGTTCTCATCGGTTTTGCCGGTCAGCATCGACATCTGCTGCGAGGTGATCGACGAGGTGCCGGACATGCCGGACGAGCTTGTGGACGCCATCTGCGAGGCCATCGAGGCAGAGTCGCTGGATCCGATCGTCACGCCGTCCGCATTGACCAGCGTGCCGTCGGGGTCGTGGTCGAACACGGAGAATTTCACGTCATATGTGTACTGGATGCCGGTGGAACCCACATACTGGTGAATCTCGCTCTTGGAATTATCCAGGTATTTCTTGAAGCGGGTCAGGTTGTTTTCGGTAATCGAACTGGTCAGGCTGGACGCCTGCTTGACGCTGCGGTCGTCCGGGTAGATGCCGTCGGTTTTGTGCGTCTTGCCGCCGTATCCGTCATCGCCGCCCATCTGTCCGCCCATCATGCTGCTCAGGTCGAAGGTCTGGGAGTCGACGGTGATCGGGTAGGCGGTCATCGTGTCACGCTGGATGTCACTGATGTATGTGTTCACGCCAGTCGACACCGATAGAATCAGCGCGATGCCGATGATGCCGATCGAGCCGGCGAACGAGGTCAGCAGGGTGCGCGCCTTCTTGGTCTTCAGATTGTTGAAGCTCAACGCCAGCGACGTGGCGAACGACATCGACGCGCGGCCCATCGTCTTGTACACGGCCGGCTGTTCGGCCGTCTCGTCCACGACGAACGGGTCGGAGTCGGAGCGGATCACGCCGTCGCGCAGGTTGACGATGCGCGTGGCATATTGTTCCGCAAGTTCGGGGTTGTGGGTGACCATGACCACGAGGCGGTCCTTGGCCACGTCCTTGAGCAGGTTCATGATCTGCACGGACGTGTCCGAATCGAGCGCGCCGGTCGGCTCGTCGGCCAGGACGATGTCCGGGTCGTTGACCAGTGCGCGGGCGATCGCCACGCGCTGCATCTGGCCGCCGGACAGCTGGTTTGGCTTCTTGTTGATGTGTTCGCCGAGTCCGACCTTCTCCAGCGCCTTGCGCGCACGTTCGCGACGGTCGGCCTTGCCGATGCCGGAAATCGTCAGCGCGAGTTCGACATTCGACAGAATCGTCTGGTGAGGGATCAGATTGTAGCTCTGGAACACGAAGCCGATGGTGTGGTTGCGGTACGAATCCCAATCGCGATCCTTGTATTGGCGCGTCGAGATGCCGTTGATCACCAAATCGCCGTCGTCATACCGGTCGAGGCCGCCGATGATGTTGAGCAAGGTGGTCTTGCCGGAACCCGAGGGACCCAGAATCGCGACGAATTCGCTGTCGCGTAGGTTCAGGCTGACTTTGTCAAGCGCCTGCTGAACGAAATCACCGGTTTTATAGCGCTTCGAGATCGATTTGATCTGCAGCATGAATACCTCTTCCTGGCTGACGGTTCGCTGTTATGTACTGTATTGTCACGCCTTGAATTTCCGGCCGACTTTGGTGCTCCCCCGCCGCGATTCCGCTATGGGCGGACGCGTCGCAAAATGGTGTGTCTCACCGCGCTCTGGGATGTGAGGTCAGATACGTTTCGATCAGGGTTTCAGGGCTTACGTGCGTGTAGATCTGCGTGGTGGTCACGCTGGCGTGCCCGAGCAGTTCCTGCACGGTGCGCACGTCCGCGCCGCCTTGGATCAGGTGCGTGGCAAAGGAATGGCGCAAGGTGTGCGGATGGAGTGGTTTGGTGATGCCGGCCCGCTCCCCGGTTGCTTTGACGATTTCCCATACCGATTGCCGCGAGATGCGCTTGCCGCGTTTGTTGAGAAACAGTGCGCGCCTCTCGGGAATCTTGGCGCTGGAGCGCTGTTCCAACTCGCCACGCCCCGCATTGAGGTATGCGGTGATGGCCCGGCATGCGTAACTGCCCAATGGCACAAGCCGCTGCTTGGAGCCCTTGCCCATGAGTCGCGCGATGTGCTCGTCCAGGTCGATGTCGTCCAGATTCGCACCGGTGGCTTCCGAGACGCGGCAGCCGGTGGCGTACATGAATTCGGGCAGGGCCTTGTCCCGTAATACCACCGGATCGGTTGAGCCGCCGACTGCCGCCGCGTCGAGCAGACGGGTTACCTCGTCCACGGTGAGTACGTCGGGCAGGGTGCTGGCGCCTTTGGGCGCCTTGACTGCGGCCGAAACATCCGCCGTCACCGCGTGCTGACCGAGCGCGAAACGGTGGAATTCGTGGATCGAGGCCAGTCTTCGGGCTTTGGAGCGGGCGGACTCCCCCGCCTGGTCAAGGGCGGCGATGTAGTCTTCGACGTCTTGTTTGGTTATGGCGTCCGGTTCGTGGATGCCGCGGGTTTCGAGCCAATCAATGTATTTGGCGATGTCGGATTCGTAGGCGGTGACGGTGGCCGTGGCGAGCCCTCGCTCCACGCCGATGTGGACGAGGAACTGCTCGGTGAGTCTGGTGAATCCGTTGGTCATAGTGCCCATGGTACAAAGAAACCCCGCTCGGAAGCGGGGTTTCTAGTGTGAAGTCACGACTTCAAGCAATCAGGCCTCAACCGGAGCGTTGACGTCCTCAGGCAGGGCGGCCTTGGCGGCGTCCACGATGGTCTTGAAGGTGTCCGGGTCGGAGACGGCGATCTCAGCCAGAGCGCGACGATCCAGCTCGATGCCGGCGAGACGCAGGCCCTGGATGAAGCGGTTGTAGGTGATGCCCTCAGCGCGGACGGCAGCATTGATGCGCTGGATCCACAGCTTGCGGAAGTCGCCCTTGCGAGCCTTGCGGTCACGGAAGTTGTAGTTAAAGGAGTGCAGCAGCTGTTCCTTGGCCTTGCGGTACAGGCGGGGGCGGCGGGCCCCGGCGGCCGGGGGGTGAAGCAT
>OBZW01000802.1_pt1 | contig 13778 bp, 10 predicted proteins | sample 1477021 | NCBI WGS metagenome assembly OBZW01 (sample SAMEA2580262, study PRJEB22360) | human gut metagenome | biome: human gut; feature: human-associated habitat; material: faeces | place: Denmark | collected 2008/2010
GCATCGAAGAAGTTGCACGACCTGAAGTAATAGTACGCAAAGCTGTTACATAACCGAATGTTTCAGCCAGAGGAACTTTAGCTTTTACGATACGAGCACCCGTACGACTTGTTTCCATACCTTCAACTTGTCCACGACGTTTGTTCAAGTCGCCGATTACATCACCCATGCTTTCTTCCGGAGTAACAACTTCCATCTGCATGATCGGTTCCATCAAAGCAGGACCTGCCTTTTCGGAAGCGCTCTTGAATGCCTGAATTGCACAAATTTCGAAAGACAACTGGTCAGAGTCAACCGGGTGGAATGAACCATCGATCAATGTTACCTTCAATTTATCCAACGGATAGCCGGCAAGGATACCGTTCTTCATTGCTTTTTCAAAACCTTTCTGAACAGAAGGGATAAATTCCTTCGGAATGTTACCACCCTTCACTTCATCAATGAACTGCAGAGTACCTTCGAAGCTTTCATCTGCCGGTTCGATACGAACGATGATATCAGCAAACTTACCACGACCACCAGACTGTTTCTTGTAAACTTCACGAAGTTCAACCGATTTAGTGATAGCTTCCTTGTAAGTAACCTGAGGTTTACCCTGATTACATTCAACCTTGAATTCACGACGCAGACGGTCAACGATGATATCCAAGTGAAGCTCACCCATACCGCTAATTACAGTCTGACCTGTTTCTTCGTTAGTCTGTACACGGAACGTCGGGTCTTCTTCTGCCAGCTTAGCCAATCCCATACCCAGCTTATCCAGGTCTTTCTGAGTCTTAGGCTCTACTGCAATACCGATAACAGGATCGGGGAAATCCATTGATTCCAATGTGATCGGATTATTTTCGTCACACAACGTATCACCAGTACGGATATCCTTGAAACCAACACCAGCACCAATATCACCACAACCGATAGCTTCCATCGGATTCTGCTTGTTTGAGTGCATCTGGAACAGACGAGAGATACGTTCTTTCTTACCAGAGCGTGTGTTGTAAGCTGGCACCGGGGGGTGTGTTAAAAAAAAAAAACCCTGCCGTTAAAGAACCAGCATATACACGGAAGAAGCACAGACGGCCTACATACGGGTCTGTTGCGATCTTAAACGCTAAAGCTGTCAACGGTTCTTCAAACAACGGTTTACGGATAACAACCTTTTCGGGATCGCTAGGATCTGTACCTTCGATAGCCGGGGTATCTTCAGGAGAAGGCAAGAATGCACAAACTGCATCCAGCAATGTCTGAACACCTTTGTTCTTGAAAGAAGAACCACAAGTCATCGGGTTAATCTGCATTGCCAAAGTACCCTTACGAATAGCAGCGTTGATTTCCTCTTCTGTGATAGTAGAAGGATCATCGAAGTATTTTTCCATGATAGCATCATCGCATTCAGCCAGAGCTTCAAGCATCTTATCACGCCATTCTTCAGCTTCTGCCTGCAATTCAGCTGGAATTTCTTCTACGCTATATTCAGCACCCATTGATTCGTCGTGCCAGAAAATAGCTTTCATCTTAATCAGGTCTACCACACCTTTGAAAGTTTCTTCAGCACCGATAGGGATCTGAATAGGACAAGGATGAGCACCCAGAATTTCCTTCATCTGGCGAATAACTTCATAGTAGTTTGCACCTGAACGGTCCATCTTATTCACATAACCGATACGAGGTACATTATATTTATCAGCCTGACGCCATACAGTTTCAGACTGCGGTTCCACACCACCTACAGCACAGAAAGTAGCAACAGCACCGTCCAGTACGCGAAGAGAACGCTCAACTTCCACTGTAAAGTCCACGTGTCCCGGAGTATCAATCAAGTTGATCTTATATTTGTTACCCAAATAGTTCCAGAAAGTAGTCGTTGCAGCAGATGTAATTGTAATACCGCGTTCCTGCTCCTGGGCCATCCAGTCCATCGTAGCAGTACCATCATGCGTTTCACCGATCTTATGGGTCAGACCTGTGTAAAACAAGATACGTTCAGAAGTAGTTGTTTTACCAGCATCGATGTGAGCCATGATACCGATGTTTCTTGTAAACATTAATTGTTTATCGTTTGCCATATTCTTTCTTAGCCTTTATGATTAAAATCTGAAGTGAGCGAATGCACGGTTAGCTTCAGCCATACGGTGCATATCTTCTTTTCTTTTGAATGCTCCGCCCTGGTTGTTGAAAGCATCTACAATCTCTGCAGACAACTTGTCAGCCATAGTCTTACCACCTCTCTTACGTGAGAAGATGATCAGGTTCTTCATTGAAATTGATTCTTTACGATCGGGGCGAATTTCAGTAGGTACTTGGAAAGTAGCACCACCAACACGGCGGGATTTCACTTCGACTTGAGGAGTAATATTGTCGAGTGCAGCTTTCCAAATTTCGAGAGCGGACTTTTCTTCGTTAGGCAATTTGGCCTTAACTGTTTCCAAAGCGGAATAGAAAATTTCGAAGGCAGTATTTTTCTTGCCATCATACATCAAATGGTTAACGAATCTCGTAACCTTAACATCACCGAAAACAGGATCCGGGAGGATCTGTCTTTTCTTTGGTTTTGCTTTTCTCATTTTGTTTTCAAAAAATTTCGTTCTTGTTTCTTGGTTGCCTTTAATACGTCTTCAACGGTTCCGCTGAACCATTTACTCAACCTTATAGCCTATCCAAATAACTCAAACCAGCTTTAATACTTAAATTTAAATTCTCAGTTTGAAGGGATGTAACTAATTACTTCTTCTTTCCTTTAGCTGCAGCTGCTGCCTGACCCGGTTTCGGACGTTTAGCACCGTATTTGGAACGTCTCTGAGTACGTCCGTTTACACCAGCTGTATCCAAGGTTCCACGTACAATGTGATAACGTACACCAGGAAGATCCTTAACACGACCACCGCGAACCAATACGATTGAGTGCTCCTGCAGGTTGTGTCCTTCTCCCGGAATGTAAGAGTTTACTTCTTTTCCATTTGTCAAACGAACTCTCGCTACTTTACGCATTGCAGAGTTAGGCTTCTTCGGAGTTGTAGTGTAAACACGCACGCAAACACCACGTCTCTGCGGACATGAATCCAATGCGGGTGATTTACCCTTTTCCACCAAAGTTTCCCTTCCTTTTCTAACTAATTGCTGAATTGTAGGCATTTCTTTTCTTTTTTAAACTTTGAATGTGTTATTATTATAATTATCTATTTCTTCATTTTGAGCTGCAAAGGTACACATTATTTTCGGACTATCAATAAGTTGCGCCTTCTTTTTCGCACACTTCACGCTAAAACGCTGCAAAGGTACATATTTGTTCCCGTTCCACAAGATGTCGCTTTTATCCTTTTACAAATAATTAACAATTATTTTTTCAACCAGACGAAGAGGCCGAAACGGTCCATGCCTATCGAAGCACAATTCCATGCCCATCGGAGCAGAAACGGATGCTTGTCGGAGCAGAGATGGATGCCAGTCGGCACGTCACCTGAAACGTTTATCCAATTCCTCGTCCGTCAGCTTCGATACGATAGTCTTTCCGTCGGGAGTCAGGTTCGACTCCTGGCAGGAGAAAAGAGAAGCGAGCAAGTCATCCATCTCTTCACCCGAGAGGATCTTTCCCGGACGAATAGCAGCCGCTTTAGCCAGAGAAAGCGCCAGCGAGTCACAGATTTCCTCATGTACTTCGCAACCGGTCTCGATCGCACGATCCACCATATTCCGGATCAAAGACACCGGATCAAGATTCTCCACACCGGCAGGAAGCCCATTGATCGCATAGCTGTTATTCCCCAGGTTCGTCAGGTCAAAACCGATAAACCGCATATCTTCAAGCAAAGCTGGCAAAACAGCTGCTTCGCCAGCGGTAAATTCGACAATCTCAGGGAAAAGGACTTGCTGAGAAGCGCCTCGCTGCTGCCTGATATTCGCAATGTACTGGTCGAACAGGATACGGACATGGGCACGGTGTTGGTCGATCAAAGCCAAGCCTGACTTCAAAGAGGTTATGATATATTTTCCTTTATATTGATAGCAGGGATTGGAAACATCGTTGAACAAACTGCCCGAAGTATCCTGGACAGCCACTTCGTCAGCCTCGATAGCAGGCTCGGAAATATCCGGAACCAAGAAAGATTCGATTAATTCCGAATCCTGCCGTATGGCGGTCCGGTCTTCTTCGAAATCATTATAAAGCTTAGACCAGTCGAATTCCGGTTTCTTATAGGAAGAAGTTTCAAAAGGATTATATCCGGAATCCACCTGTACGCGGGGAGCTTTATAAGGAATTGCTTCCTTCACCGGATTATACACCGGGATATCGATAGCATCCTCCACATCGAAATCGATAGTCGGGATCGCACTGGACTTGGCCAGTGCTTCACGAGTCGCAGCCATCAGGATTTGCCAGATCGGCTGTTCGTTTTCAAACTTGATCTCCGTCTTGGTCGGATGGATATTGACATCTATCGTTGCCGGGTCAAGCGTGAAGTAGATAAAATAGTTTGGTTGCTCACCTGCCGGAATCAGTTGCTCGTAAGCTTGCATGACCGCTTTGTGAAAATACGGATGCTTCATGAAACGTCCGTTTACAAAGAAATACTGTAAAGTCCCTCTCTTCTTTGCCGAATCGGGCCGCCCCACAAAGCCGGAGATCGTCACCAGCGAACTTTGCGCATCCACAGAAAGAAGTTTCTGGTTCAGCGTTTTCCCATATACATTCACAATACGTTGCCTCAAGCCAGACTCAGGCAGATTGAATATCTCCGTATCGTTATGATAAAGAGACAAAACAACCTGAGGGTTGACCAAGGCAATCCGCTCAAACTCATTGATGATATTCCGGAACTCCGTCTCATTCGACTTCAGGAACTTCCGACGTGCCGGAACATTGAAGAAGAGGTTCTTGACTGAGAAAATACTTCCCTCGGTACAAGCATCCGGTTCGACACTTTCCAATTCTGAACCCGAAAATACAAGATGAGTCCCCAGTTCGGCACCTTTCAGGCGGGTACGAAGTTCTACCTGCGAAACCGCCACTATCGAGGCCAACGCCTCACCACGAAATCCCATCGTATGAAGAGAAAAAAGATCGTCAGCAGTAGAAATTTTCGAAGTTGCATGCCGTTCGAAAGCCATACGGGCATCCGTCTCGGACATACCCTTCCCGTCATCGATCACCTGGACCAATGTACGACCGGCATCCTTTATATTCACCTGAATATGTCCGGCACCGGCATCCACCGCGTTTTCCACCAACTCCTTTACGACAGAAGCGGGACGCTGGATCACCTCACCCGCCGCTATCTGATTGGCGATACTGTCAGGAAGTAAATGAATTATATCGCTCATTGCATAAACAAAAACCAGAACAAGGCAGCCAATACTGCGGCCGCAACCAACAGTCTCACATTTTTATAAGTACGACTCCTGCGGTCATCACCTCTATCGCGACTTTTCTTCAAATGCGAAGTACCTTCTATAAAGCTACCTTTGATCTCAGCCTTATAATCTTCTGCACTTAACTGGTCGTCCATGCCAATCTCACGTTTCACCTTACGGATGCGATCTTCCATAGCCTCCTTGTGAGGGTCCCAATAAATCGGTTTATGAGTATACTGGCGAGGCTTCCGCACATTATAAAATGAGAATAATGCCATAGTCTTTTATTATTTGAAAATTCTTTGCTAATGTACAAATTTATTGCTTCTCTTAGGTGATTCCGTCGCTTTTCTTTTCACCACCTCGTAAATGTCATCCTTATTCTTCGGACGCAGATAGTCGAACCAATAAAAATCTTTCAACATCTTTTGATCGGGCTTCAGATCCGGAATCGGCGTCATAGTCCCGACCGGACTCGGCCAGATTTTCAGTTTATCCAGTTTATTGTCCTTCACCCAAATCGTCAGGAACCCGCTCTTGGTCTCATTCATCCCGACCTTCGCTCCATCCTTTTCCAATGGATAAAAAATAGATTCAGCATTTCCCGCCACATCGATTTGGTGAACAGCCTGCCCTTCAAAATAGGCTTTCAGGTCATTCCCCTTCAACTGATTATAATAACTCGAATCGACATGCTGCGCCGCAAAAGCGAACTGGATCACATGGGCATATTCGATCGTGCTGTCATTCATATAAATAGCGATCGTATCGCCATACAGTTGATATTGTTCGTTCCAGAGAACCGGTTCCGTATACATATATAATACAGAATCGCGCGTATTGAACTGCATGGAGTCACATACGCCTTGCATATCGGTCCGATAGAAACGTACGCCGTAATAAGCCTTGATCTCCCGGTAAATGGAGTCAACCGTCACCATCTGCAACGTATCGGCATGCAAAAACAAGGTGTCACCTTGCGAATATTCAAGGAAGCGGGCACTGTCGGTTGCAAAAGCATATCCGGTCTGTTCATTATAATAACCATATTCGCCTTGCAACGTCACATGCTGGGCCGTATCGATCAGACTCATATTCCCATAGACCTCTCCCATACCCGTATCCCGGTTATAAAAGATAGAGTCACCGATCAGGATCTTCTCACCCGATTCAACCTGAGACTGATCAAGCAAAAGAGAGGTGTTGTTCACCGTATCATACCATCCTCTCGAAGTATGGATCGTGCCACTGTCCGAAACAATGACAGACGGCCCCAGGATAGTAGCGATCTTGGACTGCGTATCATAATGCAAAGTATCGGAATACAATGTGAAGTCAGTGTTTTCAAGCCGCACGCTGTCATTGAACACCGCCAGCTTCGTCTCCGGAGAATATTGTCCGTAGAAAGAAGATAGCTGATTCAGAGAATCCACAATCAGTCCACCTTCAAAATAGTATCCTATATTCGGAATGCGTTCATAATTGAGGCTATCCGTGAAGAGCGTCACCTGCCCGTTCTCCATCCGGACATTCTCGCGCAGATAAGCCACCTGCATGTTTCCGTCATAAAAAAGATAATCTCCGTAGACGAACAGGGTGTCTCCCTGCTCCATCCGGACATTGCTGAAAGCTTCAAGCGAATTGGTCTGTTCGAAGAAGTAAGCGCTGTCGCAATACATATATGAACTGTCATGCCGGAAACATACATCGCCATTCAAGATTTGTGCATCCGGCTTTACAGCCTTATCGAAAGACAACGTATTGGTATGAATCAAGTACACCTTTGTTTTTTTAGCCGGGACAGTATCCGTCGAGACCTGCAAACTATCGGCTGCCAGCAGGCTGTCCACCGGAGCGACTATCACATCTTGTGCAGTAATAACAGTGGTATCTGCATGCGCAATACTATCCTGAGTCTGTGCAAAAGCACAGACTGCCAACAAAAAAAACAGACCTGTGAAAATAAATCTATTTACAGTCCTCATTCTTTAATCCAGCCGGGATACTGGAAGTCACAATTACGCCAGCCGTCACTGATACGCACATATGTGCTTTTCTGCTTCTTGATGATCCAGTCATGCAGCAGCTCTTCACGCTTGCGGGATTCGACGATCGACTTCAAAGCCTGATAGTCATCCGATATATTTGCCTTATGCTGGTCCACCCTGGCTTTCAGTTTTACAATAGCAACCACTTCTTTCTGCTTCTCGTTGATCATGGTGAAAGGTTTGGAGATGTCACCCACCTGCATCGTATACACCATCTTACCGATTTCCTGCGGCAGTTCGGACATTTCGAATTTCGGAGTGCTGTGATTGTCACTTTCAAAGTTCTGGTTCACCATCAAACCTTTGTTATTTCTCGTATCCTTGTCGGCAGAGATGAAAGTCGCCGCTTCTTCAAATGTAAACTTCTTTGCCGTCAAGTCATTATACAAGGAATCCATACGCGTCATACACTCGTTCAACTCCTTGTCCGAAACTTTCGGCTTCAACAGAATATGGCGGCAGTTGATACGGTCGCCACGCTTTTCGATCAGCTGAATGATATGATAACCATATTCGGTCTGCACGATCTGAGAAATCTTTTTAGGGTCCTTCAGGTTGAATGCTACATTTGCAAATTCAGGCAACAAGCTTGTCTTACCCAAAAATCCCAGTTCTCCACCCCTTTTGGCTGATTCCGGATCTTCTGAATACAGACGGGCCAATGTCGAGAATTCATATTTCCCACTGTTGATATCATCAGTGAACTGGCGAAGACGTGCTTTGATAGCATCCGTCTCTTCAAACGGGATCTTTGGTTCCATCGTGATGATCTGCACCTCGACAGTCGTCGGGATATTAGGCAGACTGTCTTTGGACAACTGGCTGTAGTACTTGCGGACTTCAGAAGGTGTCAACTTGATTTCACCGATCAACTGGCGCTTCATCTGCTCTACGGTCTGTTGCTCCATGATCATTTCCTTACGCTCATCCTTCAGCTGGGAAATCTTTTTACCGAAATATTCCTCTAGCTTTTCCTTAGAACCCATCTGATTGATTGCGAAATTGATCCAACGGTCTGTTTCCTGGATCACCTGGCTTTCGCTCACTTCCACACTATCGATCTTCGCCTGGTTCAGAAACAGCTTCTGTATCGCCATCTGTTCGGGGAGCACGCAATAAGGATCACCATCAAAACGCTGTCCCTCGTTTTGCAGATATAGACGCTGGCTCTCGATGTCCGAACGCAAAATCGCATCATCTCCTACCACCCACACTATTTCATCGATCACATTATCCTGGGCATACACCACACAAGATAAACAGGCAAGAATGAATACTGTTAAAATCTTTTTCATCATGTACTTCTCTATAAGCAGCCCATCACGGTTCTGTATAAAACTCGACGTCACCGCTCCTGACTGCGTCATTATATAATTCTTCTTCAAATTTCTTTAAAAATTCCACCTTACGCCGATTCGTCAGCATCTCCACAATCTGTGCACTGGCATAATCATAAGGAGCCACACTTCCCACAGGTAGATATTCCTTAATATTCAATAGATAGCAATATGTACTATCCGAAATTTCGACAAACTTGTTTGCCTTCAGGAAGTCGTTTGCATTCGACACATGCACCGGAATATTATCCATCACCTGGTCAAAATCCACCCATTTGTCGTAAAAGTAGTCATAAATACTGGCATTCTGCACACTATACTTCTCAATTTTTTCTAAAGAAGCCTCAGAAGTCGATCTATACCATCCCTTTACATCAGAAAGCCCGGGGGCATCCACCGGGATTTTTAGGAAAAGACCTTTCACCAGAGCCTTGTCCAACACAAACTTTTTCTGGTTTTCTTCGTAATAACTCAGCTTGTCGCTTTCCTGGAACTCGGAAGAAAGCCTTTCTCTTATCAACTGCTCTTGATACCGATAGCGGATCAGCGAATGACGGTATTCCTCCACCAGCTTATCCACTTCCGCCTTGTCTTCCCCCTCCAAATTGCGCAAGGCCACATCGTAGACCAACGCATCTTTCACCCACTTCTTTTCCAGGCTTTCGGCGAACAACATACTGTCGGCCGATGATAATCCACGTGGAATCTGCTGTTTTATCTCCGAACGTCCCAGCGTCCGGTCCTTCACTTTTACCAACACATCCGCATCGTCCGCAGGCTGCGTTCCCTTACAAGAACACAGCAAAGATACGAATGCTATAAAAATGAAGCAATACCTCATATAACTTTCTCTTTATTATTTCTTTGTCATTTTACTCACTTTCTTCACCAGCTTCCAGTTTATCGTCACTGGGTATTTCTGGTTCAACTGTTCGATCCATTCGGCTTCCGCCTTGGCTTGCTGATCCATCGGTTTATTCCAAATCTCCTTATTGCTGATATCGAACAGCAGGATGCCATCCCGATACTCTTTCATGAGAAGATCGAACTCAGGATGTTTTGTCGTCAGATTCTTACGTTCGGCCGTGGTCACGATGTCACGGATAAAAAGATCGTACACCTCCTGCATGAAATCTCCTGCATACGATTTCGTCGAGAATGGACAGCGCTGTATATAATAAGCGAACTCGCTCTGGGGAAAATCCGTGCCATTCAGATGGAACAAGGTCTTGTTCATGTCTTTCGCCTTCTCATAGAAAGCAGGATCGGACGGAAAATAGTCGTTACACAAAGCTCGCAGTTCAGCATAGGCTTCGGGATAGAAACGATAGCCATACTCTTTTTTCATCCGTTCATCAAACGCACCGTAATATTCGAAGTTACGTTCCCCTTGTGCCATCTGGCGAGACCAACCTTTTTTCTTGTCTTCGAAAGAGGGAAGACCTTTCTTCTCGATCAGCTTTATGATATGATAGCCGAAACGGGTTTTCACCGGACGGGACAATTCCCCCGGAGTGTTCAAAGCAAAAGCAGCCACTTCGAACGGTTCCACCATTTCACCGACGCCAAAAGCAGGCAGCTCGCCGCCTCGCTTGGCCGAACCGGCATCGGACGAATATTATTTTGCCAACTCAGCAAAGTCAGCTCCATCTTTCGCTTTCTGGTAAACTTCTTCCGCACGAGCCAATGTCTCGGCCTCTCCAAACTTCACCGAATCTTTCTCAAACGGGATCAGGACATGCGCCACACGCACCAGCCCCGGATTCTGTTTCCGGCTATGTATTTTTATGATATGGAAACCCATAGTTGTCCGAACCGGCAAAGAGACGGAACCGACGGGCATCGAATAAGCGACATTTTCAAAGGCCTTAACCGTCTGCATCGGCAGCAAACAGTGTACATACTCATAGCCGACATTTTCCTTATCGGCTTCTTTCAGTTCCTTGCCGACAGTAGCAAAATCCTCTCCCGCTTGGATACGTTCATAGGCCTCGATCGCTTTCTGATATACAGGAACCGTATCTTTCGATAATGTACGTTGCGGCAAGCGGAACAAAATATGGCTCAATTCCAGCACTTCACCATACCGGTCATATATGGCACGCACAGCCGCCTCCTCTCCATCCTTATCCGACAGATAACTTGAAGTCAATTGGGCCCGATAGCTATCCAATTCATCTTTGAATGCTTTCGTCTTGTCCAGTTCCAAATCTTCCGCCTCCGCCACTTTCAGTTTGAAGTTCTTGAACAACTCCACATAGGCATTCACGGATTTACGGTCGGACAGATTAACTTCGCTATTCTTTTGTGCAATAAAAATAAATTCATCCAACGGGATCTGCTTTCCAGCAACCGTCATCACTACAGAATCGGCTGGAACTTGTGCATTTCCTGTCATACAAGCGAATACCAAAGATAATACAAGCAACTTCTTCATTAATCCTTCTTTTACCATATCACGATATCGTTTACAAAAATAACACTAATCTAACGGAGATGCAGCCTAAAAAGTACATTGCCCCATTAAATTAGTGTTTTTTATCAAATCTATTCTCCCCGGCTATAATTAGGAGCTTCCTGTGTTATAGCCACATCGTGCGGATGGCTTTCCAAAACTCCCGCATTCGTGATACGCGTAAACTTGGCATTATGCAGTTCATCGATATTATGCGCTCCGCAATATCCCATCCCTGCACGTAATCCGCCTACCATCTGATAGATGACTTCATACAGTGAACCTTTATACGGAACACGGGCAGCAATGCCTTCCGGCACCAATTTTTTCACATCGTCTTCCACATCCTGGAAATAGCGGTCTTTCGAACCCTTCTGCATGGCTTCCAACGAACCCATCCCACGGTACGATTTGAACTTACGTCCGTTGAAGATAATCGTTTCACCCGGTGATTCTTCGACGCCTGCCAACAACGATCCCATCATAACAGAAGATCCGCCGGCGGCAATCGCTTTCACGATATCCCCCGAATAGCGCAGACCGCCATCGGCAATCAACGGAACACCTGTACCCCTAAGTGCCTTCGCCACATCGTAGATGGCAGACAGCTGGGGAACGCCCACACCTGCAATCACACGGGTCGTACAGATAGAACCCGGACCGATACCGACTTTCACGGCATCCGCACCGGCTTCAACCAGATATTTGGCAGCTTCGCCCGTAGCGATATTACCGACAACGCAATCAATATGTGGGTACTGTTTTTTAACCTGCTTCAACACGTCGACCACTCCTTTAGAGTGTCCGTGTGCCGTATCGATCACCAGTGCATCCGCACCGGCTTCGACCAAAGCGGCCACCCGCTCAAACGTATTGAAGGTCACGCCTACTCCGGCAGCTACCCGGAGGCGGCCTTTTGAATCTTTACAGGCAGTCGGTTTATCCTTTGCCCGTGTAATATCTTTATATGTAATCAGTCCGACCAGCCTCTTCTGGCTGTCGACAACCGGAAGTTTTTCGATCTTGTGCTGTTGCAGGATGCTGGCGGCTGCTTCCAGGTCGGTTGACTGGTCTACGACAATCAGATTCTCTTTCGTCATCACCTCGTCGACCGAACGGTTCATATCCCGTTCGAAACGCAAATCGCGGTTTGTCACGATCCCCACCAGATGGTCCGATTCGTCCACAACGGGAATGCCTCCGATCTTATACTCTTTCATCATTCCCAAAGCATCGCCGACGGTCTTGCCTCTCGTGATAGTGACGGGATCATAGATCATGCCGTTCTCTGCACGTTTCACACTCTGAACCTGCTTAGCCTGTTCAACGATCGTCATGTTCTTATGGATCACACCGATACCGCCTTCGCGAGCAATCGCGATTGCCATCTTTGCTTCGGTAACCGTATCCATAGCAGCCGAAACCATCGGGATATTCAAAGAAATGTTGCGGGAAAATTTTGTCGTAAGATCGACATTTCGGGGGAGGACTTCCGAATAGGACGGAATCAACAATACGTCATCGAACGTCAATCCGTCCATGACCACTCTGTCTGCAATAAATGACATAGAACTTATGCTTTAAAAATTATTGCATGCAAACTTACAAAACAATTGACAATTAACAATGGACAATGGAGATTTTTTGTCCCCCATTGTCCATTACCAATTGTCAATCCTCAATCACTTAATTTGCCATCTCCGACAGGAACTTAATGCGGACGAGGCGAATCTCTTCTTCCGTATAATCGCCGCCTAATTCCTCGATTGCATCTTCCAGATCGTCTGTTTCCGAATCCTTGAAGTACTCATAAATATCATCAATATGATCTTCGTCCATCACATCGTTCAGGAAATAGTCAATATTGATACGGGTTCCAGAATAAACGATCGCTTCTATTTCGTCAAGCAGTTCGTTAAATTCCAATCCGTTCGTCATAGCGATTTCGTCTAACGCCACCTTACGGTCGATGCGTTGGATGATCGAAACTTTCAGTTTGGATTTGTTAGCAACCGTACGGACGCGAAGATCTTCGGGACGTTCGATCTCATTTTCTTCCACATGTTTCTTGATCAACTCGACGAACTCCTTACCGTATCTTTTCGCCTTGCCAGCTCCAACACCCGGTATATTCTGCAATTCATCCAATGTCACCGGATAGGTAGTGGCCATCGCTTCCAAAGAGGGATCCTGGAAAATAACGAAAGGAGGCACTTCCAGACGTTTGGACAACTTCTTGCGCAAATCCTTCATCATCGAGAACAAAGCCGGATCGACAGCACAGGTTGCTCCGCCGCGTACGGGAACTTCTTCTTCCTCTTCGTCGAACTCGTTGTCTTCGGTTATTTTGAAAGAGACAGGTTTCTTTATAAACTCTTTTCCTTTTTCCGTAATCTTCAACAGACCGTAGTTTTCGATGTCCTTAGCCAGATATCCGGCAATCAGTGCTTGACGGATAACGGCATTCCATGTCTTTTCTTCCTCATCCGAACCGGAACCGAAAACTTCCAGTTCATTGTGCTTGTAAGATTGTATTTCGGAAGTCTCGTTACCGACCAACATATTGACAATATATTCTGCCTTGAATTTTTC
>OBZW01000805.1_pt1 | contig 13737 bp, 13 predicted proteins | sample 1477021 | NCBI WGS metagenome assembly OBZW01 (sample SAMEA2580262, study PRJEB22360) | human gut metagenome | biome: human gut; feature: human-associated habitat; material: faeces | place: Denmark | collected 2008/2010
AGGAGGACACATATGCCCGGGCAGCATCTCACCCGGGCATATGTGTCCTCCTGCCGCTGTGCGGCATCCTGGAGCTCATCCTTACAAGCTGGGTGCATCCTGCAGGGAGGTGGGAGAGGCAGATGGGATTGGCCGGGTTTGGCGTGGCGGGCGGGGGGGCTTATATTAGTGATTTTTGCGGCCTGGAAAGCGGATGCTGATGGGGGATTTCTCGCGTTTTAGGATGTGTTTTAGGATTACGATGGAGGATATTAGCAGCGTTCCGCAACGTAGGGTGGAGGATTGGAGGTGGCGGAGGCTGGTGATGCTGAAGCAGAGGTAGGTGATGATTGTGCGCAGGAGGTGGGGGCGGATGATGATCAGCAGGGAGAATAGGAGGTAGAAGAAGGCGAGCAGGAAGAACGGGGATAGGTTGGGGAGGAGGCCCAGCAGGCAGCCGAAGGAGACGGCTATGGCTTTGCCGCCTTTTGTGGGGTGCATGAATGGGAAAGCATGACCGATGACCGGGGCGGCCAGGATGATGCCGAAGAGAGGGGCGTGGACGTCCAGGATATGTGCAGCTGCATAGATGGGGAGGAATCCTTTTGCCAGCTCCAGGATGAGGACGATAGCACCGGTTTTTCTGCCGGCCAGTTTGAAGGCGTTAAAGGCTCCGGGATTGTGGTCAATGCCGGCTTCTCTGATGTCGATTCCGTTTAACAGCCTGGGAATCAGTTGAGCGTACAGGATGCTGCCAGATAAGTAACCCAGTAGTATGAATAGGTAATACATTATATTTCACCTCCGGATTTTCTGCAGATACGGCGCAGGAGTCTGTAGGTTTTGAGTGCCGCGTCCCCCGGGACTGCTGATGACTGGGCGGTACGCATGGCTTCACAGCGGGCGGGGTTTTGCAGCAGGCTCTGGCCCGCGGCTATCTGGCCGTAGAATTTGTCTGAAGTAACGGAGAGTCCGTGGGCGGAGAAGAATTCCAGATTCCTTGTTTCACAACCTGGGATGGGCGTGGTGTGGACGATGGGGATTCCTTTTACCGCTGCTTCCGTGCTGGTCATGCCTCCGGGTTTTGTGTACAGCACATCACAGGCGTCCATGTAGGCGGCAATGTGCTCTGTATAACCAACGATCCTGATGTTGGCAGAACGGCCGAATTCTCCTGTCAGAATACGGTATAACTTTTTGTTGGCGCCGCAGATGACGATGATGTATTCATCGGGCTGAATTCTGCGCAGCAGTTCCGCGACGAACAGCTGGATCTTTCCGAAACCCATGCTGCCGCTCATGATCAGATAGACGTGTGCATTCTCGGGTATCCTACACATCTGCCTTGCTGCTTTTGGAACCCGGGGAGCCGAAAATGCCTGCCGGACCGGTATACCGTAAGGTTTCAGCCTGTGTGCGGGGAGTCCCCTGGCAGCAAACTCTTCTTTTAGTTCTTTGTGGGGGATTATATAAAAATCGCAGTCCGTTTCTTCCCAGAATGGAATGCAGGTATAGTCGGTTTCAATAGCAACTACCTTATGGGAAAGCATCTTTTTATGCTTCATGTAGCTAAGTGTTTCCGCAGGGAACAGATGCGGTGTGGCGATGACATCATAATGGTGTTCCTCCAGATAGCGCTTCAAGGGTTTGGCGAGCATGGCGTTCGCATAGTATACGGGAGACTTGCGGTGTGATGAGCTGACCACCCCTCCCAGTCTATACAAGAAATGAAAAAAGCGGGGAGCATGTTTTACAATTGACACATACCCACCGCCCACGAAACGGGACACACGTTTACCCGCAAGCAGCATGATGTCAAGTATATCCGCTTCATCACCGTGAAGGCGGATACACTCCTGAAGTGCTTTTCCGGCATAGTTATGTCCTTCTCCTGTGCTGCATGATAAAATTAAAACTTTCATATAAACTCTCTCTGAATCTGATTAATAGTCTCTCTTACAGGATATCCATTTTCCCTTAGAAATTTCTATTTTATTAAAAATCCGGCAATAAAAGTAACGAAAGGAATCGTCACCATAGATAAAACGGTAGTAAATGCAAAAATTTCTGATGCATATGTATAGTTTCTTTTATAACGAATTGACATCATTGTCATTGTGGTTGCTGTAGGACATGACGCTGCGATTAAGGTAGTATATGCGATGTCGTGGTCTATACGAAGCAGGTATAAAAATACGGTCACGGCCAGCGGCACAGCGATCAGTTTCAGAAAGCTGACCCAGTAGATGTGCAAATGTCCGAATATTTTCTTCAGGTCAGCCTGTGCAACAGAAAAGCCGGCAACCATCATGGCAAGAGGCGTATTCATATCCGCTATATAATCCATAGAATCCAGAACAGCGGCAGGAATCCGAAGCTGTGCAAAAAATAGAAGAAGAGCGGCACAGGTAGCAAGGATCATAGGAGATAGCAGCCCCTCTTTCAGCTGTCGGAAAGAGAACTTATTCTCCAGCAGGCTGAGCCCGTGAGTCCATGTAAACAGATTAAACATGGTCATATAGGCGGTGAGATAGAAGACCCCTTCATTTCCCAGCACACTGTAGATCAGTGGAATTCCGATAAAGCCGCAATTGGAATAGATCGAGCCAAAGCGGTCGAGATAATAATTCGGGTTATTTTTCTCAGGCACCAGAAAACGGGCAATCAAAATGGCTATGATATGGGCAGCAAAAGCGGCCGCAAATGCGGTCAAAAGACCTCTGACAAGTCTGGCGTCATAGTCTGTCTGATATACAGTAATAATCAGGCAGGGGTTGACAATCATAAGGAGCAGATTGGATATACTTCTGTTTCCTTCCTGGCTTACGATCTTCAGCCTGTAGCAGGCAAACGCCAATATCATAATAATGAGCATTTTCAGCAGTTGATTAAAAATTAATAGAAACATAATAGATATTTTACCCTCTCCTATAAAAACGACAGCTCCGGCAGCGAATACGATGTTTCAGCGAAGCAGGCTGAATACCGGTATGCCTGACAGTCAGTTAACAACTCAATCAGTATACTTTATAATCCTTAAAAAATCAATCCTGCAAAAGTGGACGGATACATAATGATTGTACATCTTGCACAAAAACGAACTGCGGTTTTTGACTATAGTGTGGAAAAAATCGTTGAATCTTGACTTAATTATAAAGAAATGATAAACTGTTTATGAAATGAGAATTTGATTCACATATATGAATCAATGGAACGGAGTAAACTTTAAATGTGTCATTTTAAAGAAAAGAAAGGAAGGTACTTATTATGGCATTAATGGGAAGAAAGATTGCAGCAATCCGTGCTTATGTAGTCGAAGGAGGTGGCGCTGATTATCATGATCAGAGTGAAGATCATTGGATTGTTAAGCAGATTGCAACTCCTATGAGCATCTATCCGGAGTATAAGGCAACCAGATCCAGCTTTGGAATTAATGCGCTGAAGACTCTTGTAGTGGAAGTTGAGGCGGATAACGGTGTAACTGGATTCGGTATTACGACGGGCGGATATCCGGCGGCATGGCTGGTTATGAATCATCTTGACCGCTTTGTTGTGGGCAAGGATGCCAATGAGATAGAGATCATCTGGGATCAGATGTATCGTGCCTCTCTTTACTATGGACGTAAAGGCGTGGTAATGAACGCGATATCTGCAGTCGACCTGGCGCTCTGGGATCTGCTCGGCAAGTTAAGAGAAGAACCGGTATATGCGATGCTGGGAGGAAAGGTTCGCGAGGAACTGACATTTTACGCTACAGGACCGAGACCTGACCTTGCAAAGGATATGGGATTTGTCGGTGGAAAGATTCCGCTTGTTTACGGACAGGCAGATGGAATGGAAGGCCTGAGGAAAAGCATTGAACTGGCGGCTGATATGCGTGAAAAGTGCGGGGATGACTTCCTGCTGATGTGGGACTGCTGGATGGCGCTTGACCTTTACTATGCGAAACGCCTGATGCAGGCTTCTGCAGACCTGAAGTTTAACTGGATCGAAGAGTGTTTCAACCCAGATGATTACTGGTCATACCGCGACCTTAAAAAAGCAGCGGGTAACCAGATCATGGTAACAGGCGGTGAGCATGAAGCTTCCAAGTTCGGTTTCCGCATGTTGATCGAGGACTGTGACCTGGATGTTATTCAGCCTGATGTCGGCTGGTGCGGTGGTATGACAGAACTGATTAAGATCGGTAACATGGCAGAAGCGCACGGCAAACTGGTAATTCCTCATGGAAGCGGTACATACAGTTATCATTATGTAACAACGAAAACAAATTCACCGATCACAGAGTGCCTGATGATGGCGCCGCAGGCTGATAAGGTGGTTCCGCAGTATTATCCGCTGCTGAAGGATGAGCCAATGCCGGTTAACGGTAAGCTGAAAGTCAGCGATAAGCCGGGATTTGGTGTGGAACTGAATAAGGATAAGACACTCATTGAAGTAAAAAAGGGAACAAGACTGTAAAAGCAGCCTTTATGTAGGAGGGTAAAATGTCAACAGCATTTTTAATTATAAGTTTAATAATCGCAATCGCAGTTGTTGTATTATTTATTATCAAGGCCAAAATGAATCCGGCGATCGCCCTGATCCTTGGTTCTCTGCTCCTTGGTGTTTTGACAAAAGTACCGCTGGTGGATATTACAGCCGCGGACGGGACGGTAACCACCGGCCTGGTTAACGTGATTAATAATGGTTTCGGAAGCATGCTGGGAAGTATCGGATTCCCGATCGGCCTTGGTATTATCCTCGGCCAGTTCGTAAGTGATACCGGCGGTGCAAGTGTAATCGCTGACAAACTGGTATCCGTATTTCCAAACAAATGGGCAATGTACGCGGTAGGATTTGCCGGATTCGTACTTTCTATCCCTGTATTTTTTGATGTAACATTTGTAATTTTGATCCCCATCGGTGTAGCTTTGATGAAGAAGCTGAATAAGGGAATCGGTTATATCGTAGGAGCGATCTCTATCGGTGCCGGTGTTGCGCATACCCTGGTTCCTCCGACGCCAAACCCGCTGGTTGCTCCGGAATATTTTGGATTTGACCTTGGTATTATGATTGCAGCAGGACTGCTGTTCGGTATTCCTATGGTACTGATTGCCGTTACGATTCATGGGTTCTTGATGAAGAAAGGGCTTTGGAATGCAGAAAAAGATGAGAATGGAAACGGCTTGGACATCAATGAGCTGGAGCTTCCGGAAAAAATGCCGGGATTCTTTGTTTCACTGCTTCCGATCCTGCTTCCGATTATCTTCATTCTTTTGAATACAGTAGCAGGCGCTATGATGGATTCTGTTCCGACATGGATTGATTTCCTTGGACAGAAGACAACATCTATGCTGTTGGGAACTCTGGCTGGTATGATTATCTCTATTAAGTACCTGGGACTGGCAAAGACGGAAAAAGTAGCCACTACAGCCCTGAAATCTGCTGGACTTGTATTTCTGATTACCGGAGCCGGCGGATCCTTCTCCTCTGTAATTACTGCATCAGGCGTGAGTGAAGCAATTAAGAATATGGTATCTAATATCTCCAACAATATCGTGCTGATCCTGCTGATCGGCTGGATTCTGGGACTGCTGTTCAGACAGATCACCGGATCCGGTACAGTGGCTTCACTGACCACCTTTGCGATTATGCAGAGCGTTGCAACAACCGTAGCTATCCACCCGGTATTTATCGCTCTGGCGTGCCTGGACGGCGCACTGTTTGGCGCAACGGTTAATGACTCAGGCTTTTGGATTGTATCAAATATGACCGGATTTAATTTTACCGGCGGATTGAAAACATATACTTTGGGGCAGGCAATTGCTTCGGTTGTAGGTATTATTCTGATCATTATTGTAGGTTTGATATCATGCCTGTTCATCTAGTGCAAAATGCATCAGGTATGACATAGGTTTACGGCGGGGCACTATGCCGGCCGCTGCGGACATGGATGCGGCGGTATGCCGTAATGTACAGGCCCCTCAGAATTGAGGGGCTTGTGCACATTATCTTTATTTTAGGCATTCTCTTTTTAATAGGAAGAGAAAGGCGTTATAGAAGAGCCATACAGAGCTCTTCAAAGTTGACAAGAAAAGTTGGGCGTGGTAATGTAATTTTATATTGAAAATGGGAAAGTCGCCTTTTGAAAATGAAAGGAGCAGGTGTTTTATATGGCGGGTAAATCGGCAGAAAGAGGTTTAAAAAATTTCGACCTTTTAGAGGGTAGCTCCGATGGGCTGACGAACAAGGATATCAGCACTCGTCTGAATTATGCTCCAAGCAGTACGATAGCTCTTTTACAGACAATGGCGGAAAACGGTTACCTGGCGGTAGATGAGCAGAAGCGGTATTCACTGGGGGGCAAGCTGGTAAGCCTTGGAGCGGTAGCGGCATCCAGGTTCGATATCGGGAGGATGGCTACACCTTATTTAAAGCATCTCATGCAGACGCTGGGTGAGACCTGTTTCCTGGGGGTTCTCTCGCAGGGAGAGATTGTGTATATTGCGAAGGAAAACTGCGAACGGACGATTAATACAAATGCACAAATCGGATCCAGAAAGCCGGTTTACTGTACCGGTCTGGGAAAAGCATTTCTATCCTTTCTTCCGCCGGAGGAAAGCCGGGATATTATGAATGGGCTGGAATTTACCGCATTTACGGAAAACACGGTGAAGGGCGTGGAAGAATTGAGAAAGCAGCTGCAGGAATTTCGTCTCCAGGGCTATGCAACGGATGACCAGGAGATCGAAGAGGGATTATGGTGCCTGGCAGTTCCGGTCTATGACGGCTACCATAGAATGATTGCTGCACTCAGTGTATCTGGCCCGAAAGAGCGCATGATGGACAAGAAGGAACTAATCATAGCAGAGATGCTGAAGGCCGGAAAGAGTTTATCCAGAGAGCTGGGGTATCAGAAGGAGGAATAGTATAATGAAGAAACTGTGTGGCGTGAATCCGCCGGTCATCACGATATTTGATGAAAAGTGTAAGATAGACATTGAGGCAAGCAAGAGACAGGCGGATTTCCTGATCTCAAAAGGTGTGGACGGACTGGCATATCTGGGGACATCCGGAGAGTTCAGCATTATGACGGTAGAAGAAAAAAAGAACTTTATTAAAGAAATGATAGATCACGTTAATGGGCGGGTGAATGTGATTGTAGGTGTTGGCGATACCTGCCTTGAGAATACAATGGAGCTGCTAAAATATGTGGAGGCTGCCGGCGCTGACGGCGTACTCCTGATTAATCCGTATTTCAGTGTATACAGCTCAGAGATGGTGGAGGCATATTTCGGTTATGTAGCTTCCCATACGTCTCTTCCTATTATAATATACAATTTCCCGGATCTGACAGGTTACTGCTTCAATGCGGATGTAGTGAGCAAGCTCGTGAAGGATAACCCGAATATTGTGGGAATCAAAGATACGATCAATGATTTTAACCATGTTCTTTCTATGCAGAAAGTGAAGGAAGTAAATCCTGATTTTTCTGTGTTCTCGGCCTATGAGAACCAGGCTATGGGGCTTCTGGTCTGCGGTGTGGACGGATTTATCAATGCAACTGCAAACTTTGCGCCTGAGTTTACGGTCAATACGTACCAGTCTGCAAAGAGGGGGGACTATAATGAGGCAGCGCTCTGGTTTAAAAAGATGGTGAATGCCATGGACATCTATGGTTACAGTACGCCGCTCTTTCTGGCATGTAAACAGGCTATGTACTACCGTGTGCTGAACCAGGACGGCCACGAAAGGCTGCCGGCTCTTTCTCTGGATGCAGAAGCTAAGGCTAATGTATATAATAAGATGAGAGAACTGAAACTGCTGTAGATGCAGACGCAGATTTGACAGATTGGAGAGGTAGCATAATATGATAATGGATAAGCTGGAACATTTCCGCTATTATCAGCGGTGTGTGCCCGAACTGTGGGATGCGGTGCGTTTTGTGGAACGTGTGGAGAAGGAACGCCTGCCTGCTGGCAGATACCCTGTCGGAAAAGGGTTCGCATTCGTTCAGGAGGGACAGACCCGGAGCTTTGAGGAAGCGGATTTTGAAACCCATGACAAGTATCTGGATGTGCAGATTCTTCTGGAAGGCTCGGAAATGTGGGAATATGCGGACAAGGCGGATCTGACGGTGAAGACACCATATGATCCCGACACAGATATAGAATGGTTAACCGGGAAGGGCGACAGAATACAGATGAAGCCGGGAATGTTTTACCTGGTTTATCCCACGGACGGACATAAACCCTGTTGTCATGAACGTATACCTTCCTCCTACCGGAAGGTCGTTGTGAAGATCAAGATTGACAAGCTGCTGCACGGAGTGAACACAGGCAGAACCGGAATGCAGCACAGGCGAATATCCTGGTAAAGGAGATACGAAGATGGATTTAAAGATTGATGATATAGTAAAACAGGTTCTCTCTGAAGTCGGGACACACAAAGAGAACAGGACAGCATTTACCCTGGAGAGAATGCCGGTGTTTACGGGCAATGAGACGGGGAAGAGTGCCGTGCTGGTGTCTCCTGAAAGTTATGAACTGAAAGAATATAAGCTGCCGGAGATCGGCGCAAAGGAAATTCTCGTGGAAGTGGAAGGCTGTTGTGTGTCACCTTCCGATACGATAGAATTCATGAAAGAAAAAAGAGTGGGCCAGGCGTCCCTTCTGGGACAGCAGGGGACCGGCCGTATAGTGAAACTGGGCAGCCCTTCTCTGCAGGATGCGGCAGGAACAGCCCTGAAGGTCGGTGACAGAGTCGTTGCCGTAAAAAAGGCCGGCACAGCGGCCTCCGCTTTCGGTGGAAACCGCGGCAGCGCAGGGAGCGGCTTTCACGGATGGTATTCCAACTATGTAGTGCTCAGGGCCGACAACCAGATCTACCAGGTGAATGATCTGGATTTGGAGTCCCGTCTGCTTACAGAGACGGTCATTGCGGTAAACAGTGCGGTACAGAGGACTGTCAAGCTCGGACATCTGGACTCTTCCAAACGTGTGATTGTGCTGGGCTGCGGGCTGGAAGGCCTGACAGCCATTGCCATACTGAATTGTATGGGCATATACAACATCATAGCAATAGACGGAGACGAACAGGCTCTCAAACTGGCCATAGAATTCGGCGCCAGGGAGACCATCGATTACCGTAACAAAAACGGCATATCAGCCGTACTGGAAAAGATCCAGAAGTACTTCGGCGGAAGCCTTGCAGACGCCGTATTCCAATGCACCGCATCCCCACTGGGCCGAAGCACCGCAAAACGTTTCACAAAAAGCAGCGGTAGCATCTGTGAACTGGAATACGTCCTGGGCAAGTCAAAGACAGCCATAAGACATTACGAAGATTCCATGCCGACAGGAGGCAGATACTACACAACCCGCGACTACGAAGAATGCTTCAAATTCATGAAAAAAGCCGCCGAAAAAGACCTCCCCCTCTACCGCCTCATCACCCACCGCTACCGCCTCGAAGAAATCAACGAGGCCCACTGGTCAGCCATAAGAGGCGAAGGCCTGGCAATAGCCGTATTTAACAGATAGAAGGTCTGTTATTGCATGTCCTTCTTTCGGAGACGATCAACCAATCCAGCCCGATCCACCGCCCCCGTCTCCCGGCAGGATGCACCCAGCCCGGGGAACAGGGGCGTATGGGCTTTTCAGGGGCGTCAAGAAAGACGTGCTAGATTTACTTAAAGTTCAAATAGGCCGATTGCAGGTTAAAAATATGATTTCCAAATCATATTTTTACTTTGACCTGACATGCGAAATCATCAGATTTCGGATGGCATGTCAAAGGTACCTGCAATCGGCCTATTTGGACTTTTAGTAAATCTCACGTCTTTCGCCCGCTCCAGAAAAGCCCATACGCCCCTGTTCCCCGGGCGTCCCCTTCTTTTATTGGATTAAAGATGCCACGATCGTACTTACAAGTTTCCCATCAGCCTTTCCTTTTACCTTAGGCATAAGTTCCTTCATAATTTTCCCTTTATCCTTCGCCGTGGGAGCCTCAATTCCAAGATCGGCAAGCACGCCCCTCACGATTTCTCTAATTTCATCCCCGTCCATCATCTTCGGAGCATACTCCTCCAGAACAGTAAGACGCTTCTGGCACTCCTCAATAATATCCGTGCGGTCTTTGGGAGTCATTTCCAATGTTTCCTTTGTCTGTTTGATCTCTCTTAGTATTACCTGGTTTTCTTCCTCCTCCGTCAAATCTGCCCGCTTGTCGATCGCCTTATTTTTCAGTGAAGACAACAGAAAAGAGAGGGCTGCCTTCCTTTCCTTGTCGCCGGCCTTCATAGCGGCCATCATAGCGCTTCTTACTTCATCGATTTTACTCATGTTAAAATACCTCCATTTTGAAATTGTCAGAATAGTGTCGGATTTGCGCGGGGGTCTGACCCCTTTGCAAAGGGGTCAGACCCCCCTGTTGATTCCGGACTGCAGTTCATCTGCCCATGTCTGCAGATTATAAGTATGCCCGTCAAATAGTTTTAAAATCACGCCGGTTGGGTTATCCTCGTTGGCAAATGCGTTGGCCTCGTCTGTATCCACATGCATGGACAATGCGAATTTGGGGCTGACCCGGACGACCACATCGGAAAAGATAAGGGAACGCTCATAGCTTGTAGTTATGACGAAAACGATATCGTTGTCCTTTACATGTGCCCTGAGGGCATCGATGGGCGTCATATGAATGTGGCGTTTGGCTACGATGACCCCTTCCTTCAGCTCTACTTTTCCGTGAGGGCCCACGAGAGTGCATCCCGGTGTGCCGGCGATATCTCCGGACTGGCGGATGACGCTTGGTATGCCAAGCCTGCGGGCATCTGTAACGGATATTTCGACCTGGGTTGCAGGACGAAACGGGCCCAGTAAGATGACCTTTTCGAAGCGTCCTTTGGGACCGATGACGGTCAGCCTTTCTTTGCATGCATACTGGCCGGGCTGACTGAGCTCCTTTGTATAGTTCAGGCGTGCGCCGGGGCCAAAGAGTTGTTCAAAGTCTTCCTGGGAGACATGGATATGCCTGGCGGAAGTTTCTATTGGAATTTTCAGGCTCATATTGTTTTCTCCATCCTGCGTATACTTTTTTATTTCATGACATGTAAATTTTAGCAGAATATAAGGAGGTTTTCAATATCTACATGGCGGTTTTACAGAGGGTATATCTGATTTGAAGTGGAAATTCATTCGCGGGAAGCTTTGCTCAGGCAGCGGCAGCGTATTAATTTGTACGATATGACGTAAAAGTACCAGAGTAATTAAGAAATCGCTAAGAAACGAACCGGTCAGATTGACCTCGTGTTTTTGGCTATGATAATCTGTGTTAAGAGTGCGTAAAAATTAAGGCATGCAAAGGAGAAGTATGAGAGATGGGAATTAAGGATTTACTTGCATTACTGGGAGGGCTCGCTCTCTTCTTATACGGAATGCAGATGATGAGCAACGGTCTGGAGGCTGCGGCGGGCAACCGGATGAAATCAATTCTGGAAAGACTGACGTCTAACAGAGTAAAAGGGGTGCTGGTGGGAGCGGGCATCACAGCGGTCATACAGTCTTCCTCCGCTACGACTGTTATGGTAGTCGGATTTGTAAATTCCGGGCTGATGACATTGAAACAGGCTGTATGGGTGATTATGGGAGCCAACATAGGGACAACGATCACCGGCCAGCTGATTGCGCTTGACATTGGCGCCATTGCCCCTCTATTTGCCATCGGCGGTGTTGCAGCCATCATGTTTGTAAAAAATGAAAAGGTCCACCATATCAGCAGCATTTTTGCCGGACTTGGTATCCTGTTCATGGGCATGGATATGATGGGAAGTGCCATGGAGCCGCTGCAGAATTCACCGGCATTTATTCAATTTATGACTACATTTAAAAATCCACTGGTGGGTATACTGATTGGGGCAGTATTTACCGCAGTGATCCAGTCCTCTTCAGCATCAGTGGGAATCCTGCAGGCACTGGCGGGCACCGGTATGATCCCGCTGTCCAGTGCGGTATATATTCTTTTTGGACAGAATATCGGAACCTGTATCACAGCAGTTCTGGCTTCCATCGGAATGAAAGTCAATGCCAAGCGTACAACCGTGATCCATCTAATGTTTAATATATTCGGTTCGGTATTGTTCACCCTGATCTGTATGTTTACACCGTTTGTCGCATGGATGGAGGCACTGGTTCCGGGAAACCCGGTGTCCCAGATCGCCAATGTACATACCGTATTTAATATAGTAACGACCCTGATTTTACTTCCGTTCGGCGAATACATGGCCCAGGCTGCAGTAAAGATTCTGCCGGACAGCAAAAAAGAGGAGGAGGAAGAGTACCGGCTGAAATATATTGCCAGATTCGAACCATCGTATGCCATCGGACAGAGCGCCGTGGCGATATCCCAGGTGGGGAATGAAGTAGGAAGAATGCTGGGAATGGTAGAGAAAAATATTTCGCGTGCATACGATATCCTCATGAAATACGATGACAGGGAAATGAAAAAGATCCGGGAAAGAGAGACTTATATCGATTATCTGAATCAGGAAATATCCGCTTATATTGTATCCCTTATGGCCAATGAAATGTCCATGTCGGACTCCCGGCAGATTAATGGATATTACGTGATCATAAGCAACCTTGAGCGGATCGGGGACCATGCGGTCAATTTGGCGGAATATGCGCAGGATTTAAGAAAATGGAACGGTGAATTTTCGGATATTGCCAGGGATGATTTGAAAAATATGAAAAAGCAGTGTTTGGAGGCTTTGCGTATCATAAACAGGCAGGAAGAGGATGTTCCCGCCGTTATTCTGAACCAGGCGGCTTTGATGGAGCAGAAAATAGACGACACCAGAGAAAAATATTTTAAGAAACAGATGCAGCGTCTAAAAAAAGGTAAATGCCGTCCGCAGACGGGAATTGTATTCACAGAGATCCTGACAGATTTTGAAAGAATCGGCGATCATGTGAAAAATATAGCAGAGCAATACGTGGAAATGGAAAACTGACAGGAGCACGAATATTTTCCTCTATTTAACAAATACTAGTAGAAGTGCTAATGATTACTAAGACGTTAAATGGAGGAATTTCTTTATGAAAGCTACAGGAATCGTAAGGCGGATTGACGATCTGGGAAGGGTTGTTATTCCGAAGGAGATACGGAGAACCCTGCGGATCCGGGAAGGGGATCCGTTGGAAATATTTACAGACAGGGAAGGTGAAGTAATACTTAAGAAATATTCCCCGATTGGGGAACTTGGCACACTTGCCAAACAGTATTCAGAAAGCCTTGCCCAGACAATGGGATGTACAGTGTGCATCACCGATAACGACCAGATCGTGGCTGCATCAGGCAGCGGAAAAAAGGATCTGCAGGATAAGTATATCAGCAAAGAGCTGGAGAAAGTAATTCAGGCAAGAGAACAACTGCTGGCAAAATCCGACAGTGCCAAATATGCAGGGGTTGTGCAGGATGAAAAAGAATTCAAAGAGGAAGTCGTGTGTCCGATCCTCTGCGAGGGAGATGCTATAGGCGCGGTTGTTTTCCTGAATAAGGATGAAAAGAAAAAATTCGGCGAACTGGAGCAGAAAGTTGCAATGAGCGCGGCTGGTTTTCTGGGACGTCAGATGGAACAATAGATAGAGATATTTACTCCCTAGTCAGTTGAGATGGCAGGGGACGCGAAAGGAAGAGATAGCCGCAATCCGCCCAAGTGCACATATGCCGTTGCGAAATGCGGACACGAGCCTAAGAAATTCTAGGAAGCCGGCAGCC
>OBZW01000809.1_pt1 | contig 13635 bp, 6 predicted proteins | sample 1477021 | NCBI WGS metagenome assembly OBZW01 (sample SAMEA2580262, study PRJEB22360) | human gut metagenome | biome: human gut; feature: human-associated habitat; material: faeces | place: Denmark | collected 2008/2010
CCCACTGCATTGTGGTTTTACTGGGCGGTCCATTTGCTAACTGCCACTAAAGGGGAAACAGCCGGATTTTATGGAACCGAAGGGATTCACCGCGTTTTCTGATGAAAACGCGGCTCAGCCCTTCTTGAAATTTGTTTTGGAAAACAAATTTCATCCATAAAATCCGGCTGTTTCCCCTTAAGTGGCAGTTAGCAAATGGACCGCCCAGTAAAACCACATATGCCTCCTGTGCCGCGCCCCGTCTCCTCCTTTCCCCAGGCTGGTTCTTCCAGACAGCAGGAAAGACCAGACCCCCTCGTGGAGACTACTGAGCGTGGCGGCGTATGAATTCGCTTGGGGGAACGTGCAACTAATGGGGAGTGAAGGAGAACTTTATGAAACATAGATATTAGCGAAAGATAAGAAAAAACGTATCAATAGTTAAATCATAACGTAAAACGCCAGCACAAATCCGCAGCTCCCGTACAATCCCCTCTGGGATTTGTTCTTAACTGCCGATTGGATGCAACAGCGAATGACAAGGTGGGGACGGTGGGCGGCGGGGGCATGTCTGCTGGTGAAAAGTCCATAAAGCAAGCGTTAGAAGCTGTTGAAGAAAGCGGAAGTAAAATGGAGGGCAAAATTTGCCTTACCAGGCAAATTTTGATGCCGCCTGCGGCGCGAATGCATCGGCATTCGGGCCAAATGCGGCATGTACCTTCATTTTACTTCCGCTTTCTTCTACAGCTTCTTCGCGAAGTGTCAGGACATTTCACCAGCAGACATGCCCCCGCCGCCCACCGTCCCCGTCTTGTCATTCGCGTCCCCCATTCGAAATCAAGAAAAACGCCCAACCCGTTGTACTCAAAAATAAACAAAAAATGGGGTACCCTGACTAGACTTTTGCCGATTTAGGCGATATAATGGAAGCACATGTGAAAAAATAAACTTTTACAATGTAATTTTAAGGAGGAACAAGAAATGGCAAGAAAAATGAAGACCATGGATGGTAACCAGGCAGCAGCTCACGTGTCATATGCATATACGGAAGTTGCAGCAATATACCCAATCACACCATCATCTGTTATGCCAGAACATATCGATGAATGGGCTACCGAGGGCAGAGAGAACATTTTTGGACAAACTGTTCAGGTAACAGAGATGCAGTCTGAAGCGGGTGCGGCCGGAGCTGTACATGGATCATTAGCAGCGGGAGCTTTGACAACCACATTTACAGCATCTCAGGGATTGCTTTTGATGATCCCTAACTTATATAAAGTAGCCGGAGAACAATTACCAGGAGTATTCAACGTATCAGCACGTGCAATTGCAAGCCATGCACTGTCCATTTTCGGTGACCACTCTGACGTTTATGCCTGTCGCCAGACAGGAGCAGCTATGCTCTGTGAAGGCAGTGTACAGGAGGTAATGGACCTGACAGCAGTTGCACACTGTGCAGCACTTGAAGGAAAGATTCCATTTATCAATTTCTTTGACGGATTCAGAACATCCCACGAGATCCAGAAGATCGAAGCATGGGATTATGAAGACTTGAAAGATATGGTAAACATGGACGCCATCGACGCATTCCGTGCACACGCACTGAATCCGAACCACCCATGCCATAGAGGTTCCGCTCAGAATCCTGATATCTTCTTCCAGGCAAGAGAAGCATGCAATCCTTATTATGATGCTCTTCCGGGAATCGTTCAGAATTACATGGACAAGGTGAATGCCAAGATTGGTACAGATTATAAATTGTTTAACTACTATGGAGCAGAAGACGCAGAGCGCGTGATCGTAGCGATGGGTTCTGCATGTGACACAATCGAGGAGACGATTGATTACCTGCTTGCTGCAGGCGAGAAAGTCGGCGTTGTCAAAGTACGCCTTTACAGACCATTCTGCGCAGAGGCTCTGATCAATGCGATTCCTGAGACTGTTAAGACAATTTCTGTACTTGACAGAACAAAAGAGCCGGGAGCGCTTGGTGAGCCATTATACCTGGACGTTGTTGCTGCACTCAAAGGCTCCAAGTTTGACGCAGTCCCGGTATTCTCAGGACGTTACGGCTTAGGATCCAAAGATACAACACCAGCTCAGATCGTAGCTGTATTTAATAACACAGAGAAACAGAAATTCACAATCGGTATCGAAGATGATGTGACAAATCTGTCTCTGGATGCAGGCGCTCCGCTTGTAACGACTCCGGAAGGAACAATCAACTGTAAGTTCTGGGGACTTGGAGCAGACGGTACTGTCGGCGCTAACAAGAACTCCATCAAGATCATTGGTGACAACACAGACATGTACGCACAGGCTTACTTTGACTATGACTCTAAGAAGTCCGGCGGCGTTACGATGTCCCACTTACGTTTTGGTAAGAAACCGATCAAGTCAACATACCTGATCAGACAGGCTAATTTTGTAGCATGCCACAACCCATCTTATATTGACAAATATAACATGGTTCAGGAGCTGGTTGACGGAGGAACATTCCTTCTGAACTGCCCATGGGATGCCGAAGGACTTGACAAACACTTACCGGGACAGGTAAAAGCGTTTATTGCAAACCACGGCATCAAGTTCTACACAATCGATGGTATCAAGATTGGGAAGGAGATCGGACTTGGCGGACGTATCAATACAGTTCTTCAGTCAGCATTCTTCAAACTCGCAGCGATCATTCCGGAAGAGGAAGCGATTGACCTGATGAAGAAAGCAGCTAAGGCTACTTACGGAAGAAAAGGCGACAAGATCGTACAGATGAACTACGATGCAATCGATGCAGGCGCTAAGCAGGTTGTAGAGATCACAGTTCCGGAGAGCTGGAAAGATGCAGATGACGAAGGCCTGACAACTCCGCATGTAAATGAAAAAGGCAAGAGAGAAATCGTTGATTTCGTTAAGAATATCCAGGCAAAAGTAAATGCACAGGAAGGAAATTCACTACCGGTATCCGCATTTAAGGATTATGTAGATGGTTCTACACCGTCAGGTACTTCCGCATACGAGAAACGCGGTATCGCAGTAGATATTCCGATGTGGAAACCAGAGAACTGTATCCAGTGTAACCGCTGTGCATATGTCTGCCCGCACGCAGTTATCCGTCCGGTTGCCCTGACAGAAGAAGAGGCAGCGAAAGTTCCGGAAGGATTCCAGACAATCGATATGGTTGGTATGCCAAACATGAAGTTCGCTATCACAGTATCTGCATATGACTGTACAGGATGTGGATCATGTGCGAATGTCTGCCCGGGCAAGAAGGGTGAAAAAGCTCTTGTTATGGAGAACATGGAAGCAAATGCAGGCGTACAGGAATACTTCGACTTTGGCAGAGAGATCCCTGTAAAACCGGAAGTTGTAACTAAGTTCAAAGAGACAACCGTTAAGGGAAGCCAGTTCAAACAGCCGCTGCTCGAATTCTCCGGAGCATGTGCAGGATGTGGTGAGACACCTTACGCGAAGTTAATCACACAGTTATTCGGTGAGAGAATGTACATTGCAAATGCAACAGGATGTTCCTCTATCTGGGGCAACTCTTCACCGTCCACACCATACACAGTAACACCAGAGGGCAAAGGACCGGCATGGTGCAACTCTCTGTTCGAAGATAACGCAGAGTTTGGATATGGTATGCTGCTCGCTCAGAATACAATCAGAGAGAGAATGAAAGGCCACGTTGAGAAACTTGCTGAGAATGCTGGAAACGAAGACGTTAAGGCTGCTGCTCAGGATTACCTGGATACATTTGCAAGCGGCGCTACAAACGGAACAGCTACAGACAAGCTGGTTGCAGCTCTGGAAGCATGCGGCTGTGATTCCGAAGATAAGGCAGAACTGCTGAAGCACAAGGATTTCCTTGCTAAGAAATCCCAGTGGATCTTTGGCGGTGACGGATGGGCTTACGATATTGGATTCGGCGGCGTTGACCATGTACTGGCAAGCGGACAGGACATCAACATCATGGTATTTGATACAGAAGTTTACTCCAACACAGGCGGACAGTCATCCAAGGCTACCAAGACAGGTGCAACTGCACAGTTTGCAGCAGGCGGAAAAGAAACAAAGAAAAAAGACCTTGCCGGAATCGCTATGAGCTATGGTTATGTATATGTTGCGCAGATCGCTATGGGTGCAGATTACAACCAGACAGTAAAAGCAATTGCAGAGGCAGAGGCATATCCGGGACCATCACTCATCATCGCTTACGCTCCATGTATCAACCATGGTATTAAGAAAGGTATGAGCAAAGCTCAGACCGAGGAGCAGCTGGCAGTAGAATGCGGTTACTGGAACAACTTCAGATTTAATCCGGCAGCTGAGGGTGCGAAGTTCACACTGGACAGCAAAGAGCCAAAACAGGATGAATACCAGGCATTCCTTGACGGAGAAGTTCGTTACAATGCCCTGAAGAGAGCAAATCCGGAAAAAGCTGAAAAACTCTTTGCAAAGAATGAGAAAGAAGCTATGGAAAGATATGCTTACCTGAAGAAACTGGTTACTCTTTACGGAGAGGAATAAAAAGGCCGGTCTTCCCGCGGGAAGCGGCAGGTAATAAAAGGGGCGGTACACTTATTACAGTGTACCGCCTTTTAGATATAGCCGGCTATATGCATGGCCGGATAATGTCCTACGAGACGAGCTTGATTGTGAGGAGTCTGTATGAACGAAAATATATTTGTTGCACTGCTGATCGTCGGTATTCTTGTTATATTCTTCCTGATCTCTTTCTTTGACCAGAAAAGAAGGCTGCGGAAAATGAAACGGAGAATGCTTTACTATTACGGACGAGACAGAGAAATTGAATATTCGGACGAAATTCTTTCTGTGATCGGAGCCTATACTGAGGCAAAAGATACCATGGTGGACGACATCACATGGAATGACCTGGATTTGGATTCCGTATTTATGAAGATGAACCATACATGGTCTTTTGCAGGGGAGGACTACCTGTATTATCTGATGCATATCCCGGCTGAGGGGCCGGTAACCTGCGGGGAACAGGAGGAAATGATCAGTTACTATCAAACCCATGAAAAAGAGCGTCTGCAGATGCAGATGGAATTTGCAGCAATCGGTAAGAATCATTCGTCTTCCGCCTACCATTATATTATGAACAGCATCCATCTAAGTAAAAATGTTCCGATCCAGCACTATGGTGCGCTGCTGCTTCTGATCGTGTCAGTTATATGTGTAATCGCTGCCCCAGCTACGGGAATTGGACTTTTGATTCTCTGTATGGGCGTGAATATCGCGTTGTATATGACTCAGAGGAGAAAACTGGAGGCATCCATACAGGCGCTTCACCTCTTTTTGAAGCTGGAGGGAAGTGCGGGGAGAATTCTGAAAAGAAAGCTTGTCTGCAGTGAGGAATACCGGAAGCGGCTGGAACAGGATTATAAAAAGCTGAAAAAACAGATTGGCAATGTATCATTTATTAAATCGGGAAACGCAGACAGCCAGTCATTGACGGAAATCGTGTTGGATTATATCCGGATGATTTCCCATGTAGACTGTATTCAGTTCTACAAGTGTATGAAAAGGCTGGAAAAATCTATAGATGTGGTGGAAGATATCATCAGTACTATGGGCTTTCTGGAGAGTCTCATATCCATAGGTTCTCTGCGGGAGTCGCTGCCGTATTACTGCATTCCTGAATTTACGGAAGAACCTGCGCTTGAAATTGTGGATGCCTATCATCCGGAATTATCCGAACCGGTGCCGAACTCCGTGAAGGCAGAGCGCGGAATACTGATTACCGGATCCAATGCCTCGGGAAAGTCCACATTTCTGAAAACGATTGCCTTAAATGTTATACTGGCGCAGTCCATCCATACCTGTTCCGCCAGACAATATAAAGGTGCATGGTTCCGTGTATTTTCCTCCATGGCCCTGCGGGACAATCTGTATAATGGTGAGAGCTATTATATAGCAGAGATCCGTGCACTGAAAAGGATCTTTGACTGGGAGGGAAATGAGACGGTTCTCTGTTTTGTAGATGAAGTACTCAGGGGAACCAATACAGTGGAAAGAATTGCAGCTTCCACACAGGTACTGAAGAAGTTCAGCGAGCGGGGAATTCTCTGTTTTGCCGCAACTCATGACATTGAGCTGACTTACCTGCTGGAAGAACGGTACGGGAATTATCATTTCCAGGAACAGGTTCTTGAGGAGGAGGTAGTCTTTGACTATCTGCTCTATGAAGGAAGGTCCAATTCCAGAAATGCAATCCGGCTGCTGGAAATTCTCGGATATGATCCGGACATCACAGCCGGTGCAGAAAAGATGGTGGAAGGATTCCTGGCGACAGGAAAATGGACGCCGGCAGCCGGTTAATCAAACCAGTTTTTGATCTTAAACAGCCAGATCTCGACTAGTACAATCAGAAGACTGATGACACAGACCAGAATATAGCCATAAGGAGAATCCAGCTCCGGCATATTGACAAAATTCATACCGTACCATCCCGCAATCAGAGTCAGCGGCATGAATATAGTTGTGACAATCGTCAGGAACTTCATAATCTGGTTCTGGTGCATATCCACCTGAGTCTGATGCATCTCCCTCAGCTGCATGGAATACTCCTTGAGCATCTGGACATTGGAATACAGCCGCCCTGCCCGGTCAGCAAAAAGACCGAACAGGAGGCTGTTTTTTTCGTCCTCGGCACAGAAACCATCCGACGCGAAAGTCTCTCCCATATCCTGCAGTTGTTCATAGTAACGCCCTAAGACTGCGAGTCTTCTACGAATCTGAAAGATCTGACGGTTAAAAGAAGCATCATTCTTATCCAGAAGCTGTTCCTCAAGTGATGTCAGGTTTTCCTCAAAATGCTGGAGGATAACCCCATCGAAAAGTCTGTTTTGACCTGCTCGACATGTTTATCTAATTCTGGTAAAATGAAAAAAGGTAAACAGTAATTAGTTCTCCTCTTCCCGATCTGTGAATTCAACAACGTCGCAGATATCACAATTCAATATTTTACAGATATCCTGCAGCGTGTTCAAAGTGATGCTCTTATTTTTTCTGAGGGAGTCCAGAGTCCCGTTTGAAAAATGATATTCATTGATTAGTTTATATTGTGTGAGTCCCTTCTTTTTCAAGGTCTTCCACAATGGAGCGTAACTTATGATAATACTCACTCCCTTCATTCCGTTAAACTAATTATAGGAAAGATCGTACAATTTCACATTGCCGGTAATCCGGCTATACTAAACGGTTCAGAGGGTAAGTGTTTATTAAATTGGTGTTATATGGGCGAGCCTGTAACAAACTGCGGAATAATGTATTTCTAAAAAAAACACATAAAGACCTGAAAAAATTTCCAACCTTTTAATAGTATATATGATAAACTAATAAAAAATAAAAACAATTACCGGCTTTAAGTTCCTGGCGCTATGTACAAGAGGGTGCAGGTGTCAGGCCAAGAGGGAACAAGGTGAGAATCCTTGACAGTCGTGCTACTGTATGCGTGTAGGTTTTTCAGAACCATTGTACACTGGGTGTATGAGAAGGGAAAAGCCGCGATTGCGTAAGTCAGGATACCTGCTTAGAGCTGCTGCCAGTTATTACACGCAATGATAAATGGAGTGGGAAATTGTCTTAGTTATGGTACAGTTTTTGCTGTAAGGGCAATTTTCTATTTGCATGTAATCAAACTGCGGCGGTGTAGGTAATCTGTTAATAGCAATCCATTTCGTATTGGATAAAGACAGAGGACGCAGCAAAAAACTGCGTCCCTTTATATTCAAATGGTTCAGTTTTTAAGTTTAGGAAAAGGGGAGAAACGTATGGCAGGGGTGGTATCTCTCTGGAAAGCATATGAGAAAGATACTCTGGATAAGGTGCAGGGGAAAAACAATGGAAACATAAAAGAATTGGTGGCAGACAGCCACTATAGAAAGATCGGCGAAAGGGCATTTAAAAACAATACAAAGCTCCGCCGTGTTATTCTGCCTGAAAATGTTGTGGAAATAGGGGCACAGAGTTTTTACAATACGATGCTGCGGGAAGTTGAGCTGAAAGGTACAATCTTAATCCGTAAGGAAGCATTTTATAACTGTACAAAGCTGAAGCAGGTAAAGCTTCCTAAAACTACTAACTTTATTGGAAACAGAGCGTTTGCGCAGTGCAAAAGTCTGGAGAGGATGGAGATTGATGTAGGCAGCATATGCAGAGAAGTGAAGGCGGAGGCTTTTTCCGGGTGTGTTAATCTAAAACACATTGCCCTTCCGGCAACGCTCGAAAGGATAGAGCGGCGGGCATTTTATAAATGTACGGCCCTGGAGCAGATTGTTTTGCCGGAAAGATTAAGGGAGATCGGCGCAGAGGCTTTTTATCAGAACGCATTGACATCCTTGGAACTGCCGGAGGGACTAATAAAAATTGGGGACAGTGCATTTTTAAAATGCAACAGCCTGCAATATGCAAAGATTCCCTCAACTGTAAAAGTAATCGAAAAGTGGGCGTTTCATGGCTGCAACAGGCTGAAAGTGCTTGAGATTGGTCATGATCCCGAAGAGATCGGGCCATGGGTCATCAACCGCAGTGCAAAGATACGATGTAAAAAGGGCGGGGCAGTGGAAAAGTACTGCCGTGATTCAGGGTTTGAAACAGAATATATCTAGGTAAAAAAAGAATTCAGGGAGAACAGTCTGAATCGGGAGTAGAATATTATGGTATATGCAAGTCATCTTCTTAAGGATGAAGAGATGAGACAGGTAGTAGAAGCGACTGATGTTGGGATCGAGAGTATTGAGTTCTCCATTTCTGAAAATCTGGACTGCCTGAATGAAAAGATCGTTGAATACATAGAACGGTTAGAATACATAGGTACCAGGAACCTGACACTGCATGGGCCATTTCTGGATTTGAATCCAATGGCATATGACTCCATGGTAAGGGCAGTGACAAAAGCCCGTTTTACGCAGACCTATGAGGCCGCGAAGAGACTGGGGGCCAAAAAGATAATCTTCCATACGGGCTTTCTTCCCGGTGTGTATTATCTGACAGACTGGGCAAAACGAATGGCTGAGTTCTGGAATGAATTTATGGAAGGAAAAAGCGGTGTCCAGATTCTTATGGAGAATGTGTATGATAAGGAAATATCGCCGATGATTGAAGTGGAACAGAAGGTTGAATCCCCGGATTTTAAACTGTGCCTGGATATTGGCCATGCACACTGCTATTCGCCCAGATCTTTGAGTGACTGGATTCAGACGTTTGGAGAGCACGCGGGACATGTCCATATCCACGATAACTGTGGGGACAGGGATTCGCACCTGGGGCTGGGACGCGGGAATATACCGATAGACGAGACATTGGAAATGCTTATGGCGTACATGCCGGATGCAGACTATACGATTGAGTGCAGCATAATGGAAGATGTGCTGATGTCCGGCAGGGCAGTGAGCAGCTGCAGGGAGAAAATGCAGTCAGCAATGAAGACCGGGTGATAAATATCGAATATTTTTGCATATCTATCTAGAAAAATTACCAAAGTTATATCTGGAAAATGGTAGTCTGATACAGTCTGTTAATGCTCTGTGAAATTGTGAAAAGTTGCGGAATTTTTTGTGAAAAATGTGAGAAAACCGTGTGAAAAAACAGTGGACTTTTACTAGTTGATACTATATAATGAACTACATAGATTAAATAGATTATTGTTGTTAGTAAGTAATTAAATATATATATTGCGGTGCATTTCCCGGATAATCGGGAAATGATAATAGGGAAACCGGTGCAAAACCGGTACAGTCACCTCTACTGTAACGTGGACGAAGAAACGATATACCATTGGCATTTATATGCTGAGAAGGTGTTTCGGAGGATGAAGCGAAGTCAGAAAACCTGCCGTGATGATTGTTACGATGTATTTCTGGGATGAAGAAATAGTCCGTTTTGTATACTTAAAATATAATATAGTAAAAAAGATGAGCTCTTCTATCGGAATGATGGAAGAGCTTTTATTTTTTAGTTATAGGGTATTGGTTTGAAATAAATAGTATAGATACGGAAAAGAACAGAAGAATGCATTACTAAAAGATAGCTAACAGTCAATGCATGAAACGGGATGCGGGCTGTTTCTATAGTACATTTCAAGCCTATGGCTAAAAAGGAGAAACAGGAGGGATTAAAAAGAATGAAACGAAAGAAAAGAACAAGAAGGGGGTTGTCCTGGCTATTGGCGGTGGCAGTGATGATGACCACTGTATTTGCTGGAGGAATGCCGGTTTTGGCAGAAGGAACTGCAGCGGATACGAATATGTTGTCTGAGATCAGCTTTTCTTCTGATCCAAATGAAGAGGGTGAACCTGTCAAACTAATATCAGAGGTTGACCCTGAAACAAAAGAATGCACAGTAGGTGTTGTTGAAGAGTCGGGGACATTGGGCATATGTGCAGTTTTGAATGAAGAAGCTGCAGGAGCTACAATTGAGGCTAAGTACCAGAATATTTATAACGATAGCGTGACAACAGCAATGACCAGTGGTGAAGAACTGCTGTTAGACAACTTGGTCGAGTATGGCGGGATCAAAGGTGGAGAGGTTCATATCACTGTCACATTAGACGACAAGATAGAAGAATATACAGTACACGTGGTTCGATTAACGCCTCTTATGGAAATTTTGGTAAAAGATGGAGATAATTCATATTTGACCGGCTTTGATGGAAGCAAAACAGAGTACGAGATTACAGTTCCGGGTGGGACAGAATCAGTTGAAGTCAGCCTGGTGGCCATGGTGTGGGGAGATATTGATAATAATGTATACACTGTCAATGGTGAGCCTGCTGTATTAGAAGACGGCGCTTTCTACGCAACACGCCAGGTTCCATTAACGGAAGAAAAAACTACAATTGTCGCCAAAGCAGAAAAGGAAGGGACTGTCGGGAAAGAATATACTCTTAATATCATCAAAGATATTAAAAAAGTCGACCTGACCGTTACAACGAACCCCGCAGATGCCACTGTAACCATTACAGACGATGCCGGAGCGGCAGTCCAGGGAACAGATGGAGTTTACAGTCTGGAGGCCGGAAAAGATTACAACTATACGATCGAAAGAGAAGGATTTGTAACTCAGACAGGGACGGTTAATCTGACTGACTCAGAGACCAAAAACTTCACACTGGAGTCCGCGGAAGCCCCGCTTCTCCTGAAAGGTATTGAAGGATATCAAGCTCAAAATGTTGTATTTGACGTACTTACAAAAGAGGCAACGCTGGTATGCGACACATCCACAAACGTTCAATTAAGAGTCAAGCTGCATCAAGGCACGACAGATAAAGACATGAAGGTCGTTTATACTTATACGGATAGCGCAGGCAAGGATGTAAATGTTGAATCTACGGCAAAGAATCAGTATGAGTCTATGGCAGGTGCTATAAAAGATGATGGCACTCCTAATGATATCACCATTACTGCTACAAAAGGCGGGGTAACAGAAGTTTATACCGTGCATATAAAACAGCTCACGATTCTGACAGGCCTGCAGTTGAATTATGAAAATGGAGATACACTGAAATTTGATCCTGCATTTAAAAAAACAACCACAGAGTATAGGGCGAAAGTTCTGAGTGATGTGAATGCGGTTAACATTACAGTTAAGAATCCGGCTGCTGGTAATTCAAAGGTAATGGTTAACGGAACAGAAGTGACCGGCTCAACCTATAAAATGGATTTGGTTAATGGTGAGAATAAGGCTGTTATTAAAGTGGAAAAAGGGGCAGCAGAGCAAACTTCCTATACCGTCATTATCGATAGAGTACAGAAAGTTGAATTATCCGTGCAGGTGAACCCCAAAGATGCATTGTTTACGATTTATAATGAGGAGAATGAGCGTATATGGCCGGAGAATGGCAAGTATAATCTTTTCCCAGGTGACGATTACAGCTATGCAGTAACAAAACTCGGATATGTAGGCCAGTCAGGTATTCTGAATATCAGCCAGTCCGAGACAAAAGAATTTGAACTGAAGAAGGCGGCAGAAATCACGCTTCCTGAACTTGATGCGGATTATCCGGGCTTCCGTTCCGGCCGCGACAATATGTCAGTTGTGGATGCAAAGACTCCCATTACTCCTGATTCCATTGAAGTAAAGTGGGAACGCCAGACGGGGGAATATGTTAAGCCGACTAGCGGAACAACACCGATCATCGTTGACAACAAAGTCTACACACTTTCAGGGAATAAACTTTATGTTCTGGATAAGGAAACAGGAGAGATCCTGAAGACAAGCGAGACAGTAACACCAACCACATTTGGTTTGATGCCTCCTACATACGCTGAGGGAATGCTCTTTGTACCGCTGGGGAATGGTACAATTCAGTGCTTTAATGCAGAAACACTGGAATCCCTTTGGGTTTATGAGGATCCGGCAGGCGGACGGAGCGAGAGTGCAATTCGTTATGATGATGGATATATCTATGTTGGATTCTTTACCACTAAAAAATCAGGTTTCGTTTGTATTTCCGTAACTGATGAAGATCCATCTCAGCAAACGGAAAGAAAGGCAGCAACCTGGAGAGATGACACTCTTGGCAGCTTTTATTGGGATGGCTGCTGGACCAATGAAAATTATGTAATCTTGTGTACCAATAATGGAGTATTAAACTGTATTGATAAGATGACCGGTGAGATTAAGCAGCAGGTAGATTTAGGAGAACAGGTTCGCTGCGATGTTTCCTATTATAATGGAAGAATTTATGTTGCCAGCCAAAAGGGCAAAGTCCATTCTTATAATTTGAAAGAGGACGGAACACTGGATACAGAGAATCTGATTAATCCGCTGCCTATAGGCGTGCAGAGTACAAGTACACCGGCCATTTACAATAACCGACTTTATGTAGGTATTAACGGCGGTGAAATGTTCGGCGTAGAAGGCAATGCGATCCTGGTAGCAGATATCGATCCGAAGACAGGGGCAATGACACCGGCATATGCAGTACCGACAGATGGTTACTGCCAGACTTCCGGTTTGATTATTACCGGTTATGAAAAAGAAGACGGATATGTGTATGTATACTTCCTGGCTAATTCAGCACACGGACAGTTATACATGATTAAGGACAAAGCTGGCCTGAAAGAGGCTGATCCGGCATCCGGCTTATTCTATACACCGACTCATGAGCAGTATTGCATCGCAAGTGCGGTTGCAGACAGCGATGGCAATCTGTACTTAAAGAATGACTCCGCATGGCAGTTCGTATTAAAGCGTTCAGACGTATATCTGAAAGAGGTAAATATAGACGGCGGAAACGGAATTATAGACGGTGGAAAACCATTTGACGGAAGTATCAATTCCCACACGATTCAAGTGGATCCGGGAACAGAAAGCTTCAAGCTGGATCTGACTGCAAATGAAGGTACAGAGGTTATGATTAATGGAGTACCTGGTTCAATGCAGGATATCAAACTTGTTGACGGAAGAGCTGAGATTGAAGTACAGCTTAAGAAGGGCGGTACAGTCAGAACATTTACTTTCCATGTTGTAACAGGACCGGTAGTAAAAGAAATCAGGATTGATAATTCTCCGAATGAAGGAATGGCAAGTGCAGCGTATTCGTTAGATCCTGCATTTGATCCGATGACTACCGAATATACGGCAGGGGTTGACAAGGTTATGAGTGATGCGTATATCTGGCGTTGTAATAA
>OBZW01000824.1_pt1 | contig 13395 bp, 9 predicted proteins | sample 1477021 | NCBI WGS metagenome assembly OBZW01 (sample SAMEA2580262, study PRJEB22360) | human gut metagenome | biome: human gut; feature: human-associated habitat; material: faeces | place: Denmark | collected 2008/2010
TATACTGACAATCTACCGGGCTCGAAGCCGACGCATCAGCTTCCACTACAGCCGGCTCTTCCGTTACCTCGGGAGCAATTTCCGCCGGAAGCTCTCCGTTGTCCGATTCCACCACAACGGGAGGAAGCAACGGTTTCTCTACAGGCTTGTCAGTCTTCTTAACCATTTTCTTTGCTGCTGGTTTTACCGTTTCGGTAGGAACATCGGCAGTTGTGTCATTTACTTGAACTAGAGCTTCGGATACAGGGGCATTCACTGAAACCGTGCTTTTAGAAACGACTGTTTCTTCGTTTTTCTGGACAGGAACAGCAGCCGCAGCCACTTTTTCTTTCTTGTCAATACGTGTCCGTCTTTTACGTTCGGGCTGTTCCGGAGCCTCTGAGGCGACCTCTTCTGTCGAAACTTCAACGGGTGTGGCGGGAGCAGCAGCTTTTGTTTTGGCATCAGCTTTTGCACCTTTTGGAGCCGCGGCTTTTGTTTTCTTAGCCTTAGTCTGCCTTTCTGCTTTCTTTGCTTCCTTTTCTTTCTCCTTTTCAGCCTGGATGCCAGCGTATGAAATGGCCTGTTCGTCAAGAATCCTGTATACAAGTTCCTCTTTCTTAAGAGAACTTACTTTTTTAATACCTAACTCTTCCGCTATACTTTGCAACTCAGGAAGGAGTTTTTCATTTAGTTCTAGAATGTTATATTTTTGCATAATGCGAAGTGAATAATAAAAACGACGTACTACACGACCTGGCACGGCACGTGTACAACGCAATCATTGTATCTTTTATAATTTGATAATTAATAATTTCATGTGAAAACCGGATTGTTGAGCTAATTTGAATCATTAGTAACACATCTGCGGAGTAAATCTTTGCAAATGTAATAATATTTTTACTTACTCTCGCTTTTTGTCGAAAAAAAATTCACAACTAACACACTTTTAGTTGTTTTGTCCAAGCAAAAACGATCATCGGAGCGTTCCCCTACAATCCAGATAACAGCGTCTCCGCTGCATAAAAGCCAAGTTCGTTCTTTATCGAAACGGCTGAACTTATGATCCGAAAAATAATCGCTTAATTTCTTCCGCCCTTTCATGCCAAAAGGGATAAACCAATCTCCCTCTTTCCATGTACGCAGGGTAAGTGGAAAGGACAGTTTGTCGTAATCAAAATAGGCGATATTTTTGTCTTTCCGGATATGGAAATCTTTCTTAATAACAATCTTCTCAAAAGAAAGTTCAACAGGACCGGACCAAACTTTCTCACCACCGGTCAGTGTATATTCACAAACCTCTTCCTTTACAAGGGGAGACAACAATAAATAGTCCCGATCTTTTATCAACCGGTGTGTAGAAGAGAAAAAAGTTTTACCCGATTCTTTCGTCAGGGACAAATAAACATCCTCTGCCACCTGACGAGTAAAGTCATAGGTCTTGAGCAACTCATATAAAATCGCATCAGGTGACGGGTAATGCATTAGGGTGGCAATAGAAAGGCGGTCTCCTTGCTTGACCACGGTATTCCTCGCCTCTTCCACCACATGCAGATAAATAGCTTCAACAGCCGACAGATGTTCAGATGTACGGGCTATCGAATTTTTCACAGAAGGATTGATTTCCTTCAGAAGCGGAAGGACACGCAAACGGATAAAATTCCGCGTATAGGCATCGGAAAGATTAGTGCTATCAGTCACATACCTCAAACCGCGTCTGGCAAGCCATTCCAAAATATCTTCACGGCTCACGGCAAGCAAGGGACGCACCACAAAACCATTTTTAGGACGAATCCCACTCATACCTCGGATACCGGTTCCGCGAACCAGATTCATCAAAAGCGTTTCCACACTGTCGTCACGATGATGAGCTACCGCAATAGCCTGCGCTCCAGTCGCGACCCGTTGTTCTTCAAACCAGTCATAGCGCAACTCGCGGGCAGCCATTTCAATGGAAAGACGACGGCTGGTCGCATATTTCCGGGTATCGAAGTCCGTCATCAAGAAAGGGACATCCAGTTTTCGGGCATACTCTCTTACAAACTGTTCGTCACGCAGGGATTCGTCTCTCCGCAAATGAAAATTACAATGCGCCGCAATACAGGAATAGCCCGACTCCACCAAAATGGTGAGTAGGGCTATTGAATCTGCTCCGCCACTTACACCGACCAAAACCGGACGGTTTTCCGTAAGCAGCCGATATTTCTCTATATATGCACGGACAACATCGCGCATCCGATTATTCTTCTACACCTGCCAATTCAGGATCGATCATGATACGACCACAGTATTCGCAAACGATCACTTTTTTACGCAACTTGATATCCAACTGTTTCTGAGGTGGAATCTTGTTGAAACAACCACCGCAGGCACCACGCTGCACATATACGACAGCCAAACCGTTACGTGCTCCCTTGCGGATACGTTTAAAAGCAGTTAATAGACGTGGTTCAATATTCGCTTCCAGCTTCTTTGCTTTTTCGCGCAATCTCTCTTCGTCCTGCTTGGTTTCGGAAATGATCTGTTCCAGCTCACTCTGTTTCTGAACCAAATCAGCTTTACGGCCTTCCAGTCTTTCGGACAGTTCGGCTATCTCTTCCTTCTTACGGTTGATCGCTTCACCAAATTCACGAATCTTCTTTTCAGAGAACTCGATTTCAAGTCCCTGAAACTCTATTTCTTTTGACAAGTTGTCGAACTCACGGTTGTTACGCACGTTATCCAACTGCGTTTTATATTTTTCAATCAGACCGGTTGACTCCGTAATCTTATGTTTCTGTTCTACAACAGCATTCTCAAAGTCTTTAATTTCTGACTGATAGTTCTGAAGACGTGTTTCCAGACCTGCGATCTCATCTTCCAAGTCCTGTACTTCCAAAGGAAGTTCTCCGCGAAGTGTTTTGATCTTATCAATTTCAGTCATCATCGTCTGAAGCTGATACAGCGTAGAAAGCTTTTCTTCAACTGTAATCTCTTTTTCAGCTGATTGTTTATCTGTAGCCATTCTATAAATATTTTACCGGGTTTGAATTAACATTCGAAAAATGTACCGCAAAGGTAGGGAATTTTTTCGATATTATGTTATAAAAGATGTCTTTTGTACAGACTTCACTTTCATAATGACCAATAACCGCCAGCAGAATCCGGTCTTCCACATCGTAAAAGTCATTATATTTAGCCTCTCCCGTAATGAAAACGTCCGCACCGTAATTGATTGCGTCTTTGATCAAGAAAGCACCACTCCCCCCGCATAAGGCAACTTCCCGTATCGGCTTGCCTGTCAAGGCAGAATGCTTCACGCATCCCACTTGAAACAACTCTTTGATCCGTTGCAGGAAAACCAGTTCCCCCTCTTCTTCGGGCAACTCTCCCACCACCCCTGAACCGACCTGGTTCCAGGCATTATCCAAAGGATAGAAATCGAACACCGGTTCTTCATAAGGATGGACGGAAAGCAATGCACGAGTCACCGTCGATTTACGGAAAGCAGGCAATATCGTTTCGATACGGATTTCCGGCTCCATATGCAACTCACCTATTTCACCACAGAACGGATTCGTCCCTTCACCAGCACGAAAAGTTCCACTCCCTGGCTGATTAAAGCTACAGGAATCATAGTCGCCTATCGTTCCGGCTCCCGCATTGAACAAAGTTGTCCTCACCAAATCAGCATAAGCTTCCGGTACAAAAGTAACCAGCTTCAACAAAACACCTTTCTGTGGGCTCAGGACACGGACATTTTCCAGTCCGATCAGTTCCGCCAAACGGAAATTCACACCTCCTGCTGCATTATCAAGATTGGTATGGGCAGCATAGATCACCAAATCATACTTACAGGCTTTCACCATACACCGCTCGATATAGGTCGAACCGGTCAGGGATTTGAATGCTTTAAAGGCCAAAGGATGATGAGAAATAATCAGGTTACACCCCATCTCTATCGCCTCGTCCACTACATCTTCGGTGACGTCGAGACAAAGAAGCACACCGGTAGCAAGCTGATTCACATCACCGACCTGCACACCTGCATTGTCAAAGCTCTCCTGCAATGGCAACGGAGCGTATTGTTCAATCTCTTTCAATATATCCTTAACCCTTAACATAATCAATATTTATAACTAAATCAATTTGCCAAAGGCCAATGAGTAATTCATTAGCATACTGGCAAATTGATCTATTGATATATTATTCCTTAATATCCACTTTCAGGCATAATTCTTCCAACTGCGAATCATCCAGTTGCCCGGGTGCATCCAACATGACATCGCGACCGGAGTTGTTTTTCGGAAACGCGATACAGTCACGGATAGAATCCAAGCCGGCAAACAAAGATACCCAACGGTCCAAACCATAAGCCAGACCACCGTGAGGAGGTGCACCATATTTGAAGGCATTCATCAAGAAGCCGAAACGTTCCTGCGCCTTTTCTTCGGTAAAGCCCAACAACTGGAACATCTTATCCTGTAACTTGCTATCATGGATACGGATGGAACCTCCACCCACTTCGACACCATTGATCACCATATCGTATGCATTCGCACGAACGGCTCCCGTATCGCTATCCAGCAACGGAATATCTTCAGGCTTAGGAGAAGTAAACGGATGGTGCATTGCATAGAAACGCTGATCTTCTTCGCTCCACTCGAACAGCGGGAAATCGATCACCCACAGACAAGCGAACTTATTCTTGTCACGCAAGCCTAACTGACCAGCCACTTCCAGACGTAATTCGCAAAGTTGTTTACGAGTCTTCATTGCGTCGTCACCGGAAAGGATCAGGATCAGGTCACCCGGTTTTGCGCCGAAGGCTTCTTTCATCTGCTGCAAAACTTCCTGTGTATAGAATTTGTCTACGCTCGACTTCACATTGCCGTCGGCTTCCACACGGGCATACACCATGCCCTTTGCACCGATCTGCGGACGCTTTACAAATTCGGTCAGCGCATCCAGTTGCTTACGCGTATAAGAAGCGGCCCCTTCCGCACAGATACCGCCGATATAAGCAGCGTTATCGAATACGGAGAAACCATGTCCCTTCATGATATCCATCAGTTCAACGAACTTCATATCGAAACGCAGATCCGGCTTGTCGCTTCCGTAATATTTCATGGCGTCATGCCAACTGATACGCGGAAACGCCTCTTTTATATCAACGCCACGAATCACCTTGAACAGATGCTTAGCCATTCCTTCGAAAATATTCAACACATCTTCCTGTTCCACAAAACTCATTTCACAGTCGATCTGTGTAAATTCAGGCTGACGGTCTGCACGCAAGTCTTCGTCCCGGAAGCACTTTACGATCTGGAAATAACGGTCGAAACCGGAAACCATCAGCAACTGCTTCAACGTCTGCGGTGACTGCGGCAATGCGTAGAACTGTCCAGGATTCATGCGGGAAGGTACGACAAAGTCACGTGCCCCTTCAGGCGTAGAGTTTACCAGCACTGGAGTTTCCACTTCCAGGAACCCCTGCTTATCCAGATAGTTACGAACCTCGAAAGCCATACGATGACGCAGTTCCAAGTTCTTGCGGACGGCGTTGCGACGCAGATCCAGATAACGGTATTTCATACGCAGGTCGTCACCGCCGTCCGTATCGTCTTCAATCGTGAAAGGAGGAGTCACAGCAGCATTCAGGATATTCAGGTTTGAAACGATAATTTCGATCTCGCCGGTAGGAATATTCGGATTTTTGCTGGAACGTTCGCGAACGGTTCCCGTTACCTGAATAACATATTCGCGTCCCAGTTTATTTGCTTTCTCACAAAGAGCAGCATCAACTTCCTGGTTAAACACCAATTGCGTAATACCGTAACGGTCGCGGATATCCACAAACGTCATACCACCCATCTTACGGGTTTTCTGTACCCAGCCGGCCAGCGTAATCACCAAGCCTTCGTCAGCGAGACGCAGGTCGCCACATGTTCTTGTTCTATACATATAATATGGATTAAACTATTATTTTCAAACTATGGCTGCAAAGATAATAATATATAAGGACGTTATTACCAAATCCACCGAAAAACCGGATTGCCGTACCGAAATATTTTAAGGGAAAAAGAGTTTCATTAGTATGGAACAAAAGTTTTCCTTGCATGAAACAAAAGTTCCCTGCCTATGAAACTAAAATTTCATCGGCAGGGAACACTTCTTATCTGGTATCCTATTAATGTTTACTATCCAATGTGAACCGCAACGTCCCGGCGTTCACCAGTTCCTGTTGCGAGATCGTATAGCCTTTCAGCTTCTTGCCATCGGCCGTCACCTCCTTAATATAAATATCATCCGGTGTCTGGTGTCCGGATTCGATCACCAGACTGCCTTTCGGATAGAACTTCTCATCCAGCCGGATCGTCACCTTGTTGAAAGTAGGGGAAGTCAGAACATAATCCAGATCACCGGGACAGGCCGGATAGAATCCCATCATTGAGAAGATTGCCCAGGTAGACATCGTACCCGTATCATCGTTACCAGGAAGTCCGTTCGGAGCATTATGATAATATTTACCCAACAATTCACGAACCAATTTCTGCGTACGCCAAGCTTCCCCCTTGAAATAGCTGAAGAGGTACGGATAGGCGATATCCGGCTCGTTTGCCATATCGTAGTATCCTTTGTCGAAGACCATCTGCAATTTATCGACAAACTTTTTCTGTCCGCCCATCAGTTTGGCAAGGCCTTTGATATCGTGAGGGACATAGAACGTGTAATTCCAGGCATTTCCTTCATGGAAACCGGGACTCGGTTCAAAGTTCTCCCCCTGCTTCGGATCGAAAGGAGAATAGAACGTGCCGTCGGGCAGGATGGGACGAAGCGTACCGAACTCCTTGCAATAGTAATGCTTATATCCCATAGCTCGTTCCCGGAACAGCTTGGCGTCTTCCTTCTTTCCCAAAGCATCCGCCAACAACGATAAATTCCAGTCGGCGATATAATATTCCAAAGCATGCGAAACCGAATTATCATACTGTTCGCGCAAGGGAACGTAGCCTTTGCTCATATAATCGTTATTGTCCGGGCGGAGCAGGTTGAACTCGCCGGGGGTAGTAGCGCCCTTGCGCATGCCTTCGTAAGCAGTCTCAATATCGTAATCGCGCAAACCACGCATATAAGCATCTACTATATAAGGAATAGACGGATCACCTTCCATCGTCAGCGTCTCGCGTCCGAACAGTTCCCACTTCGGGAGCCATCCGCTTTCCTTATACATGTCGATCATGGTACGGATGATGTCGAGTTGCTTTTCCGGATAAAGCAACGTCATCAGCGTACTCACATTGCGATAGGTATCCCAGAGTGAAAAGACCGTATAGCGGTTTCCGTCCGTATGGCCGACTTTCAAGCTTTCCATCATCGGATACTCCCCATTCACGTCCTGAATGATATTCGGATGGATCAGCAGGTGATACATGGCAGTATAGAAAATCGTTTTATCATCGTTCGTCCCGCCTTCCACCATCACACGCGACAGATCGTCATTCCACATCCTGCCGGCAGCCGCACGCACCTTATCGAAATTGAAATCCGGCTGTTCGGTGTTCATATTCAGGCGGGCATTCTCGATGCTGACAAACGAGACGCCCATTTTTACTTCGATCACCTCGTTTTCTTCAGTATCATACTTGAACCAGACGCCGATGTCGTCACCGCTCATCTCACGGTCGTACTTCGTATACAATTTATATTTGCCGGAATAGGCATCCCATTCCGCCTCCACTCCCTTCATCTCGCGTTGCTTCTTCCAATAACCGGCCTGCTTGGGGGCTTTGCTGAGCTTCATCACGAAATAGATCGGGAAAACGGCTTGCGGGTTATAACAAAATGTACCAAGCAACTTACTTCCCTCTATTTCCGTATCGCTTACCATACGGACGGTCGCACCGGTTTCATTCGTCAGCCCTTCACCCAAATTCAAGAGGATATTCCCCTGCCCTTTCGGGAAAGTGAAACGTGTCAGGCCGGTGCGCATGGAGGCAGTGGCTTCCGTCTTGATATTATATTTCGTCAGGCTATTGCTGTAATAGCCGGGGTGAGCGACCTCGTTCTTATATTCACTACCGTATTCATGATAATCCACATTCAGTTCTCCGGAAGTAGGCATCAGCAACAAGCTTCCCATCTCCGGACAGCCGACACCACTTAGGTTGACATGCGCATAGCCTGTGAAAAAATTATTATCCGCCGAATAAGGAGTGGACCACCACTGGCTATCCTTGTCAAATTTATTACTTTTCGACCCCATCACATTGAAGGGGGTAACACTCATCATTCCCTGGGGGCAAATCGCACCGGGATTAGTCGTCCCGTAGTTGCTTGTCCCGATAAACGGATTCACATAATCTACCGGCTGTTGTGCGAAAACCAGCGCAGAACAGCAACTCAATAGAAAAGAGAACAACAATACTTTCATATTTCTTATTTTTTATTTTTCAATTTACCATACGACAATCTCATCCGCAAAAATAAAACCGGGATTCGCCCTCGGCGCTTTCAAACGAACATAACGGGCTTTCCAGTTTCCATTGAATGTATATTCCTGAAACAGGAGATTCGGATCATCAGACGGAATCGTTGTCGGAACAATTCCGCAGGAAATAAAGTTTTCACCATCTTCCGAAGTCAACAATTCCACTTGTCCTGGCTGGAACACACCCGGACCGATCAGTTGCATGAAACGGATAGATACTTTATGGATATCCGTCTCCCCTTCCATATCAATCACACAATCCAAGTTATCCAAATAACCTTGCCAACGTCCGTCCAGATAGGTCAAGCCACCGCGATAACCATCCAACAGGGCGTTCATCCCTCCGGCCATATATCCTTCGTAGAGCTTACTATTATAATGTATAGGCTTATTGATGGCCCGATGATAATCCACCTTCTTTTCCGTCGGTGTTCCCTGAAGCACTCCGGCCCGGAAAATAGCGGCTTTGATATGGGCGGAATCTTGCACGACTATCGGTCCGGTGTAAAGGACAGAAGATGCTACCGGAACAGAACCGTCCGTCGTGTAGCGAATTTCCGCCGGATATTTCTCTGCATCCAGTATAACTTCTATCTTTCTGCCTGCCGTATCGACCTGCATGGTCACTTCCAATTCGTCCGAAAGGGTAAAAGTGCGAACCCCCATTCCCTGTAATCGAGAGATATGAGCATTCATACGAGGTTTGAAATCTTCCCATGTCCGTAACTCTTGCGGCGTCCATCCAATCTCAGCTACAGCAAGGGCACGTGGGAACATCATATACTCCAGATGTTCGGGAGTCTGAATATACTCGGTCCAGGTATTAGCCTGCACCCCCAAAATATGCCGGCACTCCTCCGCCGTCAACGAATCTGCTGGGATAGGATCATAGCTATACACCTTCTTTATCGGCGTATAGCCACCGATGGCATATGGTTGTGTCTTCGGATCGGCCTGATAAAAATCCAAATACATATAATTACCCGGCGTCATCACCACATCATGCCCCATCCGTGCCGATTTGATTCCACCGTCTTCTCCCCGCCATGACATAACGGTCGCTTCGGGAGCCAAACCACCTTCCAGAATCTCATCCCAGCCAATCAACTTGCGATCCTTCGAAATCAGAAACTCTTCAGCCCTGTGAATCATGTAACTTTGAAGTTCGTCCACGCTCTTCATTCCATTCTTCTTCATCAACCCCTGACACTTCGGACACGTTTTCCAGGCAGACTTCCCGGCTTCATCACCGCCGATATGTATATATTCGGACGGGAAAAGATCGATCACCTCTGCCAGTACGTCTTCCATGAATGCAAACGACTGCTCGTTGCCGATACAAAAATCGCCGTTCAGGTAAGGCTTACCGGAACAACTCAGTTCGGGATAAGCCATCAGGACCTCTTCGGAATGCCCGGGAAATTCGATCTCCGGTATTATGTTTATATGTTTGGAAGCTGCATGTTTCACAATCTCCCGGATATCCTCCTTCGTATAGTAACCCCCATAAGCGCCCGGCGTTCCTTCCGGCAGATACTTACGGTCACGGCCGTCCCACCACTTCCGCCAATCGGATTCGGTACGAAATGCCGTTTCGGAAGTAAGTTTCGGATATTTGTCTATCTCAATACGCCATCCTCCGGCATCTGTCAGATGCATATGTAGGGTATTCAGCTTGTAAAAAGACATCACATCCAACAATTTCATCACTTCCTCTTTGGAGAAAAAATGACGGGAAACATCCAGATGCAACCCTCGATACCCAAAACGAGGATTATCCTGGATCGAAACACATGGCACCTCTCCTCCGGAATAGAGTTGGCGTAACGTCTGCATTCCATAAAACAGACCGTCCGACGAACCGGCACGGAGGTCAATTCCTTTCGGCGTCACATCCAACTGATAGCCTTCCGGGCTACCGGACCAAGCATCATCGATCACAGTTTTGACACTTTGGGAAGACCGTCCGCCAAATAAAGCAAGACTATCGACCCTGAAGGTTCCTCCGGTCATTGTCATCCGTTCCGGTTTGGGAATAAGATTGACCTGCTGGACTTCCTTCGGAGAGCAGGCAACCAATAGCAACGAGCAGGCGACAGCCAGCCCGGTTACACAATTGTGAGATTGTTTTGGCAATAACCTAAATATTTAGGGTAAATATACGAAGAAAAAACAGACAAGCTCCTATTTCAAACAAAAAGCTATGCTTTATTAGGCACAAAAAGAGGATATGCCTGTTCTGACATATCCTCCTATGTAAAGAAAGCCGCACCGTAGATATGAACAAACTCCGTATGACAGGATTTGAGTGCTTTGCCATCTTTGTAATCCGCCGTGCTAAGCATGCCCCGAAGGGTGCGGCCCGCCATTGACGACAAGAGCTGTGTCTCGGAATTAAAATAAACTGATGAGTTTCCCAATCGAACATGTGCGGCTAACTCATTTTTCTTACCACAAAGATATGTAATAGGAATGAAACCACCAAACTTTTGACATAAAAAAAGAGCTCCATTTAGGAGCTCTTTTTCCAATTGCTATATAATGTCAATTACTTAACTTTAGCAACGATTGCTTTGAAAGCTTCCGGATGGTTCATAGCCAGGTCGGCAAGAACTTTACGGTTGATTTCGATACCTGCTGCATGCAAAGCTCCCATCAGACGAGAGTAAGACATACCTTCCAGACGAGCGGCAGCGTTGATACGCTGAATCCACAATGCACGGAAGTTACGTTTCTTGTTACGACGGTCACGGAATGCATAAGTCAAACCTTTTTCCCACGTATTCTTAGCAACGGTCCACACGTTCTTACGTGCACCATAGTAACCACGGGTAAGTTTTAAAATCCGTTTTCTTTTTGCTCTTGAAGCAACATGATTTACTGATCTAGGCATAATACTAATCTGTTTTGAATGTTAGCGTCATCACTCTCGGATGATCTTATTTTGCTAAATACATTCGGTTAATAAAAATCTTGTAAAACTCGCTTAATTAAAAAAGATTACTTCAAACCAAGCAACTGCTTAACGTTGCTCACGTCTACACTGGCAACCAGGCCTGTGTGAGTAAGATTTCTCTTCTGCTTTGTAGTCTTCTTTGTCAGAATGTGACTTTTAAAAGCGTGTTTTCTTTTGATTTTACCTGTTCCGGTAAGAGCGAATCTTTTTTTGGCACCGGAATTAGTCTTCATCTTAGGCATTTTCCAATATATTTTAATTATTAAACTTTACACCCTCTATCGGGTGGTTTCTTTCTTTATTATTCAGACTCTTCAGTCTTAGGCTTGGGAGTCACGACCACCTTTTTCACTACCGGTTTTGAAACGGCAGGTTTAGGAGTGGCGGCAGCTCCGGCTTTCTTCGGTGTCAGCATGATGATCATACGTTTACCCTCCAGTACCGGCAACTGTTCTACCTTTCCGTATTCCTCCAAGTCATTGGCAAAACGAAGCAACAATACCTCTCCTTGCTCTTTGAAAAGAATGGAACGTCCTTTAAAGAACACATATGCTTTTACTTTTGCTCCTTCTTCCAAAAATCCCTTGGCATGTTTCAACTTAAAGTTATAATCATGATCATCTGTCTGAGGTCCGAAACGGATCTCCTTTACGATCACTTTCACTGATTTCGCCTTCTGTTCCTTCTGGCGCTTCTTCTGTTGATAAAGGAATTTCTGATAATCAGTAATTCTACAAACGGGGGGCGCAGCATTCGGTGAAATTTCAACCAGATCGAGCCCCTGATCTTCAGCCATCTTTAATGCCTGAGAAGTAGGATAAACTCCCTGTTCTACGTTATCACCTACTAAACGAACTTCACGAACACGAATACGTTCGTTGATTCTATACTGTTCTTTCAGACTGTCATTCTTCATTCAAAAAGATTTATTCTCCTCGTTATTAGTTAATTAATTATTATCTTTCTTCCAGTGATTCATCTGTTCCTCTATCTCACCTTTCAAAAGCGCTGCAAAGGTAGCAATTTTCATCGAACCTTTATCACCTTCGCCCTGTTTTCTTACAGAAACTTCATTATTTTCTGCTTCCTTCTCTCCAACAATGAGCATATAAGGGATACGTTTCAATTCTGTATCGCGAATCTTGCGTCCGATTTTCTCATTACGGTCATCAACCAGAACACTCAGATCTTCAGCTTCGAGCTGACGTTTTACCTCATAAGCATAATCGTTGAACTTCTCGCTGATCGGCAGGATCGATACTTGATCCGGAGTCAGCCACAGCGGGAACTTACCACCCGTATGTTCGATCAGCACGGCAACGAAACGTTCCATAGAACCGAACGGTGCACGGTGGATCATAACAGGACGATGTTTTTTATTGTCTTCACCCGTATATTCCAGCTCAAAACGTTCCGGAAGGTTGTAGTCAACCTGGATCGTACCTAACTGCCAACGGCGACCGATGGCATCTTTCACCATAAAGTCCAATTTAGGACCATAGAAAGCAGCTTCTCCATATTCGATCTTGGCTTTCAGGCCTTTTTCCTGGCAAGCTTCGATAATAGCACTTTCGGCTTTCTCCCAGTTTTCTTCCGAACCGATGTATTTATCCCGGTTCACCTTGTCACGCAGAGAAATCTGTGCTTCAAAGTTTTCAAAATCCAAAGCCTTAAAGATAATAAAGATAATATCCATCACCTTCAAAAACTCGTCTTTCAGTTGATCGGGGCGACAGAACAGGTGAGCATCATCCTGCGTAAAGCCACGTACCCTTGTCAAACCGTGCAACTCGCCGCTTTGTTCATAACGATACACGGTTCCGAACTCCGCGAAACGCAGAGGCAGGTCCTTGTATGAACGCGGGAACGATTTGAATATTTCACAGTGGTGAGGACAGTTCATCGGCTTCAATAAGAACTCTTCGCCCTCCTGTGGAGTATGGATCGGCTGGGGTGAGGACTTTCCCGATTTTGTGGTGTTGATGGAAGA
>OBZW01000827.1_pt1 | contig 13315 bp, 7 predicted proteins | sample 1477021 | NCBI WGS metagenome assembly OBZW01 (sample SAMEA2580262, study PRJEB22360) | human gut metagenome | biome: human gut; feature: human-associated habitat; material: faeces | place: Denmark | collected 2008/2010
CGAAGCAGCTTAAGCCTTGATCTTTTGGTTACTTTTGGATCAAGCCAAAAGTAACTAATACAACACATAAAATAATCAAATATGAAACGATACGATATAAAAACAACCGATACCGAGACTCTTCGCAAATGGTATTACCTGATGAGTCTCGGCAGGGCGCTCGATGAAAAGGCGCCTTCTTACCTGCTCCAGTCTTTAGGATGGTCCTATCATGCCCCTTATGCCGGGCATGACGGTATCCAGCTTGCCATCGGACAGGTATTCCACCGGGGAGAGGATTATCTCTTTCCTTATTACCGCGATATGCTGACGGTCCTCTCTGCCGGAATGACGGCGGAAGAAGTTATCCTGAACGGTATCTCGAAAGCGACCGACCCGTCCAGCGGCGGACGGCATATGTCCAACCACTTCGCCAAGCCGGAGTGGCACATCGAGAACATATCCTCGGCAACCGGGACACACGACCTGCATGCCGTAGGTGTCGCCCGTGCAATGGTTTATTACGACCATAAAGGTGTCGCGATCACTTCGCATGGCGAGTCCGCCACTTCCGAAGGTTACGTCTATGAAGCCATCAACGGAGCGAGCAACGAACAGCTCCCCGTTATCTTCGTCTTGCAAGATAACGGCTACGGCATCTCCGTCCCCAAAAAGGACCAGACGGCCAACCGCAAGGTAGCCGACAACTTCTCCGGCTTCAAGAACCTGCGTATCATCCACTGTAACGGGAAAGACGTTTTTGACTCGATGAACGCCATGACCGAAGCCCGCGAACATGCGATCAATACGCATAATCCGGTGATCGTCCATGCAAACTGCGTACGCATCGGCTCCCATTCGAACTCTGACAAGCAGACTTTGTATCGCGATGAAAACGAACTTGCCTACGTGAAAGCAGCCGATCCGCTGCAAAAATTCCGCCGTATGCTGCTCCGTTACAACCGCTTGACCGAAGATGAGCTGAAGCAGATAGAAGCACAGGCAAAAAAAGACCTGAGTGCGGCCAACCGCAAAGCGTTGGCGGCTCCCGAACCCAATCCTGCGACGATCTTTGATTATGTCCTGCCCGAACCTTACCAGCCGCAGAAATATACAGACGGCACGCATAAAGAAGAAAATGGCGAAAAAAGAACACTGGTAACCGCAATCAACGAAACACTAAAAGCAGAATTCCGCCATAACCCGAATACATTCCTGTGGGGACAGGATGTGGCTAACAAAGACAAAGGCGGCGTGTTCAACGTCACCAAAGGCATGCAACAGGAGTTCGGGCCAAAACGTATCTTCAACGCTCCCATCGCCGAAGACTACATCGTGGGTACGGCCAACGGCATGTGCCGCTTCGATCCGAAAATACACGTCGTGGTGGAAGGAGCCGAATTTGCCGATTATTTCTGGCCGGCCATTGAGCAGTATGTCGAATGTACGCACGAATACTGGCGAAGCAACGGACAGTTCACCCCTAACCTGACGCTCCGCCTGGCATCGGGCGGTTATATCGGCGGCGGACTCTACCATTCGCAAACGATCGAAGGTGCGCTGACTTCCATTCCGGGAGCCCGCATCGTCTATCCTTCTTTTGCCGACGATGCGGCAGGACTGTTGCGCACCAGCCTACGTTCGAAAGGCTTTACTGTCTTTCTCGAACCGAAAGCACAGTATAACTCGGTCGAAGCAGCCAGTTTTGTTCCGGAAGACTTCGAGGTTCCTTTCGGGAAAGCCCGTATCCGCCGGCCGGGTAGTGACCTGAGCGTGATCACGTATGGCAATACCACACATTTTTGCCTCAGTGTCGCCGAGAAGTTGAAGAAAGAGCATAACTGGGACGTGGAAGTCATCGACATCCGCTCGCTGATCCCGCTCGATACGGAAACAATCTTCGCCTCCGTGAAAAAGACCAGCAAAGTGCTGATCGTACATGAAGATAAAGTGTTCTCCGGTTTCGGTGCGGAAATAGCCGGTATCGTCGGCACGGAAATGTTCCGGTACCTGGATGCTCCGATCCAGCGCGTCGGCTCCACCTTTACCCCTGTCGGTTTCCATCCGGTCCTCGAAAAGGCGATCCTGCCCGGAGAAGAACGGATCTACAACGCAGCAAAAGCATTATTGGAATATTAATGAAGAGGGTATGTCAAAATCTCCTTGTCCCCGCACTTGATGCGGGGACGCAAAAGGACAGACCTTATCAATCAGATTTTTATAGGGCCGGTTTTAATGCGATCCCGCGAGGGGCGCGGGAACAGGATAGTTTCGACACACTTTCTATAAACAACATACAAAATGAAGAAAATAGGTTTATTCTATGGTGGCACAACCGCTAAAACAGCCGTAGTCGCTTTGAAAATACAAGAAGCATTCGCAGAAAACGAAGTCGTCCTGATCCCGATAGAAGGGGCGACACGCGAGGAGTTCGAATCGTTCGACAATATTATTGCCGGAACTTCCACCTGGTTCGACGGAGAACTGCCGACTTACTGGGACGAGTTCATGCCGGAAATAGAATCCATCGACATGACGGGCAAGAAAGTCGCCCTATTCGGGCTCGGAGACCAAGAACGCTATCCTGACAATTTCGTCGATGGGATCGGCATTCTGGCGGAAGCCTTTACCCAAAGCAATGCGGAACTGGTCGGTTTCATGCCTGTCAACGACTACCATTTCACCCAATCACGGGCCGTTAAGGAAGGACATTTCCTGGGACTTCCCCTTGATATCGAGAACCAGTCCGAACAGACGGAGGAACGGATACTGAAATGGGTGGAGAAACTGAAAAAGGAGTTTCAATAATATTTGCATTTGTTTCTGCTCTTGGCAGGGAGCTGTGTCGAAGCAAAATTTAGCTTACTAATAGATATAATTTAGGCACGGATTTCACGGAAAGCACGGAAAAAATAAATTCATCCGTGTAAATCAGTGAAATCCGTGCCTAAAAAAATTGTGATAAAGGTGTTTTCCGATTACTGCAGGCGACGAATACCCACCGCCTTATTATATTGGGCGAGGGACGCTTTCTGCTGATACCAGGTCTGGATCAGGCTGCTATAGGACTGAATCCAGGAAAGCTGGGCGGAAAGGACGTCGAGGATCGGAAGTTTTCCCTCATTATAGCTGAACGTATTCAGGTCGAGATTTTCTTCAGCGATCTTGCAGGCCTCTTCAGCGACATTGATTTGCTTCGTGTTTTCCGTCAGGCTGGTCCAAGAGTTGGCGACTTCCTGAGAAATCTGATCGCGTGTATAATCCATCGCATATTCCTTACTGCGTAAGATAGCTTTCTGAGAATTCACTTCTTTGAAACGGGCTCCCCAACGAAACAAAGGTATCTTCAGGGAGGCGAACACGGCAGGTGTCCAAAGCTGGTCGGACCCTTTCACGTTCAACATCGGAGTGCCCCAGGTTCCCTGGAAACCGATAGCCAGTGTCGGATTATACTTTGCTTTTGACAGGTTGATCTGCCGTTTCTGGTATTCGATATTCAATTTAGAGATCGTGAAATCCGGCCGGTTCTGCAAAGCAGCCTCTTCCCCTATGTGCATGGGCAACGGCTGAACCATCGTGATGGCATCGGCAATCTCTACCGGTGTCATAGGAGGAACTCCCATCAGCACGTTCAGGTTTTGCAAGGCAATCTGATAGTCTTTGTACGCAGCGCTTTTGTTCAATTCCGCTTCTTTCAAACGCGACTGTACCTGCAAGAGGTCTGTCTTACTGATCTGCCCGTCATTGAAACGGGTAGTCAGCACGTTTGCCAATTCCTGCACGATATCGACATACTGGCACATGACATCGTACATACCTTTGCGGGCAGCCGCAGACCAATAGTTCAGGTCGGCGGCATACACGATATTATCCGTCGTCAGGTCTTCTGCTTCGGAAGCGATCTGTCCCTGTATCTGGGCGGCCTTGTAATTGTTGTAGATTTGTCCGCCGGCATAAACAGGTTGACTTACGGTAGCTCCCAAACTATAAGTATTGTGATCCATTTCGACAGACATACCCGGACCGAAATCCAAATCGTACTTATTGATACGGTACTGGTAACTGCCGGAGAAGTCGAGAGCCGGGAAGAAAGCGGTCTTGGCCGCCTTGATAGCATGCTGCATCGCGATACGCTCTTCCGCACTCTGTTTGATCTGACGGCTATATTCAAGCACTTTCTGCTTGTAGTCTGCAGCCGTGACGGGCTTTTCCTGTGCTCCCACAGATAAAGCCCCCAACAGCATACAACCGATAATTATTTTATTTCTCATATTATTATACCGATTTAATCTTAAAGAATATACAATAGGTCACCGGAAGCACGAAGATCGTCAGGATGGTCGAAACGAACAGACCTCCCATAATCGTCGCCGCCATACCGGCAAACATGGCATCACCCAACAATGGCAACATGCCCAGGATCGTTGTGCCCGATGCCATCGTTACCGGAACGATACGCGTCTTGGTTGCCTCGATCACCGCATTGACCGGCGACAGGCCACTGTCAAGCTGCAATCCAATTTCGTCCACCAGCACGATCGCATTCTTGATATTCATACCGATCAGGCCTAACAGACCTAACATGGCAAAGAAATCGAGCGACTTGCCGAACACCAGCAATCCCAATACCACACCGATGAAGATCAGAGGCAACATACACATGATCAAGACCGGCTTCCGGTAGTATTTCGGGAAAAGGAACAACAAGGTGAGATAAATCAAACCGAACATCAACGGGATATTGGCGGCAATCGCCTTGTTACCTTTATCCTGTTCGGACTGTTCGCCAAAGTATTGCAGTTTATATCCTTCGGGAACCTGCACCTCCTGCTGGATCTCCTGCCACAACTGGCTGAAAGCTGCCATTGTATTGGCGCCACGTTTCGGTTCACACTGCATCATCATATAACGCTGGCGATTATAACGCTTCACGACGCTGTACTCGTAATCGAGCGAGAAGTCGTCGATCACCTGCTCCACTTTGACCGAACGGCCTTTGGCGCTGTAGACCGGCAAGGTCTTGATATCGTTCAAGTTCATGGAATCCCGGTCAGCATCTTTCAGCAGAATCGGCATGAACACATCTCCCTCACGATATTCTCCTAAAGGCACGCCATTGGTTGCCGAACGAAGCGAATAGGCCATCTGCTGGCGGGTAATACCCAAGCGAAGACCTTTTTCCTGCGAGTACAACGGCTTCCATACCGGAACCTTGTTTCCCCAACTGTTGCGCACTTCCATCACCATGTCGTTCTTGCGGGCGATCTCTTGTGCACGCTGCGTCAGAGCCACCAGCGTATCAATATTATCACCAACAAACCCGATTTCAATTGCAGCATCGGGCACAGGAGACAAAGCAAACAAAGCTGAACGGGTCAAAATATCCGGATAGTTGGCGACCATATATTCATAGAACTTATTTTCCTCGCTCTGCGCATCTTTCGCATCCTTGGTTTCGATCAAGACATTAGCAAAGTTCGGTTTCGGGCCGATAGAAGAACTTGCCAGGTAATAACGCACCGGCGAGCCTCCCAACGTGAACGAATAGGATTTGATCTTCTCGTTGTTCTTCAGATAGTCCTCGATCTTGATCACATTCCTTTCCACATCGTCGATGCCATACCCTTCCGGAAAGATCAGGTCGGCACGGAAATAGGGCTTATTCATGATCGGGAAGAAACTCTGCGGCATGATCGCCATGATAAACAAGGACAAGAACAAAGTCGCCACTACCGAAGTAAGTGTCAGATAACGACGCTTAATCAGACGGGCCAGGACTTTCTCAAACTGATGATACAACTTCGTGTCATACGGATCTTTTGACTCACCCGGCTTGGCTTCTTTCAGGATAAAGCTACCGAAAGTCGTTGTCTGTGTCAAAGCCAATATCCAACTCAGTCCGAGAGACACGGCAAGCACGATAAACAACGGCTTGACAATCTCGGCCACGGAAGCCGGCGCCAAATACATCGGTAAGAAAGAACAAACAGCGATAAAGGTCGCACCCAACAACGCCCACTGCGGTTTGGTGGCTCCATCGACCAACGCTTGGTAACGCGACAAGCCTCGCTTGATACCGACCTGCGCATTATCAGTCACCACAATCGCGTTATCCACCAGCATACCCATCGCAATGATGAAAGCGGCAAGGGACGTACGGTTCAGCCCGACACCCCAGATCAGCATAATCAGCAACGTACCGCCTACCGAGAAAAGCAGCGAACTGCCCACCAGCATACCGGCACGCGATCCCATCACAAGGAAGATAATCACAATTACGATCAGCAACGATTCGATCAGGTTCAGGATAAACCCGTTATTCGCTTCGTTGGCAATCTGGTTTTCCGGATAAATGGTTTTCAGTTCCATACCGATCGGGAAAAGCTGCTCCATCTCTTTCAAATGTTCGGCAACAGCATCGCCGACAGCCACCACGTCGTCTTTCGCACCCGTAGCCACACCGATACCGATGGCCCGTTTGCCATCCACACGCATCAGATTGGAAGGTGGGTCCATATAGCCACGTTCGATGATAGCGATATCACCCAGGCGCACTTCGCCTCCCCCCTTTGTCACGATCAGTTGGTCGCGTATATCCTCTATGCTTTTATAAGTACCTTCGGCACGTACACGAAGCTGGTAAGTCCCAGTCATGATCTCGCCTGTATTGACCAGCAGGTTCTGGGTCTGCAGGACTTGCTGGATCGAGTTCGGGTCGATCCCCAGGTTTGCCAGCTTGGGAACGGAGATACGCACATTCACGACCTGCGTTTGTTCCGCAAACAGATAGACCTTCTGTACACCTTGGATAGGAGTCAGCTCGGTCTTGATCTTCTGCGCCCAATCGCGCATATCGTCATAAGTAAAGCCTTCGTCGGCAGTCAAGGCGTAATAGATACCGAACACATCCCCGAAGTCATCGCTCACGTTAATGGCGGAAGCACCGCTCGGAAGGCGGGGTTGTATGTTAGCCACCTTACGGCGCAATTCATCCCACTTGACCGGCATATAATCCGGAGCCAAAGTCGGTTGCAATTCGATCGAGATCTTCGACATGCCGAAATAAGATTCAGACTTGATCTGAAAAACATCCGACATGGACTGAATTTCCCGTTCGATAGGTTCCGTTATCAATTTTTCTACCTCCTGAGGAGTAGCACCCGGATATTGCGTAACCAGAACAGCCTGTTTGATTACGAAAGGCGAGTCCTCCTTTTTCGGCAATTTAAAGAAAGAATATATACCCCCGATCAGCATCACTGCCAAAAAGAAATATATAATCTTCTTATTCTCTAAGGTATATACTGGAAGATTCATTATTTATCAGCTTAATCTGTTAATACTTTTACCTGTTGTCCTTCAACCAGACGGGTAGCTCCGGCCGAAACGACCTGGTCACCGGCATTCAGCCCTTTGGTTATCACAACATTGTCTTTTCCAACCAGTCCTGATTCTTCGATCTGGCGACGTTCCACCTTTTGTGACTGGGCATTATAGACAAAGACAAATTTGTCGCTATTTTCTTCACTGGCTACAATGGCGGCTCCCTCGTTAAAGCTTGCACTCTCGATATGCAACACCACACGGCAGGAGAATCCGACAGCCACTTTGTATTTGTTCAGATTAAATTCGGGATCGTCGATATACAGGAAGACAGGAACACCGGAACCATCGGGAGACGCTTCCACATATTCCTTCACCTTCGCTTTGAAACGGATTCCCTTATAGTTGTCAAACTCCACATAGATCTGATAAGGAGTGGAGAAATAGGTAATGTTCGTTTCAGGCATCGTGTACTGAATCTGCAACTTGTTCGGGTTGATCAGGCAAACGATCCCCTGCCCGGCCTGTACCTTCTGATAGTTCTCTACATACTTCTTCTGGATAAATCCATCGAACGGAGCACGCAGTTTCGTTTGTTCCAGCTGGTTCTGTGCATATTCGAATGCAGCCTTTGCGTTGGAATAAGAGGCTTCGGTCGTCTCATACTCCTGCTTCGAGATAGCCTGTTTGGATAACAGCTTCTTCGCACGTTGCAACTGTGCTTCGGCTGTTTGAAAAGAAGCCTTCTTCGCTTCATATTCCCATTTGAAATCCTGCGGGTCGATCTCTGCTACAACCTGTCCCGTACGGACTTTTTGCCCTTCATCCACATTCAGCGAAATCAGCGGTCCAGACATTTTAAAGGCCAGATCGCTGAACTGGTCCGGCGATACGACACCGCTAAACGACTTTTCCACAAGGTTCAATGAGGTCACTTCCGTCAATTTCACCGGGCGGGGACCTTGCTCCTTCACCGGTGGCTGACTACACGACATCAATGCTGCCAATACAAAAACGGGGATTAATTTACCATTCATGATAACTTGCATTTAGTTATTTGTTATTATTATATTCTGATTATTAATTGTATACCCAGGCTTTTATACCATAAGAATACAACATTCTTTTAAAATCTATTGTTCCGGTTCCGACCGGATTTCAAAGTGTAGCCTCCAAAATTTTTCGGATATATGCATTAAAACGACCAGCTGCTCCAATCGACCGTCGCCTCCATTTCTTTTTCCTGATCGTCGGGGATAGACGGGAAGAAGTCAATACCTGTTACCTTTTCCACGCTATCGATAGGTATCACCATCGATTTCAGCGAATTATCTTTATAGTCCCTATTTTCGAAAAGAAATCCGATACCTTTATAACCCTTCTCTGTATGGTAACATAATACCTTATAAAAAGATTTGGGTATCGCCACCTTGTTTTTTCCTAACCGTTTCATATCGCCTGTAATGACAGGACCCGTAACGATCAAAAGCGAACCGTTATCCAACGCCCACAAACGGCACTGTTCCTCCAGGTCTTTCCAGATACCCCGGTTTAATTTCGGTTTTTGCGGGCAGATATTACTCAGATAAAAAGACTCGCGCATGGCTTTTGCAGACCATTTCATATCGCCTGCCGGAGCTAAATGGCCACGGTCGTAGCCAGAACGCGTATAATCCTCGTTCATTGCCGTTGCACCTTTCACCTGCGGGTCGGATACAAACTTATTAGAGCGTTCCGTCTTTTTGCTTTTGGCTTCCGTCGCTGTCAATTCATACGCAACCCAGTTGGCTATACGGTACTCGGAATTATAAGAAACCGTATATCCTTCATGTTTGATAACCTGCTCTTGGCGTTTCTCTTTTAAGCGAGGTATCTCTGTATTTGCGGGGATTTTAAATGTCTTTGTGGAAGGTTTGGCAGGAGCTTTATTGGCGGATGTTTTGTCCTGTACCTTTTGTTTCGGAGCGGTTACAGCCTTTTTAGAAGAAACAGTCTCCTGCCCCTTTTTCTCCAAAGCCACCGGTTCATGTCCGGCCATCGGAGCAAAGAAATCATATATAAACAGAAATCCTATAAAACAAGCCACTACGATAAAGGCGCCAATAAACATTCGCTTCACTGTGGAAAGGAAGGACGAAGTCTTTTGAACTTTTTTCCGCGGTTTCCTTACGCTTTTTCTCTTTGCCATCTCTCTTGATAAAACCTATTCCTACTCAGGCGCAAAAGTAGACAATATAAAGATGCTATACAACACATGCGAAGGGAATGTATTGGTTTGGATTGTTAGAAAAAAGTGCCCCAATGCACACCAGTTGGTCCAAATCCGTATAACCAATACCTTACAAAATCCGCCACGAACCTTCCAGTGGGATCACTTTTTCCGGTTGGGGAAGACATAAAGTGTATGTACGCAGGAAAGAGGCGTGAAGGTATAAACAGGCATATAGCAAAAAAGGCCGGGGGTTCCTATTCGGAGACCTCGGCCTTTTCATTATTTATCCGGATATGGCAAGCTCTATTTCGCCAGGTGACGCCCCGGAGCGAAATTCTTTCGGGAACCGTCAGGCCAGATGACTTCGGCGGTCGTTCCTTCGGGGACGGAAAGGGCGACTTGTATCTTTTTTCCCTTCCGTTTCAGCGACACCTCGATCTTGCCGAAATGCGTGTCGATCGCGGCAGAAGCTTCGGTCAAAGTACCCATTTGAGGGCAAACTTTGAAGGAACGGAAACCAGGAGAGGTTGGTTCGATGCCACACACTTTCTGGCTCAACAGCGTCAGCGGTCCACCACTCCATGCATGGTTGATCGTACCGCCGCCGAACCCGTCCGGGCCGATCCCCCATCCTTCGAACAAAGTCGTATATTCGGGATAATTCATCATTTTCGTATAGCGCTGCTTCATCCTCTCCAAAGCAAAGGACGGTTCATTCATTCGGAACAAGGCTTCAAGCACATACTTTTCCATATAAGGGCTGGCATGATATTCCTTTTTCAGCACTTTAACCAAGGCGGGATATTTATCAGCGGAAGCTAAGCCGGAAACGACAGCCATCGCTTGTGCGCGGTCGTCCGTTTCTCCCTTATAGCCGGGAGAACGATAGGATGATCCTGTCCAGAACTTCGTATCGAAACATTTCCCGATGCTGTACATCATACGGCTGATCTCGTCGGCATCGGCCGTTTTTCCGAGTTGGAGGGCAAAAGCCTTCTCTGCTTTCAAGGCCAAGTAATACCAGCAATTTGCCAACACGCCCATATCGATGTTTTCTCCCCAATCACCCCAACTCCAGTCACCGTCGCGCTCAATGACCAGGCCACTCTTGTCCACTTGCCATACTTCGTGCAAGTAACGGTGCATACGGTCGTAAATACCGGCGACAAAGCTACTGTCGCCACTATAATAATACTGGGTGTAGAAACCGTACCAGCCCACCGAAGCCAGCATTTGCAACGGCAGTTCCTTCCGCCAGTTGCCAGCCGGGGCCGGAGCGAAAATCACACCGTCTTCACGTTGCCAGTTCATCAGCTCGTGAATCCCTTTCAGCGCCAATTTATGGCTGGAGGGAGAAAGGGCATAGAAAGCCTCACCCAATTCGTTCACTTCGTCACCCCACCATTGCGCCCGTTCACGATCCGGACAATCCATATAGCTGTCGCGCATCGTTATATATAAGGTACGGGCCGAACGTTTCCATAGTTCGTTCATAAACGGATCGTTGCAACTGAAAGAACCCGTAAATTCGGTATTGTAACCGGTCTCCCGGAATTTCACGTCCAACACCTTCACACCTTCCGGTAGGATATATAGCATCTCGTGACCATCCAGCCTAAACTCTCGTATTCCTGCACACCATCGCGCGTGATATATTCAGCGCGGACGTTATATTGTGAACCGCCCTCATAATTGTCCGTCCGGATATGGATCACCTTACCGGCAGGAGCTTCCACTTTCAGGTAAGGAGTCACCTGGCTATTATAAGGCAGGCGGCAATAAAGCGTATCGCCGGCAGCCGACCGGCGGACACTGACATACGGCTTCAAGCCATAGTCTTTCCACAAGGGTATCGGACGCTCGACCAACTTGCCTAAAGGTGCGCCCCCGACAGGAGAAATAACTTCGGCATTCGGCATCTTGCCCGTATAGCCGGGCTGGTTCCATCCGGACATTTCCATCCGGGCATCAAAACGGATATTGCTCTCCGGCAAGCGATAATTGGGATAGGGAGCACCCGTATTCTGATAAGCATCATATACAGTGCATTGCCAGCTCTTGTCGGAAACGATCTCGATTCCGGGAGCGACCGCTTCAAACAGCAAGGCAGCCAGCCCGCTGTTCACATGGCTGAACCCGCTTTTGCCGAAATGCCAGACCAGCACAGCAATGGTATTCTCACCGTTTTGCAGATAAGGCGCGATCTCGACCGGGTCGTAATAAGTATCATCAGGAGAAGGTCCCCGTTTCAATCCCCCTTCAAAGACGACCAAGCGGCCGTTTATCCACAACCAATATTTGCTATCGGCAGCGATACGGGCGGTAAGTGTTTGCGGGACCTTGTCTATATGAACGGTTTTACGGAAAGCCAGCCAGGTATTCGTCGCGCTCTGGCAACGTTCCGTATTGATCCAATGCGCTTTCCAGCCGGATTCGGCCCGGCCGGAAGCGATACATCCGATCAACAGCAGCAACAGGAAATAGTGTTTCATGGTATTCTCGTTTAATAAGTATTCACATATGTACCTGATCCGACCGTCTCCGTCTTATCGCCGACACGGATATCTGCCGTACAGCCGGACGGGATCGTCACGGTAAGGGTGACTTTGCCTCCCTCCCGTTTCCACTGGCTCGAGATCAATCCGCGTACGGAATGGTACTCACCTTTCGCCCAATCCATTCCTTCCACAAAATGAGGAGTAATCAGAATGTGGCGGAAACCAGGTCCGGCAGCATCATAATTGATACCGGCAAGCTGGTTCATCATCCAAGCAGAGACATCTCCCATAAAGACATGGTTCAGAGAGGCATCCCGGAACTGCGGACTCAAGGTCCAGGTTTCAGGCAGCGTCGTATATCCCATTGTTTCCACCCAATACCCCCAGGAGGGAGCTTCCGTCTTCGTAATCATCTTCATCGCGTCCTCGACATAGCCGTAGCGGGTCAGCATAGCCGGAACAGACTTGCTTCCCAACAGGCCGAAATCGAGGAAATGATTGTTGGCACGCACGACCTCGCAAAGTTTATCGGCCACCAACTGCTCCTTCCCTTCCGGTACAATTCCCAAATAGAGGGCGATCGCCTGTGCTGTCTGGGTTCCTTCCGCATAGACTCCCGTTTCGGGATTGAAGAATTTACGATTGACCAAGTCTTTCAGTTCATCGGCTTTCTGCCGGTAAGGAGCGGCATCTTTGCCCAACAATTCGGCGAAACGGGCCATCAAGGTATAATCCAGATAATAATAGGCGGTAGAGGTATAGGTATTGTTGGTCGTAGACTTCCAGTACACCCAATCCCCTAAACCGAAGGTCAGGTAGCCACCGTCTTTCTCTTTCGTTTTCAGATAATCCAGATAACGCAACATCGTAGGATAAAGATTCTCGATACTGCGTGTTTCACCGTAATAATCATACAAGGCGTTCGGAATGATAAACATGGCGGCATCCCATACCGGGCCGGGCCATTCGCCATATCCCCAACCGCTGGAGGGGATAATGCCGGAGATTTCACCGGCTTCACGTTGGTTGTCGATGAAGTCATTCATCCATTTCTCATACAATGTGATACCGTCGAACCCTAACAGGGCGAGATCGATCGCGACATGTGCATCGGCCGTCCAGCCGTTCTTTTCACGCTGCGGACAGTCGGTCGGAATACTGTGCAGGTTGCTGCGGTAAGCTTCCATTGTCGCCTTCCATATCTTGTTCAACAACGGATTGGAGCAGGAGAAAGAACCGACGGGCTCTACCGCCGTATGCATAAACAATCCGGTCAAACTCTCCTTTGTCAAGGTTACGGGAG
>OBZW01000830.1_pt1 | contig 13302 bp, 13 predicted proteins | sample 1477021 | NCBI WGS metagenome assembly OBZW01 (sample SAMEA2580262, study PRJEB22360) | human gut metagenome | biome: human gut; feature: human-associated habitat; material: faeces | place: Denmark | collected 2008/2010
GAATCGACTTACCTATCTCCTGAAACAAAAGACTTACCTATCTCCTGACTGGTCACTGGCATAGGGCACTCCTGTTCCTTCCTCTGCCATCCCGCCTCTTCCTTTTTCCCCTCCAAAATTTTCCGGGCTGATAGAACGAGATTTAATCTCCCTCAATTTACACAATCCTTCCATATCGTTCTTCATATTATCTTACTTTCCTTTCACGCTCTCAGGCACAAATCGTAATGAGAGTGGCTGAGTTTTCCTTGATTCCCTGATTTTATGGTTCTTGGAATAAAATAACTTTGGTTACGCCATAAGAGTGGCGTCCCACCAGCGAAATGTCAAAAAGAAGTTCCAGGCGTCCCTGCCTGTAGTTTTCCAGATTCAGTTCAAATTCCGCCTCTGCACTGGATTTATACAGATTGTTCAATGGAAGCGTATACTGATCCGGCCCCAAATTTTCCACATTATCCGGGTGCCACAACCTGATACTCACCCACTGCTGCTGGCACATGGTATGGGAATTCTTAACTGTCACCTTCAGCTTTCTCGGCTGAATGCAGGAATAGTAAATAGAATCCCTGCAATCCACCATTACGGAAAATGACGGGAATTCTTTCCTGATTATATATGGCGACAGCGCACACAAATCCTTTACCATAATTTCTTCGCTCTTTCCATTCCCATTAATGTAAGGAATGTAACGCTCCTCTTCCGCGCACATCAGGTTTGTCTCCTCACATGTTATGGTCATTCCGTCCTCACCAAATATGTCGCATAATTCCTGGCCGAGAAATCCCGGTATATTCCGCATAATCCTTTCCGCCAGCTCCGTTGCCGTATCCGGCACCCAAATCCCCTTTGACGTCTTATCAATACACATGGTAGCTATCTTATCATCCAGAGGTGCTTTCCACTTATCCGGAATCCCGCTTTCCCCATAGAGAATTCCCAGAACAGCCCCCAGAGTTGCACAGGTACAGTCCGTATCCTCTCCGCAGGAATTTGCCAGACAGATACTCTTTCCGAAATCACCTTCCCCATACAGGAGTCCGGCTATTGTAAATGCCACATTTTCCGGGGCATCGAATCCAGGCTCGCCAATCACCATAGATTCATTATTTTCTTCGGGAATCTCGTCCAGTCCAATCAGCTGAATTCCAAAAGTTCCCGGTGCGGTATTATGAATTCGTTTTCTGGCTTCATAAAAATCCACTTTTTCATCATAACAGTTCACCGCTTCCCGGATCGCTTTTGCAGTCACGCATTGCTTTGGTATGTAAGACAGGCCAACCGCAATCAGCCTGCGAATATCTTTTTCTACAAATGCGGCGCTCTGTAGGGCTGCAAAAAAGATTTCGCCATACATGCCTTCTTCCGCATGATCCACAATGGCATCCTCGTATGCATACCGGGCAGCAATTTCCGGATGCCCCGGCGCCAGGCAAGCCCAAATTTCCGAACGAATAAAACAGCCGCAGCTGTTCTTGTACTGATTGTCCACCGTGCCTGACATGGGCGGTTCTAATCCGGCACGGAGATTTGCCTTGCCCATACCGTATTCTACCCAGTTGGGAATCACATAAGAAAGCCAGTAATCCCCCAAGATCGATGCATTTACATTTCTCCCGTACCGTTCCACCGCGGCCAGCCAAACGATTTGAAGGTCAAGATCATCGTTTGGCGGAGGCCCCGCTGAGAGATCCTGCGTGTAAAAATCCACCTCAAAAATCCCCCTTTTTCCTTCAAACGGCGCGCCGAGAACACCACCTATATTTTTTCCTGCCCAGCATCCCGCCAGCATATCCTCTAATTGTTTTTGTTCCAGTCTCATAAGCAATCTCCTCATTTTTACCCTTTTGTCGCTCCCTGCGTTAACCCTGCAATCAGAAATCTTGACCCGAAAACATAAAAGATTGCAATAGGAAGCAGGCATATTACCAATGCTGCATACATTACTTCCAGCGGAAACCCCTGTACTCCCGCTGCCAGTGCCTGTGAAAAACGCAGCGGGACAATAGACAAGGGCTGTTTTGATGTATCATTAATGAAAATCATCCCCATCTGCAGTTCATTCCATGCATTTAGAAATGTCTGGATCAGAACAAACGCCAGCCCCGGTTTCGCGATAGGAAGCATTATATTGCTAAAAACCTTACGCTTACTCGCTCCGTCTATAGTAGCCGCCTCGATCACTTCGTTTGGCAGGGCATCATAATAGTTTTTTAATATCATCAGATTAAAACAGGCATTCAAGGTCGCATATGGCAAAATCAGTGAAAGCGGGGTATTGATCAAATTCAGATGTTTCACAATCTGATACAATGGAAAAATCAGCGCTGAGGTGGGAATCATCATTCCTGTCAGCAGCAGATAATAAATCAGTTTTTTTCCCTTAAACTCCAACTTTGCAAACGCAAAAGCAGCCATAGATGTAACCACCGCCACGATCAGCAGCGTTCCGGACACCACCACAATGCTCGTCATAAGATTGGGCAGAATATTAATTGTCTGGAATACCTGAACATAATTTCCGAATCCAGAGGTCTGAAAGGAGCGGATTAACATAAGTACCAGAGGAAACATAAATATAAATGCAGCCGTAATGCAGATTGTCTGCCCGCATACGTTATAAGTCCGAGAATTCTTCATTAACCCGCCAACTCCTTATCTTTATCATTTCTAAAATATAATTTCAGCTGCACCGCGGTAATCAACATTGCGATGAGCAGCATAATTACCGTTAATGCGGAGGCTTCCCCCTGTTCAAACATATCAAACGATTTTGTATAAATGTATGTAGAGAAAAATTCCGTGGCGTAGTTCGGACCGCCTCTGGTCAATACATATGGAATGTCAAAACATTTCAGTGAACTAAGCATCCCCATTATAAACAACGTGTAATGTGTTCCCCGAAGCAGAGGAAACGTTATTCTGGTAAACTGCTGAACAGCCGAAGCTCCGTCCATCGTAGCCGCCTCATACACACTTTGGGGAATATTCATCATATTTGCATAATACATCAACATACTATACCCTGTCCACTGCCAAATATTTACGAATATGACGCTCCCCAGCGCCAGCTTTGGATCCGCAATCCATTGCTGGCATAAAGAATCCAGGCCGATCAGATGCAGGAAACCATTCAGATATCCCCGGTTTGTTTCGAATATTTTCGAAAAAACATTTCCTACAATCGTAGGGGTCGCAATTACCGGAAGATAAAATAAGATTCTGTAAAATCCTGACAAATGAATTTTTCTCGCAAATATCGATGCAAAAACCATTCCAAAAAATGCCTGAACCACAATGGTGACTATTGCAAACACCACAAAATTGAATACGATTTTTTTGAATACCGGATCCGTTAAAATCGCCTTGTAATTCTCAATCCCATTGAAAACCTTTTCTATGCTGATACCATTCCAGTCATAAAAACTGATAATGATATTGTAAATCAGAGGGTAAATCACTATCCCTAAAAACAGAATAACTATCGGAAGAATAAACAAATAATTTTGCAATTCCTGTTTTCTTTTTATATTCATGTCCTCACACCCTATTTCTATAGAGAGCCGTTTTATACGGCTCTCTGCTCACTTTATCTTTCTTGTTTTTGGGATGCTTCTTCTACAATTTTTGCTGCTTCCTCCGGTGTAACGCTTTCCAATGCCAATGCCTGCAAATTATCAGCAATGGATTGCTTTAATTCCGGGTAAGGCATTTCCCGATATCCGCCCACGTTATTTACTGATTGTTCTTCAATATAGGCAAGATTTTTCTTTCCGTCATCTGACAAATTTTCTACATTCAATTCCATGCTTGTTCTGGATGGGAAATAGTTCAAATAATCATTAATCAAAATTTCCTGTCCTTCATGCAGGAGAAAGTCAATCCATTTCCAGGCTGCTTCCTCATTTTTTGTATTTTTGTTCATACAGAGTACTACATCCGCCGCAGCGGTTACCGGACACACCTTGCCGTCATTATTCCAGTCCATTAAAAATCCTTCATGTTCTGCGCCCTCTGCATTAAAGATCTCCTGCATATCCGGATCAGGTCTCAGATAGCAGTTGATTGTCCAGCCGCCATTCATATACATCGGAATGCTTCCTTCTTTTTCGAACAGGTCGCTTACATCACTAAATACATTTACCCCCAAAGCTCCATCCTGAAATACTCCATCTGTAAAGCATTTCTGCCATATACGGAATGACTCCACCAAATCAGCGTCTTCAAAAGAAGTTTCTCCCTCTATTGCCGAATAAAGTTTTTCCGAATTAATATCATTTGCAATACTCATCCATGTATCGATATTGATCCAATCATCCTTCGCTCCTATTGCTACAGGATACTCTCCCTTCTCCCGTAAAAATTTAGCAGTCTCTACCAGTTCTTCATAATTTTGTGGTATTGCAAGGTTGTATTTGTCCATATACTTCATATCCGCCCACATAAATCCTGCATAGCTTACCCCTAACGGAAGAGCATAGTACTCTCCATCTTCATTTAATAAATCCATGGCAAATTCCTTATAATCGGAACTCCAGTCTTGTCCATACTGTTCCTCAGCATAGCTCCCCAGCTCCATCTCGAAATCGCGAAATTCTTTCAGTGATGCGCCTGTCTGCATCCCAAATACATCCGGTCCGCCTCCGCTCATAAGATCCACTTTTAGCTTCTGCATATGATCTGAGTAGGGTATACAAGTAAATTCAATATCAATATCCGGATTCTTCTCTTCAAATGCAGCAATCACTCTTTCGGTGGCCTCCCCCTCGCCGGGATTCCATGTCTGAAAGGTTACCTTTGTTTTTTCCTCCGAACTACTCTCGGAGGAACTTTCTGATGATTTCTCATCACTTCCACACGCACATAAGGAAATCATCATAATGCTTAGTAAAACAACTGCAATCACTTTCTTTTTCATCTTCCTACCTTCCTTTCATTAATCGTTGAACTTATTATATGGTTTTATAACTTTCCTTTATAGTCATTTTTTATAACAATCCGTGTTCTTTTTTATACTAAACCTTTTTATTACTATTATCTTAGAAAAAAACTAAGTGTACAGGCGTAAGCTTTGCTTTCGAAATTCTATTTTTTTATAGGTGATTTTTATAATACGTCAAAAAAACATCCCAATGAATATTTCAATGCTATTCGTGCACTGACTTCCATAGGGATGTTTTATTTGGGGATTTATTCACAACGCTTTTATTTCTGATACACAGAGCGAAAGTTCTCGTATGTAAACTTCATATTTTCCTGCAGACTGCTATACCGGAATGAAAGGTCTTTTGTGATTTTTTCACCGGTAAATAATTCATTATCCGCTTCGGTAAGTGGGAATGGCAGGGGGATATTTTTTTCTATAATCTCTTTGAGCGGCAGTTCCTCTACTGTAAACGGCAGATCACTGATGCTTTTTAGCAGCCGGATGAATGATTGATAGTCCAATACTTCCGGGGCGCTCAGAATGTAGGCCTGATTCGCCGCCTTCTCTTCTTCTATACAGCTTACAATCGCATTTGCCACGTCTTTTACAAAGACCATCTGGAACTTACCCGAAGTTTCTTTCGGCACCGGGAGGGACGTTCCCTCTATTATCTTCTTAATATAATAGGATTCTCTGGGCGCGTAGTTGAACGGGCCGTAGATAAATGTGGGACGCAGGACTACATATTCTGCATCATGCTGCCTTGCGCTTACAAATAATTCTTTTTCTAAGAGCATTTTGTTGTATGTATAGCTTTGTACCTGATCTGCTCCCCCTTCGCTCATCATTGGGGACTCTTCATTCCTTATTCCTGCTGTCTTCTCATGTACATCTGCAGTACTGATATAGATATATCTGCGGACGCTGCACGGCAGGTAGCTCCACAAATTCTCAATATCCCCAGGAGCATATGCACAAAAATCCACCACCGCATCATATTCTTTTTCCAGCGGAAGTTTGGACACCGTCTGATAGTCATGCCTGTCACAAGCATATTCCGTTACATTCTCATAAGACTTAACGGAGAATCTCCCCCTGTTCACTACCGTCATCTCATACCCCTTTTGGGATGCCACCATGACAAATACTCTTCCTGTAAAATAGCTTCCACCAAGTACTAAAATCTTTTTACTCATTGTCTTCCCTCCTTTAAAAACTAAAAAAAGTGACCGCTATGATTGCGATAACCATAAATGCAGCCTTCCGCTCAACCTCATGTTGCACTGATTCTATCACTTCCGATTCCCTCTGTCAATCAGCTGTGACAGTCACTTTTGCCTTGACGGTTACAAGTGGAAGCATTCACTGGAATTTTGCGGGTTTAAACAACAGAATATAGGACGCCCCCTTGCAAGCACAGGCAAATTGATGTAGCATTTAAAGTAAATAATAAAAAATTTCGAATGCATCCGCATAAATACAGGCCTTTTAACGCTTTCTTCCACTTAATTCCATTTCAGATATTACTTCCCATAGAGATTGTGAAAGAATCCACATAGTCCGAATTGAAAGTGCCTGTTATGTCTGTTATAATCGAAAAGTATGAAAAAGCCGAAAACCGGCAAGGAGGAACTTATATGAAAGTCATTGAAGGTTATATGCCTTATCTCGGGTATCAGACTTATTACCGTATTGTCGGGGAATGCAAAGGTAATAAGAAACCGCTCGTTTTACTGCACGGCGGGCCCGGTTCCACACACAACTATTTTGAGGTGCTGGACAAGCTTGCTGAGGAAGGGCGCGCCATCATCTCCTACGATCAGATTGGCTGCGGCAATTCTTATGTAGACGGGCATCCAAAGTTATGGTGTTCCGAAACATGGGACAACGAGCTGATTGAGCTGAGAAAACATCTCGGTCTGGACGAACTGCATCTGCTTGGACAATCCTGGGGAGGAATGCTCGCAATCGAATACCTCTGCGATTATAAGCCGCAGGGGGTTAAATCTGTTATACTATCCAGCACGCTGCCTGCTGCAGAACTGTGGGCTCACGAACAGCACCGTATGATCAAGTTTATGTCACAGGAGGATCAGGATGCAATTGCAAAGGCGGAAGAGACCGGTGATTTTGATGATCCGGCATATCTGGCCGCAAATGACAGATTTATGCTGCTTCACTGTGCAGGAGCCGTAACTGAAGACTCACCGGAATGCCTGCGCCGTCCGAAAAAGTCCGGAACCGAGGCTTATGTGGCAGGCTGGGGGCCGAATGAATACAACCCCACTGGCAGCCTGGGCGGATGGGAATACCGGGATAAGATTGTAGATATGAAGGAACCTGCACTGATAATCAGCGGTACAAATGACCTATGCACCCCGCTTGTAGCCAAGACTATGTATGATCTGATTCCGAATTCACGTTGGGAATTATTTGACGGATGCAGGCATATGTGCTTTGTGGAAGAAAATGAGAAGTACTGTGCACTCCTGAATGAGTGGATGGATCAGTACGATTCATAGGGTGGTTTCTCAGATGACAGGCCTGCAGAGCCGTACAAAATTCTTATAGGTATATATCATACGGACCGAAGAACCCTCATGAAAAAGAGTTCTTCGGTCCGTGCATCCGAAAAAACAAATTGTAATTCGAAAGAATTTGTAACAGTTCAGGCTGCTCTGAACTGTTACAAGAATTTTACTTCTACTTTGCAATATAGATACCGTCCGCTCCAAGCGCGCTTTCGTGTATAAATATCCCTCCGTTTTTCTCCATCCGGAAACGCCGAACAAACCAGTCGCATTTGCAGAGAAAAAGATAATAAATGTTCAGCCCGCATCCATGAAGCGACTCAAAATTTCCCTGCCCTTTGGATATAATCATATCAGCACCGTGAATCAGCCGTGAGGCCTCATCGCTGATATCACGAAGGGATGTTCCCGGGATAGCAGTTCCATTTCCTATTACAGGCACGACATCTGTCAGGCCGGTCTCTTTTGCGTCCTCAACAGTTGCATCATTGATTACCGCCTCTCCTCTTACAATTGCTGTAATCCGAAGATCCGGGTACTGCTTCCTCAAAAATTCGATCAGCAGCTTATCCAATACGATCTCACCGCAGTTATCGGTCAGATATACCAGGCTGCCGCCTTTCTCCAAATCCCCTTCAAAGCGTTTCAGCGTATCCTTATCAACCTGTTTTTTACCCGCCTCACGCACCAGCATATCCAGAACCGAGCCTTCCACTTCCCGCAGGGCGCCAAAATCTATGTAATTCCCTGTTCTTGCAAATGAAAGGGCGCAGGAAAGCGGGTCTTCAGCCGCTTCGATTTCTTTCCTGATACCCTCCTCCGCCAGCTGCATTTTTTTGTTAAAAGAATGCTTGATTGGGCTGTAATCCACACTTTTCCCAAAATATTTTTCATATGCCTTTTGTACACAAGCCGACAAAACGGGTGTCGTGTCCTCTTCCCTGCTGCTGCCAATTATGCGGAGGACTTCCTTCAGATATGCTGATTTTATCTGCTCATCCTCAAAATCCTTTATGTTTTCCGACTGTTTATCCACCATGCACTGGATACATGCTGCACTTATCCTCATTCTTTTCCACCTCATTATAATTGAACCGGCAGCCAGCCTGTCTCCAGGCTGCCGATTATCCCTTTTTTACCGTTCACAGTCAAACCTGTAAACAATGACTACGGATTCTCACTATTCACATTATAGGTGTTTTTTCCCAAGAGTGCAACCTTTCTGACTGCAAAGCAGATTACTATCGTGATCAGCATATCCGGCAGCGTGTTGCCCACGGGCATATCAACATGCATCAGCCCTCTGTATGCCAGAAATCCGATGACCCATATAGCCAGATTCGGCACATTTACTGCTTTGCTGCTCTCGTCCTTTTTCAACAGGAAGAAATCTGCTATCTGGATGGCGATCATTGGAGCAAATACAGAACCGATCAGGTAGAGGAAATCTGTAATATCATCCATGGGGAATGCAATTGCCGCCGCGGTTCCAATTACTGTCACCACGATTCCCACCTGCTTGGGGCTGATTCCTTTGATAATAGATTCGCTGGATACCCCCGCAGAGTATGCATCCAAAAACGTGGTTGTAACCGTAGAGAAAATAATGATCAGAAGCCCTGCAATGCCCAGTCCCGCCTTCACCATGATGGAGGCAATATTTCCTTCGCCGGTAAAGATAGCGGCCCCCATACCTATGGTATACATCCAGCAGCTTACGATCCCATAGACAATGGCACTGACCGCGGTTGCTTTCACCGGCTTTGCCGCCTCACGTGTATAGTCGCTGATCAGCGGCAGCCAGGACAGCGGCATGGCAACGGAAAGCTCTACCGCCGCTCCAAATGTCATCCCCTCCGGACTGATCATTCCGGGGGCTCCGCCTCCAAAAAAAATCACCTTGCATAATATCAGGGTCAGGATAAACAGGGCAGTCATTGCCACTGTATTAATCTTTCCAAGATTTGTTATCCCGATTGCGATCCACAGGATAATCAGCGCTCCAATCACCAGGCACCATACCCAGGCACCCGTCTTCACAACGCCATTGGCAGCCAGGGCTCCGTCATATATCATGATAGATGTCCAGCCCACCAACTGGAGCACATTCAGGATAGAAAACAAAAGGCTTCCCTTCTGTCCAAAGCTCATCTTAACGGTTTCCATCGAACTCTTTCTGGTTTTAGCCCCGATCAGGCCGGCCAGGAAAAGCATGGTACAGCCAATGACGTGGCCCAGTATAATGGCGAGCAGTCCCTTAGAAAACCCCAGAGGAGCCAGGTAGGTCCCCGTCAGGATCTCAGCAATTGAAACCCCTGCGCCAAACCAGATCAATCCGTTTTCAAAAATAGATGTTCGTTTTGTTTTCATGTTTAGCCCACCTCCATTTCTGCTGCTGATGCCTCCGCCGTAAAGCAGCCATCTATTGCAAATCCGTGGTTCATAGGCCCGCTGCCCTGCCCCAGATCCAGCATGGCCCCCAGGGCGCCGGATATATAATCTTTTGCGCGTTCTACTGCCTGCTCCATCGGAAATCCTTTTGCCAAATTGGAGGCAATGGCGCTGGAAAGCGTGCATCCGGTGCCGTGCGTGTTCGGATTTTCAATCCGCTTACCATAAAACCAGTGGGCGCTTCCACTGCTGTATAATAAATCATTTGCGTCGTTTAACTCGTGGCCGCCTTTTAAGAGCACCGCACACTGATATTTGGTACTGATTGCTGCTGCGGCTTTTTCCATGTCCTCTTCTGACAGAATCTGCATGCCCGAAAGAACCTCTGCCTCCGGTATATTTGGCGTGATTACCTCTGCCAGAGGAATCAATTTCTCTTTCAGTGTCTGCACAGCGTCTTCGCTGATCAGCCGGGAACCGCTCGTGGCTACCATAACCGGATCCAGAACAATGTGTTCTGCCCGATACTCAAGCAGCTTGCCGGCAATCGCCTCTATGAGCGGAGATGATGATACCATCCCGATCTTCACTGCATCCGGCCGGATATCTGTAAAAATACAGTCCATCTGCTCCTTTAAAAATTCTGGTGTTACTTCCATTATTCCTGTTACGCCGGTCGTATTCTGAGCGGTAAGCGCGGTGATTGCACTCATGGCGTACACGCCATTTGCTGTCATCGTCTTAATATCTGCCTGGATGCCGGCGCCTCCGCTGGAATCGCTTCCAGCGATTGTTAATGCTGTTCTCATAATCTTTGTTTCCTTTCTTTATGTCTGCATTAATTTTATAGAGCGGCAGAGAGTGGTGCCCCCGGTCTGCCGCTGGGTTTATTGCTTTCCTTTTCTTGGTGGCCTGTCTGAATTCAGTTACTGTTCAGCCCGTGCCGTGCACTTTGCTGCGCAGGTACTGAATTCCTTAAATGTTTTCAGATAATAATCGGCTGTTTCTCTAATTTCCTTCTCCTGTCCGGCACTGTATCTGTCGTAGACGGCAGCAGTTTGAAAGCCTGCTTTTCCTGCCGTCTTCAGGGCATGCAGAACATCTTCGAAAACCAGGATATCTGCTGGGGCTGCCTGCAGCCTTCGTGCCGCTTCCAGGAAAATATCCAGCTTTGTCTTATCTGTATGCATCTCCGAACAGGTCAGGATCTCCTGAAAATAGGACAGAATTCCATGTCTTGTGAACGCTGCTTCTACATTCACGCGGTCACTGGACGTCACAACAATCATAGGAATCTTCTGCCTTTTCAGTTCTTCCAGGCATTCCGGCACGCCTTCTTTGAGAGGGGCTTCGCAGCTGTAGAACCCGTACAGCATTTTATTGATCCCCTCCATGGCCTGCCGGATATCCAGCTGCAGTCCATAGTGTTCAATCAGATATTGTGTTCCCTGCCTTGTACTCATCGTGTTCAGGATTCTGCTCAGTCCCGGCTCTGGTTTCACACCCATGGATTCCAGATATCTCTCGCTGAGATTCTCCCAGATTTCCATGGAGTCCAGAAGTGTTCCGTCTACATCAAATACTGCCCCCTGTATCCGCCTCATCTTTTCTCTTGCAGCCCGGATACAGCTGCGTCCTCAGAAGGCACCTTTACCATCGCTTCCGTTAATGTCTTCAGTTCCCGCGCCGCTTCTTTAATATCCTGCTGTGCAAAGAGTGCGCTGATGACTGCAATCCCGCAGATACCGCTGCCGGCAAGTTCCATGACATTGCCCGCGCCGATGCCGCCGATTGCGATAACCGGAATATCCACTGCTCCGCAGATCGCCTTGACCGTTTCCATATCCACTTCTATCGCGTCCGCCTTAGAGCCGGTAGGAAAGACAGCCCCTACCCCCAGGTAATCGGCCCCGTGTTTCTGTGCCAGAAGGGCCTGCTCTACCGTCTGGGCGGATACGCCGATGATCTTATCTTCTCCCAGCCTCCTGCGCACATCTCCAGCTTCCATATCGCTCTGGCCTACATGCACACCGTCCGCATCCACGGCCAGTGCAATCTCAACACTGTCGTTGATGACAAAAGGAACCTGATACTTTTTACAGAGCACTTTAATCTCTCTGGCTTCCTCCAGAAAAGCCTCCGTCTCCAGATCCTTCTCCCTCAGCTGGATAAAAGTAGCGCCGCCTTCCAGAGCATCCTGCACCTGCTGGTACAGTGTGGACTCTCCCAGCCAGCTTCTGTCTGTTACCGCATATAAGAGCAGCTCTTCCTTACCGCACTTCATAGTTTGCACCTCTTTCCAGTTCTTCACCCGTCATGTTATAAATAGCATCTATAATGCGGTTCCTGTAGGTTGCATTTCCATCCCCGTCCTGCATTCGTGCAAATCCGGTCTCTCCCGCAAGCCCCATAGCGCAGACTGCAGCCGCAGCCGCTTCCAGCTTATGATCCGGATTCGCCGTAATAAAGGCGGTCATCATACCGGAAAGCTGACACCCTGTTCCCGTAATCCTGCCCATCTCGGGACGCCCGTTGCGGATCACATAACAGGTTTCTCCGTCACTGACCAAATCAATTGCCCCGGTCACAGCTGCAATACTGCCGCAGCTTTTTGAAAAGGCTTTTACGAAGGCTGCCGCCTGCTCCAGGTTCTCCTCCGTCACTGCATCCGCCACATCTGCATCCACTCCCTTTGTCGTACCGCTCCCCTGGGCCAGTGTCTTGATCTCCGAAATATTTCCCCGGATTACATCGAATTTTATCTTTGCCATCAATTCCTTCGCCGTGCCGGTCCTAAGACTGCTGGCCCCTGCGCCCACGGGATCCAGAAGCACGGTGTGCCCCAGCTCATTGGCCTTCTCACCCGCCAGGATCATACTGCGGATGCTCCGCTGGTTCAGTGTCCCGATGTTGATATTGAGTCCCCCGCAGATCGATGTGATATCCACCACATCCTCCGGCTCATCCGACATAATCGGGCTGCCGCCGCATGCGAGCAGGATGTTCGCCACATCGTTTACTGTCACATAATTGGTAATATTATGCACCAGCGGTGACTTTTCCCTAACTTTGTCAAAACATTCTCTCATCATGGTACCTACCTCCTGTGTATCGTTATTTTGAATGTAAAAATGCGGATACACCAAAATAAGGCATATCCGCATAAAATGCAGTTCAATGTATCCCTACGTTGGCATTATCCAAATCAGGTTATGGGTCTAAGCAATACAGCTTACTCTCAGCCTGCTTCATGCAAGCTCCCCTTTCCAGGTTTTACAGTAATCATTATACTCTATTCTCAAAGAATTTCAACTATAACTTTTATAAAATCGGGATTTAGTCGGCAAGCTTTAGACTTGTCGACGGACGGGGACGCTTCATGACAGGGAGGCCGGGGAGGTGCTGGGGCTGTATATGCCGTTGCGATATGCACCCGTGCTGCTAAGTGATTCTAGA